>MLJW01000428.1_pt1 | contig 19276 bp, 13 predicted proteins | sample 888231 | NCBI WGS metagenome assembly MLJW01 (sample SAMN05788063, study PRJNA343431) | mine drainage metagenome | isolation source: sample collected from the inflow into an acid mine drainage treatment plant... | place: Germany: Lusatia, lignite mining district
GAACGGCAGTCCGTGCTGCGCGATCGCCTCGATCCGGCGCAAGGCGCCGGCCAGCGCCAGCGGGTCTCCGGTCAGCTCGGCGGCGCCGCGGTCGGCCTCGAATTCGCGCGCGCGTGAGATCGCCATCTGGATCAGGCCGGCGGCCAGCGGCGCCAGCAGGGCCAGCGCGATGCCGGCGATCGGATTGACCGCGCGGCCGTTCTCGTCGCGTCCGCCGAACAGCAGCGCGAAGTTGGCCAGCGCCGAAATCGCGCCGGCCATCGTCGCGCCGATGGTCGAGATCAGGATGTCGCGATGGCGCACGTGGCTGAGCTCGTGCGCCATCACACCGCGCAGTTGGCTGGCATCCAGCGCGCGCAGCAAGCCGGTGGTCGCGGCGACCGCCGCGTGCTCCGGGTTGCGGCCGGTGGCGAACGCGTTCGGCGCATCCTCGTCGATCAGGTACACGCGCGGCATAGGCATGCCGGCGCGCTGCGCGAGCTGCTGCACCAGCGCGTAGTACTGCGGCGCGCTGCGCGCGTCGACTTCCCGCGCGTTGTACATGCGCAGCACCAGCGAATCGGAGAACCAGTAGCTGAACGCGTTGCCGACCAGCGCGAACATCAAGGCCAGCACCATGCCCTGACGGCCACCGAGCAGCGCGCCCAGCGCGACGAACAGCGCGGTGATCGCGGCCATCAACACTGCGGTCTTCAGCAAATTGCCCATCGTGAACTCCTGCCTCGAAGTCGAGCGGCGCGGGGAGCGCCATTGACTAACATTTTGATACGTTCGGCTCAGATTGTGGCGCAAGCCGAAAGTTCAAGTCGACAACGGGGTTTTGTCGCTCAGTCGGGCGCGCCGCTGACGAAGCGTTCGCCGGCTTCGAGCGGGGTGCTGCGCAGCAGTTCGGCGGCCGCCAGCGGGCGTCCGCCCGGGCGCTGCAGCCGCGTCAGCCACAGGCTGCCGTCGCCGCAAGCCACTTCGACGCCGTCGGCGCCGAGCGCCAGCACGGTGCCGGCCGGGCCCGCGGCGCCGGCGGCGCGCCCGACGCGCGCGCCGTGCACCTTGAACTGCAGCGCCGCGGTACGCGCGTGCGCTGCCGGCTGCGGCAGCAGCGCGCGCACCCGGCGCTCGAGCTGCACGGCCGGCTCGTTCCAGTCGAGCCAGGTCTCGCGCTTGTCGATCTTGGCCGCGTAGCAGATGCCTTCGTTGGGCTGGGCAGTCGGCTCGGCGACTCCGGCGGCGAGGTCGTCGAGCACCTGCAGCAGCATCTCGGCGCCTAGCGCGGCGAGGCGGTCGTGCAAAGTTGCCGCCGTTTCGTCGGCGTCAAGGTCGAGTTCCTGCATCCGGTAAACCGGACCGGTGTCCAAGCCGACGTCCATGCGCATGATGCTGACCCCGCTCTGCGCGTCTCCGGCGGCGATCGCGCGCTGGATCGGCGCCGCGCCGCGCCAGCGCGGCAGCAGCGAGGCGTGAATGTTGACGCAACCCAGCCGCGGCAGCTCGAGCACCCAGCCCGGCAGCAGCAGCCCGTAGGCGGCGACCACCAGCACGTCCGGTGCGGCCGCGCACAACGCGTCGCGCGCGGCCGCCGCGTCGTCGGGCCAGCGCCCGTCCAGGCGCAGGCTGCGCGGCTGCGCCAGAGCCAGCCCGTGCTGCAGCGCGACCTGCTTGACCGCGCTGGGCAGCAGGCGCATGCCGCGACCGGCCGGCCGGTCGGGCTGGCTCAGCACCAGCGGCACGTCGAGGCCGCGGGCGAGCACCGCGCGCAACGCGACCGCGGCGAATTCCGGGGTTCCGGCGAAGGCAACGCGCAGGCGCTCGGGCATCGCGCCTCGCTCAGGCGGCTTCGGCCGCATCGCGCTGCCGCTTGAGCATCTTCGACTTGATGCGGTTGCGTTTCAGCGGCGACAGGTAATCGACGAACACCTTGCCGAGCAGATGGTCCATTTCATGCTGAAGGCACACCGCGAGCAGGCCTTCGGCGTCGATCTCGAACGGCTGCCCCTGCGCGTCGAGCGCGCGCACGCGTACGCGATCCGGGCGCTCGACCTTGTCGTAGATGCCCGGCAACGACAGGCAGCCTTCTTCCCATTCCTTGCACTCGACGCTGCGCTCGACGATCTCGGGGTTGATCAGCACCAGCGGCGCGTCGCGCTCCTCGGAGACATCGGCGACGATGATGCGCTCGTGCACGTCGACCTGGGTCGCGGCCAGACCGACGCCCTTGGCCTCGTACATCGTCTCGAACATGTCGGCGACGATCGCGCGCACCCGAGCGTCGACCACGGCGACCTGGGCGGCCACCTTGTGCAGCCGAGGGTCGGGGTATTGCAAGATGGTCAATCGGGACATCCTAGGCTCCTGAATCGTGCCGCGGCCGTGCACGAGGCGCGGCATTCATGCAACTGCGGTTTTCGGCGATCTGCGCTTTTCGTTGCGACGACGCGACCTTGTCGCGACAATGTAACAAGTCCACGAAGTTCGCCGCGCCACCTCCGGGTCGCCCCGGAGGCCGCCGACAGGCGCTGATGCCAGCGGTAGATGGGGCGCCGCGCGTGGATTGCAAGCGTGGCGTGCAAGCGCGCCGCGCTTGCACGCACACGTCGACATTTTCTTCCCGGGGGCCGATTCATGCAATTCAAGCGATTCCACCTCGCCGCAGCAGCCGGGCTGTGGCTGTGCGCATCGGCCGGCGCCGCGCCGCTGACACCCGCCGCGTCGGCGCCGGCGCTGCACGGGCTGCCGAACTATCCGGTCGCGCCGCAACAGCGCGCGCGCGCCCAGGCCGCCGCACAGCAAGGCGTTCCGGTCAGCGAACTCGCCGCCGGGGCGCCGTCACGCTATACGGTGCGCCGCGGCGACACGCTGTGGAAGCTGTCCGGCATGTACTTGCGCCGGCCGTGGAACTGGCCCGAACTGTGGGGCATGAATCTGGCGCAGATCCGCAATCCGCACTGGATCTTCCCCGGCCAGGTGCTGTTGCTCCACGTCGAGGCGGGCCGCGCCTGGCTGAGCAGCGAGGCCGGCAGCGGCGTACCGACCGTGCGCCTGGAGCCCGGCGTGCGCGTCGAACCGTTGCCTCCGGCGGGGATTCCGACACTCGATCCGCTGGTCATCGGCTCCTTCCTGACGCGCGCGCTGATCGTCGAACCCGACCAGCTGGCCCGGTCGCCGCGCATCGTCGCGCTGCCACCGGGGCAGATGATGCTGGCGCCGGGACAGACCGCATTCGTTCGCGGCGAGCTCGGCGACGCGACACGCTTCGACGTCTATCGCCCGGCGCAGCCCTTGCACGAACCCGGCAGCGACCGGATCATCGCCTGGCAATCACGCTATCTGGGCAGCGTGCGGCTGGTGCACCCGCCGCAGGGCAAAGACGCGGTGGCCACCGTCCAGGTGCACGACATGGTGCGCGACATCGAAGTCGGTGACCGGCTGATCGCCGAGCCGCCGCGCCAGCACCTCGACTTCACGCCGCACGCTCCGACGCACGCGATCGGCGGAACCATCCTGGCGGTCTACGGCGACATTTCGATGGCCGGACGCAATGGCGTCGTCGTCATCGACCGCGGCCGCGCGCAAGGCGTCGAGCGCGGCGACGTGCTGGCGATCAGCCGCCCGGCGCGCGAAGTCGACGACACGACGCTGCCCAAGGCGACATCGATCGAGCTGCCCGCCGAGCGCAGCGGCCTCCTGATGGTGTTCCGCACCTTCCGCGACGTGTCCTACGCGCTGGTGCTCGAAGCCTCGCACGAAGTCGTCGCCGGCGACACCGTGGCGCAGCCCTGACGCGGCACGGCGGGGGCGACGTGCAGCTCGCGCCCTCGCTGCCTGCGGCCGAACTGGCCGACTGGCTGCGCCTGGTCCATGCGCCGGGGCTGGGCAGCACCGGCGCGCTGAAGCTGCTGCGCGAGTTCGGCCTGCCGGCTCAGGTGCTGGCACAGGACACCGACGCGCTGGCGCGCATCGTGCCGCGCGCCGCGGCGCAGGCACTGCGCGCGCCGCCCGACGCGGCGCACCACGCGCGTCTGGCGCGAACCGTCGACTGGCTCGCCGACCCCGCGCACGCGGTGCTGACGCTGAGCGATCCGCGTTATCCGGCGCCGCTGCTGCAAATCGTCGACCCGCCGCCGCTGCTCTACGCCAGCGGCCGCGTCGAGCTGCTCGCAGCGCCTCGTCTGCTGGCGCTGGTCGGCAGCCGCAACCCGAGCGCGCAAGGCGAGCGCGACGCGCAGGCGATGGCCGTCGCGCTGGCTGCAGCCGGGGTCACGCTGGTGTCGGGCATGGCGCTGGGCATCGACGCGGCGGCGCACCGCGGCGCACTGCAGGCGGCGCACCAGCCCGGCGCCGGATCGACCATCGCGGTGCTGGGCACCGGCTGCGACCGCGTCTACCCGGCGGCGCACCGCGCGCTGGCCCACGCGATCGCCGAACACGGCCTGCTGCTCAGCGAGTTCGAACTCGGCAGCGCCGCGCGGCGCGAGCACTTCCCGCGCCGCAATCGCATCATCAGCGGACTGAGCCGAGGCGTTCTGGTGACCGAAGCGGCCGAGCGATCGGGTTCTCTGATCACCGCGCGGCTGGCTGCCGAGCAGGGGCGCGACGTGCTCGCGGTGCCCGGCTCGATCCACAACCCGCTGGCGCGCGGCTGCCACCGGCTGCTGCGCGACGGCGCCGCGCTGGTCGAAGGCGTGGCCGACGTGCTCGCCGCGTTCGGCTGGACCGCGCCGGCCGACGTCGCGCCGGCGCACGAGCTGCTCGAGCTGCTCGCCGACGACGAACTGAACCTGGACGAGCTCGCCGCGCGCAGCGGCCGCGAGTTGGGCTGGCTCGGCGAGCAGCTGCTCGAGCTCGAGTTGCAGGGGCGCGTACTGCGCACCAACCATGGGCGCTTCCGGCGAATACCTTCCGCATAGAATGGGCCCCATGTTCGATGTCCTGATCTACGTCTACGAGACCTACTGGCATCCGGAAGCGTGTCCGGAGCCGGGGCAGCTGTCGCGCAAGCTCAGCGCGGCGGGTTTCGAGACCGATGAAATCAGCGACGCGCTCGACTGGCTGCAGGGCCTGGAGCGCGCCGCCGACGCGGTGCACGCGCTGAGCGCCGCGCGCACCGATTCGATCAGGCTGTACGCCGCCGACGAGCTCGACTGCCTCGGCGTCGACGCCATCGGCTACCTGAATTTTCTCGAATCCGCCGGAACGCTCAAGCCGCAACTGCGCGAACTGGTCGTCGAGCGCGCGGTCGCCACCGGCATCAAGCAGCTTCCGCTCGAGCAGCTCAAGACGATCGTGCTGATGGTGTTCTGGCGCCTGAACGAAGAACCCGACGCACTGATCCTCGATGAACTGTTCGTCGAAAGCGACGACCGCGTCGTGCACTGAAATACCACGCCGAATCCAGCCTGGAGACCCCCAGATGCCTCGCCATTTCCGCCGCGCCGGCTTCGGCGCCGTGCTCGCCCTGCCGCTGCTGCTCGCCGCCTGCGGCGGCGGCAGCAGCCAGTACAACGGCTCGATCCTCGACGGCCAGGTGCTGATGAGCGCCGGCGTTCCGGTGTACGACGGCGGCATCGGCAACGTCTGCGTCTACGCGCTGGTCAACGGTCAGGGCAACCCGCTGAACACGACGGTCGTGCCGTGGTCCAACTCCGGCACGCTGCTGACCAACGGTTGCGTGCCGACCGACGCCAGCGGTCATTTCTCGATCGATCTGAGCAGTTTCTACGGGCCGGTGCTGATCCAGGTTTCCGCGGGCAACTACACGAACGTCGCCACGGCAACGAACACACCGCTGCCCAACATCAGCAGCACCAATTCCAGCCTGCAGGCGATCGCCGCCATCGGCGGCGGCGGCACGGTCACCGCGCTGGTCACGCCGCTGACGACGATCGCCACGGTGAAATCACAGGCGCTGCCGGGTGGGTTGAACGCGGCGAACTACACGACCGCGTCGGCCGACGTCGCCGGCCAGTTCCAGCTCGGCAGCCTCAGCATCAACGCGGCGCCGCAATCCGGCGACGCCTACGACCAGGCATTGCGCGCGGTGCAGCAATACCTGGTCAGCGGACCCGGTTCGGTCGATGATCCGAACGGGAACAGTTTGCTGACCTGGAACACGTCGATGCTGCCGACCATGCAGAGCGACTACACGGCGGCCTATACCCAACTTTATGGCTCATCGCCGGCGTTCAGCTTCCATTGATCGCCCCCTCTGAACAGGGGGGATGGAACTGCGCAGGCGGCAGAAACGGCCTTGCGCGGTTTCAAGTTGTGGATTCGCGCCGATAAATCGGGGCAAAATGACAGGATTGTGCGCTCGCCGATCAATCGGGGGCGCGCGCAAGGTCCGCTCCCGCCTCGATGCCGTTCCCCACTCCGACCCCGCATGCGCCATCCACCCGCGACGACGCATCGCGGGTGATGGCCCGAATCGCGGCCGGCGGCGTGTTGCTCGTGCTGCTGATGGGAGCGGTGATCGGCTGGAGCCGCTGGCAGGACACGCGCCAGCGCGCACAGATCGTGCTGCGCTCGTACGCCAGCGTCTACGCGCGCAGCTACGCGCAGCTGGCAAGCTCGCGCGAACGTCACCTGCGTGAACTCGCAACGCGGCTGCAGGGAACGCCGCAGCGCGGCCACGCGTGGCTCGCACGCGCGCTGCATCAGTGGCCGCAACAACGCAATCTGGTGCTGCTCGACGCGCATGGCCGCGCGCTGCAGGTCACCGGCCCGTCGCTGCTCTACCCGGCGCAACAGCCACAACTGCCCGCATCGCTGCGCCAGGCATGGAGCGCCTGCCCCGGCGAGCAGGCGGCGTGCATCGCGCCGCCGGCGCCGGGGCCGGGCGGCACGATGCTCGGCGCGGCCCTGCAGCGGCTGACACCGCCGTTGGGCCAGGCGCAGTGGCTGGCCGCGGTGCACCTGCAGCGCGACGCCGCGCTGCTGCCCGAACTGCACGCGGCCTACCCGGACGCCAGCCTGGTGCTGCGCCGTGGCGACGGCAGCGCGCAATACGCTTTTCCGGCGGCGGCGACGACGCGGCGCGGCAGCGCCGCCGCGATCACCGTGGCGGTCGCCGTCGACGGTCTGCGCGATACCGTCACCATCGCCGTGCCGCGCGCCGTGCTGCTGCGCCAATGGCTGCGCGAGCTGCTGCCGTACGCGGCGCTGCTGCTGCTGCTCAGCGCGGTCGGCGCGACCTTGATCGGGGTCGCCACGCGCCGACTGCGCGGACTCGAGCGCCAGCGCCGCGACGCGATGCAGAGGCTGGAGCGCGCGTCGGCGTTCCAGTCCTTCCGCGCCAAGAGCAATGAGCTGATCGCCGGCTCGAGCAGCGAGCACGACCTGCTGCAGGCGATCTGCGACGCTGCGATCGGTCTATCCGACGTGCGCCTGGCCTGGATCGGCCGGCCCGACGCGCAAGGCCGCTGCGAAGTGCTCGCCGCCGCCGGCGCAGTCGACTATCTCGACGGCGTCGACATCTCGACCGACGCGCAACTGCCGTCCGGTCGCGGCCCGTTCAGCGTCGCCTGGCGCGGCGGCGTCGCGCAGTTCAACCCCGACTTCGGAGTTCACGCGCAGGCGTGGGAGACGCGCGCCACGCGCCACGGCCTGCGCGCCAGCGCGGCGCTGCCGATCCGGCGCCACAACCGCCAGGACGCGATCCTGTCGCTGTACTGGGGCGACCCGATCGAGTTCGACGACAGTTTTCGCGCGATGGTCGGCGACGCCGCAGCCGACATCAGCCGCGGGCTCGAACGCCTCGACCTGATCGGCGCGCAGCGCGAAGCGCTGCGCGCGCACGAGCGCCAGGGCGAACTGATGCGCACGGTGTTCTCGCAGATCGACGTGCTGATCGCGTCGCGCAACGAGCAGGACCTGCTCGACACCGCGTGCACCCGTTTGCTCGAAGGCGGCCTGTTCGTCGCCGCGTGGATCGGCCAGCCCGATGCCGACGGCACGGTGCATGCGCTGGCCGCCGGCGGCGAGGCGCTGGCCACGCTCGCGGCGATGCAGCTGAATCTGCGCGAGGCGCCGCACGGAGCGCTGGCCAGGGCCTGGAACAGCGAGGCCAAGGCGATCGAGAGCGACTCCGAATCGCCGTTGATCAAGCCGTGGTCGATGTTCGCGCTGCCCGATATGAGCCCGGAGGCGATCACGCTGCCGATCCGGCGCTCGGAGCAGCTGTGGGGCCTGCTCGTGCTCGTCGCCACCGACGGCGCCGACCTCGACGAGATCGTGCAGAACACGCTGCTGCGCACCGCCGAGCTGATCGGCCAGGCGCTGACCGAGATCGACCTCAAGCAGCTGCTGCAGACGCGCGAGTCGGAGCAGGCGCATCTGGCGCGGCACGACGCGCTGACCGGGCTGGCCAACCGGCTCGCGCTCGACCAGCACCTGCCGCGGGCGATCGCGCGCGCGCGGCGCAGCGGTCACCAGCTCGCGATCGGCGTGCTCGACCTCGACGACTTCAAGCCGGTCAACGACACCTACGGTCACGCCGCCGGCGACCGCCTGCTGCAGGAGCTGGCCCAGCGCCTGCAAGGCCAGCTGCGCGAAGTCGACCTGCTCGCCCGGCTCGGCGGCGACGAGTTCGTGCTCGTGCTCGACGACCTCGACGCGCTGCATCCGCGCCAGCAGCTCGGCGTGATCCTGGCCCGGCTGCACCGCGCCGTCGAGCAGCCCTTCGACCTCGGCGGCGGGCTGCGCGCCGAAGTCGGCATGAGCATGGGCGTGGCGCTGTACCCGGGCGACGGCGAGGACGCCGATCTGCTGCTGCGCCAGGCAGACGTGGCGCTGTACGCGGCCAAGTCGGGCAAGGGCCGGCGCGAGCGCTGGTGGCTGCTCAGCGGCGAAAGCTTAGACGAGGCCGAGGACGACGGCGTCGAGCCCTACGGCGACGCCGCCGCCGAGCTGCTCGGCCGCGTGCAGGACGATCTGGTCGGGCTCGAGGACGGCTTCATCGAGGAGTTCTACCGGCGCCTCGGCGACGACGCCGCCAGCACACGCATCATCGACATGCTGACGGTGCGCGAGTTCGAGCATCTGCGCGAACAGCAGCGCCGCCACTTGCGTCGCCTGCTGGCGCCGACGCTGAGCCGACGCGAGCACGAGCACGGTGCGCAGCGGCTGGGACGCATCCATGCAACGGTCGGCGTCGACAGCAGCGCGGTGATGGCGGCGATGAGCCAGTACAGCGCGACGCTGCATCGCGCCACCCAGGGCCTGCCGCTGCGGCTCGAGGCCCGGGTCAAGCTGCAGGCGGTGCTGCAGGACCGCCTGGCCACCGAGCTGCAGTCGGCGCAGCGCGGCGGGCTTGAAGTCGAGCACGAACGCCAGGCGCATCTGTCGTCGATGGAAATGCAGCTCGACGGCTGGGAGCAGTCGGGCCAGCTGCCGCGCCAGGTCGTCGCCCACCTGGCGATGCTGCCGGGAATCTGCGGCGTGGCCTGCGGCCGCCCCGACGCCGACAACCATTACGTGCTCGAGTTCGCCGCCGGGGTCGCCGCCGACTACCTGCAGGCGCTGCGCGAGGACGGCCACGATCTGGACTTCCAGCGCATCGCCAGCGACGCGCCGGGGCCGACGCAGCGCGCGTGGAGCAGCGGCGTGATCGCCAGCGAACCCAACGAGGGGCGCGCTCAGCCGTTCGGCCCGATCGCGCGGCGCTTCGGCGTGCGCAGCACCGCGGCGCTGCCGCTGCTCGACCGCAGCGGCCACGTGCACCAGGTGATCACGCTGCTCGGCCAGTACCCCGGCCAGTTCGACGCGGCCGGCATGCGACTGTGGATGGAGTCGGTGCAGCACCAGCTCAACCCGGCGTTCCAGCGCGTGCTCGCGGGCCAGGCGCAGCCGATCGCGGCGACGCGGCGCGCGCATCTGCACGAGCTGCTGTTCGGCAGCGGCCTGCAGATGTACGTGCAGCCGCTGGTCAACATGCAGTCGGGCGAGATCGACAAGGTCGAGGCCTTGGCCCGGCTGCAGGACGGCGATCGCGTGCTCGCTCCGGCCGACTTCCTCGAGGCATTCGGCAGCCACGAACTGCGCATCCTGTTCCGCCGCGGCCTCGAGCAGTCGCTGCACTGGCTGCGAAAGTGGGACGAGCAGGGCCTGCACATCGACACCAGCGTGAACCTGCCGCCCAGCGTGCTGCTCGATCCGGAATGCGCGAACTGGATCGCGCAGGCGCTGCACGACTATGGCGTCGACGCCGACCGCGTCTACGTCGAACTGCTCGAGACCCATGAGGATCTGCTCGACGGCGCTCGCCGCGACGCGGCGATCGCCAGCCTGTCGCGGCTCGGCGTGCGGCTGATCATGGACGACCTCGGCTCGGGCTACAGCAGCCTCAAGCGCATGCGCAGCCTGCCGTTCCACACGGTGAAGATCGACCAGCAGATCGTGCTGCAGGCGCACGACGACCCGGCGAAGACGATCGCCTTCATCGGCGCGCTGGTGCGCATGGCGCAGGGCCTGGGCATGCAGGTCACGATGGAAGGACTGGAGACCGACGACCTGATCGAAATGGCCTTGAGCCTGGGCGTCGAGCACGGTCAGGGCTACGCGCTGTCGGCGCCGATGCCGGCCGCGGCGCTGCCCGACTGGCTGCGGGCATGGCGCTGGCAGCGCGACCCGGCGCAGCCGGACACCGCGCTGGGCCGACAGGCGCTGCTGTTCGCGCGCGACGTCGCGCCGCTCGACTGGCAGCGCGTGATCGCGTCGCACCAGCGTTTCAGCGAAGGCATCGGGCGCGCGCTGCGCGGCCACGGCACGCCGCTGCAATGGGCGCTGGTACGGCGCGACGATGCCTGCCTGCTGGGCCGCTGGATGAAGCGCCAGGAAGCGACGATCTGGCCCGAGGCGCGGCCGCTGTTCGCGAAGGCGCAGCAACTGCACGCGCAGTTCCACCACCGCGCCGGCGAGCTGCTGCGACTGGCGCAGCACGAAGGCCAACTCGAACGCGCGCTGGCCGACCTCGACAACGGCGTGATCGACCGCGCCAGCGACCGGCTGGTGCGCGCGCTGCATCAGTTGAGCTGGATCATGAGCGTCGACGCCGCGCTGCCCGAGACCATCGAAACCGCCGACGAAACGGACTAGATTCAGAAACGGGGCTGTATTCCCCGGAGGAGGTCCGATGCACCGAACGACGCGCACGGCCGCGCTCGCCGGGCTGCTTGCCGCGCTCGCCGCCCCAGCGGCGGCGTTCGAGGTCGCCAGCGCGTCGCTGCGCGCCGACGGCAGCCTGGGCGCGGCGCAGGCTTACGACCGCAACGGCTGCGGCGGCGCCAACGTCTCGCCCGAACTGCATTGGCGCGGAGCACCGCCGGCCACGCGTGGCTACGCGCTGACCTTGTTCGACCCCGACGCGCGCGGCGGTCGCGGCTGGTGGCACTGGCTGGTGCTCGACCTGCCCGCCACGCAGCGCGCGCTGGCGGCCGGCGCCGCGTTGCCGGGCGGCGCGCGGGCGTGGCGCAACAGCTTCGGCGAAGCCGGCTACGGCGGCCCGTGCCCGCCGATCGGCGACCCCGCCCACCACTACGTGCTGACGATCTATGCGTTGCGCGACGCGAAGCTGCTGCCGCCGCCCGACGCGGACGCGGCGCGCGTTGCCGCGCTGTTGCAGGCCGACGCGCTGGCCAGCGCGCGCTGGGTCGGCCGCTACGCGCGCTGAAGCCGCGCGCGGCTTCAGCGCGGGCGCCTCGTCAGCGCGGCCAGCGTGCGGCTGCGGTCCATGCTCGCCTGGCGCCGCTCGGCCTGCGCGAACGCTTCCTCATAAGTGGCGCCCTGGCCCATCACGACGAACACGTCGAAACCCTTCTGCCAGTCGTCGTAGCCGACCTGGTAGCGGTCGGACGACGCCAGCCTGGAGCGCAGATCGGCCAGCAGGATCTCGGCGTCCTTGGGCCGCGCGCGCTCGATGCGGTCGATTTCCTGCAGCAGCGCCGAGCGCTCGGCCAGCGGCAGGCGGAAACCGGGCCCGCGGTCGACGACGCGGGCACTGGCGCCCCACATACGGCGGGCGCGACGCAGCGCGATGGATTCGATCATGACAGCCGGAGTTGCGGACGTTGCCGCACATTCTCGGCCATTTTCGCCGCCACCGATCAACCGGACACGCCGCACCTTGTCGAGTCGGCGGCGAGGCGCGTCATTCGAGCACCGCCGGCTCGGCGCTGGTGCGTGCGGCCTTGCCGCGGGCGCTGCGCAGCAGCGCGATCAGCGGCAGCGCCGACAGGCTCAGCAGCATCATCAGCTTGAAGTCGTCGTCATACGCGATCATCAGCGCCTGCGCCGAAACCATCGCGTCTAGCCGCGCCAGCGCGGCGGACCCGTGCGGCAGCGCCGCGACCAGGTCGCCGCGGTAGGGGTTGACGTGCTCGGCGAGCCGCGCGTGCAGCGTCTGTCCGCCGCGCACGAGCATGGTCTCGACGAAGGAGATGCCGACACTGCTGCCGACGTTGCGCACCAGGCTGAACATCGCGGTGCCCTCGTTGCGCCACTGCTGGGGCAGCGTCGCGAAGGTGATCGTCGCCAGCGGCACGTAGACGAAACCGGTGCCCAGGCCCTGCGCCAGCCCCGACCACAGCAACGGCCGCGTATCCATCTGCAGGTAGAACCCGCCCATCTGCCACGCCGAGTAGGCGGTCAACGCGAAGCCGGCGCCGATGATCAGGCGCGAATCGACGCGACCGACGACGCGACCGACGACGAACATCGCCACCAGCGTGCCGATGCCGCGCGGCGCGGTCAGCAAGCCGGTCAGCACCACCGGGTAGCCGAGCAGGTCCTGCATCAGCGGCGGCAACAGCGCCAGCGTCGCGAACAGCACCGCGCCGACGACGAAGATGAACACGTTGCCGGTGAGGAAATTGCGGTCGCGAAATAGCGCCGGGCTGATGAACGGCGTCTTCGACGTCGTCAGCATGTGCACGACGAACAGGTAAAGCGCGAGCAGCGCGACGCCGGCCTCGACGCGGATCTCGGGCGACGCGAACCAGTCCTTGAGCTGGCCGCGGTCGAGCATCAGCTGCAGCGCGCCGATGGCCAGGCTCAGCGTGGCGAAGCCGAAGAAGTCGAACGCGCCGCGCCGCGTCGAGGTCTCGCGCATGAACGTCGCGACGCCGAGAAACGACAGCACGCCGAAAGGCACGTTGATGTAGAACACCCAGCGCCAGTCGTAGTTCTGGGTCAGCCAGCCGCCGAGCACCGGGCCGACGATGGGCCCGAGCACCACGCCCATGACCCACAACGCCATCGCGCGCGCGTGGTGCTGCGGCGGATTGATGTCGAGCAGCGCGGCCTGCGACATCGGAATCAGCGCGGCGCCGGCGATGCCCTGCAGCAGCCGCGCGGCGACCATTTCAGGCAGCGTCTGCGCCAGCCCGCACAGCGACGAGGCGACGGTGAAACCGACGATCGAGGTCAGGAACACGCGGCGGCGGCCGAATCGCCCGGCCAGCCAGCCGCTCAGCGGCGTCATGATCGCGGCAGCGATGATGTACGAGGTCAGCACCCAGGTGATCTGGTCCTGGGTCGTCGACAGCGTGCCCTGGATGTCGGGCAGCGCGACGTTGGCGATGGTGTTGTCGAGCGCCTGCATGATCGACGCCAGCATCACCGACAGCGTGATCATGCGCCGATGCGGGTACGCATCGGTCATGGTGAAGTACCCCCACGCGCTGCGCGCTGCCCCCCGAGGGGGCTGAGCGCGGCTTCGGAGCGGCCGCGCGCCGCGCTCAAGGTGTACCCCCACGCGCTGCGCGCGCGCGCCCGCCGCCGAAGAGGTGGCGGCGCCAGCCGGTGTCGACGACGACTTCGGCGCTCAGGCCGCTGCGCAGCTCGGGTGGCGGCGCGTCGAGCGCGATGCGCACCGGCAGCCGCTGCACGACCTTGACCCAGTTGCCGCTCGCGTTCTCCGGCGGCAGCAGCGAGAACACCGCGCCGGTGCCGGGGCTGAAACTGGTGACCTGGCCGCGCAGCACGCGCCCGGGGAGCGCGTCGACGCTCACTTGCGCGGCGTCGCCGACGCGCATGTGCGCGAGCTGGTCTTCCTTGAAGTCGGCCTCGATCCAGACCTGGTCGGTGCGCAACAGCGCGAATGCGGGCGTCGCCGCGGCCATGTAGCGCCCGGGCTGCAACGCGTCGACGCGGGTGACGACACCGTCGGCCGGCGCGCGCACGACGGTGTGGGCGAGGTCGAGCCCGGCCTGCGCCAGCGCCGCGGCGGCTTCGCGCAACTGCGGGTTGCGCGCCGCGGAGCCGCCGAGCGCGGCCCGCGCCGCGTCGAGTTGCGCGCGCGCCGCGGCGACACTGCGGGCGGCCTGCTGCTGCGCGCGCTCGGCGTCTTCGAGCTGGGCTTGCGACGCGATCGTCGCCCGCGCCAGCTGCTGCGTGCGCACCAGCGTGAGCTCGGCGAAATGTCCGGCGTTGCGCGCCGCGGCGAGCTCGGCACGAGCTCGCCCGACGTCGGCGCGCAACACGCGCAGCTGCACGCGTGCGGCGGCCAGCCGCGCCTGCGCCGCGGCCAGCGCGATGCGGTAGGGGGCATCGTCGAGCCGGTACAGCACCTGGCCGCGGTGCACGCGCTCGTTGTCGTGCACGTCGACCTGCAGCACACGGCCGCCGACGTCGGCGCTGATCGCGACCTGGGCGCAGCGCACGTAGGCGTCGTCGGTGTCCTCGCGGCGACCGCCGCTCAGATACAGCCAGACAGCGACGGCAGCGGCGGCGGCGACGCCCAGCAGCATCAGCGGCCAGCGCAGCCGCTCTCGCCAGGCGGCGCGCGGCGCGGTTTCAATCGTGGTCATCGTGAGAGGGATTTGGGTGGGCGTGGCGACGCGGCGTCGACCGGGTCGTCGGCGGCCAGCTTGTCGCGCAATTGCTCGAGCACGGCGAGGAAGACGTCGCGCTGCGCCGGGTCGACCCCGGCAAAGATCTCGGCGCGGGTCTGCGCGGCCAGCCGCTTGACGTCGGCCAGCACCGGCGCCGCCGCCTCGCTCAGGTGCACGCTGTGCACGCGGCGGTCGGTCGGGTCGGGGCGGCGTTCGATCAGACCGTCGGCCTGCAGGCGGTCGAGCAGGCGCACGACGGCCATAGGCTCGAGCGCGGTGAACTCGGCCAGCCGCGCCTGGCTGATTCCGGGGTGGCGCTCCAGATAGGCCAGCACGCGGCAGGTCGGCAGCGTCAGCTGCACGGCACGCGCGCGCTGCTCGAAGCGCCGTACATAGCGACGGCTGACTTCGGCGAGCAGGAAGCCGAACTGGCTGGCGGGGTCGGAAGCGGGGTCGAAGGAAGACACGGCGTGGGCGATTTCGTCACGAATGATACCGTCTCAACCGTGATGAATACCCCAGGACAACTTGGCGCATTGGCGACTTTGTTGTCACCAGATGCAACTCAGCGAACTTTCCGCGCCGAGTCGGCGTCTGATCGTCGGCGCCGACGCCTGTCCTTGACGTCAGGCAAGGGTGCCGCGAAGGCCCCGCGCCGAAAATGGGGCATGCGGGAGCTCGCGCCCCGACTTTGACTTGCCCGTGAATACGAGGAGCAGAACATGTCTTCATCCGATCCGATCGGCGAACTGCAGGGCCGCGGCGTGCTCGCCGCACTCGACGAGGCGCAGTTGCGCCGGCTGCTGGCGCACGCGCAGGAGCTGCAAGTGGGCGCCGGCACCACGCTGTTCCGGCAGGGCGACGCCGCCGACCGCTTCTACGTGCTGCGCGAAGGCGCGGTGCAGGTCGGTGTGCCGGCGATCAACGGGCCCGAACTCGAAGTGCAGAGCCTGGGCCCCGGCGACGTGATCGGCTGGTCGTGGTTGATCGAGCCGTACCGCTGGGCCTTCGCCGCGCGCGTCACCCGCGACGCCAGGTTGCTCGCGTTCGACGGGCCGAAGATCATCGCCGAATGCGAGCGCGATCCGGCGCTGGGCTACGCGCTGTTCAAGGTGTTCGCCGGGCTGATGTCGACGCGGCTGCAGGCCGCGCGCACGCGGATGATGGAAAGCTGGGCGCCTCCCGGCTGGGCCTGACGTGACGGCTCGCGGCGACGGACCCGCGCCCGCCGAATCCGTCAACTGAGCAGCGCGCTGCGTTATGCTGGCGTGAAATATCTCACGGCGGCGCTCGACGACGCCGCCAACCGCCGCCGATGAGCCTCGCCACCGCACCGGAGGATCCGCTCGAACGCACGCCGGCGCCGCCAGGCGACGGGCGGATCGGCGCGCACTCGCCGGTCGACGATACCGGCGACGAGTCGCTGCGCTTCGTGCGCCAGCTGATCGACACGATTCCCAGCCCGGTGTTCTACAAGGACCGCGACGGCCGCTACCTCGGCGCCAACCGCGCGTTCGAGCAGCTGACCGGCAAACCGGTCGCCGCGCTGATCGGGCGCACCGTGCTCGACCTGTACCGGCCCGAACTCGCGCAACGCTACGCCGCGGCCGACGCCGAGCTGCTGGCCAACCCGGGCACGCAGACCTACGAGGCCGAAGTCGAGCTGACCGACGGTTCGCGCCGAGCGGTGATGTTCAACAAGGCGACGTTCGCGCGCGCCGACGGCTCGATCGGCGGACTGGTCGGCGTCATTCTCGACATTTCCGAAATCAAGGCCACCGAGCGCGAACTGCACGAGCTGCACGCGCGGCTCGAGCTCGCGGTCGACGCGTCGCAACTGGCGATGTGGGAGCTCGATGTCGCTGCCAACCGGGTGCACCTCGACCACCGCTGGGCGCTGATGCTGGGCCTGCCGCCGCAGCCGCCATGGGTCGACGGCGCCGAGCTGCTCGCCGGCGTGCACCGCGACGACCTGCCGGGCACGCTGCAAGCCGCGGTGGCTGCGCTGCGCGGCAGCGCGGCCGACTTCGACCGCGAATTGCGCGTGCGCGCCGCCGACGGACGCTGGCGCTGGATACGCTGCGTCGGCCGCGTCGTCGAGCGCGATGCCGACGGCCGCGCGCTGCGCGCGATCGGCACCAATCAGGACATCGACGCGCGCAAGGCCGGCGAGCAGCAGATCGTGCACCGCGCCAACCACGACTACCTGACCGAGCTGCCCAACCGCTACGCGCTGACCCGGCGCCTGGACCAGGAGCTGGCGCGTGCCGCGCGGCTCAACACCATGGTCGCGCTGTGCATGTTCGACCTCGACGACTTCAAGGCGGTCAACGACCGCTACGGCCACGCGATCGGCGACCGGCTGCTGCGCGAACTTGCCGCAAGGCTGCGCGCGCTGGTGCGCGAAGTCGATTTCCTGGCCCGGCTGGGCGGCGACGAATTCGTCATCGTCATCGCCGACCTCGAGCAGCGCCGCGCGGCCGACGAACTCGACGCGCTGCTGACCCGGGTGCACCACGCGGTCGACCAAAGCTTCGACTCGATCGCGCCGCGGCCGCTGCGCGTCGGCATGAGCGGAGGCGTCGCGCTGTACCCGCTCGACGCCAACGACGCCGACGCGCTGCTGCGCGAGGCCGACGTCGCGATGTACGCCGCCAAGCGGCACAAGGTCGACCGCACGCGCTGGTGGCACGCGCGCAGCAGTCGGCAGGAGTGGATCAGCGAGGCCGACGTCGCGCTCGACGCCTTCGGCTCGCGCGCCGCCGAGCTGATCGAACGCCATCGCGAGCTGCTCGACACCGTGGCCGACGAATACCTCGCGGCGTTCTTCGACGTCCCCGGAGATGCCGGCGCGCCGGCGGCGCACGGCGCGCAACGCGCACGCCAGGCCATTTTCGCGACCCTGCGCGACGACGAGCGCGAGCGGCTGCGCGATGCGCAACGCGCGTGCCTGGCCGAGATGCTGTCCGCCTCGGCGCCGGCCAGCCGCATCGCCGACACCGCGCTGCGCATCGGCTGCGCGCACGCGCTGGTCGGCGTCGGCGCCGGCATGCTGGTCGAGGAAGTCGACCGCTTCCGCGCGCTGCTCGACAAGCAGTTGATCCGCTCGTCGATGCTCGCGCGCGACCGCTACCGGATGCGCTCGGTGATCGACGCGCGCCTGCAGCTGCAGCTGCGCGCCCAGCTCGGCGCGCACGAGCTGGTGCTGGCGCAATACACCGATCTGCTGTCCGACCCGCTGCCCGCGCACGGCACGCTGTGGGCCGACGTCGTCGCCGAGGAGCTGCCGCAGCTCGGCGCGCTGGCCGGGATGCGCGGCGTCACGCTGATGCGGCTGGCGTCGAACGGCGCGTTCGCCGTCGAGAGCAACGCCGGTCCGGTGGGCGAACGCCTCGCCGACGCGCTGCAGGGACCGCACGGCGAAGCCGTCGTCGACCCGCATTCGCCGCGCGGCCAGGGGCTGACCGCGCAGGCCTGGCGCAGCGGCGAGATCTGCTCCTCGCCGGCCTACGCGCTCGACGCGCGCTACGCGGCATGGCGCGGGCGCGCCGAGGCGCTGGGCATACGCGCGAGCCTGAGCGTGCCGGTACGCGACGCCGCCGGCAACGCGGTCGCGGTGCTCAGCTTCTTCGGCGCCTACCCGAACCAGTTCGAATCGTCGGCGATGCGCCAGTTCGCGCGCGGCGTGCAGCAGCGCTGGGAACAGTTGTGGTCGCGCTGCACGACGCCGGCGCCGGTGGTCGCGCAGCAGCGCGCACGCGCGCTGCGCGAGCGGCTGTTCGCCGGCGGCTTCACGCTGCACCTGCAACCGGTGGTCGACCTGCGCAGCGGCCGCCTGCTGAAGGTCGAAGGTCTCGGCCGGCTGCTGCTCGACGACGGCGAAGTCGTCGGCCCCGGGCTGTTCCTGCCGCTGCTCGGCGACGCCGAGCTCGACCACCTGTTCCGCCTCGGCCTGGACCAGGTGCTGGCCGCGCTGGTCGCGCTCGAGGCGCGCGGCGTCGCGGTCGACGTGTCGCTGAACCTGGCGCCGGGCACGCTGCTCGACCCCGCATGCCCGGCCTGGGTCGACGACGCGCTGCGCCGCCACGGCGTCGCGCCGCAACGGCTGCACCTCGAGCTGCTGGAGAGCGGCGAGCTCGACGCGTCGGCGCAGGACGAAGCGGTCGCACGGCTGACGCGGCTGGGCATCAAGCTGGCGATGGACGATCTCGGCGCCGGCTACAGCAGCCTGCAGCGACTCTCGGCACTGCCCTTCGATTCGATCAAGATCGACCAGAGCCTGACGCTGAACCTGCGCCGCGCGCCGCTGCGCAGCCTGCCGTTGATCCGCTCGCTGATCCAGCTGGCGCGAGACCTCGAGCGCCAGGTCGTCGTCGAAGGGCTGGAGGACGCCGGCATGATCGGGGCCGCGCTGGCGCTGGGCGCCGACCTCGGCCAGGGCTACGGCATCGCACGAC
>MLJW01000429.1_pt1 | contig 19249 bp, 15 predicted proteins | sample 888231 | NCBI WGS metagenome assembly MLJW01 (sample SAMN05788063, study PRJNA343431) | mine drainage metagenome | isolation source: sample collected from the inflow into an acid mine drainage treatment plant... | place: Germany: Lusatia, lignite mining district
CCAAGCTGGCGGATGGTTAAGCCAGCACGCTTGCCCAGCCTGATGTAGAGCTGCACGGCTCGCAGTCGATCCTCGTATGAATACATGAACTACCTCCTGAGTAGTCCAAGAATTCGTCCGCACCCCCGAGCGGGGCCTGGAAATGGTGCTACCTTTGCAGCTGCGATACATGGAACTACTCTAGGACGAATGGACAGTCGAGGTGTTCGGATTCGGCGCGTCGACAAGGCCAGCGAGGCGTCGTCGGAGCCGATGCTGCGTCGACGCCCGCGGCAATCGCGCGCGCGGGCCAGCGCGCGGGCGCTGCAGGAATCCTTTGTTCAGGTTTTGCTCGAACGCGGCTACCGCGGAATCACGGTGCGCGAGGTCGCGCTGGTCGCCGGCGTCAGCGTCGGCACCTTCTACGAATATTTCGGCGACCTGCGCGCGCTTGCGGCGGTGAGCATCGCCGTGAACGTGAAGGCGCTCGAGCGCGAACTGCGTGGAGTGGCTGCCCGGGCACGGGGGGAGCCACCTCTGGCCGTGGTGGCGGCCATGTCCGGGGCGATGAGCGCACGAGTGCTCGGTGCTCCGGTGCGCTGGCGTGCGCTACTGCAACTTGAGCGTGAGGTCTCTACACCGGCCGCGTACCGCCGGCAATACGCCTACTGGGTCGACCTCTGGCGGGAGGCGCTGGACATGGCGGTTCCGCAGCCGCATTCGGCGGCGCTGGCGCACATGGTCCACGCGATCACCTATGGCTGGCTCTCACAATGCCTGCTGACCCTGGAACCGCCCCTCGACACCGCTGCGCTGCAGGCGCAACTGCACACTGCCCTGTTCGGCTACTTGGAGCGGGCCGGCACGGCCGGCTGAGTCCGCGCCATCGCGCGCGCATTGTCGGCATCCGTGCGAGGCGGACCGCTGCGGCAGTCAATGCGGTATTGCCTGGGGGCGCGGCCGAAGAATTCGATGAAGGCCCTTGATAGCGCGCTCGCGCTCGAATAGCCGCATTCCGATGCCACCCGAGCCAGGGGCAGGTCAGTGGTCCGCAGCAGCGTTTCGCCGAGTTCGAGTCGGAGCCGGGCAATGTATTGACGCAAGTTCATGCCGGTCGCATCTTGCCATCGTCTGGTCATCACGCGCGCGCTTATCCCGACTCGGGCGGCGATGCGCGCCATGGGCGGCATCTCGTGCAATTCGCGCTCGACGATGTCCTGGGCGGCGAGGATCTGCGAGTCGCGATGCGCCTTATACCGCGCGCTCCACAGACCAAGCTCCTCCTGCGCCGGCATGACCTCGGCGCTGGCCAAGCGCAGGAAACGGCGCGCTAGCTCGGCGCCGAAGAAATGCTCCATGATATGGGCGCAGGCGTCGACCGCTGGCGAGAAGCCACAGGTGGTGACAATGTTGCCACGAGCGACGATGCGGCGTGATGGCTCGAATCGCACACGTGGGAAATGGCGGCTCATCAAATGGCGGTCGGCCAGCAGGCCAGTCGCCTGCTTGCCGTCGAGCAGCCCCGTTTTTGCCAGCAGAGTCGAGCCACCGAGGCAGACGACCAGTGCACCGGCCGCATGCTGGGCGCGGATCCAGTCGGCGAACAGCTCCTCTTGGGCAGTCGCGCACGGCTCCGGCATGAATTGCGCGGGGGCCAGCACGACGTCGTATTGCGCGGAATCCTGGGTCGTCGTCTGAGGCTGTAGCGCCGCGCCACCGAAACTCTCGACAGGGTCCATTGATGCGCCGACGTAGCGCACCTCGAACAGGGCACTACCCGCGACGTCGCCGGCTCGCGCCTTCAAGGTTCCGGCGGCGAGCAAAAGCTCATGCCCAAGGTAGACCGCCGAGGCCCAGCAGCGCGGCGGCAGAGGAATCGCGACCCGCACACGGCCGAGCCTGGATCGAACGATATTCATGTCATGGAATCGGCGTTTTGCATCAATTCATCGTATCCGGCATTTGATTTAATCGCACGACGGAATCGCAATCGACGATGGAGACATTCAATGTTCAAACGCGGACTTACGATGCAGCGGCCCCTGCTACTGTCGGGCATCATCGAGCATGCGGCGGCGCAATTCGGCAGCACAGAGATCGTGTCCCGCGAAGCCGACGGCACGTTGTGGCGCTACGACTATGGACGGTGCACTGCGCGCGCGCGCCAACTTGCCAACGCGTTGTGCAGGCTCGGACTTGCGCCGGGCGACGCTGTGGCGACGATTGCATGGAACAACCATCGCCATCTCGAGGCCTATTACGCGGTGTCGGGCAGCGGCATGCTCATGCATACCTGCAATCCGCGTCTTCCTCTGGCACAACTCGCGTACATCATCAATCACGCGGAAGACAAGGCCGTCATGTTCGACCTGAGTTTTGCCCCGCTGGTGAAGGCGCTGGCCCCGTCCTGTCCTGGAGTCAGGCACTGGATTCTTCTCGGCGGTTCCTTGCCCGAGGAAGGAATGGACGGCGTGTTCAGCTACGAGGCGCTGTTGAAGGATGAGAGCGAAAGCTATAGCTGGCCCGCGTTCGACGAGAACACCGGCGCCGCCCTTTGTTACACGTCGGGCACGACCGGGAATCCGAAGGGGGTGCTCTACTCCCACCGCGCGATCGTGCTTAATGCGATGGCCGAATGTTTGCCGTCGGCGCTGTCGCTTTCGCCGCGTGAGGTCGTTCTCCCAGTTGTCCCGATGTTCCACATCAATGCCTGGTGCATTCCCTATGCAGCGCCGATCGCGGGCTGCAAGCTCGTGCTGCCGGGGGCTATGCTTGATGGGGCGTCGCTGCACGGACTGATGGAAGGGGAGCGGGTGACCACCAGCGCCGGGGTTCCAACGATCTGGCAGTCGCTGGTCGCTCACATGCAAGCACATGGACTGAAGCTGTCAACGCTGCGCCGCACCGCCGTTGGCGGATCTGCTCTGCCGCGGGCCCTGATTGCCACGCTCAGTGAGGATTACGGGATCGATGTCCGCCAGGCCTGGGGCATGACCGAAACCACTGGCCTGGCGACCATGTCCTGCCTCGATCTGGCGCAGCCCGGCCTGTCAGCGGACGAACGCCACGCATTCATCGCTCGCCAAGGGCGTTCGGTCTTCGGGGTCGAGTGCAAGGTTGTCGACGAGCAGGGGAACACCCTTCCAAGAGACGGTGCCTCTCAGGGTGAACTGCTGGTCCGGGGTCCCTGGATCACCGCATCCTATTTCAAGAGTGAGACGCCGATCCTGGTCGAAGGCTGGTTTCCGACCGGGGACGTCGCGACCATCGCCGCCGACGGCACCGTGCAGATTCGCGATCGAACCAAGGATCTGATCAAGAGCGGCGGCGAATGGATCAACTCGATCGAACTCGAGGCCGCTGCGATGGACCACCCCGGTGTGGCGATGTGCGCCGTGATCGCGGTGCCCAGCGGGCGCTGGGGCGAGCGGCCCCTGATGTTCATCGTGCCCAAGCCGGGGGTCGTGGCCGACCGGGATGCATTGATGGCAACGTTGTCAGCGCGCGTGATCAAGTCGTGGCTTCCCGACGAGATCGTCTTTCTCGACAACCTTCCGGTGGGCGGGACCGGGAAGGTGCAGAAGGCCGAGCTTCGCCGCCGCTATGGTGGCGTGTATGGTTGAGTTTCTCAGCTCAGCGCGAGAATCTCCGCCGCGTTGAAACCCAGGTCGCGCAGAATCGCGGTGCCGTGCTCGCCGTGCTCCGGCACTGCTCCGGCGCGGCTCGGGTTCGCGCTGAAACGCGGCGCAGGTTCAGCCTGCAGCATGCCGTCGCGCAGGGCAAAGACGCCGCGCGCGGCGAGGTGGGGATCGTGCATCGCTTCGATTGGGTCGAGCAGCGGCGCGACACATGCATCGCTTTCGCCGAACTGTTGCAGCCAATGGCTGCGCGGCTGAGCGCGGAAGATCTCGCCGAGGCGCGCGCGCAGCCGGGGCCAATGCTGAGGGTCGTAGGGGCTGGCGAAGTCGGGGTCTGCCTCCAGCCCCAACTTGGCGAGGAGGATGGCGTGGAATTGCGGCTCCACTGCCGCAACAGTCAGTGACAGTCCGTCCGCACAGGCGTAGGAACCGTACCAGTAGGAGCCGTCAAGAAGGCCCTTGCCGCGTTCGATCGGTTGCATTCCGGCCGCGTGCAGCGACAGCAGAAGATTTAGGAGATTGGCGCTTCCGTCGACGATCGCCGCGTCGATAACCTGACCCGGGCCGCCGGCGCGCACGGCCAGTAGCGCGGAAAGAATTCCGACGGCGAGATACATGGCACCTCCGCCAAGGTCGCCGACCAGCGTGGGCGGCGGCAGCGAGGCGCCACCACCGCAGCCGGAGTACCACGCGGCACCGGAGACCCCGACGTAGTTGAGGTCGTGCCCGGCACGCATCGAGTAGGGGCCATGCTGCCCCCACCCGGTCATTCGTCCATAGACGAGGTGTGGGTTGCGGGCCAGGCACGCATCCGGGCCGATCCCCAGGTCTTCTACGACTCCAGGGCGCATGCCTTCGATCAGTGCGTCGGCCCGTCCAGCCAGGCGCAGGATCACCTCCACGGCACCCGGGCGCTTCAAGTCCAGGGCCAGCGAACGCTTTCCGCGGTTCACGATCATGTGCGAGCCGAGTTCGAATGTATCGCCCCGCCGCGGGCGCTCGACCAGGATCACGTCGGCGCCCATGTCGGCAAACAGCATGGCGCAAAACGGCGCCGGGCCGATGCCACCGATCTCGACGATGCGAATGCCACTGAGTACGCCCATGTTGTGTCCTGCCCTGCTCGTATCTGGCGGTCCGCTGCGCTCGCACTAGCGGGGGAAGAAGTCGGTCCCGCGCCGCGCCATCTCGCGCAGCAGCGGCGGCGCGGCGAAGCGCTCGCCATGCTGGGCGGCGAGCGCGTCGACCAGGGCGACGAAGCGCGCGGCGCCGACACCTTGGATATGGCTGATCGGGCCGCCGCGAAAAGCCGGGAAGCCCCAGCCGAGAATGGCACCGACATCGGCGTCGCCCGCCGATGACAACACGCCTTCGTCCAGGCAGCGCACCGCCTCGACTGCCTGCACCGTGATGAGACGATCGATCAGGGCATCGAACGCGGGCTGCTCAGCCCTTGGGTACAGTTCGGCCAGCCCGGGCCACAGGGTTTTGCGACCTGACGCAGGGTAGTCGTAAAAGCCGGCGCCGGCCTTGCGGCCGATGCGTCCGAGTTCGACCATGCGTCCGGCCACGGCCACACCCGGCCTTTCTGTGTAGGCAGCACCCAGGTCTTCCCGGGTCTGCTGCTCGATGCGGTGGATCAGTTCGCTCGACACTTCGTCGGTCAGCGCGAGAGGGCCTACCGGCATGCCAGACTGCAGCCCGGCACTTTCGATCAGTGCGGGCGCCACGCCTTCCTCGAGCATGGCAAGGCCTTCCCGCACATAGGTCGCGAATACCCGGCTGGTGTAGAAGCCGCGAGAATCCTTGACCACAATCGGGGTCATGCCCAGGAACTGGACGAAGTCGAGGGCCTCGGCGAGGGTCCGCGAGCTGGTGTGCTTGCCTACGATGACCTCGATGAGCGGCATGCGGTCGACCGGAGAGAAAAAATGCAGACCGATGAAGTTCCCGGGGCGGCTGCTGGACTCGGCCAGCCCGGAGATCGGCAGGGTCGAGGTGTTCGATGCGACGATCGCATCCGCTGCCAGTACGCCCTCGCAGCGCTGTATGACCTCGGCCTTGAGGCGGCGATCCTCGAATACGGCCTCGATCACCATATCCGCGCCGCGCAGGCGCGCATGGTCGGCGGTCGGCTCGATGCGGTCGAGCAGGGCTTCGGCGGTTACGCTGTCGATCTGTCCGCGTTCGAGTTGCTTATGCACCAGGCGGCGAGAGTAGTCCTTGCCGCGCTCCGCCAGGTCGCGGGTGGCATCGATCAGTACCACGTTGATTCCAGCCTTGGCCGTCACGTAGGCGATACCGGCGCCCATCATTCCTGCGCCCATGATCCCGACCTTGGTAAACGACCTGTGGGCATGTCCAGCGGGGCGCGCGGTCAGTGCCCTTGCCTTGCCGAGGCTGAAGAACAGGGTGCGAATCATCGCCTTCGCTTGCGGCGAGTTGACCAGCATCGCGAAATACCGGGACTCGGTCTTCAGTCCGGTGTCGATATCGGTGATCAATCCCTCGTAGACGCAGGAGGCGATGGCCGCGGGTGCCGCCTGGTTGCCGCGCGTGGTGGCGCGAATCCTGGCGTTGACGCCGACCAGGAACTGCTGCATTTGCGGGCTCGAAATCGCGCCGCCCGGAATTCTGTAGCCCTTGACGTCCCAGGGTTGCTGGATAGAACGGCGACCGTCGCCAAGCAGCCAGGTACGCGCCGCGTCAACCTCGGTTCCCGGGTCGACGGCGGCGTCGAGGATCCCTAGTTCGAGCGCTTCGGCGGTGCGCAGACGTTTGCCCTCAAGCATCAGCGGCAGGGCTCGCTGTACCCCAATCAGGCGGGGCAGGCGCTGCGTGCCGCCGGCGCCCGGCAGAAGCCCCAGAGTGACCTCGGGCAGCCCGAAGCGCGCGCCGGGGCTGATGCCGGCGACGCGGTAATGTCCGGCGAGCGCGACTTCAAGCCCGCCGCCGAGGGCCGAGCCAGGGATCGCCATGGCGACCGGCTTGCCGCCGCATTCGAGCCGGCGCAGAAGGCGGTGGAGCGTTTCGGCTCGGGAGTAGATCTGCGCAAGGTCGCAGGAGTCGAGCAGCCAGTCGAGGTCGCCTCCGGCGATGAAGTCCGACTTCGACGAGGTCATCAGGATGGCTGTCGCCTGTGGATCGGCAAGCGCACGCTCGATCGCGGTGGCCAGCGCCGCGAGGCTTTGGCCGTTGATCACGTTCTGGCTTCGCCCGGGCATGTCCCAGCTCAGTGTTGCGATGCCCTCGGTGTCGATCTGATAGTTGATCATTGCCCCGCCCTTCAGAGTCTTTCGATGATGGTCGCGATGCCCATTCCCGCGCCGACGCATAGCGTCGCCAACCCGGTGCCGAGGCCGCGGCGCTCGAGTTCGTCGAGCAATGTGCCGAGGATCATCGCGCCCGTGGCGCCCAGCGGGTGCCCCATGGCGATCGCGCCGCCATTCACGTTGATGCGCTCATGCCCGATGTGGAGCACCTCCATATAGCGCAGCACCACGGCGGCAAATGCCTCGTTGAGTTCAAACAGGTCGATGTCGCCGATCGCCATGCCGGCGCGCGCCAGCGCCTTTTCAGTCGCGTATGAGGGGCCGGTCAGCATGATCGAGGGCTCTGAACCGATCGACCCGAAGGCGCGGATCCGGGCTCGCGGCCGCAATCCGAGGCGCTGGCCGGCTTCGGCATTGCCCATCAGCACCGCAGCTGCCCCGTCGACGACGCCCGAGCTGTTGCCGGCATGGTGAACATGGTCGACGGCTTCAAGATCGGGGTAGCGCTGGCGGATCACCTCATCGAAGCCGGCTTTCAACCCGATCTCGGCGAACGACGGTCGCAGTGCGGCCAGGCTTTGCAGAGAGGCATCCGGGCGGATGGTCTCGTCTCGGTCGAGAATGACCACGCCGTTGACGTCGAGCACCGGGACGATGCCGCCGCCGAACCAGCCGGAGGTCGCGGCGAGGTGCGCCCGTCGATGGCTTTCCACGGCATACGCATCGACGTCAACGCGCGTGAATCCTGACTGGGTGGCAATGGCATCGGCCGAGATGCCCTGGGGCACGAAATAGTTCGGAATCGCGCTGCGTGGATCGACCGCCCAGGCGCCGCCGTCGGCTCCCATCGCAACGCGCGACATGGCCTCGACGCCCCCGCCGATCACGAGATTCGCCTGGCCGGCCATGATCTGGGCGGCTGCCATGTTGCAGGCTTCCAGGCCCGAGGCGCAGAAACGGTTGACCTGGACACCCGGGGTTTCCTGGGCATAGCCGGCGGCGAGCGCAGCCAGGCGTGCGATGCACGCTCCCTGCTCGCCGACAGGCGAGACGCAGCCGAGGATGACGTCCTCGACTTGGGACGTGTCGAGCGCGTTGCGTTCCCGCAGTGCGCGCAGCGTCGTCGCAGACAATTCCAGTGGGGTCACACCGTGCAGGCCCCCTCCGGCCTTGCCGCGTCCGCGGGGCGTCCTCACGGCATCAAAAATATAGGCTTGCATCATCTGTCCTCAAAGGGTGCGACTGATCAGTTCTTTCATGATCTCGTTGGTGCCACCGTAGATCCGCTGCACGCGGGAGTCAGCCCAGGCGCGCGCGATCGGGTATTCATGCATATATCCGTAGCCGCCGAACAGTTGCAGACACCGATCGAGGACCTTGAACTGCATCTCACTAGTCCACAGCTTGGCCATTGACGCCGTCTCGGCGTCTAGGCGGCCATGCAGCTTGAGCTCGATGCAACGGTCGACGAACACCTGGCCGATCGCGATTTCGGTCTTCATCTCGGCCAGAGCATGGGCAGTGGTCTGGAACTCGATGACCGCCTTGCCGAAGGCTTTGCGCTGGCGTGTGTAGTCCAGGGTCCAATCAAGCGCGGCCTGTGCCGCGGCCACTGCGGTGATCGCGATCTGCAGCCGTTCCCAGGGCAGTTCCTGCATCAAGTAGGCGAAGCCGCGGTTTTCCTCGCCCAGCAGGTTGGCGATTGGCACGCGAACGTTCTCGAAGAACAGTTCGGCGGTGTCCTGGGCGTGCATGCCCATTTTGTGCAGACGCTTGCCCTTGCTGAAGCCTTCCATCGTCGTGTCGACTACGAGCAGGCTGATCCCCTTCGATCCTCCGGCGGGAGTCGTCTTGGCCACGGCAATGACAAGGTCGCTATGCCAACCGTTGGTGATGAAGGTCTTGGCGCCGTTGAGCACGTAGTGCTCTCCGTCGCGCACTGCGTTGCAGCGTATGCCCTGCAGGTCGGAGCCGGCTCCGGGCTCGGTCATCGCGATGGCGCCGATCCATTCGCCGCTGGCCATGCGCGGCAGATAACGGGTCTTCAGGTTCTCGCTGCCATAGTGCAGGAGGTAGGGCGCGACGATCTCGGAATGCAGGCCGAAGCCGGGACCAAGGGCACCGATGCGGAACTGCTCTTCCATCAACACTACGCTGTAGAGTTCGTCGGCCCCCGCGCCCCCATACTCCTGCGGCATGCTGGGGCAGAGAAATCCGGCCTGTCCGGCCTTGCGCCAGATTTCGCGGTCGACGTAGCCCTGTTCCTCCCAGTGGGCATGGTGTGGCGCCACCTCGGTGACCATGAAGCGGCGGACCGACTCACGGAAGATGTCCAGATTGGAGTCAAAAAGAGCGCGTGCGATCATGTGGGTCCCGTGTCGAGCGAAGGGGGGATGCGGGAGGTGATGTCGAATTGAAGCAGAGGCTGTCGTCTTACAAGCGACATGAATCGCCAAGTTTGTGACATGAGTGTCGGCTCGAAGCAGCCGGGTCTCGCGCCCGGCCTTGAGCTTGGCCGTCCGACCGGCCAGCGAATCGTCCATCGGCAGCAGCCCCTTCTCGATGGCCTCATACAGGCGTTCGATCGCGGTATCGAGCTGACAAGGTTCGTGGACCGCATCGTCGTGCTGGAGCACGGGCACATCGTCGAACAGGGATCCCACCAGCAGCTGATGCGCCTGGAAGACCGTTGCGCCACGATGTTCGAACATCAGGTCCGCCTCTACCGCTGACCCGGCGCGTACTCTCACCGTACGCCGCCCGGGCGGATGGCTCCATGGCTCAGGTTTCCCAGGGGTTGATCACCTTGACGCGCGCCGCCAGGTAGGGCGCCGCATCGCGCGTGGCGACCATCAAGGCGCGCGAGCTTGCCGTGGCGGCAATGTAGCCGTCCGCCATGCCGATGGCTTGGCCTTCGCGTCGGGCACGTGCCATCAGGCTCGCATAGGCCTGCGAGGCGTCGAGATCGAAGGGCAGGACGCGGCCCGTGAAGGCGGGCAGTTGCATGCGGCAGCGCACCGGACGCGCTGCGCGAGAGGCCGATGGGGGTTGCGATGCTGGGGCGTACACGCGGTCATGACGCACTCGCTGCGGGAGGCCCGCGGATCGTCGCGCCGCGCAGCAGGCGAGAGGCCGTTCATGGCCGACAACCAGTCGCCTATCACGTGCCCCGGGTGAACCGAGACTGCTTTGTCTAAGGTTCAAGTGCGAGGCGCCAGTGCCCAGATTCGCCGTCGGTGGCGAGGCAGGCAAGCGCGTTGACGTAGCCCTGCGCAGCTGAGCGCTCCAGCCACGATACGGCCTCTGCCGCATCCGGTGCAACGCCGCGACTGTGCAGATGCAAACATGCCAGTTGGTATTGGGCGACGGCGTTTCCACCGTGTGCGGCTATTGAGAACGCCTGCGCCGCAGCTTCAAAATCGCCGCGATGCTTGTGCCGCATGCCGCGGCCCAGGGCCTCGGCGAGTTCATGTTGACGCGAAGCACACGCAAGCGATTCCACGACTGGCATCCTCCGTGCTTGACGACGACCACCGATGCCCAACGCCGACCTGGTCGGGCTCAAGCCCGCGTCTGGCAGCTTGCGGCTTCCATGACAGATCATAGGTCGAGTACCTTCACTGGGGCCGGCAGGCATGAAAACCTTGCCAAGCGTCAACTTCGCAATCGGGCGCCCGTGGCCCCATGTATGGCCGGCCCCATCTTCGCCAGCTGACCGCACGAGCGGCCGGGCAAGGAAAGATTTCCATTTGCTCGTCGTCTACACAAGCAACCGATTCAAGCCTACGGATCCATCCTTGTCCAAGCCCATATCGCCGACGTCGCGCGTGTCCGCCCAGGGCGATGCGCGGCAGCAGGACGCCGATCTCAGTGCCGCCTACGGTGGCGAGCGCGGGCGTCTGCGCAACTTCCTACGGCGGCGGCTACTCGACGATGCCGACGTCGACGACATGCTGCAGGACGTTTTCTGTGAACTGATCGAGATGGTCCGCATGATGCAGCCCGTCGAGCAAGCCGGCGCCTGGCTGTTCCGCGTCGCACGGAACCGCATCGCCGACCGATTCCGCTCGACGCGACGAAGTGAAACCAATGGCAGCACCGGCGAGGATGCCGCCGAATCTGCGCTGGAAGGTCTGTTCTCGGCCCGAATCGACGACCCCGAGCGTGCGTACTGGTTGGGCGAGCTTCGCGCTGAACTCGACGCGGCGATCACCGGACTGCCCGTGGCGGAGCGCGAGGCCTTTGTGGCCCATGCCATCGACGGCAGCAGTTTCAAGGATCTTGCGGCACGGACGGGTTTCAGCGTCAACGCCCTGACCCTGCGCAAACACCAGGCGGTGAAGCGCCTTCGTCAACGCCTGCGAAATCTCGAAACCGATTCATTCCACGAAGCCTGAGGAGCCACACCATGCATTTCCATTGCCATTCCCCTCGCGATACCTCGACCCGCGTCTGCAGTCGGGCACGCTGCGCGAAAATCGCCCTGATGATCGTGGTCGCCATCGCCGTCTTCGGCGCCGTCGTGATGGCGCTGTGGAACTGGTTGATGCCACCGATTTTCGGCCTGCACCCGATCGGGTTCGCGCAGGCGGTCGGCATGCTCGTGCTGGCCCGCATCCTGTTCGGCGGCCGCGGCCGGCGGCATTTCAGGCGCAACTGCGCTTCCAGCTCGGCCGCGGGTGGCTCGCCGGCGGATGTCTGATGGATCAAGCCAGGCGCAGGCACACGCGGCCCGGTCCGTCGGCAAGCCCACGGTTCATGCGCTGGACATCGGCTGCGGGCATGGCGGCGCGGGCCGCCAGGATGGTCAGAGCCGAGGCGCAGGTGATGGCGATCGACGCCGAGGATTGCGCGCGCAAGGTGGATGCCCGTCTGCTCGTACCGCAAGGACGAACTCGCCGCCCTTGCGGACGAGGCCGGGTGGCGGACGCAGAAAGTCCTCCGGTCGGCTCGAAGAAATGCGTCCGCGCAATGGCCCATCGATTGCGTTCTGTAATATCTGATCCGTAACTCTGCGCCGTGCGGCAGGGGTCGCGTCGCGGCCGTGCCGGTCGTCTGCCGGGTGACTTTCCGATGTCGGATTTTGCAGATGCCGCAATGTGAAAAAACAGCGAACACAGATCGCCGCGGGCGAGGCTGAGGCCGCGCGCGGGGGCCACGACAACGCACAGGAGTTGGCGCGCATCGCCGCCGAGGCGATCGCCGCCAGGCAATTGAGCGACGGGCTGTTCGACACCATCGGCGCGCTTGCCATGGTCATGGACAAGCACGGCAACATCCTGCGCCTAAACGCCGAAGCAGAGCGCTTCATGGGCTACTCCCTCGCGGAGGTGCAGGGTCAGCCCTATTTCTGGGAGCGATTCATCCCCGAGGACGAGCGACCGCACGTGCATGGCATTTTCGAGGCCATGCGCGATCGCACCATTCCGCGCGAAGCCAGGAACCATTGGGTGTCGCGAAGCGGCGAGCGCAGACTGTTCCACTGGGTCAACACCGTGATGAACGATGCGCAGGGGCAAGCGAGTTATCTGATCACGATCGGCACCGATATCACCGATGCGCAGCGGCTGCTTGAGCAAAATGCCCGCCTGCTGTCGTTCAATCACTTGCGGGCGCGGATCAACCAGGCCATCCAGCTGGCCGACGACGAGGCCGGCCTGCTGCAGTCGATCTGCGATCTCGCCACGCGTCTGACCGATATCGGGCTGGCGTGGATCGGGCGTCCGGACGCCGCCGGACGATTCGACGTGCTGGCCAAGGCCGGTTCCGCGATCGATTACCTGAACGATGGCTGGCAGTCGACCGACGCGTCGGTTCCGCAAGGGCAGGGCCCCGCGGGCAAGGTCTGGCGCGACGAATCCCCGCTGTTCGTCGTCTCGTTGCGCGACGCGCAGCTGGCCGAGGGCTGGCGCGCGCAGGCCGCACGCCATGGCCTGGCGGCCGTGGTGTCCTTGCCGATCAAGCACGATGGCCGGATGTGGGGCGTGTTCCTGCTCTATGCGGGCGCCGGTGACGTGTTCGACCCGTCGCTGCGCGACTTGCTCGCCGAGTTGAGCTCCGACATCTCACGCGGACTGGACCGGCTCGAGATGCGCGTGCAGAACACCCGGTTGCTGGCTTACAACCGGCTGCTCGCGCAAGTCAATGCGGTGCCTGCGCATTCGCGCGACACGCCCGAGCTGCTGCAGTCGATCTGCGATCTGACGGTCGAAGTGACCGACGCCAGGCTGGCCTGGATCGGCCACGCGGGGCCCGACGGACGCATCGTCTTCGTCGCCAAGGCGGGTCCCGCGGTCGGCTACCTGGATGGCATCGTGCTGTCGGCCGATCCCGGAGTTCCCGAGGGCAAGGGCCCTGCGGGGCAGGCCTTGCGCAGCGGCGAGCCGGTGTTCCATTTCATCTATCAGACCGAGCCGATATCGCCGGACTGGCGAAGCCGCGTGCGCCGGTTCGGCATCGCCGCCAGCGCGGCCCTGCCGATCGTCCGCGACGGGCGCGTCTGGGGCGTGTTTCTGTTCTACACCGGACGCAAGCTGGATTTCGATGCCAACCTGCGCGACCTGCTGGCCGATCTCGCCGCCGACATCGGGCACGGCATCGGGCATGTCGAAACCCGGCGGCAGAACGCGCACCTGCTGAGATACAACGCCTTGCTGGCCAGGGTCAACGAGACCATCGCCCAGTCCGAACACGAAGACGGATTGCTGCAGTCGATCTGCGAGCTGGCGGTTGAACTGACCGATTTGCGGCTCGCGTGCATCGGACAACCGGACGCTCAGGGGCGCTTCGTGTTTCCGGCGCGGGCAGGCGCGGCGGGCGGATATCTGGACGACATCCTGGTGTCGACGGACCCGGCTCTCGAGCAGGGCCAGGGATCGTTCGGCCAGGCCTGGCGCGGCGCGCAACCGGTCTTCAACGTCTCGTTTCAGCAGAACCCCATGGCACGGCCGTGGCAGGACCACGCCGCCCGGTTCCAGCTGCGCTCGGTGGCCGCGCTGCCGGTGCGCAAGCGCGGCAGGGTGTGGGCGATCTTCGGACTGTTCGCGGCAGAAGAGCGTGTTTTCGATGACGATCTTCAGGCCTTGCTGATCCAGCTGAGCAACGATGTCTCCGAAGGCGTGGACCGCCTGGAAGCGCGCAATCTGAACAAGGCCCTGGTTGATTATTCGGACGCCGGAATTTCCATCGTCCGCCATCGAACGCTCGAGTTCGTCAACAGGCGATTCGCGCAGATGTTCGGCGGCGATGACCCGGCACAATTCACCGGCGTGCCCATGCGCGCGCTCTACGCCGATGACGCTGCCTACGCGCGGGTTCGTCAACGCGAAGCGGACCTTGCGCACGACAACGTGGTTCGCATCGAAGCCGTGGCGTGTCTACGCCGCGATGGCACGCCGATGCTGCTCGATCTGTTCGGCGTCGACGCGGGAGACGACAAACGCATCTGGACCATGGTCGACGTCAGCGCGCGCGAGGCGCAAAAGCGCGCCTACGCCAATCTGGAGAAGCTGTACCGGGCGTTGATGCACGAAGCCGACGTGCTGCTGCAGAACGACGATGAAGCCTCAATCCTGTCGGAGACGTGCGCGCGCCTGGTGAGCGACACCATGTTCCATGTTGCCTGGATCGGCAGACCCGGTGCCGACGGCTTCTTCAAGGTCGCGGCCAAGGCCGGCGAGAACGCCTCGCTGGTCAACGACATCAGGGTCCCGCTCGATCATCCGCGCGCCGTGGCCGCGCAGGCCTGGCGGCGCGGTCGCACGGTCCACAACAACGACCAGATCGCGGCCCTCGCCGGGGGGCCGTGGGTCGACGCGCTCGTGCGCCATCGCTGGGCCGCGGCGCTGGGCACCCCGATCATCCGCGACGGCACGCCATGGGCGGTGCTGGTGCTGGTGGCGCCGCAGCGCGACGTCTTCAACGCGTCGACGGTCGAGTTGTGCGAGCGCATCGCCGGCTTGCTGGGCCGTGGCCTCGCCGAAGTCGACCGCAGGGCCGAGCTCGAGGCGCTGCGCTCGGAAGAGGCCAGGCGTGCGCGCCACGACATGCTTACCGGATTGCCCAACCGCCTCGGCCTGACGCAACACCTGGCGCAGGCGGTTGCTCGCGCGCAGCGCCGCAAGTCCTGGCTGGCACTGGGTATGCTGGATCTCGACGACTTCAAGCCGGTGAACGACCGTTTCGGTCATGCCGCAGGCGATGTGCTGCTGCGGCAGCTTGCGCAGCGTTTTCGCCGGAATCTGCGCGAGACCGATTTCGTCGCCCGTTTGGGCGGAGACGAGTTCGTGCTGATGTTCGAGGACATCGACCCGTCCCGCGCCACCGAGCAGCTCGAGCACGCCTTGCAGCGCCTGCATCGGGCCGTGGATGCGCCGTTCGAGGTCGACGCAGGCATGGCGGTGAATGTCGGGATGACCATGGGCCTGGCTTTCTATCCCGGCGATACCGATGATGCCGACACGCTGCTGCGCCTGGCCGACGCGGCGATGTACCAGGCCAAGCTGCACAAAAGCACACGCCTGCATTGGTGGCAGGCCTGGAGCCGCGACACCAGCGAGGGGGTGGTGATCGAAGCGCAGTTCCTGCCCTTCGGCCCGCGAGCGGTGCAGATCATGGCTGACAAGCGCGTGGAGCTTGACGGCGTGATCGGGCGTTTTGTCGACACCTTCGGCCGTCCCGTGGCGGAAGATGATGCGTTCGCCCAGGTCATCGGAAGCCTGTCGGACGCCGAGTTCGACGGCCTCAGGCACGCCATGGCCGCTCACCTGCGTTTTCTGGTGCATCCCGAAACCAGCGCCCTCGCCATCGTCGAGGCGGCGCGACACCCGGGCTGTGCCCATGCGCTCGCCGGAATCACCGGCGCGTGGTTGAACCAGACGCACCAGGCGTTCCAGGAATTGCTGCAGAGCCATCTGGAGCATATGGCGCTCACCGCCAGGGAGCGTTATCGCCTGCTGCGCGCAGTGACGGCTCGCATCGAGCTCGACATGAGCGCGCAACTCAATGCGATGCAAGAGGTCTACGACGCGTACAGCGCGCATCTCGCGCAATCACCGCCTGGCGATCTCGTCTGGCACGACGCCATTCAATCCGAGCTCGATGCGGTGTGCCAGCTTCCGGGCATCGCATCGTGCGTGTTGTTGCGGCCGAATTCCGAGGGCGTGTTCATCGTCGAGTTCTCCGCCGGCAGAGCCGGGCACGAACTGGCCCAGATCCTCCAGCAACCGGATACCCGGGCCGAGGTCCACATCGAGTCGCCGACCGGGCATGGTCTGGTGCCGCAGGCCTGGCGTTCGCATGCGCTCCAGTTCACCGACTCCTACCTCGCCGACCCGCGGACCAGCGCCTGGCATGCAAGCCTGGCGAAGCTCGGCGTGCGCAGCATGGCGGCGCTGCCCCTGGCGCCGGCCAGGGGCAGCGCTTTCGTGTTGGCGATCCTGGGCGAATATCCGCACCAGTTTTCTCCGCGCTGGATGCGCACCTTCATCGAATCACTGCGTCTGCGTTTCATCCAGCATCTTTCGAGCGAGCAGGTGCGCAAGGCGCCCGTCGATCAAGACGAGGCCAGCCTGTATCGGGATTTGCTGTATTCGAACGGCGTGCGCATCGTGGCGCAGCCCGTCGTCGACTTGCAAAGCGGAGAATTGATCAAGGTGGAAGTGCTTGCGCGGTTGGTGAAGCCCGATGGATCCATCGTCATGCCAGGCAGCTTCCTGTCGTCCTTCGGGCGCCTGGAATTGGAAACCCTGTTCCGGGTCGTGCTGGATCAGGGGCTGGCGGCGCTTCGCAGATGGCGCGAACAGTCCATCGACGTCGGACTGGCGGTCAATCTCGCGCCGTCGACCCTGGAGAACTCCGCCTGTCCGCAGTGGGTGGAGCAGGCCTTGCTTCGGCACGGACTGGATGCCGGGGACTTGACGCTGGAAATTCTCGAGGACGAAGCCTTCGACATCGCCCAGCACCAGTCGGTGATCGAGCAACTGACCCGGCAAGGCGTGCAAATCGCCATCGACGATCTGGGTTCGGGCTATAGCAGCCTGAGCAGGTTGTCGTCGACAGCTTTCGATCTGGTGAAAGTCGACCAGAGCCTGGCGAGGGAAATCATCACCAATCCCCGACGCAGTCTCGGCATCGTTCACTCGGTGCTGCAGATTGCACGGGATCTCGACCGTATCGCGGTTGTCGAGGGGCTGGAAAGCGAGGCCTTGATCGAGGCTGTGGGCCTGCTCGGCGGTCGTTACGGCCAAGGTTTCGCCATCGCTCGGCCGATGTCGCCCGAGGATTTGCCTGCCTGGGTGCGAAGGCCTGGCTGGCGCGCCCGGCGCTGGGAGCGGCCGACGAGCCTTCTCGGCGCGTTTGCCTACCACTGGATGTACATGCACAAGAGCGAAGGCAGTCACCGCGGCGAGCTCAAGCGGTGCCCGTTGACGCATTTCCTGGACGAACTCGGCCCGCAAGCCGGCGATGCACGGCGTTGGCACGCCGAAGTGCACGGCCATGACCCCGGCGTCGTCACGACGGCCAGCCGGCTGCTCGGCGAATGGTTCAGCAGCCGCCTGGTGGCGACCGCGCCGTCCGCCGGCCACTCGACCAAGCCGGCGTGACGCTTTCGGCACCGGGCACGCTTCCACAACGCATGGGATGGGTGCTTCGATCAGGTCCGCTGTGAAACAACACCGACCAAGTCCGCCAGGGACGTGGACGTGCCGGACTGGAGGCTGCGCAAGCTCAGCGGCGACCTGGGGCCGACCATGGGTCGATCGGGGTCCACTTGACACGTAGGAGCGTACATGGCGATTGACCCGTTCGGCGCCATCGGCGCGGTCGTCCTCAGTCGGGGCACGCCTATGAGCATGGATGATGCGGTCGACGGCCTGATGGAAGTCGAGAAGGTGCTTGTCGACATCTTGCAGGCTGGTAGTCGGAACAAGGACCCTGTGTAGCTGTTAGATCAGGCTTGGACCGTTAGGTCGGAGCGACCGCTTAGGCCGACAACCCGTCGCCTATCACGTGCCCCGGGTGAGCCGCGGCTGCTTTGTCTAAGGCTCAAGTGCGAGGCGCCAGTGCCCAGATTCGCCGTCGTTGGCTGCGTATTTCGGCGAACGTGACCGCCGATTCCGGTCGAACGTGACCGGTCGTGCAGCATGAGGTGTTGCGCGTTCACAGTGTAGGTTGGTCGGTCACGATTCTTCGGGTCTTGCCTCCTTCTTGGGCAGTTTCTGGGCCTGGCGCAGCGAGTCGCCGGTCAGGGTGAAGCGGTGGTGCTGCTGCATGAGCCGATCGAGGATGGCATCGGCGATGGTGGCGTCGCCGATCCAGGCGTGCCAGTGTTCGATGGGCAACTGGCTGGTGATGATGGTGGCGCGCTGCCCGGCGCGGTCATCGATGATCTCGAGCAGGTCGGCGCGCGTTGCGGCGTCGAGCGCAGTCATGCCCCAATCGTCGAGCAGCAGCACGTCGGTCTTGGCCAACTGGATCAGCCATTTGCCGAAGGTGCCATTGCCGTGGCGGATACGCAGTTCCTCGCCCAGGCGCGGCACGCGTTGGTAGAAGGCCGAGTGGCCGCGCCGGCAGGCGTATTGCGCCAGGGCGCAGCCCAGCCAGGATTTGCCCGCGCCGGTCGGCCCAGTGATGAACACGGCGTGGCCGGCGCCGATCCAGTCGCCCAACACCAGGCTCATGCCTGCGCGCCGGTCCAGGCCTCGTCCGGCGCGGGTGTCGAGGTCTTCGATGGCGGCCTGGCCGTACTTGAGCCGGGCCTCCTTGAGCAGCCGGGCGTGGCGTTTGTCGTGACGCAGGTGGACCTCGCGCTCGACCAGCAGGGACAGGCGTTCCTCGAAGCTCATCGCACTCATGCCGGCTTGGGTCAGCTGGTCCTCCAGTCCGGCGAGCATGCCGTGCAGCTTGAGGTCGCGCAGCTGCTCCATCGTGGTGTTGATCATCATGGTCGGTGTCTGCGGCGTCATTGGTAGTAGGCCGCGCCGCGCACGTGGGCGTGCTCGGGGCTGCTCCATTCGGGCGCCTCGGCGGCGGCCTGGCGATCGCGCCCGTTGGCGAGGATGTCGCGCACGTGGCTGTACTTGGTCGTGCCCAGCCCGGCGGCGACCATGCAGGCGTCCTCCAGTCGCGGCTTGCCATACTTCTTGGCCAGGGCCAGAAGCCCCAGGCAGGCGCGATAGCCATGCTCGGGATGACGCCGCTCTTCCAGCAGCCGGCGCACGATATGCCCGGTCTGTTGGCGGCGGCCTGAACCCGCGTAAATCTGGCGGCGTTATTTGGCGGCGAGAGCGGCGGCGAGAGTGCCGAAGGTCGCAGGAGTCCAGACGAGCGGATGCAGCCGCGGGGCCAAGGCGCCGGGCC
>MLJW01000430.1_pt1 | contig 19238 bp, 23 predicted proteins | sample 888231 | NCBI WGS metagenome assembly MLJW01 (sample SAMN05788063, study PRJNA343431) | mine drainage metagenome | isolation source: sample collected from the inflow into an acid mine drainage treatment plant... | place: Germany: Lusatia, lignite mining district
TCCAGCAGCTGTTCGGCGCGGGGGTGGAGCGCTGGATCGACGGGGCGCACGCCGCCGACTACACGCTGAGCTGGGCCGGGTTCGGCGCGCGCAGTGCCGATGCCGCCAATGCCGCGCGGCGCGCCGCCGACGGCGCCGATGTCTGGGCATTCACTTCGGCCGGCACCATCGCCGCGCTGCTGCAGCAGGTGCTGCGAGTGCCCGACGCGCAGGCGCTCGAGCTGCTGTGGGCCGTGCTCAACACCAGCGTGACCCAGCTCGGCTGGCGCGACGGTCGCTGGCGGCTGCTGCAGTTCAACAGCGTCGCGCACCTGGCCGGCGCGCGCGACATGCTCAGCCACCGCTGAGCACGGCGATTCGACACCTCGTTCAAGGAGCCCACCATGACCCCGTCCCCACCGAGCGCGCTGTTCGACCTCAGCGGGCGCATCGCGCTGGTCACCGGAGCCAGCCGCGGCATCGGCGAAGCCGTCGCCCGCGGCCTGGCCGCGCAAGGCGCGCACGTCGTCGTCAGCAGCCGCAAGGCCGACGCCTGCGAAGCGGTCGCCGCGGCAATCCGCGCCGACGGCGGCTCGGCGCAGGCGCTGGCCTGCCACATCGGCGAACCCGACGCGATCGAGCGGCTGTACGCGGCGATCGACGCCGAGCACGGGCGCATCGACATCGTCGTCAACAACGCGGCGACCAATCCCCATTACGGGCCGATCTGGGAAACCGACGCGGCGGCCTTCGCCAAGACCGTCGACGTCAACATCCGCGGCTATTTCCTGATGTGCGCACAAGCGGCTCGGCGCATGCTGCGCGCCGGAGGCGGCGCGATCGTCAACGTCGCCTCGGTCAACGGCGTGCGCCCCGGCGCGCAGCAAGGCGTCTATTCGATGACCAAGGCCGCGGTGATCTCGATGACCGAGGCGTTCGCGAAGGAGTGCGCCGGCGGCGGCGTGCGCGTCAACGCGCTGCTGCCCGGGCTGACCGACACGCGCTTCGCGCAGGCGCTGACCGGCAACCGCGAGGTGCTCGCCGGCGCGCTGCGGCAGATCCCGCTGGGCCGCGTCGCGCGCCCCGACGAGATGGTCGGCGCGGTGCTGTACCTGGTGTCGCCGGCCGCGTCGTACACCACCGGCGCGTGCCTGGCGGTCGACGGCGGCTACCTGATCGGCTGAAACCCCCACCGGAGACCGCGATGGACTTCGCCTATACCCCGCGCGTCGACGCGCTGCGCCAGCGCTTGCGTGACTTCGTCGACGCCCACATCGTGCCGCGTCTGGGCGCGCACCGCGACGCGCTCGCCGCCGGCGCCTTCCCGGTACCCTTCGTCGACGAGCTCAAGGCGCTGGCGCGCGCCGAGGGGCTGTGGAACCTGTTCCTGCCCGGCGCCGACGGCGGCGGGTTGAGCAACCTCGAATACGCGCCACTGGCCGAGATCATGGGGCGCGTGAGCTGGGCCGCCGAAGTGTTCAACTGCAGCGCGCCCGACACCGGCAACATGGAACTGCTGCAGCAGTTCGGCAGCGACGCGCAGCGCGAGCGCTGGCTGCAGCCGCTGCTGGACGGCAGCATCCGCTCGGCGTTCGCGATGACCGAACCCGACGTGGCGTCGTCGGACGCGTCCAACATCACGACCTCGATCGTGCGCGACGGCGACGACTGGCGCATCAACGGCCGCAAATGGTTCATCACCAATGCGGCGCACCCGCGCTGCGCCCTGCTGATCGTGATGGGCAAGACCGACCCGGACGCCGACCCCCACCGCCAGCAGAGCATGGTGCTGGTGCCGCGCGACGCCCCCGGCGTGCAGGTCGTGCGCGACCTCGCGGTGGTCGGCCACCACTCGCCCGAAGGCCACTGCGAGATCGTGCTGCGCGACGTGCGCGTGCCGCTCGACCACCTGCTCGGCGCCGCCGGCGACGGCTTCGCGATGGCGCAGGCGCGGCTCGGCCCCGGGCGCATTCATCACTGCATGCGCGCGATCGGCGCCGCCGAGCTGGCGCTGGAACTGATGGGCGAGCGAGCTCTGGAGCGGCGCGCGTTCGGCCGTCACCTGCACCAGCTCGGCACCATCGCCGACTGGATCGCGCGCTCGCGACTGGAGATCGAACAGGCGCGGCTGCTGGTGCTGAAGACGGCATGGCTGATCGACCGCGACGGCGCGCGCGGCGCACGGCGCGAGATCGCGATGATCAAGGCCGTGGTGCCGCAGATGCTGTGTACCGTCTGCGACCGCGCGATGCAGGTCTACGGCGCGATGGGGCTGAGCCCCGACACGCCGCTGGCCGAGCACTGGACCGCGGCGCGCGCGCTGCGCATCGCCGACGGCCCCGACGAAGTGCACCTGCAATCGATCGCGCGCGCCGAGATCCGCCAGCGCCAGGCGAGCTTCGGCGCCGGAGCTGCCTACCTGACGCCGCCCGGCGGCGCGCGTTGACCCGGAACGAGGAGCCACCGATGAAGGACTTCGAACAGCGCACCGCGGTGATCACCGGCGCGGCCAGCGGCATCGGGCTGGCGCTGGCGCGCGCCGCGGCGTCGCGCGGCATGCGCCTGGTACTGGCCGACATCGACGGCGAGCGCTTGCGACAGGCCGCCGACGGCCTTGGCGTCGACACCGCGCGCGTCGCGCTGCACGCGCTCGACGTCAGCCGCGAAGACGAGGTCTCGGCGCTGGCCGACGCCGTGTTCGCCCGCTTCGGCGCCGTGCACCTGCTGTGCAACAACGCCGGCGTCGGCCACAGCCGCACGCTGCTCGAGCACAGCGCCGAGGACTGGGCATGGGTGCTAGGGATGCTGCTCGGAACTCACGTGGTGCGAGCGAGTTCTGAACAGCATCCCTAGGCGTCAACCTGATGAGCGTCGTCCACGGCGTGCGCCATTTCCTGCCCAGGATGCTGCAGCAGCCCGACGGCGGCCACGTGCTCAACACCGCGTCGGCCGCCGGCTTGCTGAGCAGCCCCGGCCTGGCCGCGTACAACGCCAGCAAGCACGGCGTCGTCGCGCTGTCGGAAACGCTCTACCACGAGCTGGCGGCGCAGCGCAGCGGCGTCGACGTCTCGGTGCTGTGCCCGTCGTGGGTGCCGACCGACATCCACCGCAGCGCTCGCCACCGACCAGCCCAGTTCGGCGACGACGCGCCAGCGTCGGACGCATCGGCGGCCTATGCTCGCGACATCGGCCGCGCCGTGATGTCGGGCAAGCTCAGCGCCGACGACGTCGCCGCCGCGACGTTCGACGGCATCGCCGAGCGTCGCCTGTACATCGTGCCGCACCGCGCAGTGCTCGACGCCGTCGTGCGCCGCGCCCAGGACATGGCCGCCGGCGTCAATCCACCGCTGCCCTGAACACCCCTATATCCGGAGACATCGATGAACGAACAGAATCTGCGCATCACGCTGGCCGGCCGCCCGCAGGGCTGGCCCGAGCCCGAGCATTTCCGCCTCGAGCAAGCGTCGCTGCCGCAGCCCGGCGCCGGCCAGGTGCTGGTGCGCAACCGCTGGCTGTCGCTCGACCCGTACATGCGCGGGCGCATGTCGGACGCCAAGTCCTACGTCGAGCCGGTCGCGATCGGCGACGTGATGCCCGGCGGCACCGTCGGCGAAGTCGTCGCGTCGAACGCGCCGCAACTGCAGGTTGGCGACCTCGTCACCGGCATGCTCGGCTGGCAGCGCTACGCGGCGGCCGACGCCGCCGCGGTGCGCCGCATCGACGCCGCCGGCGTGCCGCCGCAGGCCTTCCTCGGCGCGCTGGGCATGCCGGGAGTGACGGCCTGGTACGGGCTGCAGCAGATCTGCCGTCCGCAAGCCGGCCAGACGGTCGTCGTCACCGCCGCTTCGGGCGCCGTCGGCAGCGGCGTCGGCCAACTGGCCAAGGCCGCCGGCTGCCGCGTCGTCGGCGTCGCCGGCGGCGAGCGCAAGTGCCGCTACGCCGTCGACGAGCTCGGCTTCGACGCCTGCGTCGACTACAAGGCCGGCAGGCTGCACGACGATCTGCGCGACGCGCTGCCCGACGGCGCCGACTGTCTGTTCGAGAACGTCGGCGGCGAGATCTTCGACGCGCTGCTCGCGCGCACGCGGCCGTTCGCGCGCGTCGCCCTGTGCGGCATGATCGCCGACTACAACAATGTCGAGCCCTACCGGATGAAGAACCTGCGCGCGGTGCTCGTCAACCGGCTGCTGGTGCAGGGCTTCATCGTCTCCGAGCACATGGAACTGTGGCCGCAGGCGCTGCGCGAACTCGGCGCGCTGGCCGCGGCCGGCCGGCTGCGCTGGCGCGAGACCGTCGCCGAAGGCCTCGAGCAGGCGCCGGCGGCCTTCGTCGGCATGCTGCGCGGCGACAACCTCGGCAAGCAGCTGGTGCGCATCGACTGAAATCGCGCCGGCGCGCCGCGCCGCAACAAGCTTGATCTGCCGCGGCGCGCTTTGGCGTTTGCCGCGGCAGCGGGCGTCGGCGCGCGACGAAATCCGCGCCGGATCAAGGTCGCGATCGGCCAACGGTGTTCGCATGCACTCCATTCCCCCGCTGGAAGGAGACAAGATCATGCGAAATCGATTGCGCGAACAGGTCGCGATATCCGGTGTCGGCTGCTCGCGTTTCGGCGACCTGCTCGCCACACCGGAGCTCAAGGGCCTGAGCATTCAGGAGCTGACCGCCGTCGCGGTGCGCGAAGCGCTAGCCGACGCCGGCGTCAGTGGACAGGACGTCGACGCGGTGTTTGCCGGCAACGCGATGACAGCCAGCTCGCAGTTGCCGGGGACGTACTCGCAGCTGTCGAAATGGACCGGCACCCAGTTCAAGGCCGGCGTCCATTTCGAGGCTCAGTGCTCGACGACCAACGTCGGCGCGGCAATGGCCGCGATGGCGATCGCCGCCGGCGTCTACGACACGGTGCTGGTCTACGGCCTGGAGACCACACGAACCAAGGTCAGGGAGTTCAGCCCCTACGAGCGCGAGCCGATCTCGCACCAGCAGACCTGGCTGTGGACCGACATGGCGGTCAACCAGGCTTATGGCGTGCCGCAGGGCTACGACATCTTCTCGACCTACAACGGCCTGGTCGCGCTAGGCTACTGCCGCAAGTACGGCATCTCGATCGAAGACTTCGACCGCGGCATGTTCGAGCTGTGCCGCACGCGACGCCTGCACGGCTCGCTGAACCCCAAGGCCAACCTGCAGGACACACTCGAGGCGCGCGCCGCGCGCGAAGGCTACGCCGACCCCTTCGAGTACTGGCGCTCGGCCGAGCACAACCCCTTCGTGGCCTGGCCCTCGCGCCTGCTCAGCCTGGTGACGACAGCCGACGGCGCGTCGGCGATGGTGCTCACGCGCGCCGACATCGCGCGGCGCGGCAAGTCCACGCCGGTCGAGCTCAAGGGCTTCGGCATCAGCTACAGCGACCTGCCGTGGTACGGCGAGGACCCCACCCACTGGGAGTTCGACCGGCGCGCCACCGACGCCGCGTTCGACATGGCCGGCATCCGCGCCGCCGACATCGACTACCTGCACACGCACGACTGCTCGCACATCTCGAGCCTGTGCACCGCGGAGATGATCGGCTATCTCGAGCCCGGCAGCAGCCTGACGGCGGCGCGCGACGGGCGCCTGCGCTTCGACGGCGACCGCCCGATGTCGACCCACGGCGGCCGCCATGCGTTCGGCCACGCCTGGGCCGCCAGCGCCGGCTCCGACACCTACGAGGCGGTGCTGCAGATGCGCGGCCAGGCCGGTGCACGACAGATTCCGCAGCCACCGCGAACCAGCGTCATCCACACCCACGGCTACGCCATGATCGGCACCGTGATCGTTCTGGGGAGCCTGTGACATGCAAGACCTTGCGCAACAACCCAGCCTCATCCGCGACTACTACGACGGACTTGCCGCAGGCGTCTTCCTCGCCAGCGCCTGCCGCAGTTGCGGCCGCCTGACCTTCCCGCCGACCGGATGCTGCGAGCATTGCGGCAGCTGGGACGTCGAGCCGCGCGAACTCAGCGGCCGCGCCACGCTGCTGTACGCATCGCACAACATCACCCCGGCCTGCCATCCGCGCTTCGTCTCGATAGCCCCGTACGTCTACGGCCACCTGCGCGTCGAGGAAGGCCCGATCGTGCAAGCGATCGTGCTCGGCGTGCAGCCAACGCCGCAGGACTTGCAGCGGCTGTTAGAACGAGGCCCGGTGGCCGCGCAGGCCGAAGTGCTGAAAATGGACGACCTGCCGGTGCTGGCCTTCCGCGTTGCCGGCTGATACGCGGCGCTCGAAACGCCATGGCGGCCGGTGCGACGCCGGCCGCGGCGCTCGCGCCGCGCCGGTGCAGCGTCGAGCGCGGCGTCAATGCAGCGCGTTCAGGAATGCCTGGTCGAATCCGAGCGTGCCCGCACCGGCGCCGCCCGGCTGCACGTAGGAGTTGCACGTCGGCGATGCGGGCCCTGCAGCACAGTCGTTGTCGCGGTCGAACGACCAGAAGTGCAAGCCGGCCAGGCCGTTCGCGTTGACCCACGCCGACACCGCGGCGACGTCGGCGAGGCTGAAGACCTCGTTGACGTCGTCGTTGCCGCCGATCATCGGCGTCAACTCGATCTGCGAATACGGCACGCCCCAGTGGTCGTGCAGGTTCATCGCCGCCTGGATCGCCGACTGCCCCATCTGGCAGCTGCTGCCGCTGACCACGCAGTTTCCGGCCTGCGCGACGCCGTAGTCCATCGCCATCAGATTGATCGTGTAGCGGGCCAGACCGGCGTCGCGGATCGCCTGCATGACCGCGTCGCCGTAGACGTTGAAGCCGTCCGGTGCAGCGCTTCCCCAGCTTGCCGCCTGGGAGCCGCCTTGCGACGGTGCCAGCGTGGGCAGCGTGAAGCTCCAGCGCAGCCCCGGAAAGAGCGACTGCACGTTCTTGACTCGCTGCACGAGGCTCTGGATCGCGGCGGCCGATTGCCCGGCTTCGATGTCGAAGTCGATCCCCACAAGGTTCTTCGACGCGTAGCGGTTGACGAACGCGATCATGTCGTCATCGCTGCCACAGGTGAACGCCCCCGCCGCCCCTCCGGTGGAAATGATGTAGTTGACGTTGGCCGCAGCCAGATCGGCCACATTGGCCTGCGCAAACGCGTCGGCCGCGATCCCGCCCCAGGTCTCGCTGCCGCATTCCCCGCTGGCGAACCCCAGAGTCAGTGCATTCTGGCGTGCGGGCAGAACGCTCAGCAGCGGCCTGAGCGCTCCCGTCACGTTCGTCGACATGACGAGGTTGCTCCAGTTCATCGAGATCAGCGCGTCCTTGTAGGGACTGAACACGAACCGGGGCGCCATTCCGGTCCTGTGGGCGCCGCCACCGCAGGCCGCCAGCGCGGCGCAGGTCAGCAGCGCGCAGCCGGCCATGCGCGCGACGGCACCTTTGCGCCGCGGCACACCGACGATGCGACTTGAACCGTGCGCGAACGGCGCGGCACGGCGAAGATGGGTGAATTCCATGGTCAGAAGCTCCTTGCGGTCGTTCAGCGCCGCGGGCACTCTTCGTCACCGACAGCGAACTGGCGCGCTTCGACGCGTCGCTGCCCGCCGTGCGCTCACGCGATGCCCGCGGCCCTGCGTATCAAGCTGCGCAACGGGCTCGGCTCAACCAGCAAAGGCCGGCCACGTCAGCAGCGCTCCGGGGCGACGTTACAACCGACGGCCGTCGAGGACCACGACTCCCACACGCGTCATGCGGCTACGCCGGGAATTCCGCCGCTCGACGGCCGTCGGCGCGCTGCGCAGGTGTGAGGCGCTTTCGCCGAGCTCGCGTGGCCCGCACCGCCCGGCGCACGCCGCCTTCGCTCACCGACTTGCGCACTGCGCGCTCAGGCAACGACACTTGCGGTGCGCCGCGCCGAGGGATCGCTCGGCGGTTCAATCAACCGCTCACGGGGGCAAGCTGATCGCTGGCGAGCATGGTGTGGGTTCCTGGCGGAACTTCTCACACCACTCGTGCCAATCAATGCCGCTGGCAAGCAGCTACCCCCCGTTCACTTTTCTGAGCAAATTTCACATCACCACGATGTGCTCGTGGATGCGCGCGAGTAGATCCTCGAACGGCGGCTGCCCAAGGTAGTACAGCGCCGACGTCTTCCGGTACTCCTCACGGAACCGCTGCCGCTGCGCAATGTTCTCGAGCAGAAAGGCGGCGTTCTTTGCGATCTTCAGCTCGTCACCGGCACGAAAGCGCTGCTTCTTCCTCTCCTCGTACGCAGGCTGCCCGAGAAACGCCAGGACTTCAGGCAAGCCGAGCAGGCAGTAAACATCGTAGTAGTGCCGCAGGAAGTTCTTGGGGAACTCCTTCGCGTCACCGAGGCGCCTGTACTTGGTCGAGATCGTCTGCAGCTTCTCGACGAAGGTGTGCGTCGGCGCATAGCAAAGCACTTGCTGGGCTCGGTTGTCGGCCACTTTCACACCTCGCGCCACAGCCGCGTCGTATGCCCAAGACGAGATGGTCACCGCACGATTCGGCGCCGTATCGTCGAAGCCCAACTCCAGCAGAATGCCGGTTTTGACACCGTCCAGCGCTCGGTTGACAGAGAGATAGTTGAGACGAACACCCGCACTGCGCAGCTTCTCATCATCGAAGGCCGTGTCGCGCTCACCGGTCAAAATCCCGGGAATCTTGATCTCTGCCGCCAGCCAATCGTAGAAGGCGCGCCGCGACTCAACATGCGCAGGTTTGTCTTGGTTTCGCCCTGTTCGGACCTGCATCGACGCGGGTGGTTCAATGCGGATGTCGATGTCTTCCGAAAATCGATGGATGACGCCGAAGCCCTTGGAGAGCGAGGTACCGCCCTTCAGTTCGAACTGGAAGCCTTGCGCCTGCAAGCCCCAGAGGCAGTGCATGATCCAGTAGTCCTTCTCGACGAGCACGGGATCGATGCCTCGCTCGTCGGCAACGATCGAGACGAGTTGCGTGAAGTCGCGTCGGTCGTGCAGGTAGTCAGCCGTGTAGCCAGGCCGCAAGGCGCTTCTTGGTTGCCATCGAGCCATAGCTCTCGACGGCTCGCAGCAGCCGCTGTCGATCAAAGGAAGCTGCTCGGCCCTGGGCGCGCTTCAGCAACGCTGCCTGGTCTTCCGCAAGATCGCCGAGGTTGTTCAGCGCATCGACGAACAGAAACTCGGGCGAGAGCCTCTTCGGGAAGCGTGACTTCATGCGAAAGTCGAACTGCCGGTTGCCCAGTTTGAAGACACCGTGGCGCTTGTGGTTGTAGACCAAGGTACGGTTGTACAGCTGGGTCGCGCCAAGCCCTGCCGAGTTGTAGGCAGACGGCGAGAACAACAGAAAGTCCTTGTCACGCAAGAAGGCGGCAACAAGCTCTTCATCATCTGGCGGAAGCACCCCGAACCGTGAGCGACGGGGCACGTAATACAGCCCCTGGGCAAGCTTCGCCAAGCTGCCCCCATCCACGAGCTCACGCAGATGACGGTCCACCGCCGTAGAGAACGGCAGGAGGTCTTCGCGCCTGTAGACGCGCCCGGCGCGCAGCTCACCCGCGAGTCGCGTCACCGCATCTCGCTTGGACCCTGCAGGTTGATGAGTCATGCCGGACATGCCTGAACCTTCGTTGAGATTTCATGCAATTCTAGTTCAGATGCGTGCCGCAGGCCATCGCGCAAGCGGCCGACCTCAACAATCAGCTCGGGTCGCTGTGCAACCCTTGATTGCAAAGATGTCGACGGCAACCCAGCGCACCCCGAGCACCAGGGCCTCGATTTCCTCATCCGAGAACATCAGCGGCGGCAACATGAAGCCCGGCCGCAGCACGTAGCGCGACTCCGCGCTCGCCGTCGATCCGTGCGCCTCGCATCTGCAGCGCAGCAATGTCTCGGCACAGGGTGCGCAGGCTGATGTTGAGTTCCCGCGCAAGGTCGGCACAGCTGGCCGGATACCGGCGACGACGCAGGGCTTGTATGAGTTGCAGCAGGCGCTCGGCGCGCGACACGGTGGTTCTCCCTGCGGATGCGAACGGACTCGACCGCCGGCATACCCGTCAATACGGCGTTCCGTCCTTGTGCAGGAAGTGCCAACGACCCTCCGCACCTAGGATGGCTTTGAGATCGTCGTCAGGGTAACTCGCGGCGTCGCCGGCGCTGCGATCGCCCACTTCCAGGTAGACGACGTCGCATTCGCCGCGGTAGAGCAGGTGATGCGCATCCCCGCTGCTGGCCTGGAAACCGGCGCACATCCCGGCGCGCAGCACATGTGCCCCAGCGTCCGCGGCCAAGGTGGCCTCGCCTTCGAAGATGTAGACGAACTCGTCCCGGCTGCTGTGGGCGTGACGCAGGGGCGACTGGGCGCCTGGCCGACGCACCGTTCTCTGAGTGGGACCGGGTGTTCCCGGACAAGGACAAGGCCATGACCGTGGCCGCCGTCGACCGCCTCGTGCATCACGCCACCATCCTGGAGATGAACGTGGACAGCTACCGTCGCCGCCGCTCACGATAGTTGACGCCGGGCAGCGCTCAGGCACGACAAGCCAGCACGTCGCGTCGCCAAGCAAGCCCACAGGTTGCTGCTGCGCAATCATGCATCGTTGGGCGCCAGCGAACGAGTACGCCTCGAAGACGTCTTGCAGGCCAACCAGCCGCTGATGGCTGCAGTGGCTCGAACATGTGCCCTCGACAGCGGCATCGAGGCCTTGCAGCGCTTCGCCCTGCTGCTACGCCCCTACTGGCGCTGCATCCTCTCCAGAGTCCACTGGCCCATGCACACCGGCCAGCTCGAGGGCATCAACAACCGCATCAAGATCATCAAGCGCATCGCCTACGGCTACCGCGATACCGACCATTTCTTCCTCAAGATCCGGACCTCGTTCGTAACCGTCCAGCAAACCCGTCTTGGAATCGACAGCGGCAGCTGCGAAGCTGTGGCTTTCGAGGACGATGGAGGTTGGTGTGGAGGGTCGATTGCGCAAGGACAAGCTCAGCGAGGATGAGGTCCGCGAACGGCTGGCGGCGGTTGATGCCTACGAGGCCAGCGGGCTGAGCGGCGAGGCATTTGCGCAGACGCGCGGCATCAGCTATCTGGATCTGCGCGGCTGGGCGTCGCATGCGCCGCGGTGGCGGGCGCGGCTGGCCGGGCAGGCGTATACGGGCACGGGGCGAGCGGTGCCGGCATTCGTGAAGGTGCAGCCGAGCGAGGCGAGCGCGGGCACTGGGTGCGCGCGCATCGTATGCGAGGCCGGGGCGCGTCGGGTGCAGGTGGACTGGCCGGTGTCGGCGGCGGCGGAGTGCGCGCAGTGGTTGCGCGCATGGCTGGGGTGATCCGCATCGAGGCGGTGTGGCTGGCGGTGGGATCCAGCGACCTGCGTGGCGGCATCGACAGTCTGCTGGGCCAGGTGATCGGCAGGTTCGGTGCGGCGCAACCGCACCATGCCTACGTGTTCGCCAACCGACGCGCGACGCGGCTGAAGGTGCTGGTGTTTGATGGCGCGGGGATGTGGCTGTGCACACGGCGGCTGCAGCAAGGCGGCTTTGCCTGGCCGCAGGACGAAGGTGCCGTGCTCAGCGTGAGCGCGCAGCAATGGGAGTGGCTGGTGGCGGGACTGCCATGGCAGCGCATGACGGCGGCCGCGCAGGCCGAGGCGATCCGGGTGATCTGAAGGCTGTCCATCGGGGCCAGTGCGGATTGCTTCGCGCGCGCACGCGCGAGAAAATGGCGGCCATGGTGGAGGCGATCGACGACGACAAGCTGCGCGCGCTGGGCGAGGACCCGATGGCCGCGCAGTACGCGCGCGAATTGATCGGCCAGCTCGCCTTGCAAGTCGAGCAGCAGGCGGCCGAGATCCGGCGTCAGGCGCAGAAGAACGCGGCGCTGAGCCTGGAGGTGGCCAGGCTCAAGCGCTGGCGCTTCGGCCAGTCCAGCGAGAGTCTGGACAGCCGCCAGGGCGAGCTGTTCGAAGCGAAGACGCAAGCGCTGCTGCAGCAGGAAGAACAAGCCGAGGACCGCGCCGCCGACGATGAGCGCCGGGACCCGAACAAACGCCGCCCCAAGCGCCAGCCGCTGCCTGGCAACCTGGAACGCATCGAGCATCGCTACGAGATCGAATCCGGGCTGTGCCCGCAGGGCCATGCCCTGCAGCGCATCGGCGAGGAGATCAGCGAGCAGCTCGACTGCGAGCCCGCACGCTTCTTCGTGCATCGGCATATCCGCGGCAAGTACGCCTGCGCGTGCTGCCAGACCGTGCTGGCGGCGCCGCTGCCCGCGCAGCTTATCGACAAGGGGATCCCGGCGCCGGGGCTGATGGCGCAGGTGATCGTGGCCAAGCACGACGACCATCTGCCTGCGTACCGGCAGGAGGAGATCTACGCGCGCTCGGGAGCGCGCGTGCCGCGCTCGAGCATCGCGTCGTGGATCGGCATCGGCGGCGTGTGGTTGCAGCCGCTGGCCGCGGCCGTGAAGGCGCTGATGCTCCACGATGCGGTGCTGCACGCCGACGAGACCCCGGTGGCCGAGCTCAAGCCCGGCGCGGGCAAGACGCACCGGGCCTACGTGTGGGTGTATCGCAGCGCGACGCTGCCGCTGGTGGTGTATGACTACCGTGGCAGCCGCGGCGGCGAGCATGCACGCGAGTTCCTGCACGGCTGGTCGGGCACGTTGGTGGTTGACGACTTCAGTGGCTACAAGGCGCTGTTCGCCGGCGGCGCCATCCGCGAGGCCGGGTGCTGGGCGCATGCGCGGCGCAAGTTCTTCGAGGCGCACAAGCTCACAGACAGCGCCCTGGCCGCCGAGGCATTGCAACGCATCGGGGACCTCTACCGGATCGAGCAAGAGATCCGCGACCTCGACGCTCAGGAGCGATTGCGAAGGCGCCACCAGGAAACGCAGACGCGCCTGCATGCCCTGCACGCCTGGCTGCTGGAGCAGCGGCCCAAACTGGCCCGCGCCGACGCGACGGCGCGCGCCATCGACTACACCCTGGGCCGCTGGCAGGCACTGTGCGTGTTCGCCGAAGACGCGTGCGTGCCCATCGACAACAACGCCGCCGAGCGCGCCGTGCGGCCGATAGCGCTGGGGCGCAAGAACTGGCTGTTCGTCGGCTCGCGCCAGGCTGGCAGCAGAGCCGCGGCGCTGATGACCTTGATCGAATCGGCCAAGCTGTGCGGGCTCGATCCCTGGGCCTACCTCAAGGACGTGTTCACAAAACTGCCGACCTGGCCAAACAGCCGGCTGCAGGAGCTGCTCCCCCATCGCTGGTCGCCGCCATCGTGATCGACCGCGCACAGATCGCCGCGGCGCTGGACGGCGCCAGCAGCCTGGAGCTGTACCAGCTTGTCTGCCTGCTCGAGCGCATGCTGGCAGACCCGCGCCGCATCGTGGCGGTGCGCAAACTACTGCATCACGGGCAACTGGTGCGCTGTGTTGATGCGCGCAGCGGCGAGCTCGTGAGCATGCGCATCGCCGCGCTGCACGACACCGAGGCCACGCTCATCGACCCACGCGGAGCCCATCAGGGCCGCCGCGTGCCCTACGCGGCGATCGAGCCGCCAGAGCAGGTCGAGGTCATCAACGCCAACCCAGACGCCCCGAGCCCAAAGCCGCCCGAAGCCACGCCACGCAAACCCGGCCGCGCCGACTTCAAGCGTGGCGACAAGGTCGCGTTCGAGGACAAGTACCTGCGCCGCCAGGTCGGGGTGATCGTGCGCATCAACCAGCTCACCGCCAGCATCGACTGCGCCAGTGGCGAATCCTGGCGCGTCGGCTTCCATCTGCTGCGTCACGTCGTCGACATCTGAACCCCAATCACGGGGCCTCGGCGCTCGTCAAGAACGGGGATCACTGGGCGATTACGATGAAGGCACGGCGCATGCGGCTGAAAAACGACTCCGCCTGGTTCTGGTTCACGCCACCGTCGGTCGAGAACTCCACGGAGTGGTTCACGGTCTCGTGGAAGTAGCCCAGTAGCTTGAGGTTGCCGTAGGCGGGCAGCTCGTCCGATCGCACAGTCGAGTGCTTGGCGACGTACTTCTTGACGAGGGCTTCGACGTCGGCGGTGTTCTCGCTGCGGATCACCGCGACGCGCGTGCGCACGGCTCCCTTACCCTTGCCCGTGCCTGGCGGGTAGACCTCGCGCAAGACGAGCACGATGCGCCGGTTCGGGTGGTGCGGGAACTCAGATGGTGCGATTTTGTCGCGGTGCTGCGCCTTGAGGTGCTTCTTCGGGATGGTTCTTGCCGCGGGCTCCACCACGAGCTTCATCTTGCGCCCTTTGCGCTTCTTGCCCGCGAAGTGCCCGCCATCGACTTCGATGACGCCCTCGAGTTGGCTGGCCGAGACCGTGAGCATCACGGCCTCACGGATCTTCTGCAGGAGCGCGTAGCTGGTTCGGTACTGGCCGCCGATCAGGCGCTTGAGCGCGAGCGCGGCGATGCCCTTCTGGTTGACCACGAACGAGAAGATGGCCAGCAGCAGGCGCACGTGGCCGATCTTGAAGTCGGCGAAGGGCGTGCCCGAGGTTACCGAGAACGTGTGGTTGCACGCCTTGCAGCGCCACTGCCTGCGCGAGCGGATGTCGTAGTGGCTGTCGATGACACCGCACGCCGGGCACGCCTGGGCACCGTCGCCCCAACGCAGGCGCGCCAGCTGAACACGAGCTTGCTCCTCGTCGAGCCGCGCGATGTCGACGCCGCTGAGCGAGACCGAGTTTGCCCGGAGCCAAAAGTGCTGCGCCATCTTCAATCACATAAAATCATGTGTTTGATGGTAGGCACATGAAAGTATGTGCGTCAACGGCGCTCGCCACTCGTGTTGCCTCAAAGCAACTGTTTTCATGTGTTTAGGTCATGCATTCGTGTGTTTTCACCCCTGTCAGAGCTGCTAGACTGGGGCGCCATGACCTATACAGAGTTCAAACGTCAGTTGGGCAAGGCGGGCCTCACGGTTCGCGCCTTCGCGGCGCTGATGGGCCAGACGCCCAACTCCATCACGAACTACGCGTCCAAGGGCGAAGTGCCGACGCACCTGGCCATCATCGCGGTGTTGATGGGAGAGATGGCGGATGCGGGCATGGATTTCCGGAGTGTGTTGCGCGCGATCGGCGAGCTAGACCGTGCCGCTGTCAACGAAAAGCATTCTTGATTGGTGGGAGGTGTCTTAAAGACTTCCATTCAATTTTCGATGGAATCCTGTGACACCAGTGCTTGGGCAAACTTGGCGCTGCGTCAACAACCAATTCCAAAGGAGATTTCTATGACAGAAGATGTCTACCCAACATTCAGTGCCGCAATTTTCGTTCTTTTTCAACGCTTCTCTGACGCCCTCAAACTCCGAGAAGCGTCGAGTGCCTCGACTCGAGCGTACCTGTTTGGAGGTGGCGCAGTTCATCTATACGCAGGCTCGCGATTCAGCAGTGACCTCGACCTTGACATCTCCGGGCTCGAGGCGGCAGTCTCGCGCGCTGATGTTCGGAATGCGATCGACGACGTTGGGTATGTCCTCTACGCCTACGACGAGGGCACAGAAAACATGCTTGAGATCGATCGAAACTACAACACAACCTTCGGCCCGCTGCACGAGGACTACGAAAGCCGGGCCACACTATTGTGGAGTCGGGAAGACGCGCCACTGGTCGTTATGCTTCCCAGTAGAGAAGACTTGGCTGTTACGAAACTCGGGCGTTTCGCTGACCATGACATCGCCGACATCTTGCTGCTCCTGGGTGACCCCGCAGCCTCCTGGGAAGTCTTTGAACGACTCGCGAGGGAGGCCTCCATGTACTACGTCGGCAACACGCAGGACTTGACAAGCAAGCTAAACTACCTTAGAAGTCACATGCAAGGAGGATCATGATGTCAGCCGTTGACACTGCTGCAGCCAACGCTGCGTTCGCCAAAGTGGCGAGCGTCGGACTTGACCGCGTTGACCTCTCGGATGTGCGTGCCGCTGCGTTGATGGTGTGGTACGGACGCGAGGAGCCGGCTCTCGGATCCGCAGGAGGCCCCCACCTTGACGAGGCCGTAGCCCTCGTCGAACGGTTGTCGTACTACAACGTCGTTCCAGTGGGCCGCAAGAAGAGCCTCAAAAGGCTCGTTCAAAAGCTCCGCGCCGTAGCGAACCCCGTTGGCAAAAACGCTAACTTTGAGCGAAATTTTCAAAGATACCTCGGGTATCTGCAGCCGCTACAAAGTCGTGAGTTTGAGGCAACGATGCGCCGGTGAGGCGCAAGCGTAAACTCCTGGGCCACACTAGTTGTGGCCTTTTTCATTTCTATCAGCTGGCTGCGAAGCTGTCCAGAGAGTGACGACTGGCGTGACTGACCGTGAAGGGCAACCGAAGGTCTTGGAGTTTCAAATTTCTTGGCCGAACTGTCTAGCCAGTCCGCGCTGAGTTGGTGCGGATAGACCTTGACACCAAAACCTTCCGAGACTTCGATGAAAAAATCAGCCTTGATCAATTTCGCCGTCATGGCCGTCGCCCTCAGTACGCGGCTCGCCCTCGCGTCAGACGCGCCGACAAAAACATTGATCGATCATTCCACACCGCTCACGTACACCAGTGGCGTGATCCATTCAACAACATGGACGGGGGTGCGGGTTCAGAGGCTCCGGGGCGGGCAGTGTCAGAAAGTTTCGAGGCGGCTCACGAGCATGCGCCACCTCGATGGCATCGATCTACCCACCATCGACGAAACCACGGTCGTGGAACCTTGTAACGCCCTTGCGGCCTCCAGGACGCCGCAAGGTCTCAAGGGGCAGTGATCGCAACCTCGTAACGAAGAACGTCGCCATTCTTGAGGGTGACTGCGGCGCTACCGGCAGCGGCGGGAATAGTGACCGTTTGCGCAAGGCTCACGAGTTGATGGGGTTCGATGGTGTGGCAAGTCTGAATGGGCCTCTTCATCTCTGAGAGGACTTGCGCCGTTGCTCCCTCCGCGTCGAACCGTCGAACTCGGATGGCGATTTTTCCTTGCTCCGTGCTGAGACTTCCATGCAGGGAATAACCTGACTTCAGCACGACTGAGGTGAAGTCACGCGTAGATTTGTCGCCGGAGTGCGAGCAGTGAATCGCGGGGTAGCCTGTTTCGATGAGAGAGGCATACTGCGCTGCGGTGGGCTCCGCACTGTTTTTCTGCTCGGACGGTCCCGAGTAGAAAGCCAGAGGCCCCTCCGCAATCAAATGACCCGCATGTGAAATGGAAACGGTCATGAGAAACTGCTGCAAGTGTGGTTCTTGTGCCTGCGCGCAGCCGACAGAAAGAGCAAGCAGGCCTGCGGCGGCTCCGTGTTTCAGTAAAGTATTCATTGAGGTCGATATCTACTTTGTTGTAGGATTGATTGCGCTGATCACGTCCGCGCAGGGAAAGCTTACATGGAAACTGCGCGCTGCACCATGAATCGCAGGTAACATCCAACCCTGGGCGCTCTAAGTGTGACCAGTAACCCTGCGAGCATGCGACCCCAAAGATTTTCGTTGATCGTTTATTGAGACCTATTGATGTTGCGCAGCACCTTGACTAGGGCGCCAGCGCTCGATGCGCGTCGTCGCTCGGCCTGCTCGATCAGTACGCATGTCGTCGTACAGCACCCACTCGGCTCTGATTGAGGCCGAGCGTAGCGCGAACCCTGCTAGACGCGACCGCCCTCAGCCGATCACTACCGCCCATGCGATCACTACAGCGTCTTTACCGCGGCTTCATTCGTGGCGCCAAGGAAGCACCCGTGGGCTTCATCGCCCCTCTGCGCTGGCTACTGCGACATTGGCGTCGCTAGCAGATTCGACGTTCCCGCAGCCATCGCAACCGCCACGAAATACATTGCGGACCAGCGGCAAGGAAACCCAACCCATGACAGACGAGCGCTCATTGCCGCAAGACGCCAAAAACGCAGACTTAGCGGCTTTAGGGAAGACACTGCAGCTCGGTATGGGAGAGATTCTCTCGAGCTACACGAAAATTGCGCAACAATACCGAGCGACCTTTGCGAACTGGTCTGCGGGAGCGCATCAGGTTGACGCTTGGCTGAAATCCATTTCAGTGCAATTTTCCATGGCCGCAAAGGCTATGGCACCCGTGCTTGCTCAGATTCAGCCCGTCATCTACAAACTTGCCAGCGAATTTGAAAAACTTCCCCCACGCATAAAGCAGGCGGTGCTAACCCTCGGCGAAGTTGGCTGGTACTTAGACGAAGATATGTCCATCCCGGTCATATGGGATCTTGAGAAATTGCTGCGCGACGGCAACCGCGGCGAAGTTGATGACGCGCTTGAGCGGTATTTTGGGGATCGCCTAACAGAGATCGAGGAGCGATTGTGTTCGTCTTTGCCAAAGAGAGGCAAGATTCTCGTGGCAGCGTTTGCAGCTCATCGGCGTGGCGAATTTGAACTTTCGATCCCGGTTCTACTCGCGCAGGCCGACGGGGTGTGCGTAGACTTTACGGGCCAGTTCTTCTTCGTGAAGGAACGCAGCAAGAAGAGGCCTCGAACAGCTCAATACGCTGAAAAGCTTGGGTCAGCGTTTTCAGCCTCAATTCTGAGCCCTCTACTCACGCCGTTACCGATCAACGAAAACGAGCCCGAGAGAAATAGCAGATTGGCGCGCACAGGCGCGCAGACCTGGAGCGAGCTCAATCGGCACTTGGTCCTGCATGGTGAATCCGTAGACTACGGAACAAGGCAAAACAGCCTCAAGGCTGTGTCGCTCTTGAACTACCTTGTATCGTTTCTGACCGCAGTAGGCGACGAAACACATCTTGAAGACGTCTAAACGCCGAAGCGTTTCGTCCATCTAGTTCAGTGGTTTGCTGGCTTAGGCCGCCACTTCCAAGCAGTCGGCTGTAGGCGAGTTCCGCGTGGGCGAATCACAGCGCTAACACCTTGATTTTCCAGCGTTGTGCGTCAGATACATAATGGCGGATCTCGTCAGCATGTCAGCAACGCACGCATCGCGGTATGGCCTCCCCGAGCAACGAGCGTAGCGAACCCCCCTGCGGAAGCAGTCTGTCTTTCTTATTGGAAGCACTGCGCGATCAGACTCGAGCAGATCGCCCGCGTCGGGTCCCCGCTGCCCAGCGCGAGCAGGCGGCGGCGCAGGTGGCCGGGAACCGGCGGCGTCGGCCACAGGTAGAGCAGTAGATCGACGATGTTGCGCAGGTCGTAGCGGTGGCCGACGCGTTGCCGCGCGGCGCTGATCACCGCCTGCGCGTCGGTCGCGCTCAGTTCGCGCGGACGACAGATGCGCAGCCCGTAGCCGGTGAACTCGTCGAAGCCGACCGTGCGCACGCCGTCGACCACGTCGGCCTC
>MLJW01000431.1_pt1 | contig 19206 bp, 19 predicted proteins | sample 888231 | NCBI WGS metagenome assembly MLJW01 (sample SAMN05788063, study PRJNA343431) | mine drainage metagenome | isolation source: sample collected from the inflow into an acid mine drainage treatment plant... | place: Germany: Lusatia, lignite mining district
GGTCAAGCCTGGCCAAGACGGCTTAAGGGAGGGGCCGTGGCGCAGAGTCCTGTATCAGTGCCACCGACGGAGCGGACCCACCGGGTATGAAACTGCTGGTAAGCCGCCTGACCTGGTTTCTTTCTAGGTTCCGACATGATCCGTTCGTGCGTGATGGGGTCTTCGACCACGGCAGAGCGGCAGCGCCTCGCATATCGGCGTTGCTCATGTTGCCTTCGACGCTGTCAACGGTCTCGGCCTCTGCATGTTGTGCCTTTCGCGGCTCAATAACCCACCCCGCTGGATTGCTGTGTACGCTTCGCCGACACCGTCGCCGATGCCGCCGCAACACTCGCCACCAGGCGGGCGCCACCCCTTTCCTGGACCGGACTTCCACCGGTTGGATCACGCCAGCTTCCCTGACGCTCTGACAGTGCACGTTACTCCTGCAATACCCAGCAATTAAATGCACTGTCACCGTAATTGAATTAAATGCACTGTCACCGTAATTCCCAGCAATTAAATGCACTGTCACCGTAATTCAATTAAATGCACTGTCACCGTAATTTCAATTAAATGCACTGTCACCGTAATTCCCGGGCAATGCGGTGGCCGATTGGTTATCAGAGCCTTACTGTTTCCCATGCCACGGCGTCAGCCGCCGGGCCAGCAGGCGCATCGCGCCGTCGAAGGCCATGGCGATCAGGCCGATGACCAGAATGCCCACCATCATGATATCGGTGCGCAGGAAGTTGGAGGCGTTCAGCACCATCTGCCCCAGCCCCCGCTCCGCCGCCACCATTTCGGCGGCCACCAGGGTGGTCCAGCCGAAGCCGAGGCCGATGCGCAGGCCGATGAGGATATCGGGCAGGGCGGCGGGCAGCACCACCCACAGCAGCGCCTGACGGCGGCTGGCCCCCATGGCATAGGCGGCGTGCAGCTGTTCCACCGCCACCGCCCGCACCCCGGCGCGGGCGGCCAGGGCCAGCGGCGGCGCCATGGCCAGGGTGAGCAGCAGCAGCTTCTGCGCCTCGCCGATGCCCAGCCACAGCACCGTCAGCGGCAGATAGGCCAAAGGCGGCAGCGGGCGGTAGAACTCCAGCAGCGGATCGAGCCCGGCCCGCAGCAGCCGGTTCAGCCCCATGCCCAGCCCCAGGGGCAGCGCGATGGCCACGGCCAGCAGAAAGGCCCCCAGCACCCGGCCCAGGCTGGCCAGCACGTGCCCGGCCAGACCGCCGCCGGTGGCCTGATCGGAGCATAGCCACAGAAAGGTCCGCCACACCCGGCCGGGACCGGGCAGGAACAGCGGCGACACCCAGCCGAAGCGGGCCGCCGCCCACCACAGGGCCAGCAGCGCCGCCAGCACCGCCAGCGACAGCGGCCAGGCGCCGCCCTGGGGCGGCAGGCCATAGCGATCGTCAGCCCTGGCTGGCATGCACCGCCTCCAGCAGTTGTTCGCGGGCGGCGATGAAGGCGGGATCGGCCTTCACCGCCCGGGCATCGCCCCCTTGCAGGAAGGCCCGGTTGAAAGTCAGGGCGCTTTCATGGATCACCCGCCCCGGCCGCGGCGACAACACCATCACGGTGCTGCCGAGAAAAGCCGCCTCCTCCACCGAATGGGTAATGAAGAACAGGCTTTTGCCGCTGTCGCGCCACAGCGTCAGCAGCAGGCATTGCAGGCTTTCGCGGGTGAAGGCGTCGAGGGCGCCGAAGGGCTCGTCCAGCAGCAGGATGGCCGGATCGGCGGCCAGGGCCCGGGCCAGTTCCACCCGCTGGCGCATGCCGCCCGACAATTGATGCAGCGGCTGCCCGTGGCAGCCCTCCAGCCCCAGGCGCGCCAGCCAGGCCTCGGCCTCGGCCCGGCGCCGGGCCCGGGGCCAGCCGCGCAGCCTTAAGGGAAATTCCACATTGCCACCCGCCGTCAGCCAGGGAAACAGCGCCTGCTTTTGCAGTACCACGCCGCGCTCGGCCCCCGGCCCGGCCAGGGGGCGGCCATCCAGCAGGATGCGCCCGGAAGAGGGCGGCAGAAAGCCGGCCAGGGCGTTCAGCAGTGTGGTTTTACCGCAGCCCGAGGCCCCCAGCACCACCCGGATCTCGCCCGGCTCCAGGGTGAAGCTGATATCCTCCAGGGCCGCCACGCCGCCCGCCCCCGCGGGATAACGCATGGACAACTGATCGACGACGAGGCGGGGCATGGGGCTTTGACGGTCCGGAACGGCAAGGCCCCCAGCTTACGGGCGTCCGTCCGGCGCCGCCACAAGCTTTTGCGCGAAGGCGGGATCGACGGCGGCGGCGTAATCGGGCCGCACCTCGGTGATGCGGCCCTGCTCTTTCAGGAAGCGGGCGGTGTAAAGCAGGGCGCGGGCCGCCCCGCCCTGGGCGCCGCCGCCCAGCCAGCGCGGCGAAACCTGATCCGCCGGCGGCGGAAAATCATAAAGGGCCAGCCCGGCGGGAATATCGGCCGGGGCGCCGCCGGTGATTTTGGCGATGGCCGCCACCTCCGGGCTGTCGGCGGTCCAGCCCGCCTTGTCGCGGCGGTAGCGGGCATCGGCCGCCGCCAGCACCCGCACCAGGGCGGCGACGAAATCGCCATGGGTGGCGGCGAAGGACGAGGACACCACCATGCCGTCGAAGGTGGCCTTGCCCCACGACGACAGCAGGCCCGAGGTGATCAGCACATGGCCGCCCCGCTTCAGATGCGACAGCACCGGATCCCAGACGAAGGCGCCGTCGATATCGCCACGGTCCCAGGCGGCGGCGATTTCGGCGGGGCGCATGTTCAGCACCCGCACGGCGCCGGGGGCGAAGCCGAACTGCTGCAGGGCGAACAGAAGATGGAAATGCGAGGTGGAAACAAAGGGGGTGGCGATGCGTTTTCCGGCCAGATCGCGGGGGGCGGTGATGCCGGCGCCATTGCGCACCACCAGGGCCTCGGCGCCGCCGATATTTTCCAGAATCCACACCAGCTTCACATCCACCCCCTGGCTGAGGGCGGCGGCGATGGGGCTGGACCCGGCCTCGCCGATCTGGACATCGCCCGAGGCCAGGGCGCGGATAACATCGGCGCCGCTGTCGAAATGGCGCCAGCGGATACGCCAGCCGGTGGCTTTTTCCAGCGCCTGCCCGGCCATGGCCACCCGGAAGGGGTTCCACATATCCTGATAGGCGATGGTCACCTGCTCCGGCGCCGCGGCCCGCGCCGGGGCCCGCACCGGCAGCAGCGCCGCCAGCAGGGTGAGGCAGATCGTCAAACGGCGCATGGGCGCTCCTTTCCCTCTCATGCTCGCTGGATACCGGCCAACGAGTCACTTCAATGGTTGGCCGGTCTCAGCCGATGGCGGCGGCGTGGCGCAGCACCGCCTCGGCATCGGCGCTGTAGCGGCCGTCGTCCCGGTGCAGCACCAGACCGGGATGCAGGGTGAGCGGCGAGGCCACCCCCTTGCGGGCCCGCAGCAGCACCCGCTTGGCCGCCCGCCCCGGCTTGGGCCATAGCGGAAACACGATGATCTCGCCCACCCGGCCCTGCAGGGCGGCCAGCAGCTCGTCCAGGCGGTCGGCGCGGTGCACCACCGCCAGGGTGCCCTTGGGCCGCAGCATGCCCACCGAAAGCCGCATCCAGGCCGCCAGGCTCAGATCGCTTTCCGTATTGGCCTTGGCTTTGCCGGCATGGGGGGCGGGCGTGCCGCCGGCATGATAGGGCGGATTGGTCATGACATGATGGAAACTGCCCGGCGCCAGGCGCGGCGGCGGCGCCTGCAGGCTGCCGCTCACCGTTTCCACCCGCCCGGCCAGGCCGTTCAGGGTTACGTTCTCGCGGGCCAGGGCCGCCAGCTCGGCCTGGGGCTCCAGCCCGACCACCCGGCAATCGGGGCAGCGCGCCGCCAGACACAGCGAGGCGGCGCCAACGCCGCTGCCCACGTCCAGCACCAGCTGGCCGGGCTCCGCCGGCACCATGGCGGCCAGAAACACCGGATCGATGGCGGCGCGGTAGCCGTCGGCGGGCTGCAGCAGCCGCACGCGCCCGTCCAACAGGCTGTCCTCGGTAATCTCTGTCATGATGCTCCCGTCGGGGGATCCGGACGATGCGCGACAAATCCCCCTGGTTTGGCGCCCTGAGGCGATGTTGTAGCCTTGACCCGCATGGACGCGCAACCGTATGCTCCGCACGCCGCCCGGCATGGGTGGCTTTCATCAGATGCATAAGGGGAATGACGGTGTCCGTCGTGGTGAACAGCAAGGAGGATCAGGGCCGGAAGGCGTCACTGGACGCGCTGACCGCCCTGGTGGCCCAGGATATCTCCCAATGCAACGAAATCATCCTGGACCGCATGCAAAGCCCGGTGGCGCTGATCCCGCAGCTGGCCGGCCACCTGATCGCCGCCGGCGGCAAGCGCCTGCGCCCCATGCTGACCCTGGCCGCCGCCCGGCTGGTGGGCTACCAGGGCAACCGCCAGCACAAGCTGGCCGCCTGCGTGGAGTTCATCCACACCGCCACCCTGCTGCATGACGATGTGGTGGACGAAAGCGACCTGCGGCGCGGCCAGGCCTCGGCCAACGCCTTGTGGGGCAACAAGCCTTCGGTGCTGGTGGGCGATTTCCTGTTCTCGCGCGCCTTCGAACTGATGGTGGAAGACGGCTCGCTGGCGGTTCTGGCCATCCTGTCGCGCGCCTCGGCCATCATTTCCGAGGGCGAGGTGCTGCAGCTGGTCACGGCCAACGACACCGAAACCACGGAAGAGGCCTATCTGCGGGTGATCGAATCCAAGACCGCCGCCCTCTTCGCCGCCGCCTGCCGCATCGGCGCCGTGGTGGCCGACCGCCCCGCCGCCGAGGAAGAGGCCCTGGACCGCTACGGCATGAATCTGGGGGTGGCCTTCCAGCTGATCGACGATGTGCTGGATTATTCCGCCCAGCAGGAAAAACTGGGCAAGAGCATCGGCGACGATTTCCGCGAGGGCAAGATCACCCTGCCGGTGATTCTGGCCTTCCAGCGCGGCAACGGCGAGGAACGGGCCTTCTGGCGCCGCACCCTGGAGGATCTGGATCAGGCCGAGGACGGCAGCGATCTGGCCCGCGCCCTGGAGCTGATGGAAAAGCACAATACCCTGGCCGACAGCATCGGCCGCGCCCGCCAGTACGGCGATGCCGCCATCGCCGATCTGGCCCTGTTCCCCGACAGCCCGGCCAAAACCGCGATGGAGGACATCATCGAGTTCTGCATCGAACGGGCTTGGTGAAAAAAGCAAATTTCCTGTTTGCGCTTTGCCGGACAAGGCGCTATAAGGTGCGCCTCGCAGGCGTCGGAGTGTAGCTCAGCCTGGTAGAGCACTGTCTTCGGGAGGCAGGGGCCGGAGGTTCGAATCCTCTCACTCCGACCATTTGCGAGACCTCAAAAAAAGCCGCACGGCCCGCGCCGCGCGGCTTTTTTGCGTTTTTCTCTTGCCTGCCGGCACCAAAACACCACCTATAATTGCAGATCCTTCGCCTTTTGGCGCTTTCCGGCGAAGGCGGGCGGGAGGGCGACATGACGGCGGACGGCATCATCTGGGATGACGGCATGAGCGTGGGCGATCCAGGCCTGGATCGGGATCACCGCCGCATCATCGACGCACTCAATCACATCGTCGCCCTGGCGGCGGCGGCGCGGCGCAAGGACGCCATCGACGAGGCCGTGCATCTGTCGGTGCTGATTGCCGCCCATGTCGAGCGCGAACGCCTTTTGCTGCGCCGGGCCGGCTATCCCGATCTGGAGGGGCTGGAACGCAAGCAGCACGACAGCCTGGAGCGCATCCACGAGCTTTCCAAGCTGCTGATCACCGACCCCGAGCACGCCCTGTTCATTGCCCAGACCATGGCCCGCGCCTTCGCCGGCTATCTGACCGGAGCCGAGGCGGATTTTTCCGGCTATCTGCAGGCGATGCAAACGGCGGAAGGCTGATCAGCCGATGAGAATGGCCACCTGCTTGGTGGCCAGCCCCACGGCGATGATCGACCAGGCCAGCCCCTGTGCGGCGGCATGCTCATGGAAGGCGCGGTATTCGTCCTGGCGCCACGAGCGGTTGCCGATGAATTCGTCGAACACCAGCACGCTGCCCGGCCCGATGCGTGCGGCCAGCGCCGTCAGCACGGTACGGGCCGAGGAATAAAGATCGCTGTCGATATTGGCGAAGCGCAGCGGCGCCCCCTGCCCGGCCAGAAAGCCCGGCAGGGTGTCTTCGAACCAGCCGGCATGCAAGGCGACATTGGCCGGCACGGCGGGCAGGCGGCGATCGGTGGTCAGGGCGCCGCTGGGGCTGTTGACCCAGGCTTCCGGCAACCCTTCGAAGGAATCGAAGCCGTGCACCTCCTGCCCGGCCACCGCCGCCAGATGGGCGATGGAGGTGCCGCGCCGCACGCCGAATTCCAGCACCAGGCCGGGCCGGGCCGCCTGCTCCAGGGCCCAGCGCAACAGGCTGCCGCTGATGCCGAACAGCCGCCAGCCCTCGGCCAGATACGGCCGCAGCGCCCGCGCCCCCTCGGCCAGATGGCGCTGCGATTGCGGACAGTCGGCGGGATCGCCCCGGCCCAGCAGATGGTGATAGGCGGCCAGCAGGGCCTGATAGCGGCGGTTGGCGCCCCGGCAGGCCGCCGCCCGCCGCAGCCGGGTTTCGGCCTCGGGCCAGCCCAGCAGATCCAGGGCCGGGGCATGGCTGCCGAACCAGGCCGCCGCCAGATCGGGCGCTTCGGCCAGCAGGGCGTCGAAGGCGGCCAGGGCCTCGGGCGCGCGGCCCAGCGCGGTCAGGGCCATGGCCGCCTCGTAGGCCATCTGCGGCCCGCTGTGGCGCCGGGCCAGGGCCAGAACATCCAGGTAGCGGGCATCGCGGCGATAGGCCGTGGCCAGGGCCTCCAGGGCCGCCGGCGAAGCCTCGTCGGCGCACAGCGCCTCCAGCACCGCCACCGCCTCGCCGCCCTGTCCGGCCTGCAGGCAGGCCCGCCCCAGCAGCAGGCGGCTTTCGGCGCAGCCGGGGCGTTCGGCCACGGCGCGGCGCAGCACATCCCGCGCCGCCTGCGGGCGGCGGCGTTGCAAAAGCCCGGCGCCCTGGCGGGCAAGATCGGAAAGATCGCTCATGACGGCGCACAATGTCACCTTGCCCGGCGGCGGACAAGGGCGGCAAAGTCTGCCCGGCAAAATCGGCCCGGCGGCAAAAACAGCCGGCCGGCGGCGCCCCCCGCAGTAGGGTTTTCCACTCCTTGCGTCTGGCCCGCAATCTGCATTCCTCTCCGGCACGATACCCGGGAGGCCCGCCATCATGTTCGCCCTGCTGCCCTCGCCCGACCGCTGCGCCCCCTTCGACGCCCTGGTGGAACAGGCCGCCCGCCTGCTGCGCGATGACGCCCCGCCCCCGGCGGAGGCGATGCTGATCCTGGCCTTTCTGCAGCACCAATATGCGGAGCAGCCGTTGTCGGCGGCCGAGATCGACCGCCTGCTGGACGGCCCGCACCGCCAGCGCCGCGCCATGCGCTCGCTGCTGGAGGATCTGCGCCTCAAACATCCGCCGCAGTCGCGGCCCGCCGCCGAAAGGCCGGTCCTGGCGGCCGAATGAGCCCCGCCGCCCCGCACCCCGCCGCCGGGCACCCATGATCTGGCTGCTGCTGCCCCCCGCCGCCTGGATCGCCGCCGTTCTGCTCCTGGTTCTGGCGCAACGGCCACTGATCTACCGCCCCGAGCCTTCGGCCCGCACCCCGGAGCAGGCCGGCACCCCCTGGCTGCGCCCGGTGGAGGAAAACGGCCGGCTGCTGGGCTGGTGGGTGCCGCCGCGCCAGCCCGACGGCCTGCTGCTGCTGGTGTTCCACGGCAATCGCGGCACCCTGGCCCGCATGGCGGCGAAAACCGCCCGTTGGCACGATTTCGGCTTCGGCCTGTTTCTGGCCACCTACCGCGGCTACGAGCATAACGGCGGCCGCCCGCACGAGGCCGGCCTCTACGAGGACGGCCGCGCCGCCCAGGCCTGGCTGGAACGGCACGGTCTGCCCTTGCGGCAACAGGTGCTTTATGGCGAATCCCTGGGCGCCGCCGTGGCGGTGCAGCTGGCCGCCGAGCGCCCCCCGCGCGGCCTGGTGCTGGAAGCCCCCTTCACCAGCCTGCCCGACCTGGCGGCGCGGCGCTACCCCTGGGCCCCGGTCCGTCTGCTTTTGCGCCAGCGCTATGACAATATTAACAAAATAAACAAAGTAAAAAATAAAACCCTGATCCTGCATGGGGGCGCAGACAAGACAACACCGGCAAGCCATGGCGAGAGACTGGCCATGGCTTGCGAAAAGCCGCATCTGCATATTCTGCCCCAGGCCGGGCACCTCGATCTTTACGACCATGGCGCCCAAAGGCATCTGCTTGACTACTTGGCCGTGATTTAAAATCACGGCGCGGCATCAGCACCGCCCCACCGCCAAACTTGTGCCCCACCGCAAGATATGCACAATAGGCCGATGCGCCCCGTCAGGCGGCGCCCAAAATGAAAAACAGTCTCTTGTCGGAGTTCCCCCATGTCGCTCCCTTCCCTGATGGCCGCCTGCGCCATCGCCCTTCTCACCGCGGCGCCGGTTCTGGCCGCCGACTGCACGCTGTCTCCGGTGGCGCAGGAGGGCAAGATGGTGTCCAACCAGTGCAAAAGCTGCCATGTGTTCGAGGCCGATAAACCGTCGCCCAATACCGCGCCCAATCTGCACGATGTGTATGGCTCCATGGCCGGAACCCGCAAGGATTTCGCCCATTATTCCGCCGCCATGGCCGCCGCCTCGGCCAAGGGCCTGATCTGGACCGACGACACCCTGTTCGCCTATCTGGCCGATCCCAAGATCATGCTGCAGACCGTCACCGGCGATCCGTCGCTGAAGCACGGCATGTTCTTCAGCCTGCGCGACCCCGACCAGCGCAAGGCGGTGATCGCCTTCCTGAAGGCCATCAAGGACAAACCGGCCTGTAACTGACGCCCCGCCCGCGATGAACCAAAAAAGACGCCGCTCCGGACCTCCGGGGCGGCGTTTTCAAGGTTCTGGGGGGAAAGGGAAGAAAGAAGAGAGACGCCGTTATACCAACCGCCCAATGAATTGACCGGTTGTATCGTCCCTCGCCGGGCGGCGGCATCCGCCGCCTTGGCCGCTCGCTCAATGCTCGCTGAATACCGGCCAACGAGTCACTTCAATGGTTGGCCGGTATTATTCGCCGTGCATGCCGTGCAGGAACTCCGCCACCTGGCGGTCGAGGCGGCTCATGGCGTCGGCCATGCCGCCGGCCGCCTGCAGCATGCCTTGCGCGGCATCGCGGGTTTGCCCGGCATTGCCGTTGACCAGGGCGATGGCCGCCGATACCTGGCCGGTGGCCGCCGAGGCCTCCTGCGCGCTCTGGCTGATCTCGCGGGTGGCCGCCCCCTGCTGCCCCACCGCCGCCGAAACCTGCAAACTGATCTGGCGCAGGCCCTCGATGGTTTCGGCGATGGCCTGCACCGCCGAGACCGCCTGCCCGGTTTCGGCCTGGATGGCCTCGATCTGGGTGCGGATCTCGCTGGTGGACCGCCCGGTCTGATCGGCCAGGTTTTTCACCTCCATGGCCACCACGGCGAAGCCCTTGCCGGCCTCGCCGGCCCGCGCCGCCTCAATGGTGGCGTTCAGGGCCAAAAGATTGGTCTGGCTGGCGATGCCGTTGATCAGATCGACGATGCTGCCGATCTGGGCGGCGGCGGCGGCCAGGGTCTGGATCATGCCGCTGGCCTGGGCCGCCTGCCGCACCGCGCCGGTGGCCAGATCGAGAGAGCCGCCCACCTGACGGGCGATTTCGTTGATGGAAGCCGACAATTCCTCGGCGGCGGCGGCCACGGTTTCCACATTGCCGCTGGCATGCCCGGCGGCGGCGGCGGCGGTCTGGGTTTGCCCGGCGGTCTGATCGGCGGTGGCGGTCAGGCCCTGGGCATTGCCGCGCATCACCTCGGCGGCCTGCCCCGACTGCTGGATCAGCGAACGCACCCGCTCGGAAAACTGATCGGCCAGCCGGGTCAGCATGGCGCGGCGCTCGCTTTCGGCCTGGCGCTGCTGCTCGGTCTGGCGGGCCTCCAGGGCGCGCTTGTCCTGGCCCTGGCGGCGGAAGGCGTCCAGGGCCCGGGCCAGGGCGCCGATCTCGTCGGTGCGGGCCAGATGCGGCACGGCGGTCTCCACATCGCCGCCGGCCACGCGGTCGACGGCGCGGGTGATCACCGCCAGCGGCCGCGTCACGCCGCTGATCACCACCCAGGCGGCGGCGGCGGCGGCCAGCAGCGAGCCGGCCAGGGCCACCACGATCATCAGGGTCACCCGCTGGCGGTAGAAGCCCGACAACTCGCCGGCCAGCACATGCACCTGGGCATGATTGCGGGCCACCACCTCGGACACCGTGCGCTCCAGCGCCGCCACATTCTCGCGGTTGGCCTTGGAGCTGGCGATATAGCGCGCGGTGGCCGGACCATCCGACTGCGCCTTGTCCAGAATCACGCCGCGTAGCCGGGCGAATTCCTGGGCATCGGCCGCCACCTGGGCATAAAGGGCATCCTGCTCGCCGGGCCGCAGGCTGTCGTGCCACACCGCGACATCGTGGGCCAGATCGCCCAGCTGGCGGCGCACACCATCCACGTAAAGCTTTATTTCGGCGGTGCCGCGCGCCGAAAACACCCCGGCGCTGTCGCCCACCGCCCCGGTCACTTCGCGGTTGATGCGTTCGCCGAGAACCGCCATGTCGGCGGCCTTGCGCATGGCCTCGGCCCGGCTGTGGTAGCTGCCGAAGGTGACGACGGCAATGGTGCCGATGGCCGCCAGCGTCAGCAGCAGCAGCCCCTTGGCCAGGAAGATACGGGTGGCGATGGTCATGCGCAGGATCATGCGGCGGGCCTTCAGGGTGGGAGCAACTGTCCCGACCAGCATAACGCATGTTTAAAATTTCAAACAATAGGCTGCCGCCTTTTTTAGCATAACCCTGAAGTATTAATTATCAGCCCAAAATATGATCACGTGGAGGTTTACAGCCTTACAAAGCGCGTAAAATTTGATCTTATTCCCATATGGCGATGAATATATCGAACGCTGAAATGGCGACCCGGACCCCAGAAACGGCAAAAGGCGGATCCCTGGGGATCCGCCTTGCGTCATTGCCTCAAAAGCGCCGGAGCGGCCCGAGACGCCGCGTGGAGCACCTGCCGGTCTCACACCTGCGGCGCGCCTTCCGGCTTCATGCCCAGGCGGCCCAGCAGCGAACGGTCCTGATCCGGCGAGGGATTGTCGCAGGTGAGCAGGCGCTCGCCGCAGAACATGGAGTTGGCGCCGGCCAGGAAGCACAGGGCCTGCATCTCGTCCGACATGGACTGACGGCCCGCCGACAGCCGCACATAGCTCCGGGGCATCAGGATGCGGGCCACGGCGATGGTGCGGATGAAATCGAAGGGATCCACCGCCTCGGCGTTTTCCAGGGGCGTGCCCGGCACCTTGATCAGCAGGTTGATCGGCACGCTGTCGGGATGGCGGTCCATGTTGGCCAGGGTTTGCAGCATGCGGGCGCGGTCGTCGGTCTTTTCGCCCAGGCCGACGATGCCGCCCGAGCAGACCTTCAGGCCGGCCTCGCGGGCATGGTCGATGGTTTCCAGCCGGTCCTCGAAGGTGCGGGTGGTGATGATTTCCTTATAATGCTCGGGCGAGGTATCGATATTGTGATTGTAGTAATCGAGACCCGCCGCCTTCAGCTGGGTGGCCTGCTCGGCGGTGAGCTTGCCCAGGGTGGCGCAGGTTTCCAGGCCCAGGGCCTTCACCCCCTCCACCATGCGCAGCACCTTGTCGAAGCCCTTGCCCGGGCCCTTCCAGGCGGCGCCCATGCAAAAACGGCTGGCCCCCGAGTCCTTGGCGGCCTTGGCCGATTCCAGCACGGTTTCGATCTCCATCAGGTCTTCCTTGGGAAGATCGGTATTGTAATGGCCGCTTTGCGGGCAATATTTGCAGTCTTCCGGGCAACGGCCGGTCTTGATGGAAATCAGGCGGCTGATCTGCACCCGGTTGGCGTCGAAGGTCTGCCGGTGCACCGTCTGGGCCTGATAGAGCAGATCGTTGAAGGGCAGCGCGAACAGGGCCTCCACTTCGGCTTCGGTCCAGTCGTGGCGCAGGCCCGCGGCGGGGGCGGGCGAAGGAGCGACGGATGCGGCAGCAAACGGCATGGTTAAATGACCTTCCTGATGACCAACCTGACGATAAATCGTCCGAGGGGGGCTATACCACCTTTGCATCGCCAATAAAAACCCTTTAGAAGCCAGGAAATTTTGTACGAGGACCGCAAGACGATGTTCGAAGACAAATGGCGCGCCTGCCTTGCGGGGCTGGATTCCACCGGGCGGCATCGCGCCCTGCGCCCCGTCGAACGGCGCGAGGACGGCCGGCTTGAAATCGGCGGCCGCCTGCTGGTGGACTTTTCCTCCAACGACTATCTCGGCCTGTCGCGCCACCCCGCCCTGATCGCCCGCGCCCAGGCCTTCGCCCAGCGCTGGGGCGCCGGATCGGGGGCCTCGCGCCTGGTGTGCGGCAATCTGCCGCCGTTTTCCGAGGTGGAGCGCAAGCTGGCGGCGGGCAAGGGCGCCGAGGCGGCGCTGGTGTTCGTCTCGGGCTTTCAGGCCAATTCCTCGATCATGCCGGCCCTGTTCGATCCCCAGGTGCTGGGCAAGCCGCCCCTGGTGTTCTGCGACCGCCTCAACCATGCCAGCATGCACCAGGGCTGCCTGGCGGCGGGGGTGCGGCAGCTGCGCTTCCGCCACAACGACCTGGAGCATCTGGAGGAGCTGCTGCGCAAGCATGCCGATGACGGCGCGCCGCGGTTCATCCTGACCGAAACCGTGTTCTCCATGGACGGAGACCGCGCCGATCTGGCCGGGCTGACCGCCCTGGCCGAGCGCTACGGCGCCTTTCTCTATCTGGACGAGGCCCACGCCACCGGCGTGCTGGGCGAAACCGGCTTCGGGCTGGCCTCGGGGCTGGCCGGGCCGCACTGCCTGGTGATGGGCACCTTCTCCAAGGCCCTGGGCGGCTTCGGCGCCTATGTGGCCACCACCGCCACCTTGCGCGATTATCTCATCAACCGCTGCCCCGGCCTGATCTACGCCACCGCCCTGCCTCCGGCGGTGCTGGGGGCCATGGACGCCGCCCTCGATCTCATTCCCACCCTGGAGGCCGAACGGGCCCGGGTGGCCGGGCACGGCCGCCGCTTCCGCGCCGCCCTGGCCGCCGCCGGGCTGGATACCGGGGCCAGCAGCACCCAGATCGTGCCGGTGATCCTGGGCGGGGAACGCCAGGCCCTCGACGTGGCCCACGCCCTGGAGGGCGAGGGCCTGCTGGGCGTGGCCATCCGCCCGCCCACCGTGCCGCCCGGCACCAGCCGCATCCGCTTCGCCCTGTCGGCCCGCCACAGCGACGCCGAGATCGACCGCCTGAGCGAGGCGGTGATCCGCCTGGCCGGGGAGCGGGCATGACCCCCGCCCTGCTGTTCGTGCACGGCTGGGGCTTCGATGCCGGGTTCTGGCAGCCTTTGCGCCAGCGGCTGGCCGGGATCCCCTCCGTGGCCTGGGATCTGGGTTTTCACGGCGCCCCGGCCCGCCCCCTGCCGCCCGGCGATGCCCCGCTGGTGGCGGTGGGCCACAGCTTCGGCCTGTTGTGGCTGCTGAAGGAACGCCCCCTGCCCTGGCGCTCCCTGGTTTCCATCAACGGCTTTTCCCGCTTCACCCGCGCCGATGATTTTCCGCAAGGGGTGGCGCCGCGCCTGCTGGACCGCATGGCCGCCCGCCTGGACCAGGCCCCCGCCGCCGTCTATCAGGACTTCATGGCCCGCTGCGGGATGGACGTCACCGCCACCGGCGGCATGGAGAGCGCCGCCACCGGCGGCCTCGACTCCGCCCGTCTGGCCTGGGGGCTGTCGGCTCTGGCCAACTGGGACTGCCGCGCCGCGCCGCCGGTGGATCTGGCCCTGTGCGGCCGCCAGGATCCCATCCTGCCCACGGCCATGAGCGAGGCCCTTTTCGCCCCGGCCCTTGCGAAATGGCGCGACGGCGGCCATCTTTTGCCCTTGACCGATCCCGATTGGTGCGCCCGGCAGCTGACGGCGCACCTGGAGAGCCTGACGTGAGTGAACAGCGCCGCAAGGAGCGCATTGCCGGAGCGTTTTCGGCCTCGGCCGGAGCCTACGACGCCGTGGCCGACGTGCAATGGATGGTGTCCGACCGCCTGGCCCAGCGTATCGCCGCCGCCCCGCCTCCGGCCCCGGCCCGCATCCTGGAAATCGGCTGCGGCACCGGGTTCCTGTCGGCCCGCCTCAAGGAGCTTTATCCCGAGGCCCAGCTGACCCTGACCGATATTTCCGCCTCGATGCTGGAACGCTGCCGCACCCGCCTGGGCGACGGCCCGCTCTACCGCGTGCTCGACGGCGAACGCCCCGAGGAGCTGGAGGGCGGCTTCGATCTCATCGCCTCCAGCCTGGCGGTGCAGTGGTTCGTCGATCTGGGCGACGGTCTGGCCCGGCTGTCCCGCCTGCTGGCGCCGAACGGCCGCCTGGTGTTCGCCACCCTGGGGGCCAAAACCTTCCGCGAATGGCGCCAGGCCCACACCGCCCTCAAGCTGGATTGCGGCACCCCCACCTATCCCGCCCCCGAGGAGCTGCCCTGGCCGCCCGGACTGAGCCATGCCGTGGCCGACGAGCTGCTGCTGCACCCCTACGCCGACGGCGCCGATTTCGTGCGCAGCCTGAAGGCCCTGGGCGCCGGCGAGCCCGCCCCCGGCCATCAGCCGCTGTCGCCCGGCGCCTTCCGCCGCCTGCTGGCCTCGCTGTCGGGCGAGTTTTCCGCCACTTATCATCTGCTTTATGGAGAGATCCGCGCATGAGCGGCGTTTTCGTCACCGGCACCGATACCGATGTCGGCAAGACCATGGTTTCCGCCTGGCTGGTGCGGTCGTGGCGGGCCGATTACTGGAAACCGGTGCAGTCCGGCGTCAGCCAGGGCGCCGATGCCGAGGTGATCCGCCGCGCCTGGCCGGAAGTGCATGCCCATCCCAGCACCTATCTGCTGCCTGAACCGTTGTCGCCGCACGAGGCGGCGGCCCGCGACGGCGTCAGCATCCGCCTGGGCGCCTTCACCCTGCCCGAAACCGAACGCCCGCTGGTGGTGGAGGGGGCGGGCGGCGTGCTGGTGCCCTTGAACGACCACCATCTGATGACCGACCTCATGAAGCATCTGGGTCTGCCGGTGGTGGTGGTGGCGCGCAGCGGTCTTGGCACCATCAACCACACCCTGCTCACCCTGGAAGCCCTGCGCAACCGCCGCATCGGCGTGGCCGGGGTGGTGCTGAACGGGCCGCCCCACCCGGCCAACCGCGCCGCCATCGAGCATTTCGGCAAGGTGGCGGTGATCGGCGAGCTGCCGCTGCTGGGCGGCCCCGAAGCCCTGGCCGCGCATGCGCCCATCGCCTGGCATCCCTGATCCTTCCACCGGAGCCCCCGCCATGGATCCCCTCAGCCCCGACCAGATCCTGGATCTGGACCGCCGCCACGTCTGGCACCCCTTCACCCAGGAGCAGACGGCGCCGCCGCCCCTGGTGGCGGTCGGGGGCGACGGCTCGGGGGTGATCGCCGCCGACGGCCGGCGCTATGTGGATCTGGTGTCGTCCTGGTGGGTCAACCTGCACGGCCACGCCCATCCGGCCATCGCCGGCGCCGTGGCCGAACAGGCCGCCCGCCTGGAACAGGTGATCTTCGCCGATTTCACCCACGCACCGGCGGCGCGCTATGCCGCCCGCCTGGCCGCCGAACTGCCCGGCGACCTCGACCGGATGTTTTATTCCGACGACGGCTCCACCGCCGTCGAGGTGGCGCTGAAGATGGCGCTGCAATATTTTTCCAACCTCGGCCAACCCGGCCGCACCCGGCTGCTGGCCTTCGAGGGGGCCTATCACGGCGATACCGTGGGCGCCATGTCGGTGGGGCGCAGCTCGGGCTATTTCCGCGCCTGGGCCGGCATGCTGTTTCCGGTGGACCTGCTGCCCTACCCCGCCACCTGGATCGGCGACGAAACGGTGGAGGCCCGGGAAGCCCAGGCCCTGGACGCCCTGGAGCGGGCCCTGGCGGCGGATGTGGCGGCGGTGATCGTCGAGCCGCTGGTGCAGGGCGCCAGCGGCATGCGCATGTGCCGCGAGGGCTTTCTGCGCGCCGTGGCCGAACGGGTGAAGGCCGCCGGCGCCCTACTGATCTTCGACGAGGTGATGACCGGTTTTGGCCGCACCGGCAGCCTGTTCGCCTGCCGCCGCATCGGCGTCACCCCGGATATGGTGTGCCTGTCCAAGGGCATCACCGGCGGTTTTCTGCCCATGGCCGCCACGGTGGTGCGCGAGCCCATCCACGCCGCCTTCCTGGGCCAGGAGATCGGCAAGGCCTTCCTGCACGGCCATTCCTACACCGCCAACCCGCTGGGCTGCGCCGCCGCCCTGGCCTCGCTCGACCTGCTGCTGGCCGAAGACTGCCAGGCCCGCATCGCCGCCATCGAGGCCCTGCACCGCGAACGCCTGATGGCGGTGCGGGGGCGGCGCCACCGCATCATGGGCACCATCGCCGCCGTCGATCTCGGCGAGGACGGCATCGGCTCGGCCATCGGCGCCGAACTGAAGGCCTGGTTCCGCCGGCACGGCATGCTGATGCGCCCCATGGGGCCGGTGGCCTATTTCCTGCCGCCCTACTGCATCGCTCCCGCCGAGCTGCACCGCGCCTGGGATCTTCTGGAACGCTTTGCCGCCGAACATAAGGGCGAGGCCGGCGACACCGGCTTCGTCCCCTAGGTTTTGCGGCCAGCCGGCGACAATCGGCCACAGGCCTTTGCCGGTTAAGGTCTTTCGTGTAGGATGCCCGCCGCTTCGCCATATTGCATGGTGGAAATCCTTTCGCTAAAGACCATTTGGCGACACACGTCTCGTGGAGAGAAATTTTATGACCGTTTCATCGGCGTTGATGGCAGGGAAGAAAGGTCTGGTGATGGGCGTGGCCAACGACCGTTCGATCGCCTGGAGCATCGCCAAGCTGGCCCATGATCACGGGGCCGAGCTGGCCTTCACCTATCAGGGCGAAGCCCTGGAAAAGCGCGTGCGCCCGCTGGCCGACAGCATCGGCAGCGATCTGGTGCTGCCCTGCGACGTCTCCGACGAGGCCAGCATCGACGCGGTGTTCGACACCCTGCGCGACACATGGGGCAAACTGGATTTCGTGGTGCATGCCATCGGCTATTCCGACAAGGAGGAGCTGAAGGGCCGCTACGTGGACAGCACCACGCTGGATAACTTCCTGCGCACCATGCATATCTCGGTCTATTCCTTCACCTCGGTGGCGCGCCGCGCCCAGGCCATGATGCCCGATGGCGGCAGCCTGCTGACCATGACCTATTACGGCGCCGAGCGGGTGATGCCCCATTACAACGTGATGGGCGTGGCCAAATCGGCCCTGGAAGCCAGCGTGCGCTATCTGGCCATGGATCTGGGCGGCCAGAACATCCGCGTCAACGGCCTGTCGGCCGGCCCCATCAAAACCCTGGCGGCCTCGGGCATCGGCGATTTCCGCTATATCCTGAAGTGGAACCAGTACAACGCCCCCTTGAAGCGCAACGTTACCCTGGAAGATATCGCCGGCTCGGGTCTTTACCTGTTATCGGATCTTTCCAGCGGCGTCACCGGCGAAACCCATCATGTGGACTGCGGCTATCACGTGGTCGGCATGAAGGCGGTGGATGCCCCCGACATCTCGGTGGCGTAACCGCCCATGTCCGGCAACGCCTTCGGCAGCCTGTTCCGCTTCACCACCTTCGGCGAAAGCCACGGCCCGGCCATCGGCTGCGTCATCGACGGCGTGCCCCCGCGCATCCCGTTGAGCGAAGCCGATCTCCAGCCGTGGCTGGATCAGCGCAAGCCCGGCACCTCGCGCTTCACCACCCAGCGGCGCGAGGCCGATGCGGTGAAGATCCTGTCCGGGGTGTTCGAAGGCCTGACCACCGGCACCTCCATCGGGCTGCTGATCGAAAACACCGACCAGCGCTCGAAGGATTATTCCGAGATCGCCGAGCGTTTCCGCCCCGGCCATGCCGATTACTGCTATCAGGCCAAATACGGCATCCGCGATTATCGCGGCGGCGGCCGCGCCTCGGCGCGGGAAACCGCCATGCGGGTGGCGGCGGGCGGCGTGGCCCGGCGCGTGCTGGATCATCTGCTGCCCGGCGGCGTTTCCATCCGCGGCGCCATGGTGCAGATGGGCGGGCTGGCCATCGACCGCGCCCGCTTCGACTGGGCCGAGCGCGGCAACAACCCCTTCTTCTGCCCCGATGCCCAGGCGGCGCGGGACTGGGAGGCGCTGCTGGACGGCATCCGCAAAAACGGCTCCTCCATCGGCGGCGTGGTGGAGGTGGTGGCCGAGGGCGTGCCGGTGGGCCTGGGCGCCCCGGTCTATGACAAGCTCGACGCCGACCTGGCCAAGGCCTTCATGAGCATCAACGCCGTCAAGGGCGTGGAAATCGGCGAAGGATTCGCCGCCGCCGCCCTGACCGGCGAGGAAAACGCCGATGAAATGCGTATGGAGAACGGCCAGGCGGCCTTTCTCTCCAACCATGCCGGCGGCATTCTGGGCGGTATTTCCACCGGCCAGCCCATCTTCGCCCGCATGGCGGTGAAACCCACCAGCTCCATCCTGACCCCGCGCCGCTCGGTGGACCGCCACGGCACCGAGGTGGAGGTTTCCACCAAGGGCCGCCACGATCCTTGCGTGGCCATCCGCGCCGTGCCGGTGGCCGAGGCCATGATGGCCGTCACCCTGGCCGACCATCTGCTGCGCCACCGCGCCCAGTGCGGCTGACGGCGGTGTGACCGCCCCCCCTCATACCAACCGGCCAATGAATTGCCCGGTTGTATCGTCCCTCGCCGGGCGGCGGCATCCGCCGCCTTGGCCGCTCGCTCAAGGCTCGCTGGAGACCGGCCAACGAGTCACGTCAATGGTTGGCCGGTATCACGTCAACGGTTGGCCGGTATCAGTTGCCACCGACGGAGCGGACCCACCGGGTATGAAACTGCTGGTAAGCCGCCTGACCTGGTTTCTTTCTAGACGGCTTAAGGGAGGGACTGTGGTGCCGAGGCCCTTTTGTCGTCGTCCGCAGAGCGGCTTCCCCCCTTGTCGTCATA
>MLJW01000432.1_pt1 | contig 19149 bp, 18 predicted proteins | sample 888231 | NCBI WGS metagenome assembly MLJW01 (sample SAMN05788063, study PRJNA343431) | mine drainage metagenome | isolation source: sample collected from the inflow into an acid mine drainage treatment plant... | place: Germany: Lusatia, lignite mining district
ATCGGCCAGGCCTGTGAATTCGACTACTCCGGCGCGCAGGCTTGCAAGGCGCTGAAGGAAGAAGGCTACCGCGTCATTCTGGTCAACTCCAACCCGGCCACCATCATGACCGACCCGGAGATGGCCGACGCCACCTACATCGAGCCGGTGACCTGGCAGGTGGTGGAAAAAATCATCGCCAAGGAGCGCCCGGACGCCCTGCTGCCCACCATGGGCGGCCAGACGGCGCTCAATTGCGCGCTCGACCTGGACAAGCACGGCGTGCTGGCCAAATACGAGGTCGAATTGATCGGCGCTTCCAAGGAAGCGATCGACAAGGCCGAAGACCGCGAAAAATTCAAGGCCGCGATGACCAGGATCGGCCTCGGGTCGGCCCGCTCCGCCGCTGCGCACAGCCTGGAAGAGGCGCTGCAGGTGCAATCCTCGATCGGCTACCCGGCCATCATCCGCCCCTCCTTCACCATGGGCGGCAGCGGCGGCGGCATCGCCTACAACCGGGAAGAATTCCTCGCCATCTGCGAACGCGGCCTGGAGGCCTCGCCGACCAGCGAACTGCTGATCGAAGAGTCGCTGCTAGGCTGGAAGGAATACGAAATGGAGGTGGTGCGCGACAGCCAGGACAACTGCATCATCATCTGCTCGATCGAGAACCTGGATCCGATGGGCGTGCATACCGGCGACTCCATCACCGTCGCTCCGGCGCAGACGCTGACCGACAAGGAATACCAGATCATGCGCAACGCCTCGCTGGCAGTCCTGCGCGAAATCGGCGTGGATACCGGCGGCTCCAACGTGCAGTTCTCGATCAACCCGGCAGACGGACGCATGATCGTGATCGAGATGAACCCGCGCGTGTCGCGTTCATCGGCGCTGGCTTCCAAGGCCACCGGCTTCCCGATCGCCAAGGTAGCGGCCAAGCTGGCCGTCGGCTACACCCTGGACGAATTGAAGAACGACATTACCGGCGGCGCGACCCCCGCTTCCTTCGAGCCCTCGATCGATTACGTCGTCACCAAGATTCCGCGTTTTGCCTTCGAGAAATTCCCCCAGGCCGATTCGCGCCTGACCACGCAAATGAAGTCTGTAGGTGAGGTGATGGCCATCGGCCGTACCTTCCAGGAATCTTTCCAGAAAGCGCTGCGCGGCCTAGAAGTAGGCGTTGACGGGTTGGACGAAAAGACCACCGACCGCGATCGCATCGCTACCGAGCTGGGCGAATGCGGTCCGGACCGCATCTGGTACGTGGGCGACGCCTTCCGCATCGGCATGAGCGTGGCCGAAGTGCACGAGCTCTCCAGGATCGACCCGTGGTTCCTGGTGCAGATCGAAGACCTGATCCGGCGCGAACAGGCGCTCAGGGGCCGCCCGCTGGATTCGCTGAGCCGCGACGACCTGTTCCAGCTCAAGCGCAGCGGCTTCGCCGACCGTCGTCTGGCCAACCTGCTGGGAACCGACCAGCATGCGGTACGCGCCTACCGTCAGGCCCTCAAGGTACGCCCGGTATACAAGCGGGTTGATACCTGTGCCGCGGAATTCGCCACCAACACTGCCTACATGTATTCCACCTACGAGGAGGAGTGCGAAGCGCAGCCGACCGACAGGAAGAAGATCATGGTGCTGGGCGGGGGACCAAACCGCATCGGCCAGGGCATCGAATTCGACTACTGCTGCGTGCATGCGGCGCTCGCCATGCGCGAAGACGGCTATGAAACCATCATGGTCAACTGCAATCCGGAAACCGTGTCCACCGACTACGACACCTCCGACCGCCTCTACTTCGAGCCGCTGACGCTGGAGGACGTGCTGGAAATCGTCGCCCTGGAAAAACCGGTGGGCGTGATCGTGCAGTACGGCGGCCAGACCCCGCTCAAGCTCGCCCGCGATCTGGAAAAGGCCGGCGTACCCATCATCGGCACCAGCCCGGATGCCATCGACCGCGCCGAAGACCGCGAACGCTTCCAGCAGATGCTGCATGAACTGGGCCTGCGGCAGCCGCCCAACCGGACGGCCCGCACCGAAGAGGAAGCGCTGCGCTCGGCCACGGAAATCGGCTATCCGCTGGTGGTTCGCCCTTCCTATGTACTGGGTGGCCGCGCCATGGAGATTGTGCAGGAACAGGCGCAACTGGAGCGCTACATGCGCGAAGCGGTCAAGGTATCCAACGACTCGCCCGTGCTGCTGGACCGCTTCCTCAACGATGCCAAGGAAGTCGACGTCGACGCGCTGTGCGATGGCCAGCAGGTGGTGATCGGCGGCATCATGGAGCACGTGGAACAGGCCGGCGTACATTCGGGCGACTCTGCCTGCTCGCTGCCGCCGTTCAGTCTTTCCTCCGAACTGCAGGATGAACTGCGCCGCCAGACCGTGATGATGGCCCAGGCCCTTGGCGTCATCGGCCTGATGAACGTGCAGTTTGCCATCCAGGGCGAAACCGTGTTCGTGCTGGAGGTGAACCCGCGTGCATCGCGCACCGTGCCGTTCGTATCCAAGGCCTGCGGCCTACAACTGGCCAAGATCGCCGCGCGCTGCATGGCCGGCCAGTCGCTGGCCAGCCAGGGCGTGACCCACGAAATCGTCCCCCCCTATTTCTCGGTGAAGGAAGCCGTATTCCCGTTCATCAAGTTTCCCGGGGTGGATACCATTCTGGGACCGGAAATGAAATCCACCGGCGAAGTGATGGGGGTCGGGCGTACTTTCGCCGAAGCCTTCGTCAAGTCCCAGCTCGGCGCCAGCACCAGGCTGCCGACCTCCGGCCGCGCCTTCATCAGCGTGCGCCGCGAGGATCGCGAAAGAGTGGTGGAGATTGCCCAGTCGCTGGCCAATCTCGGCTTCCAGCTGGTCGCCACGCGCGGCAACGCTGCGGTTCTGGCGGAAGCCGGCCTCGAAGTTACGCCGGTGAACAAGGTCGCGGAAGGTCGCCCGCATATCGTCGACATGATCAAGAATGGCGAAATCAGCTTCATCGTCAACGTGGTCGAGGACAAGCGCGCGGTACAGGATTCCTACGCCATCCGCCGCAACGCACTGCAGCATAAAGTGACCTATTACACCACCCTCGCCGGTGCCAAGGCCGCCTGCATGGGCATGGCGCACATGCAGGAACTGGAAGTCCAGTCCCTGCAGTACTTGCATCAACAGCTCGGCAAGTAATAAGATACTCACCACCATGAAAAACCACGCCGGCTGAACCCGGTGTGGTTTCGTTTTTTTCAGACAGGAAACAAGAAGTGATCAAAATCCCATTGACCGTCAGAGGCGCAGAATTACTCAAGTCCGAACTGCTGCGCCTGAGAAGCGTGGAGCGTCCCAGCGTGATTCAGGCCATCGCCGAAGCGCGTGCGCAGGGCGACCTATCGGAGAATGCCGAATACGATGCCGCCAAGGAGCGCCAGAGCTTCATTGAAGGCCGCATCGCGGAAATCGAAGCCAAGCTTTCCAAGGGGCAGATCATCGACCCCGCCACCCTGGATGCCGATGGCCGCTGCGTATTCGGTGCCACCATAGACCTGGAGGACCATGAGTCCGGCGATAGCGTCACCTACCAGATCGTCGGCGACGACGAAGCCGACATCAAGTCAGGCAAGATTTCCGTCAGCTCGCCGATCGCGCGCGCGCTCATCGGCAAGCATATCGGCGACGTGGCCGAAGTCATGGCTCCAGGCGGGATCCGGGCTTACGAAGTGCTGGATGTAAGATACGTCTAGGCGCGAGGCCAAGGTCATGACCAAATTTGCCGACGCATTAGCACTGGTGATCATCACCGCCTGGGTTGGCGGTCTCTGGGCCATCGGCTATCTCGCGGCCCCGACGCTGTTCTACAGCCTGGCCGACAACAGGCCGCTCGCCGGCATGCTGGCCGGCAAGATGTTTACCTGGGTCGCCTATATGGGGATCGCCGGCGGATTCTATCTGTTGCTGCACCGGCTCGCACGCTACGATACGCAGAGCCTGAAACAGGGATTCTTCTGGGCGGTCCTGGCCATGCTGCTGCTCAGCCTCGCCAGCCACTTCGGCATCCAGCCGCTACTGGCGCAACTGAAGGCCCAGGCCCTGCCCGCCGATGTCATGCACAGCATCTTCGCCGATCGTTTCAGAACCTGGCACGGCGTAGCCAGCATCGCTTACCTGGCGGAAAGCCTGCTCGGACTGGTACTGGTGTTCAGGGCCAGGTGACCCTCGATGCTGCTGCGCCACCGAGACACCGGCCTGAAAACGGCCTATTTTTCGGGCAGCGCAATCTTCGGCTTGCTGGATGCACGATAGATCACCAGCTGCTTGCCGATGTGATGGATCGCCGCCGCACCGGTTTTTTCGCAGATCTGTTCCAGCATTTGCAGGCGGCGTTCACGCTCATCACCGAACACCTTGATCTTGATCAGTTCGTGCGCATTCAGGCTGACGTCAATTTCATGCAGCACCGCTTCGGTCAGGCCGTTGTTGCCGATCATCACCACCGGGTTGAGCTTGTGTCCCAGCGCCCGCAGGTGGCTGACTTGTTTCGAGTTCAGTTCAGGCATGTTATTCCTCATGAGTTTGCGAACATTATATCAGCCGCGTGGCGGGGGATAACCGGTTAGCGGAAAATGCCGCAGCGCATTTCGCCACCAGGCAACGGGCTTGCCCTCAAGGGGGTGTGATATGATCTGCCTTGTCCCAAGCCCACCCAAACAAACGCTCCCGAAACTGCGGGACACCCCTCATGAAACGCTCTCGTACAAGCCGCGCCTGGATGCAGGAACACGTCAATGACGAATTCGTCAAACGCGCCAGCAAGGAAGGCTACCGCGCCCGCGCCGCTTACAAGCTGATGGAAATCGACGACCGCGATCACCTGATCAAGCCTGGCATGACGGTGGTGGATCTGGGCGCGACCCCGGGCAGCTGGTCGCAGGTAGCCATGGAGCGCATCAAGGGTAGCGGACAGGTGTTTGCACTGGATCTGCTGGAAATGCAGCCGCTCCACGGCGTGACTTTCCTGCAGGGCGACTTTACCGATGAAATCGTGCTCGCCCGGCTGGAAGAAATGTTGAACGGCAAGCCGGTAGACCTTGTAATTTCCGACATGGCCCCCAATATGAGCGGTATCAGCATTGTCGACCAGGCCAAGGCGGCCTATCTGGCGGAACTGGCACTGGATTTTTCCCTGCGCTGGCTGAAACCGGGCGGCAGCTTTCTGGTCAAGGTATTCATCGGCGAAGGTTTCGACGGTATCGTGCGCGCCATGCGGGCAGGCTTTCAGACCGTAGCCACACGCAAACCCAAGGCCTCGCGGGATCGTAGCAGCGAGGTCTATCTGCTGGGGCTGAAACGAAAGAACCCGATTCAGCAGTAAACGGGCTCCATGTCCCGAAATCGGTTTAGAATGCTTGAAATGCAATTGATCTATTTTCCCTTAGGATAAGGAACGGGATTTTGAACAACATCGTGAAAAACATTGCCATCTGGCTGATCGTCGCTCTGGTGCTGATGACGGTCTTCAACCAGTTCGGCATCAAGCAGACCAGCGACAAGCAGGTCGCTTATTCCCAGTTCCTTTCCGACGTCAAGCAGGGACGGGTCTCCAAGGTCACCATCGACGGTCGCGTTCTGCGCGGCATCGGCGACGACGGCACGCACTTCAACACCTACGCGCCTTCCGATCCATGGCTGGTTTCCGACCTGCTCAAGAACGGCGTCATCGTGGAAGCCAAACCCGAAGAAGAACCGTCACTGTTGATGAACATCCTGGTGTCGTGGGGGCCGATGCTGCTGTTGATCGCAGTATGGATTTTCTTCATGCGCCAGATGCAGGGTGGCGGCAAAGGCGGCGCATTCTCGTTCGGCAAGAGCAAGGCGCGGCTGCTGGATGAGAGCAGCAACCAGATCACCTTCGCCGACGTCGCCGGTTGCGATGAAGCCAAGGAAGAAGTCTCCGAACTGGTCGAGTTCCTGCGCGACCCGACGAAATTCCAGAAGCTGGGCGGACGCATTCCGCGCGGCGTGCTGATGGTAGGCAACCCCGGCACCGGCAAGACGCTGCTGGCACGCGCCATTGCCGGCGAAGCCAAAGTACCGTTCTTCAGCATCTCCGGCTCCGACTTTGTCGAAATGTTCGTCGGCGTCGGTGCATCACGCGTGCGCGACATGTTCGAACAGGCGAAGAAAAATGCCCCCTGCATCATCTTCATCGATGAAATCGACGCCGTCGGCCGCCAGCGCGGCGCAGGCCTCGGCGGCGGCAACGACGAGCGCGAGCAGACCCTGAACCAGTTGCTGGTGGAAATGGACGGCTTCGAAGGCTCGTCCGGCGTCATCGTCATCGCCGCCACCAATCGCCCCGACGTGCTCGACCCGGCGCTGCTGCGTCCAGGGCGCTTCGACCGCCAGGTCGTGGTGCCGTTGCCGGACATCCGCGGCCGCGAACAGATCCTGCTGGTGCACATGCGCAAGGTGCCGATCGCGCCGGACGTGAAGGCCGACATCATCGCCCGCGGAACACCGGGGTTTTCAGGGGCGGACCTCGCCAACCTGGTGAACGAAGCCGCCCTGTTCGCTGCGCGCGGCAACAAGCGCCTGGTGGACATGGAGGATTTCGAGCGTGCCAAGGACAAGATCATGATGGGCGCCGAGCGCCGCAGCATGGTCATGAGCGAGGATGAAAAGCGCAATACCGCCTATCACGAATCCGGCCATGCCGTGGTCGCCAAGCTGCTGCCGAAGTCGGATCCGGTGCACAAGGTCACCATCATCCCGCGCGGACGCGCCCTGGGCCTGACCATGCAACTGCCGGAAGAAGACCGCTACGCCTACGACCGCGAGTTCCTGATGAACCGCATCGCCATCATGTTTGGCGGCCGCATCGCGGAAGAAATCTTCATGAACCAGATGACCACCGGTGCATCCAACGATTTCGAACGCGCCACGCAGCTGGCGCGCGACATGGTGACGCGCTACGGCATGACCGACGCGCTGGGTCCCATGGTGTACGGCGATAACGAAGGCGAAGTCTTCCTTGGCCGCTCCGTCACCACCCACAAGAACATGTCGGAAGCCACCATGCAGCAGGTGGACGCCGAAATCCGCCGCATCATCGACCAGCAGTACGCCCTGGCGCGCAAACTGCTGGAGGACAACCGCGACAAGGTCGAGGCCATGGCGACCACGCTGCTGGAATGGGAAACCATTGATGCAGACCAGATCAATGACATCATGGCCGGCCTTCCGCCCCGGCCGCCCAAGCCGAGCCAGAGCAAGCCGACACCGCCGCAGGGCAGCGGCGGCCCGACCGCAGCGGCGCCCACCACCCAGCCTGCGCAGGAAACCTGAAAACGGGGCTGGAGACTGGAGGAGGAAGTGATTTCCCTAGTCCCTAGTCCCTGGCCCCCCGATGATCTTCTCCTGTGGAAAATACCGGCTTGACCTCTCGCACCCGGCAGTCATGGGAATCGTCAACGTCACGCCGGACTCTTTTTCCGATGGCGGAAAATTCTCGACCACCGACGACGCCATCGCGCACGGCCTGGCACTGATTGCACAGGGCGCTGCCATTCTTGACGTCGGCGGCGAATCCACCCGCCCCGGGGCGACGCCAGTCGCGCTTGAGGCCGAACTGCGGCGCGTCATTCCGGTCATCGAAGGGCTGTCAGCCCAGACCCACATACCGATTTCCATCGACACCTACAAACCCGAAGTGATGCGTGCAGCCATCGCTGCCGGCGCGTCCATCGTCAATGACGTGTTTGCCCTACAGCAACCCGGGGCGCTGGAAGCCGTGGCGGCAAGCGATGCCGGCGTCTGCCTGATGCATAGCCAGGGGACGCCGCAGACCATGCAGTCCGATCCGCAATACCGGGACGTGGTGCGCGAAGTAGCCGACTTCCTGCGCGTGCGCATGGCTGCAGCCGAAACCGCCGGCATTCCCCGCGCACGCATCCTGCTCGACCCGGGCTTCGGCTTTGGCAAGCGCAGCATGCACAACATCGCGCTGCTGCGCGAACTCCCGTCCCTGTGCGCCCTGGGGCCGCCGCTGCTGGTCGGGCTGTCGCGCAAATCGGTGCTTGGCCGGATTACCGGCAACGATGTGAACGCGCGTTTGCATTCAAGCATTGCGGCAGCCGTGATCGCTGCGATGAAAGGCGCTAGAATCCTGCGTGTGCATGACGTCGAGGCGACGGTGGAGGCACTCAGGATCGTGACAGCAATGGAAGGCCCATGAGCAAAAAATACTTCGGCACCGATGGCATCCGCGGCAAGGTCGGCGACCTGCCCATTACCCCCGACTTTGTCATGCGGCTGGGCTACGCGGCAGGCCGCGTCCTGACAGGCATCGACAACCACCTGGCGCAGGGAACACACCCGAGCGTCCTGATCGGCAAGGACACCCGCATCTCCGGCTACATGCTGGAATCGGCACTGCAGGCGGGACTGTCGGCAGCCGGCGTGGATGTGCTGCTGACCGGCCCCATGCCGACCCCTGCCGTCGCTTACCTGACGCGCGCCCTGCGCGCCCAGGCCGGGATTGTCATCTCCGCCTCGCACAACCCGTTCGAGGACAACGGGATCAAGTTCTTCTCCGGCGCCGGCACCAAGCTGCCGGATGCCATCGAGCATGCCATCGAGGCCGAAATGGAACTGCCGATGCAGGTCAGGCCCTCTGCACAGCTGGGCAAGGCGCGACGCATCAACGATGCGGCCGGACGCTACATCGAGTTCTGCAAGAGCACTTTTCCCAATGCGCTGAATTTGCGCGGATTGCGCATCGTGCTCGACTGCGCCCATGGCGCGACCTATCACGTCGCGCCGGACGTGTTCCATGAGCTGGGGGCCGAAGCAATCAGCATCGGCAACCACCCCGATGGCCTCAACATCAATCACGACTGCGGATCCACCCATCCCCACAAGCTGCAGCATGAAGTCCTGCGCCACGACGCCGACCTCGGCATCGCCTTCGACGGCGACGGCGACCGTGTGGTGATGGTCGATGGCGCCGGCAACCTGCTGGACGGCGATCAGCTGCTGTTCATCATTGCGTCGCATCGCCACAGCTTCGGCCGACTACAGGGCGGCGTGGTCGGCACCCTAATGACCAACCTGGCCATGGAACATGCACTGGCTGCCCTCGATATTCCTTTTGTTCGCGCCCAGGTGGGCGACCGCCACGTACTGGAACGCATGAACCAGCTGGGCTGGTTGCTGGGCGGCGAAAATTCCGGTCATGTCCTGTGCCTGGACCAGCACAGCAGCGGAGACGGCATCATCTCCGCCCTGCAGGTGCTGCACGCCGTCGTTGAGAGCGGCGAGCACCTCGGCAGCCTGCTGGGGGAGCTTTCCCTGTATCCGCAGGTGCTGATCAATGTCGCGGTGAAGCATCGCATTGATCTCGCCGCCAATGCGCCGCTGCAACGGGCCGTCCAGGCTGCCGAGCGTGAACTCGGCAGCGATGGACGCGTGCTGCTGCGCGCTTCCGGCACCGAACCGAAAATACGGGTGATGGTGGAATGCCGGGAGCATGCCCAGGCAGAAGCTCTGGCGCAGAAGATCGCCGACGAGGTCAGGCTGGCTGCGAAAGCCTGTGCGCAGATGTCCGACTCCACCCCGTGAAACAGATCATCGTATGCACCAATCTGCGCGCCAACCCCGCGCAACCTTCCTGCGCCGCACAGGGCAGCGTGATTCTCGCAGACCGGCTGGAACAGGCAATCGCCGTCAAGGGGTGGCACGTCAAGCTGACACGTTTCCCCTGCCTCGGACATTGCGAAACAGGTCCCAACCTGAAGCTGTCGCCCGGCGGGCAATTCATCAGCGACATCAGGCCGGACAACCTGGACCAGGTGCTGCAGGAAATCGAAGCTTTCTCGACAGACCCAGGCTGAACCTTCAAACCCTCTCCAGCTGAAACGGACTCCTGCCATGCGTTTGATGCGCGCAATCCTCGTGCCGTTACTGTTCTCCAGCCTGTGCGCTCAGGCGGGGAACCTCATGGAAGTCACCCAGCTGTACCAGAATGGCAAGACCGAGCAGGCGCTGGCCGCGCTTGAAACCTATACCGCCTCGCTGCCCAAGGATGGCTGGGGGCGCAACGTCACCCGGGCGCGCTTTTTAAAGGGAGTCATGCTGGCAGATCTGAAACGCACGGATGAAGCCATACAGGTTTTCGACCGGCTCACCATCGACTACCCCGACCTGCCCGAGCCATATAACAACCTGGCCGCGCTTTACGTCTCCCAGGGCAAGTACGAAGCCGCGCGCGACACCCTGGAACGCGCCATGCACACGGACCCGACCTACGCCAGCCTGCATGACAACCTGAGCGACGTCTATGCCAGACTCAGCTCCCATGCCTATGAAAGCACCTTGCACAACACATCAGGAAAAGCCGCTCCGGAACGCATCAGGGAATTGTGCGAAAACTACGGCAAAATGGCCAGCCAGGCAGCAGGGCGAAAAATCGCCCCGCGTGCCGACGCGGATTTCGCCCTGCTGCATGATATCCCGGCCAGCCGCACCGTCGCGGCACAACCGCCGAAACATCTGGATGTTGACGAAATGGCGATGGAAAATCCCGCCGGCCATGCGGCCCCGGCCGAGCTCCTGAGCGGGAGCCGGCAGAAGCCCGTTGCAGCGGCATCCGCCAAGCATGAACCCGCAGACCATGCCCCGGAGGAGACGCACGCCATACTCGGCACCGTCCAGGCCTGGAGCAGTGCATGGTCCGGCAAGAACGTCGGCAGCTACCTTGCGCACTATGCGCCCGACTTCAAGCTGCCCGGGGGCGGCACCAGGGCTGCCTGGGCAGCGCGCCGCCGCGAGCGCATCAGCCGGCCGAAATCCATCCGGGTCAATGTGGAGGCGCCGCAAGTCACGCTGACGGACGCCAGCCACGCCCGTGTCACATTCAGGCAAAACTATCGCTCGGACAGCCTGCAGACCAACGGCCGAAAAACCCTGCTCATGGTCAGGTCGGGAGGAAAATGGCTGATCCAGGAAGAGCTGGCCGGAGGCTGACTCAGGGCGTATAGCCGGGAATGGCCTGATGGTCCACGTCGCCGATCTGGTCCGGCTCCAGGAACTTCTCGGCATACTGCAGATAGATTTTCTGCCGGATGAAAAGATCGAACAGATCCGCATCAATGTGGTTGTCCTGCTTCATTTTTCCCAGAATGAACAGCGACTCGGACAGGGTCTTGGCCTTCTTGTACGGACGGTCGCACGCCGTCAGGGCCTCGAATATATCCGCGATCCCCATCATGCGCGCCGGGATGGACAGCTGTTCCTGCGTCAACCCTTTCGGGTAACCCTTGCCATCCATGCGCTCATGATGCCCGCCGGCGTATTCCGGCACGCGCTGCAGATTCTTGGGGTAAGGCAGGGACTCCAGCATGCTGATCGTTACCGTAATGTGGTTATTGATGATCTGGCGCTCTTCGTTGGTCAGGGTGCCGCGCGGAATGCTGAGGTTGTAGATCTCGTTTTCGCTGAGAAATGGGACCGGCTGTCCATTGTCATCGCGCAGCGTGTAGGCCGCAATCTGGCCGACCCGAGCCTGGTGCTGCGGGGACATGAATTCGCCGCCGACATTCGCCACACGGAGAAATTCGCGGTCGGCATCCAGCTGCTGGCAATATGCCTGCCAGTCAGTTTCATGCGCATCCGAAGGCTGTTGCAACTGACGGCGCAGCATGTCGACCTCGGCCTGCGCTTTCAGCAACTCGAAACGCTGGTCAATCAGCTTGATGCGATCAAAAATGGCCTCCAGCTTGGTTGCCTTGTCCACCACGTATTCCGGCGTCGTCACCTTGCCGCAATCATGCAGCCATGCGGCAATGCGTAATTCGTCCATCTCCGTATCCGTCATCCGGAATGACTCGAAACTGCCCTCCTGCTGCCGGTTGGCGGATTCCGCAATCATCATGGCAAGCTCAGGCACCCGACGGCAATGTCCGCCGGTATAAGGAGACTTCTCGTCGACCGCTGCTGCAATGATCTGGATGAAGGACTCGAACAGTTTCTTCAGGCCTTCGATCAGGTTATGGTTGGTCAACGCCACGGCGGCCTGGGATGCCAGGGACTCGACCAGGCGCTGGTTTTCCGGTGAAAACGGCACGATTCTGCCCGTTTTCTGGTCCATGGCATTGAGCAGTTGCAATACGCCGATGATTTCCTCTTCGTGATTTTTCATCGGGATGGTGAGAAACGACTTGGAACGGTATCCGGTACTCAGGTCGAATTTCCGGGTGCCTGAAAAATCGAACCCCTCAGCCTCGTAGGCATCCTCGATATTGACCGTCCTGCCGTTCAACGCCGCATTGGCCGCGACCATGCTGTTGTTCGGCGTGCCGTCATTCCCGTACAGTGGCAGGGGCGGAAATGGAATTTCGCAGCCGGTGGTGCCCCCCATGGCGATCTTAAGGGAGTCGGTGCGCATGATTTCAAACCGCAACCGCTGATCTTCGGTGACCGTGTAAAGCGTGCCCCCATCGGCGTTGGTGATCTCCTTCGCACCGATCAGTATCATTTCCATCAGGGTGTCGTTATCGCGCTCAGCCGATAAAGCCACGCCGATCTTGTTCAACTGCTCCAGCCGGTTCAGCAGCGCCTGCGAGTGTGACATCGCCGCATCAGAGGTCGACATAATGAAACTCCATTTTAACTCCTGCAATTTCAATGACATCGTGATCACTGAGATGATGCTCCTGTGCCCCGATGGAATGACCGTTCACCAGCGGATGCCGCAGACCCTCGACATGCCGCACGGAATAACCCTGCGGCAGACGCGCGATCACGGCTACCTGCATCCCGGTGATGCCCACGGTGGTGTGCTCCTTGCTCAGTTCCAGCGCCTTGCCAGTACCGAGACCGTTCAGTACCTGGATGCGGGCAAGCAAAATCTCCCGCCGGGGAGCCTCCGGCGCTGGAGCCGCCATGCCAGGCGGTCTCGCCCAGCTCGGCAACGCCGGAGGTTGAGCTGACGGGGGCTTCTGCATCGCCTGAGCCACCGCGCCGGATTGCGGCTCCGCAGCTTCATGCTGCGGCGGCGTGACCGGGATGGCTGCATCGGCCGCAACCGGCCGGATGATCGCGGTCTTTTCATAATCCGCCGGGCCAGGACCTGGGTTCCCCGGAAAATGGGTTTCATCGACATATTTGAGCTGATACTTGCCCAGCTCGATCACATCCCCATGCCGCAACAACAGGCGCTTGATCGCCTGGCCGTTGACAACGGTGCCATTGGTGCTGCCTAGGTCCTCCACGAAAACATCCCTGCCGACGGTCTCAATGACGGCATGCTCGCCACTGATGGCAAGATTGTCGATGTGGATGTCATTGCCGAGCCGGCGCCCGATCGTCAGGCGATCGCCTTCCAGCGGGAATTCGCCCAGAAATGCGCCATCGAGGGAATAGATAAGCTTAGCCATGTTCACCGCCCTGTCCTGCCATTATTTCAGCCAACCGAGGATTCTATGCCGCCAGTGGCGTCCGGCTGAATACGGTTGCCTGGGACGCGCCAGAATCACCGAAATATTATCGTAACCACCGTTATCATTGGCCATCTCCACCAGGTGCCGCGCCGCAAAAGTAAGATTGGCATTCAGTGTACGGAGCGCCAAATAAATATCGTCATCCTCGACCAGATCGCTCAGACCGTCCGAGCACATCAGATAGATATCCCCCGCTTCCACGTCATGCTCATGCAGCTCCAACTCGACCACGGAGTCCACGCCCAGAGCCCGGGTCACCAGATTACGGTGATTGGAAAACCGAGCCTGCTCCGGAGTGATCAATCCAGCCCTGATCTGCTCCTGCAACAGCGAGTGGTCCAGGGTTATCTGGCAGAATGCATCCCCGCGCAAGCGGTACATGCGCGAATCGCCGACGTGGCCGACCAGCACCCGATCATTGGTGAACAGTGCCACCACCAGGGTAGTGCCCATGCCGGCGCATTGCGGCTGGGTCCGTGAGGCATGATATATACCGGCATTGGCTTTTGCCACCGCATCGCGCAACAGGGTGCTTTCCATTTGCATGCCGCTGGCGACGTCGATCTTTCCGGACGAACTGCCGGCCAGACGCTCCTTCATCTCGGCCATGATGGTCAGCACCGCCATTTTGCTGGCAACCTCTCCCGCCTGGTAGCCCCCCATGCCGTCGGCCAGCACCAGCAAACCACTCGAGACATCGCTCGCCACCGAGTCCTCGTTGTGGTCGCGCTTTTTTCCGACATCGGTCAGCTGTGCAACGTCCAGAACATGAGTCAGATCCATGTTCATCCCATCATCCCGGGGTACTGCCGCAAACCAACGATGGTGTCCGATTCGCGCCAGCAACGCGGATCAGGATTCCTTGCCAGCATGCGGTCGCCATCTGGCACAGCGGATGCCCTGCGACAACAGCTCCGAGCGGCCATCCGTCGTCCTGCCGAAGCGCTGCGCGGCTGACATATGGCCGGGAGTGGCGCCAATCTCGATTGTGGGAGAGTCCGTCGTGCGGGCGATGCCGGGAAAAAGCAAGAGTGCCGGCGGCGGCAACGGAGTTGCCTGACGGCTCATCGGCGCGAAACAGGTCATCACCAGCGCAAGCAGAAGCGCCATGACCAATCCCCAGAACCAGCCAGACTTCCAGAACTTTTTTCACGCGCCCACGCCGCCTTATTGTTGTGGCTTAGCCTAGCGCCCGATGTTACACCGGATTGCCCGGAGGAAAAAGCGGTTATGTCTGGTTAATTCCGGATTTCCTGCCAGGACGAGCAACCTGCCTGACTTCTTCCGGCCTTGCCTGTGCTGCCAGCTTGTCCAGCACGCCGTTGACGAATTTGTGCCCATCCGTGCCGCCATAAAGCTTGGCCAGCTCCACGCCTTCGTTGATTGCGACCCGATAAGGAATGCTGAGGTCATGCAGCAACTCATAGCCGGCAATGTACAAAATGCCATGCTCGACCGGGCTCAGCTCGGCCAGCTTGCGGTCGAGCAGAGGCGCAATGCGGAGGTCCAGTGCCGCGCGTTCCGCCATCACGCCGACCAGCAGGCGCTTGAAATACTCCGCATCGGCACGGGAGTAATCCGCATCCTCCGTCATGTCCTGAATGGTTTCCTGTAGATCGGATTCGCTCAGCAACAGGCTGTAGAGGCCCTTGAGTGCAAGTTCGCGGGATTTGCGCCGATTCTGGCCGGGCTTGGGGGATTTTTTTTCAGTCATATCGATTTCAGCAGGTTAACCATTTCAATGGCGACGGCGGCAGCTTCCTTCCCCTTGACCGACATGCGCACCAGCGCTTGGTCGTCATTGTCCGTAGTCAGGATGGCATTGGCGATCGGCACTCCGGTTTGCAGCTGCACGTCCGCGATGCCGCGTGCGGATTCGTTAGCCACGATTTCGAAGTGATAGGTGTCGCCGCGGATGACCGCGCCCAGCGCAATCAGCACATCGAATTTGCCGCTCAAGGCCATGGTGCGCAGCACCAGAGGGGATTCCAGTGCGCCCGGCACCGTCGCCAGCGTGATGTCGTCATCCGCTACACCCAGTTTGCGCAGCTCGGCCACGCAGGCCGCGAGCAGACCGTCACCGATCTCGCTGTTGAAGCGCGACAGCACGATGCCGACAAAAAGTCCGTTGCCAGCCAGATTAAGTTCGATTTCCTTCATGATGTTCCCTAATGAATGCTCAGAGCCTGTGAATGCGCGAGGTGGCGCTGCCAGTTTTGCGCATACGCCCGGGCCAGCGCCTCACTGCCGCTGATAAAGATCACATTTTCCGCGTTTTTGTACTGGGCTGCACGGGTAAAATTGAAAGAACCCGTAATCACCACGGCATCTGGCGTACCAGCGTCGATCACCATCACCTTGTTATGTGCACTCAGGTGCTCGCCATCGAGCCACACGGCGACTCCCGCCCGCGCCAGACCGGCCACCATTCCATGTGCCATGGCTTCGGTCTGTTCGCGATCCGCGATCAACTTGACCTCCACCCCGCGCCGATGCGCATCGAGCAGCGCCCGGGCAATGCCCTCATGGGTAAAGGAGTACGCCTGCACCAGTACCTGGCGGCGAGCTCCGGCAATCGCTGCGACCACCTGCGCGGCGACATCATCACCCGGGGTAAAGACCGCCCGCACGGTGGCCGTCGTCGCTACCTCCGTGGCGCGCGCCGGCAATTCGAGCGCCTGCACATGCGTGGCAAGCAGCACGCCCAGCCACACCAAGGCCAAGCGCAGCATGGCCGCCGTGCTGGCAAGCTTCATCTTAACAACGACCGGCTTGCGCAATGTTTCACCTTGGGTATCCGCATCCTTCGGCGGGCAGGAAAGCGCTGACTCATAAAAGCCGGATGTTACCACGGCGCACCCCATCGACACCAGAAAAAAACCTGCAAAATCAATGTTGATGCAAGACCGAAACGAAACTTTCCAAGGTCACTGAAAAAACTTTCGCGCCCCCGATTCCTATCCTGAAATAAAACCAGGAGTGCCTCCGTCTGTGATTTCCCGCCGCTCAAGCATGTTCCAATGCCAGCCGTAGTAAACTATCAAAGCAGAAATGAAACAGGGGACTTCATGAATATCAGGGAATTCTTGCCGCTGGTGAAAAAAATCGCAACGGAGATGGTCCGGCCACTACCGCCCAACGTCATGCTGGATGACCTCATTCAGAATGGCTCGATCGGTCTGATCAACGCATTTCGCGAACACGATGCAGACTCTGGCATGCCCTTCCACTCGTACGCCGCAAACAGGATTCGCTGGGCCATCCAGGACGGGCTGCGTGCCGACGACTGGGCTTCACGCTCGGTGCGCCGCGGTGCCGGCAAGGTATCAAATGCCATGGGTGAATTGCAGTCAACGCTTGGCAGGAAGCCGACCCAGGCAGAAATCGCCAGCTTGCTGGGTATCCGCATCGAGGATTTGTCGGCCATGGTCAGCGACGCATTCGGATTAGAATTCATTCGACTGGACGACGAAACCCGCCCCGAGGTGCAGGACATCCCCGATTACAGCCGTGAGCCCTCTGCGATCGTCGAGCGGCGCATGGCCACTTCGCGTGCGATTGCCTGCCTGAAAAGCCTTTCGGTCGCCGAGCGCCGCGCCTTCATCCTGCGCGTGATGTGCGACATGAGCGGGCGCGAGGCTGCAGTGGAGATGCAGGTATCGGCGAGCCGCATCAGCCAGCTGACGAAGATCGCAGGCCGGAAATTATCCGCCTGCGCCAATCCGGGGAGCAGCTGACCCCATCACGCCACGCCTCAGTGAAACAGCGCCAGCGCCTTCTTCAAGGTCTGAAACACGCCCCAGCCCAGCGGGATCAGCACATACGCCCAGAACAGCAGTAGCAGAACCACGTGGTTCTCCGTAGCCGATTTTTCATCCATGTCCGCTCCCCCTTCTATGCTTGTAATGGATCATCCACGTCTTCATGTTTCATATAGTGCTTCTCGTCCACCGCTTTCATCAGGAGGTTGCAGACAAATCCGGCCACCAGCAGCCCGGCCATGATGTAGAGCGTGGTGGTATAGGCATCCGCCTTGGCGACACCGCGCTCGATCTGGTATTCGCGGATGTAGTTGACCAGCACCGGACCCAGAATGCCGGCGCTGGCCCAGGCCGTCAGAAGCCGCCCGTGTATGCCGCCCACGAACCGGGTGCCGAAGATATCCGCCAGATAGGCGGGTATGGTGGCGAAACCGCCGCCGTACATGCTGAGAATGACCGCCGCCGCAGCGATGAACAGCATGACATTCCCCGAGCCGCTGAAACTGGGCAGCATTGAATAGAGAAAGGTTCCCAGGGCGAAGAACAGGAAATAGGTATTCTGCCGTCCCAGGTAGTCGGAGGCCGAAGACCAGACGAAGCGCCCGCCCATGTTGAACAGGCTCAGCAGGCCGACAAAACCGGCGGCAGCCTCAGGCGTGATGCTGCCCTTGAACATTTCCTGGATCATCACCGAGGCCTGCCCGAGAATGCCGATGCCGGCCGTCACGTTGAAACACAAGATCAGCCATAGCAGGTAGAACTGGGGCGTCCTGAGCGCCTGATCGATATGCACATGACGCAGGGTGATCATTTTTCTGGATTCCGCCGGCGCCGTCCAGCCTTTCGGCTTCCAGTCCGGCGGGGGAATGCGGATCGCCAGAGAGCCGATCGTCATGGAAATGAAGTAAAGCACGCCCATCACCACGAAAGTTTCCATGACCCCGACCGAAGTGGCGCTCTGGAAATGCTTCATCAGTCCCACCGCGAGCGGCGCGCCTATCATGGCTCCGCCGCCAAAACCCATGATGGCCATGCCGGTCGCCATGCCGCGGTGATCCGGGAACCACTTGATGAGCGTGGAGACCGGGGAAACGTATCCCAGCCCCAGCCCGCAACCTCCCAGCACCCCGTAGCCCAGGTAGATCAGCCAGATCTGGTGGAGCTTGATGCCGATGGCGGAGAGCAGGAAGCCGCCGCCGAACAGGCATGCTGCGGTGAACATGGTGCGGCGGGGCCCCACCTTTTCCAGCCATTTTCCGGCGAAGGCTGCCGACAGGCCAAGAAAGGCGATGGCAAGGCTGAAAATCCAGCCGAGCGTGGTGAGCTTCCAGTCGCCGGGAGCGGATGAACTGATTCCGATCACCCGTGTCAGCGGCTCGTTGAATACGCTGAATGCATAAGCCTGGCCGATGCACAGATGCACCGCCAGCGCAGCCGGCGGAATCAGCCAGCGGTTGTAGTTGTGACTTGCGGTAATGCGCTCCCTGGAGAAAAACCCGGTCATACTCACTCCCCCTTGCCGAAACAACAGTTGACGTGACGGGCGGCACATGTCCGCCTTCTTCTGACTGTACCAATGATGTTACAGATCAGCTCGAATGGCAACACATCAGGATTGAACCGGGTTCAAAAGGAATATCGGTAACGCACCCCCACATGGTCGATGCCTTCGTTCTCGCTGCTGAGAAGGCCGCCATGCGACATGTGATCGTAGAACAGAGAGACTGCATCGTGGCGGGAGAAATTGATGCCGGTCTCAAGCCCCAGGCGGGGAAGGATGCGGGAACCAAACCCACAATCGCTGCGTTGCGCACAAGGGATCGGGTCCTTGTGCAAAGGCCCATCATGCAGGGCCAGGCCGAAAAACCCATCCACAAACCATTTCGGTAGGGGAAGGAATTCATAAGTCAGTCCACCGTACAGTGCACTGG
>MLJW01000433.1_pt1 | contig 19109 bp, 18 predicted proteins | sample 888231 | NCBI WGS metagenome assembly MLJW01 (sample SAMN05788063, study PRJNA343431) | mine drainage metagenome | isolation source: sample collected from the inflow into an acid mine drainage treatment plant... | place: Germany: Lusatia, lignite mining district
TCTTGGGGCAGTGCGATAGGCAAACAGAACCGGCTCTGAAAGCACTGCTCGCAAGGATGCGCGGCCGCGTTGCGGCGACTGGGCGCAGGCATGATTTTCATCGGCGGCTCCCTGGAGAGATGAGCTTGAGGCAATATCGCATAGTTTGAATGCATTGTCCATCGTCGCCAATTCGGGAAATTTCTCGATGTGAGGATTCAATTGCGATAGTTTCGTCGGTACGCAACCGACGATCTCAGCACCATGCACTAGGCCGGCTGGTCCCGCGCATCGTCGATGGTTGCGGCGAGAAGCTTGCGTGCAAGGAGACTGAGACTGCGCGCAAGCGCTTCTCGTAGCGCACGAGCAGCTTGCGAAAGCTGCTGCACAGGATTGAACAGCTATGACAGACCTTGACAACCCAGCACCGCGCCTTTTTCTTCGGCTCGCGCCGCTTGATGTCGGCCTTTTTTGCGGCGCTCGACGATGCGGGATGTAGGCGGCACGCCGCGCGTCGCTCTGCATCTTCGCGGCCAAGGCCGCAGTGTGCGGTAGTCCTGTCTGCTACTACTGGTTCGTTGCAGCGATGACTTCTGATAGATCTGTCAGGCCAGCGAGCATTTTTTCGATGCCGTCTTGCCTCAGCGTGATCATGCTGGCTGCTTGACCCAATGCACCGATGTCCTGTGCTGGAGCCCGACAATGGACTTCTGAAAGTACAGTGTGGTGCGCCGCGCCGGCGAATGCAATGATGTCCAATGCGGGAGTCCGACAACGGATGCGCTCGCGCAAGTGCTCATCGGCCATCAGAAATTCGTGCAACCCAAGGCGACCGTGATAGCCGGTCCCATCACACTTTTCGCAGCCGTTCCGGCGATATTGCCATAATTGCCCATCCGAATCACCGTGCATCATTTTCCAATGCGCGATCAACGCCCATCTGTCCATGCTGGCGTTGCCGCAGCTCTTGACATAGATATCTGCCAGATGCTCCAGTTCGACGCCATGCAGGCGTTCCTTGATTCGGCATTCCGTGCAAAGCCGCCGCACAAGCCGCTGCGCAAGGATGGCGAGAAGCGAGTCGGAAAACGTGAAGGGATCCATGCCGATTTCAAGCAGACGCGTAATGCTCTCTGCGGCCGAATTCGTGTGCAAGGTCGACATCACCAAATGCCCGGTGAGCGAGGCTTCGATGGCGATTCGGGCTGTTTCCTCGTCGCGCATTTCTCCAATCATGATGACATCGGGATCCGCGCGCAGAAACGCGCGCATCGCGGCCGCGAAGGCCCAACCGATGCGGGCATTGATTTGAACCTGGTGTAGCCTTTTCTGTGTGATTTCCACGGGATCTTCGTCCGTCCAGACCAACTCGCCCTCCTGTAGGGGCACGTTTCGACGCCCGCCCTAACGATATCGCGGACTTACATGCGTGACTGTCGAACTCCGGGGTCTATCTGCTCAACGGGTACTACGCCTGGGTTCCGGCTTTGACCATCTGAACGCAACGATGCGGTGAAACGACGGGTGTGCACTCGCGGCGCGGATGGCTTAGCTTTTGACATGCCAGCTTCTATGTGCTTTTATGCGCATATGTCCAAAGCAGCCAATTTCTTCAAACTCTTCGCCGATCCAACGCGCTACCGGATTCTCCACTTGTTAACGCTGAATGAATGTTGCGTGTGTGAACTCGTGGATGCGGTGCAAACTCCACAGTACACAGTCTCACGCCACCTCGCTGGATTGCGCAAGGGAGGATGGGTGGTGGAACGGCGTGATGGAACCTGGATCTACTACCGCCTCGCCCCCGAGCATGCCGCCCTGATCAAGGCAGTGCTGCAAACCGCCCAAGCCCATGACCTGGAGGCGCAGTTGCTCACTGCGGATGCAGATCGACTTCAAACGCGGTTAGACATGCGAACAGCGGGTCGCTGTACGTTGGGTTACGGCATCGTATAAATTTTTTTACTTTTTAATATGCGTAGTTGTCCATATAAGCGCATAACATGCGTGGCGAACGGATCCCATCAACCCAATGACCTCCATGCGTGCCGCAGCCGGCGACCAGTTTCGAAGAACCAAAGCGTCGTTCTGTGCCCAGTTTCGAAGGGGTTGGGGTGGCGTATTGCTGTTCGCTCTGCTGCTCGGCGGCTGCGCGAGTTACCAACCCCAGCCTCTCATCCCAGCGCAGGATGCCGCCGCACTTCAAGCACGGGACGTGAATGCAGCGGGGTTGCGGGCTTTCCTGGCAGCCCATGGCCAAACCGTGACGCCATGGCCATTGCCTTCCTGGGATCTGAGCAGCCTGACTCTGCTGGCTCTGTACGACAACCCCCAATTCAAGGTCGCTCGCGCGCAATGGCAACGGGCTCGCGCTGGAATGGAAACTGCAGCGCAGTTGCCCAACCCATCCCTTCACCTTTTCGAGCAACACCACAGCTTGGCACCGGCAGGCCTCTCGCCTTGGTCCTATGGTCTCGCATTGGGAATCCCATGGCAGAGTACAGAGCTGCGTCAAGCGCGTGTCGCCCAAGCCGATGCGCTGGCAGACGCGGCCGATCTAAACCTAGCGGCTGCTGCCTGGCAGATTCGAAGTGCAGTCAGGGTGCGATTCGTAGGACTTGACGCGGCGCTGCAGCGCGTTGATCTGCTGAAGTTGGAACTCGCCCTACGCAAGAGAGCGCTGAAATTGCTGCAGCAGCAATACGTTCTGGGAGCCATCACCGCCAGCACATGGTCCATGGCGCGCATTCGGGAGCAGCAGGCCCGAGCGGGAGTGCTGAACGCGCAAGGTCAAGTTGCCGATCAGCGCGCAGCCCTGGCTGGCGCCCTCGGTCTACCACTGGATGCCTTGGCCCATCTGCGGCTAGATTTTTCAGGCATTCAAGACCCGCCTACGCGCAAGCGGTTGCCTTCCCCCGCCGTGCAGCGCGCGGCATTGCTTGACCGCTTGGATATCCGCGCTGCACTGGATCAGTATTCCGCGGCCGAGGCCGGCTTGCGCCTGGAGATTGCCAGGCAATACCCGCAATTCCAGCTTGGCCCGGGTTATGAATGGGACCAAGGCGACCAGCGCTGGACGCTGGGACTGTCGCTGAGCCTGCCGGTGTTCAATCACAACCGAGGACAAATTGCCGAGGCCAATGCTCGGCGTGCCGAGGTGGCAGCCCGCTTCCAGGTCCTGCAGCTTCACGTTTTGACGCAAGTCGAGCGTGGCTTGGCCGCTTATCAAAGCTCAGTGTCGATCTGGAATGCGACGAACAACATCGTGGCAGAGCAGCAGCATGCGCAGCAGATCTCCGCCCAGTTCGCGGCTGGGGAGGCCGACCGGCTGGCCACGGTCCGCGCTCAACTCCAGACGGTTGTTGCGAAGCTGCATCGCCTGACGGCGCAGGCGGAGAGCGAACGCGCGTTGGGGCGCCTTGAAGATGCCGTGCAGCAGCCCTTGGACGGCAGCGCGCCATTGCCACCCGTCGCCACGCTCGGCCTTCGCCAAGCACCTCACGACAAGCAAGGATCCCGATGAAGAAGCAATTGGCTGCTGTCTTTCTAGGCACGCTTTTGGCCCTTGGCCTCGGCCTTCGAGCACGCGCGGATCGTGATGGCGATCATGACCGGGATGCCAGATCCAAGCCCGAGTCGGCAGGCATACATCCCAACGCAGCACCCTCCGAGCCGCTGATCCGCGGGGCTGAGATGCTCGAACTGAGCAAGGCTGCCCAGGCACTTGCGGGCTTGCAGACCCAGCCTCTGCGAGCGTCCCATCACGTCCCCGAGACGCAGGCCTATGCCACCGTCGTCGACTTACAGCCCTTGATTGACTGGCGCGGGCGCTATCAGGATGCCCAGGCACAAATGGCCATCACGCAGTCGGCAGCGACTGCAGCGGCTCAAACGGAACAACGCCTGCGTAGCCTCTACCAGACCGGACATAACGCGTCACTGCAAGCCGTTCAATCGGCGCAGGCGACCCTGTTGGCAGACCAGGCCCGCGCCGAGGCGGCTCAGGCCAATGCGCGCATGCTGCTCGATAGCGCACGGCAGCAATGGGGGATGGTTCTGACCCGTTGGGCCGCAGAGCCCCACGCCAGCCCATTCGAGGCCCTAGCCTTGCGCCAGCAAGTCCTGTTGCGCGTCATACTTCCCATGGGCTCTGCCATGGAACATCCTCCGGCTCGCATTCATGTTGCGGGGCCGGGTCGAGGCGCGCGAGCGAGCGCACTCTTCATTTCGGCGTCGCCGCAGGCCGATGCCTACGTGCAAGAACCGGTCTATTTTTACCGCACGCCTGCCGGTACGCTGGCAAGCGGCATGAGGCTCGTGGCCGATCTGCCCCAGGCGGGCACACCCACGGGTGGCGTGCTGATTCCCGCTTCCGCGCTGGTTTGGCATGCCGACCAGCCCTGGGTGTTCATACAAACCGATACGATGCATTTCGCCCGGATCAGGGTTTCAGAACCGGTCGCGGTCCAGGGCGGGTGGTTTGTCCATCAAGGCTTCCACCCAGGACAGCCGATCGTGACCACGGGCGCACAAACCCTGCTTTCTGCCCAACTGGCCCCCAAAAATGGCAGCGGCGCCGGAGACGATGACGATGATTGATGCCTCCCAGTGCATCTGCCCCGGGAGGGCGATGTGATCGCGTCCATCCTCCGGTTTTCCATCCGGTTTCGCACCGTCGTGATGGTGTTGGCCGTCCTGGGGCTGGCCTACGGCATCGACCAATTGCCGCAAACCCGACTCAATGTCTTTCCAGAGTTTGCGCCTCCACTGGCTGTGGTGCAGACGGAGGCCCCAGGCCTGTCCGCGGAGCAAACTGAAAAGCTCGTCACCCAGCCGATCGAGAACGCGCTCAACGGACTGATCGGGCTTCGAAGCATGCGATCCCGATCGATCCTGGGTCTTTCCGTGATCACGTTGACGTTTCGGAATGGCACCCCGATCGCGCGTGCCCGGCAGTTGGTGGCGGAACAGCTCACGACGGCGGCAACGCATCTGCCGCTGGGCGTGCAGCCACCGCGACTGACTCCACTGACGTCATCGACCAGCGTGGTTCTGGTGGCCGGACTGAGCTCGACCGTGCTCACACCGTTGCAGTTGCGCACGCTCGCGGATTGGACCGTGCGCCCGGCGCTGATGAGCGTGCCTGGCGTGGCGGACGTCACCGTGTTTGGCGACGGCATTCGGCAACTACAAATCCAGGCCGATCCGCAACGGCTCGTCCGCTATGGGCTCTCTCTGCAGGATGTCTTGCAGGCGGCCCGGCGCGCCACCGGTGTGCGCGGTGCTGGTTTCATCGAGAACCGTAACCAGCGGATTGTTCTTCATACCCAGGGACAGACCATCACTGCGGCGCAGTTGCGTCAGGTGGTGCTGGCCTATCACCATGGTGTTGGCATTGCGCTGGGTGATGTGGCCCAAGTGGTCGATGCTCCCGCACCGGCGATCGGCGGCGCAACCATCGACGGCATGCCGGGCGTGGTGCTCGACATCGATGAGCAGTACGGCGCCGATACGCTCAAGGTGACCCATGCCATCGATCGGGCCCTGCAGCAGTTGGAGCCGTTGCTGCGATCGCAGCACGTCACCTTGCATGCCAGTCTTTTTCGGCCGGCCAATTTTATCGACATCGCCATCCATCACCTGCGTACGGCGCTCCTGCTCGGCACGGCCCTGGTCATCGCTGTACTTTTCTTGTTTCTCTTCAACGTCCGCACCGCAGTGATTTCAGTGCTTGCCATTCCTTTTTCCTTATTGGCAGCCGTCGTCGTCTTGCAACACTTCGGCATCGGGCTGAACACCATGACTCTCGGAGGACTTGCCATTGCCCTTGGCGAGGTGGTGGACGATGCCATCGTGGATGTGGAAAACATCTTCCGACGACTTCGGGAAAATCACGATCGACCTCAGCCCTTGCCCGCGGCCTGGGTGATCTACGCAGCATCCTTCGAAGTCCGCGGGGCCGTGGTCTACGCCACCTTCATCGTCGCCCTGGTGTTTTTGCCGGTGCTGATGCTGTCGGGTGTGGCCGGCCGGCTCTTCGCACCCCTGGGCATCGCTTACATCAGCGCCATCATGGCATCGCTTGCCGTGGCGCTCACCATCACGCCGGCACTTGCCAGTGTGCTGTTGACGCGCACGACCTTGTCCTCCGAAGACCCGCCCCTGATGCGTTGGCTCAAGAAAAGCTACGCCCCATTTCTGCGTCGTTCACTCAACTGGACCCGCACGACACTTGTAATCGTTCTCGTGGGGATCACCGCCGCACTCCTGAGCGTGCCGTTCTTCGGGATGCAGTTTCTGCCGCCTTTTCGGGAAGGGCACTACATCATGCACGTGGCCTCGGCACCGGGAACGTCCTTGGCGGAGTCCCTGCGTTTAGGCCGCCAGTTGTCCTTGGCCCTGGAAAAAATCCCAGACGTTCGCTCCATCGCGCAGCGCGTGGGCCGGGCCGAGCAGTCCTCCGATACCTTCGATGTCAATGCGGGAGAATTCGAAGTCGATCTCACACCAGGGCTCTCCGGTGCTGAACAGGCGCGTGTCTTGGACGCCATCCGGCAAGTTCTTCGTCAGTTTCCCGGCATCAATTCGTCGGTCGAGACCTTCCTGGCGGAGCGGATCGAAGAGACCATCTCCGGGCACACGGCCCAGGTCGTCGTCAATGTTTTTGGCAATCGCCTCGATGCGCTCAACACAACCGCACGTGCTGTGGCGCAGGTGTTACGGCAAGTGCCGGGGGCAGTCGACGTGCAGGTGCAGTCGCCGCCCACGGCGCCGCAGTTGGCTATCCGGTTGCGTCAAGCGAGTCTGGCCCGCTGGGGTTTTGCGCCGGTCGACGTGCTCGACACCATCCGCACCGCTTACGCTGGGGCTGTCGTTGCGCAGACTTATCAAGGCAACCGCGTGTTCGATGTCACGGTACTGCTCAGCCCGAAGGAGCGGCAGAGCCCGCTGCAAATCGGCGGATTGCTGCTCCGCAACCCCGATGGTGTCATGGTGCCCTTGCGGGAATTGGCCGCCATCCATGAACGCAGTGAAACCAGCCTCATCGCCCATGACGATGGCAAACGCGTACAAACGGTGACCGCGAACGTCAAAGGCCGTCCGCTGAGCGCCTTCGTCCAGGACGCCCGAAGACAAGTCGCCGCCGACGTGACGCTTTCCCATGGGGTCTACACCGTTTTTACGGGAGCTGCCGAAGCGCAGGCTCGCGCGCAACGCGAACTGCTTGTCCATGCCGTATTGGCCGGCGTTGGGATCGCGCTGCTGTTGTATATGGCTTTGCGTAGCGCCAGGTTGCTGTGGATCGTCATGTTCAATTTGCCGTTTGCCCTGGCGGGTGGCGTGCTGGCTGGCTGGATCACTGGTGGAGTCCTGTCGCTCGGGGCGCTGGTCGGTTTCGTGACGCTGTTCGGCATCACACTCAGGAATTCACTGATGTTGATGTCCCGCTACCGCGACATGGTGTTGAGCGAAGGCGTCACCTGGGGGCCTGATGCAGCATTGCGCGGCGCGATCGAACGACTGGCGCCGATCCTGATGACGGCCTTGGTCACGGCTCTGGGTCTGCTCCCCCTGGCCCTCACGAGTGGTGCGCCGGGCAATGAGATCGAAGGGCCGATGGCGACCGTGATTCTGGGAGGGCTGCTGACGTCGACGATCTTGAACCTTCTGGTGCTACCGAGTCTGGCTCTGCGCTATGCACGGTTCGAGCCCAGTGCCATGATGGAAGACGGTGCGTTCTGACGATGGCGCACGTATCCGCAATTTCTCCGGATCCGCGCAACATCACGACCGAGCGAGACCTGATCGCGAACTGTCATGAATCCAACCTGGGTTGTATTGCTCCACACCGCACTCGACTATGCGGTCGAGTTCGCGGAGGTGGCCGTTTTTGGTTTTCTGGTGGCTGGGTTGCTTCAGCAATTCGTGCGCGCGCAGGCCCTGCAGCGACTGGTCAGTGGCGGTGTCGTACGGGCCAATCTGGCGGGAGCATTGATCGGGTTCGCGACCCCTTTGTGCTGCTGTACCGCCATTCCGACGGCCATGAGTTTGTTCAGGCAGACCCAGCGTGCCGGCCCCGCCTGTGCCTTCCTCATCGCCACCCCTTGGTTCAATTGGTATGGCTTGAGCGCGCTGATCATATTTCTGGGACCTCGAAACGGCGTGGCCGTCGCGGCAGCCGCCGTGCTCACAGGGTGGGGAACCGGAATGCTGGTTGATAGGTGGGCCCTGCAGTCAAGCCGCGTTGCGCCCGCCTCGCCGGCGCTTGGCAGGGAGGGTATCGCCGAGGCGTCGGCCACCTGTACGCCTGCCAAATCATCCTGTGCGACCGAACGCTGCGGTTGTGACCCTGGCGAGTTGGTCTCCGCAGAAGGATCCGGTTGGTTCGACTTCCACGAGCCAACGCGGAAACTGCGCGCGGCTTTGGGTACGGCCATCGCGCTGTTTCGCGAGCTGGCGCCTTGGATCGGTGCGGGCATCCTGCTTGGCGCGGCGGCCAAGGTGTACCTGCCGGCGGATTGGGTCAGCCGATACCTCGGCGGCGAAGGGATCGCGGGTGTCGGCTTCGCCCTCGTGTTCGCCGGCATCGTGTACACGGACAGCCTCGGCTCGCTGCCCTTTGTCCATGCCTTGCTGGAAAAAGGCATGGGTCCCGGCAATGTCATGATCCTGCTGGTTGCCGGAGTGGGCAGCAACGTCTCGACACTTGGCCCCGTCGCGCGCGCCATGGGGCGGCGCAGCGCGACGCTTTATGCTCTCGGCGTGCTCGTCATCACCGGGATCTTGGGGCTTGCGCTCAATCGTTAGCCGCTACCGGCCCGAAGCATCAACCGTCGATCGGCAACCAGACCCCTTCACTGTTGGGTGCCATCGGCAACGGGGCCGGCCTGGACGCTGATCGTCGCTTACGGCCTGATCGGCTTCGGCTATGTGATCCCCGCCACGTTTCTACCGGTGATCGCCGGGGAACGCTTGCATCTGCCCGCGCTGCGCGAATGGTTTTGGCCGCTCTATGGTGCGGCAACCATCGCACTCACGCTACTTCTGCCGCGCATCCTGCGTATCGTCGACAATCGCCGGGCACTCGCAGCAGCATGCGCATCCATGGGTGCAGGGATTGCCTTGTGCCTGATTTGGCCGAGCATCGTGGGTCTGATCTTGGCGACGATTCTGATCGGCAGCGTGACCATGCCGATTGTGATGGTGGTCATGCGTGAAGCCCGCGCGCTTGCGCCGCATGATCCAACCCGCCTCATCGCCCGGGCGTCGTCGCCAGCGATAAACACTGAGGTTCGCTTGCCACCGCCCAGCGTCGTTTCCGGCGCATTGTCCCCAAAGCTATGCTGTTCGCACTTCGATGGTGAGGTGCGACAGGGAGCGGAATCGGCTCAGCTTGGATCCGACATGCCGAAACGGTTCGCAGAACATGAAAGAGACATGTTCGGGGATGGGCGGGCTGGGCGCGTTCATGCTGCGCTGTGCAGCATCCACAGTCGCATGAGGGAATCGGCTGGGTTGAGCCAGGGTTCCTGGCGCCGCGAGGCGGGCGCAGGGTGGATCGGTCTTCGGGCGATCACCTCGCCCGCACGGCGCCTCAGGTGCTGGACATCCAAAGGGTCTTGCCGCTCCATCGGAACAGGGGCCGGATATGGCCCTCACGTTCGAGTTTGAGCGCCAGCGCCGCGCTGATCGGTTGACGTTCCTGCCCGACGACGAGCAGAAGCGCCTCCCGCTGCGGGTGGGCGCTTCGATGCGGGCGCCTGCGGCAACGGGTTGGATCCGCAGGGTGGAGGAACGGACTTTATGCATGGGAATCTCCTGATGACGTGGGCAATCTTTCGGGCGCACCGCGGGTGCGCCCGAAACCAGCTCAGCGTCCTCATGGAGCAGTCGTTTCAGAAGATGCACTGGGTGCCGCGTGGCGAACACCGCCCAACGGGCTCAGCGCCACACAGCATCGTCGGCGGCGACGAAGGCCTCCAGCGCCCGGAGCATGCAGCGGTGGTGCTGCTCGAGCAGCCAGGTCATGCTCAGAACCCCCAGGCCAGCCAGCCAGAAGCTGACCAGGCGGGGGCTGTCGGCCGGCAGCCAAGCCAGGATGCCGACCCAGGTCAGCAGATTGACCCCCGCAGCCCAGGCCCAGCGCCGGGCCTGCGTCCAGGGATGCCCGATCGAGGCGCCCAGCGCCTCAGGCCGCCACGACGCCAGCACGCGCCGCAAGGGCAGGGCCTGGACGGCCATCCCCGCGTTGCGATACAGCGCCCGCCACCAGGCATCGGCCCGCCCGAGCTGCAACACCCCATGGCCGTACAGCAGCCCGCTGGCCAGGCTCAGCGCCAGCAGCAGGTGGCGTCCTTCAGCCGAGCTGTCCACCAAGACATGACCGGCCACGGCCAGGGCAATGACCAGAGGCGGGGTGCACAGTGTCACGATGACCATGTCGGCCAGCAGGCGGTGTGTGGCACGGAGCCTGGCCTGCCGCAGCGGCAGGCCGGCGCGGGTCGCGCGTTGCACCAGGCGCCGGCGCCCGCGCACGCCGGCCGCGGCGTCGCTCCAGAACAGGGCCAGGGTCAAGTCGCGCAGGCCAGCAGCCAGGCCTGCATGCGGCAGGGCAGCGGGGTCGGAATCGAAATCGGTTTGCATGGTGATCTCCAAAAAAGGTTGGTGATCACCATCACAGCATGCGATCTGCGCGATGCAAGTCGCGCCGCCAGGCCGATGCGTGGGTGAGCGCCTCAGCCAAGGCCATCGCGCCCGTCGCGGCCGACGAGATGAAGCGCCTGACCATCGACATCCCCGCTGCGCTTCATCGCAAGGTCAAGGCCGTGTGCGCCACGGAAGGCGTGAAAATGGCTGACGTGGTGCGCGAGCTGTTGGTCAAAAAATGGAAATCCGTGACGACCCACGGCCGCTTTGTAGGATGACATCTCGCTAACCATTTATCCGCAAGCGCAATCAAAACGCTGCAAGTAGAGACATTCAATCCGCCGCGAGAACCACGCATGAGTGTTGAGATGATGCGGATTGTGAATGCGCCGCCCAGTGCGGTGGCGTCGCCATTGCTAACCAGGATCGTTCCATGATCACGATTGGCATCGAGGAGAACTCTGGCCACGTCTTCCAGCGCAGTTTGCAAGTTGCCTGGTACCCGGTGTTGGGCCTTGTGTTCCTCAAGTATGTGTCCGACGTGTTCGAGGTCCAGGCCGACGTGATCCGCGCCCGGGCGGCTGACCCGCAGAGTGATAAATACATCGACGACCCGGCGCTGCGCGAGGAACTTGTGGCGGACTGGATCAAGGACAAGTCCTTTTACGAAGAGGACAACGTCTTCTGGATTCCCGAAGACGCCCGCTACCCCAAGCTGCTCGCCCAGGCCAAGCAGCCGGGCATCGCGCACAAGCTCGACGCCGCCATGTCCGCCATCGAGGTGGAGAACCCCAAGCTGCGCGGCGTGCTCTACCGCGACTTCGGCCGGCTGGAACTCGACGCCGGCAAGATCGGCGACCTGCTGGCCATCGTCGCCAAGATGCAGTTCAACCCCCAAGAGCACACCTCGCGCGACGTGTTCGGCGAGGTCTACGAATACTTCCTCGGCAACTTCGCCCTGGAGGAAGGCCAGAAGGCCGGGCAGTTCTACACCCCACGCCCAGTGGTGCAGACCCTGGTGGAAGTGCTCGCTCCCTTCGAGGGCCGCATCTACGACCCCTGCTGCGGCTCGGGTGGCATGTTCGTCTACTCCGAGCGATTCATCGAAGCCCACGGCGGGCGCAAGGGGCAGGCCGCCATCTACGGACAGGAGATGACCGCCACCACCCGCAAGCTGGCGTGCATGAACCTCGCCATCCGCGGCCTGGACTACGACATGGGCCGCGAATACGCCGACACCTTCGGCAACGACCAGCACCCCGACCTGCGCGCCGACTTCATCCTCGCCAATCCACCCTTCAACATGGAGTGGAACCCCAAGGCGATCGCGAAAGACAGCCGCTGGGCGTACGGCACGCCGCCGGCCAAGAACGCCAACTACGCCTGGCTGCAGCACATCCTCTCCAAGCTCTCCGTCAACGGCCGCGCCGGCGTGGTGCTGGCCAACGGCTCAATGTCGTCCAACCAGTCGGGCGAAGGCACCATCCGCGAAGCGATGCTTAAGGGCGACGTGGTCGAGTGCATGGTGGCGCTGCCGGGGCAGCTCTTCACCAACACGCAGATTCCGGCCTGCCTGTGGTTTCTCGCCAAGAACAAGGCGGCGGGCAAGAGCGGCCGCATCGACCGTCGCGGCCAGGTGCTGTTCATCGATGCGCGAAAGCTCGGCGAGGTGCAACTCAGCCGCACGCAGATCGCCTTGTCCGACGCCGAAATCCAGCGCATCGCGCAGGCCTACCACGCTTGGCGCGGCACGCGCTGGGCGCAGAGCAGCTATACCGATGTGCAGGGGTTCTGCAAGTCGGCCTCGCTGGAGAAAATCGACAAGCATGGCTATGTGCTCACGCCGGGGCGGTATGTGGGGGCGGAAACCGTCGAGGACGACGACGAGGCGTTTGCCGAGAAGATGGAGCGGCTGACGGCACAACTGGCGGCGCAGATGGCGAAGGGGGCGGAGCTGGAAGCGGTGATTCGGGAGAAGCTGGGGGGGATGGGGTATGCGGTCTGAGCGCCCACTTGAAACCCGGACCGGGGGTCGCGCAGCGGCCACTGGCGTGATTCCAGGCGACGTTGCGCTATCTGTTGGCAATCCCGGTACCGCGCTGCCAACCGGCTGGAAGTGGCGCTTGTTGACGGACGTCGCTCGGCTGGAAAGCGGTCACACTCCGAGCAGACGGCGCCCGGAATGGTGGGGCGGCGACATTCCTTGGATAGGCATTCGTGATGCGACCGCTAATCACGGCGGCACCATTCGCAAGACCGAGCAGTGCACAAACGAGCATGGCATCCGCAACTCCTCTGCGCGAGTTTTACCTCCGAATACGGTATGCCTGTCCCGAACGGCCTCGGTTGGATACGTAGTGGTGATGGGCGCGTCCATGGCAACTAGTCAAGACTTTGTAAATTGGGTTTGCGGCCCAGAACTTGACTATCGCTATCTCAAATACGTTCTGCTCGCCGAGCGCCGGGCGTTTTTGAGGTTTGCGTCGGGTACCACTCACCAGACCATCTACTATCCGGAGGTGAAAGCCTTTCATATCGCCATGCCAGCGTTAGGAAGGCAACGTCAAGTCGCGGACGTTCTCGGATCGCTCGACGACCGCATCGACCTCCTGCGCCAGACCAACGCCACGCTGGAAGCCATCGCGCAGGCGTTGTTCAAGAGCTGGTTCGTCGATTTCGACCCGGTGCGGGCCAAGAGGGAAGGCCGCGCCCCGCAAGGCATGGACGCCGCCACCGCCGCGCTGTTCCCGGATGGGTTCGAGGAGTCGGAATTGGGGGCGATTCCGAGGGGGTGGCGGGTCGGCACGCTTGGTGACGTGGCGGAACATCTTCGTCGGAGTGTACAACCAGAGAACATTGAACCGGAGTCGGCTTATATCGCGCTTGAGCACATGCCAAGGCGCCAAATCGCTTTATCCGACTGGGGATTCGCAGATGGACTGGAAAGCAACAAGTTCGCATTCAAAAAGGGTGAAATCTATATGGAAAGCTGCGCCCCTATTTCCACAAGGTGGGGGTCGCGCCCATAGATGGCGTGTGTTCCACTGACATACTCGTGATTGCACCCAAAACCACAGAATGGTTCGGGTTCGTACTGGGCCACGTCTCGAGTGTCGATTTCGTCGAATATACGAATGCAGGGTCGACTGGAACGAAAATGCCGCGCACCAGTTGGACAGATATGGCGCGCTACGCAGTTGCCTGCCCTCCCGCGCCCACTGCCGCCGCATTCGGAGAGATTGTCCGATCATTGGTCGACAGTATGTCAGCAGGAATCCATCAGTTACGCACCCTCATTACCCTGCGCGACACCCTTTTACCTCCCCTCATCTCCGGCAAGCTGCGGCTGCCCGAGGCACAGGAGCAAGTCGAGGAGGCGCTGATGTGAACGAAAAAGACAGCAACCCGGCTCTGCTTGAGGATTTAGTCAAGCAACTCCGCCGGTATGCGCCCGGCATGCCGGCAATTCTTGCTGTCCAGTTGCTATCAAGCGCGCTGCAGGATCAGCCGGTCGTCAAGAAGTCCTGGCTGCTGCGCGCTCTCTTTGGCAACCGTATATCGCTCGCCTCGCTTCTGGCGTTGTCGGCAGTCGCGCTCAAGGACATGAGAGATGCGACAGTTGAGCAATTTCGAGACGAACTCAATAGCTACGCCGGCTTCTCAAGGCGCAGAGTTCCGAGCAACCCTTTCGTTGTTGTGCAAATTGGTGACGATCAGATGATCTTCACCGACATCGACGTTTTGGCGCGCTTTCTTGGCTCGATGAGCGTGTATCTGGTGCCCGACCGCGCTTCGCGCTCTTTCGATGCAGCTCGTCGCGCCGTCATTTCTGGATGGAATGATGCCTACCTGCTCCGCGCCGCTGAGTTCATGGCGACGCGATCGATTGAGCAGAGCATGCATGAGCTATTCGGCGACAAGGTGAATTCATTCGACCCTGAGCGCGTAACGGGCATTTCGAAAACGCTGGATCACTGCCTCAGCCAAGATGGCGTCCCAAAGCCTGGCGCAGAGCGCTTTGTCGAATACGTCCTTCGGGCCATTCCGAAGGCGACAAATCTGCACGAAACGCTGAAGACGGTTATTGACCAACGAGATAAATTTGCCCACCGTTGCCAAGCTGATGAAGAAGTCGCGCGGCTCGACCTTGCCCCGTTTCAACTTGCGCATGCGTGCCTTCAATATCGCAGTCAGTTCAACCCATGACCGAATTCACCCTCGAACTCGCCTGTCTCGACTGGTTCCAGTCTCTGGGCTACGCCTACAAGGCCGGGCCGGACATCGCCCCGCGCGGAGAAACCCCGGAACGCAAGAACTTCACCCAAGCCATCCTCCCCGGCCGCCTGCGAGACGCCCTGGCGCGGATCAACCCCGACTTGCCCGCACCCGCCGTGGAGTCCGCCTTCGCACGTCTGGCCGACTATTCCGCCGGCTCCCTGATCGAGGGCAACCGCGAGCTGTACCACTGGATCCGCGACGGCGTGCCGGTGGAGATCGACACCCCGCAGGGCAAGCGCGGCGTGCGCGCCCAGGTGGTGGACTGGCGCAACGCCGCCAACGACTGGCTGGTGGTCAACCAATTCTCGGTCAAGGGCAAGCTGCCGGTGCGCCCCGACTTGGTGGTATTCCTGAACGGCCTGCCGCTGGCCGTGATCGAGCTCAAGAACCCGGCTGATGCCACCGCCGACATCCGCAAGGCCTATCAGCAACTACGCAACTACCAGAACGAAATCCCGCAACTGTTCGAGCCCACGGCGCTGAACGTCATTTCTGATGGCGCGCAGGCGCGGGTTGGCTCCATCACAGCGGACTTCGACCGCTACGCCCCCTGGAGGCTGGCCGAGGGACTCGACCCCAAGGGTCGGCTCGAACTCGACGTGCTGGTGCGCGGCCTGTTCCGGCAGGACCTGTTCCTCACCGTGCTGCGGCACTTCATCCTCTTCCAGCAGGACAGCGGTAAGACCCACAAGATCGTCGCCGGCTACCACCAGGTACGCGGCGTGCTCAAGGCGGTGCAGCGCGCCCGCGACGCCCTGCTGCACAAGGACGGCCTGGGCGGCACGGTGTGGTTCACCCAGGGCTCGGGCAAGAGCTTTCTTGCGCTGTTCTATGTGGCCATGCTGCAGCAGGAACCGGTGTTCGAGAACCCGACCTTCGTCGTCGTCACCGACCGCAACGACCTCGACGGCCAGTTGTTCGAGACCTTCGACGCCGCCTACGACAAGCTGCAGACCAAGCCGGTGCAGATCGAAAGCCACGATGACCTGCGCGCCCGCCTGGGCGAGCAACCGGCGGGCGGCATCTTCTTCACCACCATCCAGAAGTTGAAGCCCAAGATCGCAGGGTAGCGGCTGGAGGCCATCTCTACGCGCAAGAACATCGTGGTGATCTGCGACGAGGCGCACCGCACTCAGTACGGCTTCAAGGCCGTGGTGGACACCAAGACCGGCATCACCCGCTACGGCCTGGCCACCCACCTGCGCGATGCCTTCCCGCAGGCCATTTTCATGGGCATGACGGGCACGCCCACCGCTTAGGAAGACCGCGACACCCAGCAGGTGTTCGGCGACTACGTGGACATCTACGACGTGGCCGATTCGCAGGAGGACGGCACGACCGTGCCGATTCTCTACGAGGCCCGCGTGATCGACCTGGCCTACAACGAGCACATCGACGCCGACCTCGACGCTCTGCTGGAGGACGACGACGAGGCGCTGCGCAGCAAGGCGGTGTCACGCCTCACCCGTCTGGAGTCGGTGGCCATGGCCGACAACCGCCTGGGGCGGCTGGCGGGCGATCTGGTGCAGCATTGGGAGGAGCGCCAGGAGGTGCTCGACGGCAAGGGCATGATCGTCGCCATCTCGCGCAAGGCCGCCGTGACGCTGTATGACGAGATCGTGCGCCTGCGCCCGGAGTGGCACGATGCCGACCTCACCCGCGGCGCGATCAAGGTGGTGATGACCAGCCCGGCCTCCGACCCGCCCGAGCTGCGGGCGCACGCCACTAGCGCGGCCCAGAGGAAGCTGCTGGAGCGTCGGCTCAAAGATCCCGACGATCCCTTGAAACTGGTCATCGTGCGCGACATGTGGCTGACCGGCTTCGACGCCCCCTCGCTGCACACCCTGTACGTGGACAAGCCGATGCAGGGCCACGGGCTGATGCAGGCCATCGCCCGGGTCAACCGAGTCTGGCGCGACAAACCCGGCGGCTTGGTGGTGGACTACATCGGCATCGGGCCGGAATTACGCTCGACGATTGCACAGTACGCCAATCTCGCTGACAAAACCGAGCCGCCGGTGGATTTCCTCGACAACGCCATCCCGCTGCTTTTTGACACCATGAGCGTGCTGCGAGACATGTTCCATGGTTTCGACTATTCCGGTTTCAGGCAGTCGCCGCAGGCCATGCTGGCATTGTTGGCCCCGGCCTTGGATCACATCACCGGCTTCGATCCAGCCGACGACGGCAAGGGACACAACCGCGGGGTACAGCGCTACCTCAAGAACGCCGCCGAGTTGGCGAAGCTACAGGCGCTGTGTGGCACGCATCCGGAAGCCCTGGCGCTGCGCGAGGAAATCGCATTCCTGCTGGCTATCCGGGGATTGTTGGTCAAGACCACGCGCACCGGCAGCGAACAGTCACGCGTCGAGCGCGAGGCGGCGATGCGGCAACTGGTCGCCAAAGGGGTGATCGTTGGGGAAGTCACCGATGTCTACAAAAGCATGGGGCTGGACAAGCCGAACCTCTCGGTGCTCGACGAGGCCTTCCTGGGGCAGATCGCCCATGCACCGCAGCGCAACCTGGCAGCCGAACTGCTGCAGCGCATTCTCGATGACGCCATCCAGGTGCGTGGCAAGCGCAACGCCACCCAGCAGGCGCTGTTCAGTTCCAAACTGGAGGAGGCGGTGGCGCGCTACCGGGCGCGCACCCTGACCACGGTGCAGGTGATCGAGGAACTGCTGCATTTGGCGCAGGAGATCGCCCAGGCCCAGCCGCCGGCAGGAATGAGCGAGGACGAGTTCGCCTTCTACCAGGCCCTGGCGCAGAACGAATCGGCAGTGCAGGTTATGGGCGAGCCGGTGCTGAAAGCCTTGGCCCACGAGCTGACTGACAAGTTGCGCAAATCCGCTACGGTCGACTGGAACAAGCGCGAAAGCGCCCGTCAGCGCATGCGCGTGCTGGTGAAGGTGCTGCTGGGCAAGTACCGCTACCCGCCGGACAAACAGCCCGAGGCAATCGACAAGGTGATCGCGCAGGCGGAGTTGTTCGCGGATGAATGGGCCATTGACAGTGAGTGACGCGAAGCCTCTGGTGACGTACACCCTGAGCGGGGTGCGCAAGGCTGTCGGGCATGGCGCCACAGAACCGGAGATCGGCGACGTATCGGCCATCATCAAGCAGGACGGACGGGAATCCCGTGCGCAGATCTACAGCGAATACGTGGCGGGCAGGCTGGCGGTGATGGTCGGCGTGACGGTCGCCGCCGGCGTCCTTGTCGCGCACGCGGCGGGCTTGCGGTATGCCAGCCTTAAGGTCGCTGAGATTGGCTTCACGCTGTCGGATGTCGAGCAGGAGCATGCTGACGCGGTCGTCGCACGGTATCCCGTCGAAGCCGCGAATTTGGCGGTGTTCGATGTCTGGATCGGCAATGGCGACCGCGCAGGAAATCTGCGCGCGAATCTACGGGAGTCGGCCGATAACCTGTTGGTCGGGCTCGACCACGGCGGCAGCCTGCTCAGCGCCGGCGACAGTATCGACGCGGCACTCCAACGCCTACGCAGACCAGATTTCCCGCGGGGGCATCTGTTCGCCAAGCGGCTCGATCGACGGCTGGCGGATGCCATGGTGACGCGAATCATGCAGGTCAGCGACGAGGCCATTCAGGATGCGTGTGTGCTTGGTGAGACGCTCTGCTCGGTCATCCTGCCGGATCAGGCAGATCTCGCCGAGGCGCTGATCTGGCGGCGGAACGAGCTTCAGGTGGTCGTGGATCGACTTCTTTTTGGTTGAGACAGTGCATTGCGCACAAACGAAAATGAGGATAAAGTACTGACGCATACGCTCCATAGCGTGCCCGATTGACCCTCCCGCAGAAACGGAACACAGCAGGACCCCGCAAGCACGGCTTGCGACCGACGATTGGCTCAGCGCCATTGCTCCTGATTCGACGAACGCGCCTCGCGCTCGATGAACTGCTGGCCCATGCCAGCTTCATGCCACATGGCTTCGCGCCGTGTCCCTCGGTGATGCCGAGGACAAAACACAAGCACCGTAAATCCTGAACGCATCGCGTCCGCTCCCTGCTTGCACGAAGGGGCACGGACGACTCGCCGCTTCCATCGCCATGGCGTCGATGGGAATGCGCCTCGATGCGGCCAGATCGGGCCTTGCCCGCAAAACTCTTCGATGACAAGTGCGTCACGTGCTCCACGTGACGCACGCTGTGCACCTCTCTTGTTCCTTCACGTGACGATCAAATGCGG
>MLJW01000434.1_pt1 | contig 19101 bp, 19 predicted proteins | sample 888231 | NCBI WGS metagenome assembly MLJW01 (sample SAMN05788063, study PRJNA343431) | mine drainage metagenome | isolation source: sample collected from the inflow into an acid mine drainage treatment plant... | place: Germany: Lusatia, lignite mining district
CGGCCATCCATGTGGGGGCGACGCCGTCTTATGATGCGCGGGTCAAGCCCGCGCATGACGACAAGGGGAATGCCGCGCTGCGGACGACGACGAAGGGGCCATGGCGCCACAGTCCCTCCCTTAAGCCGTCTAGAAAGAAACCAGGTCAGGCGGCTTACCAGCAGTTTCATACCCGGTGGGTCCGCTCCGTCGGTGGCAACTGATACCACCCGGTACAGCCTGGCAGCGCGAGGCTGTACCGGGCGGCGTTTGCCGGCCGGGATTACAGCGGCCGGGCGTCGGGATGCGCGGGATCGCGGAAGAGGCGGCGCAACTCCATCTTCAGCAGCTTGCCGGTGGCGGTGTGGGGCAGGCTTTCGGCCAGCACGAAATCGTCGGGCATCCACCATTTGGCGATGCGCGGCGCCAGATACTCCCGCAGTTCGGCGGCGCTCAGGCGGGCGCCGTCGCGCAGCACCAGCACCAGCCGGGGCCGTTCGCCCCATTTTTCGTCGGGGCGGCCGATGGCGGCGGCCTCGCGCACCGCCGGATGGCCGATGGCCACGTTTTCCAGGGCGATGGAGCTGATCCATTCCCCGCCCGATTTGATGACATCCTTGGCGCGGTCGACGATCTCCATGAAGCCGTCGGGCGTGATGGTGCAGATATCGCCGGTGATGAACCAGCCGTCGGGCGAGAAGGCCTGGCCGTCGTCATCGCTGAAATAGCCGCTGCAGATCCAGGGGCCGCGCACCTCCAGCATGCCCGAGCTGGTTCCGTCCCAGGGCTGTTCCACCCCATCGTAGCCGACGATGCGCATCTCGGCGCCGAACAGCGCCGCCCCCTGCTTGATGCGCAGGCTCATGCGCGCCTCGGGGCTCAAGGCATCGTGGCGCGGCGATAGGGTGGCCACCGTCACCACCGGGCTGGTTTCGGTCATGCCCCAGGCATGGATGGGCTGGATGCCCAGGGCGTCGAAGCGCTCCATCATGCGGGCCGGCGCCGCCGCGCCGCCGATCAGCACCCGCGACAGCGGCGCCAGCGGGGCCTGGGCGGTTTCGGCATGATCCAGCAGCGACAGCCACACCGTGGGCACCCCGGCGCTGACCGTCACCCCTTCGCCGCGGATCAGCTCGGCCAGACTGGCGCCGTCCAGCCGCGCCCCCGGCAGCACCAGCTTGGCCCCGGCCATGGGGGCGCAATAGGGCAAACCCCAGGAATTGACGTGGAACATGGGCACCACCGGCATCACCACATCGCGCGACGACAGGCCGAACACCTCGGCGCGGCCGCCGGCCATGGCGTGCAGCACGGTGGAGCGGTGCGAATACAGCACGCCCTTGGGGTTGCCGGTGGTGCCCGAGGTATAGCACATGCCCGAGGCGGTGTTTTCATCCAGCAGCGGCCAGTCGAAGCGCTCGGGCATGCCGCCGATCAGATCCTCGTAGCAGAGAACCTCTGGCAGGCTGGTGGCCGGCATATGGGCGCGATCGGTCATCACCACATAGCCCCGCACGCCGGGCAGACCGGCGGCGATCTGCTCCAGCAGCGGCACGAAACCGGGATCGACAAAGAGATACTGATCGTCGGCATCATTGATGATGAAACGGATCTGTTCGGGAAACAGCCTTGGATTGATGGTGTGGCAGATGAACCCCGCCCCCGGCACGGCGTAGTAAAGCTCCAGATGGCGAAAGCCGTTCCAGGCCAGGGTACCCACCCTTTGCCCGGCCGTCAGCCCCAGCGCCACCAGGGCGTTGGCCAGCTGCCGGCTGCGCCGGGCCGCCTCGCCGTAGGTATAGCGGTGCAGGCCGCCATCCTCGCGGCGCGAGACGATCTCGGTTTCGCGGTGAAACCGCGCCGCATGTTCCAGCACCGCCGGTATCAGCAGCGGCTGCGACATCATTTTTCCCAGCATGACATCCTCCCAAACATTTTTTGCGATCAGGGCGGGCGAGAGCCTTCACGCCCCGGTTCCGGAGCGCGCCCATCATCTTCCGGTCTGTGCAAAAGCTCCTGGTTCAAGGAGCGCCGGTTCGGTCCTGCGGCATGGGGTGGTCTCCTCTGTTGCGCCCCGTTTATGATGCGGACAGGCCGTTCAGCCGGTCCCTCGCCTCGCCCTCCAGGGCTTCAAGCTCGGCGATGGTGGTGTCGATTTCATCGCGCAGGCGGTAAAGATCGGCCAGGCGGCCTTGGATCTTTTGCAGTCCATAGTGAAACTGGCCGCCGCCGCTGCCGTAACGCGCCAGATATTCGCCGATATCCTCCAGCGAAAACCCTAAGCGGCGCAGACGCAAAATCAGCATCAGCCGGGCGCGGTCGCGGTAGGTATAAACCCGCGCCCGCCCCGACCGGGCCGGGGACAGCAAGCCCTTTTCCTCGTAAAACCGCAGGGCCTGCGCCGTCAGATCGAACTCCTGGGCCAGCTCCGAACTGCTGTAAAGCCTGCTTTTATCCGCCGACACCGCGCCGCCCTCCGCCTCAACTAAAGCTCACTTTAGATAAACAAAGCCAGCTTAACAAGTCATCATGCTTTAAAAAATGCCGCAACCGCCTTACATATGGGGTTGATCAATCCCGTCCCCCCCTGCGGGAGCCTGAATTTCTGGAGTTTTTCCGTGATGGAAACCGCCGCCGCCGAGGTTTTGCCGCGCACCGTGGCCCTGACCGAAAACGCCGCCCGCCGGGTAGCCAAGCTGAAGCAGATGGAAGGCAACGAGGCCCTGATGCTGCGCCTGTCGGTGTCGGGCGGCGGCTGCTCGGGCTTTTCCTACGGCTTCGCCCTGGACGACAAGCAGGGCGACGACGACCACCTGTTCGAGGCGCATGGCGTGACCCTGGTGGTGGACGATACCTCGCTCGACCTCCTGGCCGGCGCCACCGTGGATTTCGTCGAGGATCTGGTGGGCAGCGCCTTCGCCATCAAGAACCCCAACGCCACCTCCACCTGCGGCTGCGGCAGCAGTTTTTCGGTCTAGCAGGCTGCGGAAAAAGTCGCAGATCCCGGAAAGATGAAGCCCTCGCCCCACCGGGGAGAGGAGATTTCCTTTTCCGCACCCTGCTAGCGCATGCGCCAGCGGTGGCAGCCGGCCTGCAATTGCTGGCGGCGGTAGGCCTCTGGCGTGTCGATAACGCCGTTGCGGACCCGCAGCACACTTTGCAGCCGGGCCAGTTCGGGCCGCACGCCGTCCTGCAGCCGCCCGATCACCGTGGCCGGGTCCACGTGATCCCGCCGGATCAAAAGCGGCCTGTTGTCCAGGATGGTTTGCCACAGCAGCGTTCGCATCGGCGCCGCGAAGGCCGCCGTCGTTCTGGCGTTGATGCCCACATGCAGGCGCTCGTGCCGCAAAATGGCGTTATATTCGCAGCTGCCGGCGGGATAATCGGCGGCGATATAAACCTGCTGTTCCGGCACCCCCATCACCGCCTTGACGCTATCGAGCCACACACAGACGCCGCCGCCGCCGGGCAAGGCCATCTGCCGCCAGCGCGCCGTCAGGGTCAGCCGGGCCCTGGCCACCGTCAGCCCCTGCAGGGCCCAGCCGCGCGGCGGACGCTCCATGTGATCGGCCACCCGGGGCAGGCCGAACAGATCCACATCGTGATGCAGCCGCATGCGCGGCGCCAGCAGCTGGAACTCCAGCCGGGGCGGCGCCAGACCGGGCACGGCCGGACAGCCGCCGGCCCGCGCCGCCGTCAGCGGCCATCCCGTCAGCAGCAGGATCAACAGCCCCCCAAGCCCGATTTTCCGCACCGTCGTTTTCCCCCTCGTTCGCCGGGTTGCCCCCTCTGGACAAAACCGCCGCAGCGGCGCCATAACAGGGCCCGCCCCACCGCCGCCAGGATCCTTCATGCTGACCATCGCCACCTGGAACGTCAATTCCATCAAGGCCCGCCTCGACCATCTGCTGCAATGGCTGGATCAGGCCCGCCCCGATGTGGCGCTGCTGCAGGAACTGAAATGCCAGGAGGCGGATTTCCCCCGCCTGGAGCTGGAAAGCCGCGGCTGGCATCTGGCCGTCTCGGGGCAGAAAACCTATAACGGCGTCGCCATCCTGTCGCGCCTGCCCCTGGTGGAAACCGCGCGCGGCCTGGCCGGCGACAACGGCGAGGCCCGCTATATCGAGGCCCGCCTGGAGGGCGGGCTGACGGTGGCCTCGGTCTATGTGCCCATGGGCCAGGCCACCGATTCCGAGAAATTCCCCTTCAAGCTGGGCTTTCTCGACGGACTTTACGCCCGCGCCCAGGCCCTGCTGGCCGCGGAGGCCCCCTTCGTGCTGGGCGGCGATTATAACGTGGCCCCCGGCCCCGACGATGTGTTCGACGTCTCGGCCATGACCGGCCAGGTGCTCTACACCCTGGAGGAGCGGGCAAAATTCCGCCGCCTGCTGCATCTGGGGCTGACCGACTGCTTCCGGGTGTTCAACCGCGAGCCGGCGCAGTTCTCCTGGTGGGATTACCGGGGCGGCGCCTGGCCGCGCAATCTGGGCCTGCGCATCGATCATCTGCTGGCCTCGCCCCAGGCCGCCGACCGCCTGACCGCCGCCGGGATCGACAAGACCCCGCGCGGCTGGGACAAAGCCTCGGACCACACTCCGGTGTGGTGCCGCCTTGCCGATCCTACTTGAACCAGAAACGCATGCTGGCGTTATCGGCGCAGGCGCCGCCCACCACCTCGATCCGGGTGAAGTGATCCTTCAGTTCGGGATGGTGTTCCAGGCCATGGCAGCTGCGGGCTGAAAGCCCGGTCACCAGAACGGCGGCGGTGGCGCCGCCATCATTGCTGACCAGGGTCACCCGATCGCCGATGCCCTTGGCGGCAAAGGCCTGCTTCAGGGCGGCGCTGACATCGGGGCCGGTGAGATTGCCGGTTTCCTGCCGCGAGGTGATGGCCGCCGACTGGGCATTCAGCACCACCATGGGCCAATCCACGGTGGCGGCGAAATAACGGTCGAGCTTGTAGATCCCACCGGCCGCCAGCACCAGCAAGACCGCCCACGGCGCCAGTTTCTTCACAGTCATAATCTTTATCCGATCCTTTATATACGCTCAGGTCCGATGCGCCGACACGGCGCGCGACACCGCCTGCAGCAACTCGCGCGCCGAGACCGGTTTGGCCAGAAAATCATCCACCCCGGCGGCCAGGGCCTGGGCCCGCACATCCTCGCTGCAACGGGCCGTCACCATGATGATCCCCACATTGGCCACGATGGGATCCATCGACGCCCGCAGCCGGTTGACGAACTCCACGCCGTTCACCCCGGCCATCCACCAATCGGTGATCACCAGATCGAAGGGCTGACGGGCCAGAAGCTCGTAGCCCAGGGCGGCGCTTTCGGCGGTTTTCACGATACCCACCCCCACGCCGCTCAACACCGTTTCCATCAGGATGCGGAAATGGGTGTTGTCGTCCACCACCAGCACCCGCATGCTGTCCCAGTCCTCGCGCGGCGACGGGGCGCCGCCGCGCAGCTGGCTGATGCTGACCGCCTCGGCGGCATCGTAGGCGGCCTGATTGCCCAGAACGAACCGGGTATAGGGCATGTCGTGGCGCAGGATATGATCCACCAGCCAGTCTTCCAGGAATTTCTGCAGATCGCGCGCCCGCACGCTGCCCGGCGTGGTTTCAAAGCGGCGGATCATCTCGCGCACCTGCCCGGTCAGGCGGGCATGCAGCTTTTTATGCGCCTCCAGCCCCGGATATCCGGCCTCTTCCTGCAGGCGTTCCTCGCGGCGGAAGTGATAGTCGGTATAATCGGCCAAAACCAGCAGCAGACTGCCCAGCGATCCATATTCATCCGGGCTGCCGATGCAGCTGTGCACCTGATTGATCAGGCTCACCAGGGTTTTATGATCGTTGTCCACCGGCGGAATGCCGGTGGACATGCAGTCTTGCCACTCGATATAGGCCATGATGACGCCCGCCGCGTTTTCTTCAGCCCTTCCGCTCCACCTGGCCCACGTCGCGCACGGCGCCCCGGGCGGCGCTGGTGGTCATGGCGGCGTAGGCGCGCAGGGCCTGCGACACCGGACGCCGGCGCCCGGCGGGGGTCCAGGCCGCGTCCTTGGCCTCCATGGCGGCGCGGCGCGCCGCCAGCGCTTCGTCGGACAGACGGACGGAAATGCTGCGGTTGGGAATATCGATATCGATGATGTCGCCCTGCTCCACCAGACCGATGGCGCCGCCCTCGGCGGCTTCCGGCGACACATGGCCGATGGACAGACCCGAGGTGCCGCCCGAGAAGCGGCCGTCGGTGATCAGGGCGCAGGCCTTGCCCAGGCCGCGGCTTTTCAGATAGCTGGTGGGATAGAGCATTTCCTGCATGCCGGGGCCGCCCTTGGGGCCTTCATAGCGCACGATCACCACATCGCCGGCCACCACCTCGCCGCCCAGGATCTTGGCCACCGCCTCCTCCTGGCTTTCGCAGACCACCGCCGGGCCCGAGAACACCAGATTGGCGGCATCCACCCCGGCGGTCTTCACGATGCAGCCGTCCAGGGCGATATTGCCGAACAGCACCGCCAAACCGCCATCCTGGCTATAGGCATGGGCGTGGTCGCGGATCACGCCCTTTTCGCGGTCGGCGTCCAGCGTCTCATAGCGGGCCGCCTGGGAAAACGCCTCGGTGGTGCGGCGCCCGCCCGGCGCGGCGCGGTACAGCACCTCCACCGCCGCCTCGTTGGCCTGGGTGATATCCCACTTGGCGATGGCGGCGCCCAGCGACGGCGCATGCACCGTCTTGACGTCGCGGTTGAGGAGACCGGCGCGGTCCAGTTCGCCCAGAATGCCGAAAATACCGCCGGCGCGGTGCACGTCCTCCATATGGATATCGGCCACCGAGGGCGCCACCTTGCACAGATTGGGCACGCGGCGGCTCAAACGGTCGATATCGGCCATGGTGAAATTCACCCCGGCCTCGTTGGCGGCGGCCAGCAGATGCAGCACCGTGTTGGTGGAACCGCCCATGGCGATATCCAGGGTCATGGCGTTTTCGAAAGCCTGGAAGGTGGCGATGGCGCGCGGCAGCACGCTCTCGTCATTCTGTTCGTAATAGCGGCGCGCCAGTTCCACCGCCAGCCGCCCGGCGCTCAGGAACAGTTCCTTGCGGTCGGCATGGGTGGCCACCAAGGAGCCGTTGCCCGGCAGCGACAGGCCCAGGGCCTCGGTCAGGCAGTTCATGGAATTGGCGGTGAACATGCCCGAACAGGAGCCGCAGGTGGGGCAGGAGGATTCCTCGTAGGCGGCGACATCGGCATCGCTCACCTTGTCGTCGGCGGCGGCGATCATGGCGTCGATCAGGTCGACGGCGTGGGTCTTGCCGTCCGACAGCTTCACCTTGCCCGCCTCCATCGGCCCGCCCGAAACGAACACCGTGGGAATATTGAGGCGCAGCGCCGCCATCAGCATGCCGGGGGTGATCTTGTCGCAGTTGGAAATGCAGACCAGGGCATCGGCGCAATGGGCGTTGACCATATATTCGACGGAATCGGCGATCACCTCGCGCGACGGCAGCGAATAGAGCATGCCGGCATGGCCCATGGCGATGCCGTCATCGATGGCGATGGTGTTGAACTCCTTGGCGACGCCGCCCACCTTCTCGATCTCGCGCGCCACCATCTGCCCCAGATCCTTCAGATGCACGTGGCCGGGCACGAACTGGGTGAAGGAATTGGCGATGGCGATGATGGGCTTGCCGAAATCGCTGTCCGTCATGCCTGTGGCGCGCCACAGGCCGCGCGCGCCCGCCATGTTGCGGCCGTGGGTGGAGGTACGGGAACGATATTCAGGCATAACCGGCGATCCTCTGAGACACTGACTTTTCAGGAAGGTTGCGCGAAGTGCGTTGCCGAAGATAGCCCTCCCGGCGCGGGAAGGAAAGAGAGCGGAGACGGAAAATCGTCATGCCGATGCCATGATGGGCTATTTTTCGCCACAAAGGACGATTAAGAATTGGCAGTTGGTCTTTTCTTCAGGGGATTTTTTATGGCCAGGACCGTTCCCGCCGCCGCTTTGCTCGCCTTGTCCGCCCTGCTGCTCGCCGCCGCTCCGGCCGGCGCCGAGGAAAGCTTCAAGCCCAACACGAAGGTGGAGGCCGATATCAGCGCCTGCCTGGCCATGGCCCGCGCCAAGGCCCCCGACGCCACCGCGCACGGGCGGCGCATCCTGCTGGCCACCCAGTGCATCTGCTCCAGCCACAAGGAACTGTGCGCCGGCGGCGGCGTGCCGCAGGACGGCCACATGCGTGAACGCATCGACGAGGACAAGTAGGCGGAACACATAAAAAATAAAAACGCCGCCCGGACCCGCCGGGCGGCGTTTTTTTTCCGATTTTCAGGTCCGCTCAGCCGCGCACCCGCATCAGGAAGGCATCCACCTCGCCCTTCAGCAGCTGCACCGGCTGGGCCAGATCGTTGGCCCCCCACAGCACCCGGATGGCCGAACCGCAGCTGACGGCGGCGGAACGGGTTACCGCCACCACGCCTTCGGCAACGATGGCCGAATCGGTTTCCACCGTGCGCACGCAGCCGACGATGCGGTCGGTGGCCTCGGCCTGGCGGCCCATGGCGTTGTGCACGGTCATGGTGATGTCGGAAACGTGGCGGATGGTCTCGCCGATGGTCAGCAGGGTCTGGTTGGTATCGCCCGCCGCCTGCTGGATGGCGCTGATCTGGGCGGCGATCTGCTCGGTGGCCTGGGCGGTCTGGTTGGCCAGATGCTTCACCTCGCCGGCCACCACCGCGAAGCCCTTTCCGGCCTCGCCGGCGCGGGCCGCCTCGATGGTGGCGTTCAACGCCAGAAGGTTGGTCTGCTGGGCGATGCGGTTGATCAGTTCCAGCACCGCGCCGATCTCCTGGGCCGCCGAGGCCAGGGTGGCCACCTGACGGTCCACCTGCTCCAGCTTGTTCTCGCCCGATTTGGCGATGCGGTCGGATTCCTGCACCAGCCCGGCCACCTCGTGAATGGAGGCGGCCAGCTCGTCGGCGGCCACCAGCGCCGCCTGCACGCTGGACCGGGCCTTGACCGCGGCCTCGGCCACGCTCAAGGAACGGTTCTGCGAACTGTCGCGCCCGTGCGAGGCCACGCCGCTGGCGGTGCGGGCGATGGCCAGCGAACCGGCCCCCACGGTTTCCACGGCGTTCTTCACCGTGGCCTCGAAATGATCGGCCAGGCTGTCCATGGCGGCCTGGCGCTCGGCCTCGGCGCTTTCCATCAGCTGCTGATGATCGCGCTGCAACGCCACCATGGCCAGGGCGTTGTCCTTGAACACCTCGACGGCGCGGGCCATGTCGCCGATCTCGTCCTTGCGCACCGTGCAGGGCACCTTGACGTCGGTTTCGCCGCCCACCACCCGTTCCATCACCCGTTCGATCAGGCGCAGCGGCGAAACGATGCTGCGCGACAGGATCAGCGACCAGAAGAAGAAGGTGAGCAGGGCCAGCACGGCGGCAATGCCGTTCTGGCGCAAGGTGGCGCTGCGGGTTTCCTGCTGGAAGGCCGAGGCGCGGGTGGCGCCGTCGCGGGCATAGAGGAACAGCCGCCCGATCACCGGGCGCACCGCGTCGGTATGGGCGCGCAGGTCGTGCACCTGGCTTTCCATGGCGGTGGAGACCTCGACGAAATGTCCCATGTCGTGGCTGTATTTGGCCAGCAGGGTGCGGAAAAGGGCGGCGGTATTGGGCGGCACCCCGGATTCGTCGAGCTTGAGATCGAACTCGATGCTGAATTTACGGAAATGCCCCAGCGGTTCGTCGCCGCCATAAAGCATGAAATCCTTTTCCGCCTGGCGCATGCCCAGCATCTTGTTCCACAGGCCGTCCTGATTGGGCCACACCTTCAGCTCATCCTCCATGGCCGCCACCGATTTGTGCAGCGTGCCGCGCAGGCCGTCGTTCTCGCCCAGGCCCAGCTGGATTTCCTGGGCGGCGATGGCGTTGAACTGCGTGTCCAGGCCGTCGATATCCTTTTGCAGAGCCTCGACGTCATGGCCCACCGGCCGGGTGATGGGCAGCGCCGCCAGCGCCGCCAGGGCCTGTTTCACCGCGGCGGTGGTCTGCTGGTGCCGGGCGATCAAGCCCTTGCCGCGGGTGCGCAGGAAGGCCTCCTCCTCCACCTGCATGGCCAGCATGTCGGCGCGGACGTCGGAGGTGAGATCCCCCATGCGGTGATAGGCCGTCTGATCGCTGATGGCCTGGGAAATTTTCTGTTCGCCGAAATAAGACACGGTGGCGAAAACCGCCGCCGAGATCAGCGCCACCGCCAGCAGAAGATTGACGCGGATCCCCACCCGAAGATCGGACAGCAGGGGGAAGCTGCCTTCGGACCAGGCGCGCCCCCAATCGGTATCGCGCAGACGGCGCAGCGGCGCACCGGCGCCGGTCAGCCAGCGTTCGGCCGTTACGGCCTCCGAGAGATCAGTCATGAGCGGCTCCCTTTAGTTCGCGTGTAACCCGGATGTCGGTTCGCCGAAACGGCACAACGTCAGCATGCGCCCCACCTCGCCGGTTTGATGGCGCAACGACAAACTGCCCCCTTTCGCCACCACGCTCTCTTGCAGCAGCAAAATCATTCCCATGCCCGTGGTATCCATGTACTCAAGGTCCGCCAGATCCAGGGCCACCACGCGGGCCGGAACGGCATCCAGCGCCTGCAGCATGCGGCGGAACTCCGCGTTGCCGTCGAACGTCAGACGGCCCTTCAAAAAAATTTCACTGAGACCATCCCGGTCCCGGATTTCATACTCCACGTACGGTCATCCTCATGAACGCCGTTCGGCGCCTTGGTTTTTCCGCGCCGGACGGTTCAGGCAACCCAGTCCCGGACCGGACCTTAAGCCGGACCGCAATCGGGCCGGGGTTAAGTTGCATTTACAAATTTGCTACACTTCCGCGTCATGATCGGAAGCTGGTTGATCAGCAAGGCATTGCCATCCCGCTTAAAGCGTTCCCTTATAAGGGCGTATCGCGCTTTGGGGGCTGGCGGCCCGGCTCTGTTCAGCCTTCCGGCGCAAAGCGAAACGAGGCGAAAATGCGTTTAAGGGTCTGGGATCTTCCCACAAGGCTGTTCCACTGGCTGCTGGTGGGCGCCGTCGCCACCTGTGCCGTCAGCGGATTTCTTCTGCCGTCGCGCTGGCTGGGCTGGCATTTCGCCGCCGGCTATCTGCTGGCCGCTCTGCTGGCCTTCCGGCTGGTCTGGGCCTTTTTCGGCCCCGAGCACAGCCGTTGGCCGGGTTTTTGCCCCAAACCCGGCGCGGTGATCGCCCATCTGCGCGCCGTGGCCGCCGGCCGGCCGCACACCAGCATCGGCCATAATCCGGCCGGCGGGGCGATGATCCTGGCCCTGCTGCTGACCCTGACCCTGCTGGCGCTAAGCGGCATGCTTACCGTGGGCGGCATGCTGAAACAGGGGCCTTTCGCCTTTTTCATGCCCTACGACGCCGCCATGGCGGTGAAAGAACTGCACGAAGCCGCCGCCAACCTGCTGATGGCCCTGGCCGCCACCCACATCCTGGGGGTGGTGGTGGAAAGCCGCCTGCTGCGCGAATGGCTGATCGGCGCCATGATCACCGGCTGGAAACGGGCCCCCGACGGCAGCGCCCCGCCCCGCGCGCGCGCGCCCATGGCGGCGGCGCTGGCCGTGGCCGCCGTGGCCGCCGTCATCGGCGGCGGCCTGGCCTTGAGCCGCCTGCCCAAGGCCGGCTGGCATCCCCTGACCGCTCCGGCGGCCTATACGCAGGACTGCGGCAGCTGCCACATGGCCTATCACCCCAGCCTGCTTTCCGCCGCATCGTGGCGGCAGGTGATGGCCCATCTCGACACCCACTACGGCGAGGACGCCAGCCTGCCGGCACCCCGCCGCGACGCCATCGCCCAATGGCTGACCGCCAACGCCGCCGAACAGTGGGATACCCTGGCCGCCCATCGCCTGGGCCGGGCGCCGCTGGCCGCCGATGGTCTTCTCACCTCGAATTCCTGGTGGAAACGCAAGCATCGCCACCTGGAGCCGGCGGTTTTTCAGCGTACCGCCATAAAAACGGCGGAAAATTGCGCGGCTTGCCATCGTGATGCCACATCCGGCCTGTTCAATCCGCAAGCCATCGTTATTCCCAACCCATGAACAGGGGAACCATGTCCATCCGCACCCTGCTGACCGGCGCCCTCTGCCTGGCCTGCGCCGCCGCCCTGGCCCCCGCCGCCCGGGCCGACCAGAACAGCGCCGGCCGCGCCGCCGTTCTGGCCGCCTATGCCGCCCAGGCCCGCAAGGCCGATCCCAACTTCACCGGCTTTTCCGCCGCCCGCGGCGAACTGCTCTACAGCAGCCGCCACCCGCAGGCCCGCCGCGCCGATATCCAGGCCTGCGCCGCCTGTCACGGCGCCGACCCCACCAAGCCGGGCCAGAACGCCCGGACCGGCCGCCCCATCGACCCGGTGGCGGTTTCGGCCAATCCCAAACGCTTCACCGCGCTGGACACTACCGAGAAGTGGTTCGGCCGCAACTGCAAGGAAATCATCGGCCGCGATTGCACCGCGCTGGAAAAAGGCGATTACATCACGTATCTCCAATCGCGGTAATCTCTTCGATTGTCTGGCAAATTTTAAGGATCATGGATATGCGACTGACCCGCTTCGCCCTGGCCGTGATGGCCGCCGCCCTGTTCAGCGCGCCGGTTCTGGCCGAACAGCTGAACACGGTTCCCGCCATCACCAATCCCGTGGTGAAAAAGGAATGCGGCGCCTGCCACATGGCCTACCAGCCCAAATTCCTGGGCGCCTCCACCTGGGATAAGATCCTGGGCGATCTCGGCCATCATTTCGGCGAGGATGCCAGTCTGCCGGCCGACACCGTGGCCACCATCAAGGCCTATTACGACGCCAATGCCGGCGACAGCCTGCCCGGCCTGCTGCGCATCACCCAGCAATCCTGGTGGCTGCGCCGTCATGGCGGCGTGGGCCACACCCGTTTCGCCGCCGCCAAGTCGAAGGCCAACTGCCTGGCCTGCCACAAGAATGCCGACAAGGGCGACTATCCGCTGGATTGATCCCGCTGATCCGGCCGGTCTGCCGGAGGGCCCCGGCAGACCGGACTCCGGGGGGCGCTGCGCCCCCGGTGAAAAAATTTCATACCCGCACTACACCCGGCGGCGCGGCGGTGATATTGTAGCCGTGCGGCTCCGCATCCGCCGCTGGATGGACTCCCAACCTTGCCCCCCTCGCCCTCGCTGATCGCCTGCCGGGAATGCGATAGCCTGCATCGCCGCGTGCCCCTGGCCGCGGGTGAAACGGCGCACTGCCTGCGCTGCGGCGCCGAACTTTACCGCCGCCCCCGCCTGCATCCCGAACAGATGCTGGCCATCAGCCTGACCGCCTTCATCACCCTGATCATCGCCAATTGCCAGCCCATCATCGAGATGAGCATCAACGGCATTCCCAGCAGCACCACCCTGCTGGGCAGCATTCTGGTGCTGCTGCATGAGGGGCGGCTGACCCTGGCCACGCTGGTGCTGGGCACCGGCATGCTGTTTCCCCTGCTGGACGTGACGCTGATGCTGGCCCTGCTGCTGACACCGCACCTGCCCCGCCTGCAGGCGCCGCTGTTCCGGCTGGTTTCGGCCTTGCGGCCCTGGGGCATGACCGAGGTGTTCGTGCTGGGGGGGCTGGTCTCGCTGGTGAAGCTTTCCCATTCCGCCCGGGTGGTGGCCGGCGCCGCCCTGTGGGCCTTCGCGGTCTCGGCCCTGCTGCTGCTGGTGATGGCGCATTTCGATCTGCGCCGCCTGATGGACGAAGCCGAATGAGCGCCGCCCACCCCACCGCCCGCGATCTGGGGCTGACCGGCTGCCGCCGCTGCGGCCTGGTGGTGCGGGGCACCGATGCCGGCCTGTGCCCGCGCTGCCAAAGCCGGCTTTCCAGCCGCCAGCCCAACAGCCTGACCCGCTGCTGGGCCCTGCTGGCCGCCGCCGCCATTCTTTACGTGCCGGCCAATCTGCTGCCCATCATGGTGACCACCACCCTGTTCGGCACCCAGCGCGACACCATCTTGAGCGGCATCCTTTATTTCTGGGAAACCGGCTCGCGCGGGCTGGCGGTGCTGATCTTCACCGTCAGCATCCTCATTCCGCTGCTGAAGCTGATCAGCCTGGCTTATCTCACCTACAGCGCCGCCCACCCTCGGGGCCAGTCCATCCACCAGCGCGCCCGCCTTTACCGCCTGGTGGAGGTGATCGGCCGCTGGTCCATGCTCGACATGTTCGTGGTGGCCCTGATGGCCGGGCTGGTGCGCTTTCAGAATATGGGCCTGATCGAGGCCGGACCGGGCGCGGCACCTTTCGGCGCCGTGGTGGTTCTGACCATGCTGGCCGCGTTGACCCTGGATCCCCGTCTGATGTGGGATAGCGCCGAGGACAAGGAATGACCGATCCGCAAATACCGGACTCCCTCCCCCGCCCGATGGTGGAGCGCCGCCGCCGCCGGCTGTCGCTGGTGTGGCTGCTGCCGCTGCTGGCCCTGCTGGCCGGCGGCGGACTGGTGCTGCAAACCGTTCTGGAGCGCGGCCCCACCATCACCGTCAGCTTTCTCACCGCCCAGGGCATCGAGCCCGGCAAGACCAAGGTGCGCTTCAAGGACGTGGAAGTGGGCCAGGTGCGCGCCGTGCGCATCGCCAAGGACCGCTCGAAGGTGCTGGTGACCATCGATCTGGCCGCCGAGGCCCGCGAGTTCGCCTCGGCCGACAGCCGCTTCTGGGTGGTGCGCCCCCGTCTGGCCGGCGCCGCCGTCTCGGGCCTGGAAACCGTGCTCTCGGGCGCCTATATCGGCGTCGACGGCGGGCGCGCGGGTACCGGCAAAACCCGTTTCGTCGGGCTGGAAACCCCGCCGGTGGTGGGCTCCGACGTGCCCGGCCACCGCTACCGGCTGCTGGCCGACGATATCGGTTCGCTGGATGTGGGCTCGCCGGTCTATTTCCACCGCATCAATGTGGGCCGGGTGGAACGCTACGCCCTGCAGCCCGACGGCCATCACATCCTGCTGGGGGTGTTCATCAACGCCCCCTATGATCGGTTCGTCACCAACGGCAGCCGTTTCTGGCATGCCAGCGGCGTCGATCTGCAGCTGGGCGCCGACGGCCTCAAGCTGGAAACCCAATCCCTGGCCACCATCCTGGCCGGCGGCGTCGCCTTTGAAACGCCGGGCGATGTCGATCACACCCCGGTGGCGGAAAACGGCCACCAGTTCAGTCTGGCCGCCAATCACGGCGAGGCCATGCGGGCGCCCTCGGGCACGCCGGTCACCGTGGCGCTGCATTTCCACCAGTCGGTCCGCGGTCTGACCGTGGGGGCGCCGGTGGATTTCCGCGGTGTCGATATCGGCCAGGTCACCTTCATCGCCATTCAGTACGATGCCGTCCGCAAGGATTATTACGCCCTGGTCAATACCGAGCTTTATCCCGACCGCCTGGCCGGCGGCCGCAACGGCCAGACGCCGCTGGCCGACGCCCGTACCCGCCCCGCCATGGTGGCCGATCTGGTGCGGCGCGGCCTGCGCGCCCAGCTGCGCACCGGCAGCCTGCTTACCGGCCAGCTTTACGTGGCGCTGGACTTCTTCCCCGACGCCCCGCCCGGCCATTTCGATCCCAAGGCCAATCCGCCGCAGCTGCCCACCATCCCCGGCGATCTCGAAGCCATGCAAGGCCAGATCCAGGCCCTGCTGCAGAAGCTGAACGAGCTGCCGCTGGACCAGCTGGCCAGCGACATGCACCATACCCTGACCTCGCTCGACGGCGCCCTGCGGCATCTGGAAAGCCTGGAACAGCAAACCAACCGCCAGGTGCTGCCCGAAGTGCGGGACAGCCTGAAGGAGATGCGCACCGCCGTGGACAGCCTGCAACAGACCCTGGCCCCCGACGCGCCCCTGCAGCAGGACAGCCGCGCCGCCCTGCAAAACATGTCGGCGGTGGCCCGTTCGCTGAAAACCCTGACCGACACCCTGCAGCGCCAGCCGGAATCGCTGGTGCGCGGCAAAAGGGACGATACCCCATGATCCGACGTCATACGCTGCTGCCGGCCCTGCTGGCCCTGGCCGCCCTGGCCGGCTGCGCCGGCTCGCCGCCGGTGCATTATCTGGCCCTGCCGCGCCAGGCGGCGCCCGCCCCCTCGGGCGCGGCGCGGCTGCTGGTGGAGGTGCTGCCCATCGCCCTGCCCGAACGGCTGAACCGCCCCGAACTGGTCAGCCGCGCCGCCGATGGCGCCGTGGTGGTGCACCAGGAGGCGCAATGGGTGGCCCCGCTGCCCGACGAGGTGCGCCAGATCCTGGACGACGCCCTGTGGCGGCAAACCCGCGCCGCCGACACCTATCAGGCGCCGCTGCCCGCCACCGCCAGCCCGCTGCCGCAATACCGCCTGGCCCTGCGCCTGGAACGCTTCGAAAGCGGCCCCGGCGGCGCCGATATCGCCGCCGCCTGGACGCTGCGTCCCCTGCCCCGGGGCGAGGCCGCCGTTTGCCGCGCCGCCGTGCATCTTGCCGCCGCCGATGCCGATCCCGACGCCCAGGCCGCCCTGCTGGGCGAAGGGGCGCGGCGCATCGCCGCCGATGTGGCCGAAAGCCTGTCCCGCCTGCATCAGGGTAACGCCGCCGCATCATGCCCATGATCCGTCTGATGATCCGGTCCCTGCTGCTGGCGGCCTGCCTGCTGGCGGCCCGCCCCGTTCTGGCCGATCCGCAAAGCGATCTGGTGTGGGACGCCGCCGCGCAGCAATCGCTGGAGCAGGCCCGCGCCGAGTTCCGCCAGGCCAATCAGGTGGACCTGCCCGCCGGCGGCCCCGCCCTGGAACAGGCGCTGGAACGCCAGCACCTTCTGGCCCAGACCGTAACCCTGCTGGAGCAGGAGCGCGACCAGCTGCACCGCCTGGACGATGCCCGCAAGCGGGTGGGCGAACAGGTGGCCCGCACCCGCGCCTGGAACGGGTTCGACACGCCGCCGCCCTATTCCATCCTGATGGTGGACCGCATCCGCCAGGCCCTGGCCACCGCCCAGTCGCAGGCCGACGCCGCCACCTCGCGCGCCGCGCTGTTGAACCAGGCCATCGACGAGAGCGCCAAGGATCTGTCCGACGCCGATGTGGCGATGCGCCAGGCCGAGGAGAAAAGCGCCACCCCCGCCGCCGGCAAGGCCCCCGACGACTGGACCAGGGAACGCCTGCGCCTGCGCGCCCGCGCCGCCGCCGCCACCATGAATTCCGCCCGCTCGGCCCTGATGCTGGCGCAGGCCGAGGCGGCCGAGCAGCAATCCCTGGCCGAGCTTTACCAGAAACAGCTGGCGGTGGTGCTGAAGCACAGCACCTTCAGCCAGCAGGATCTCGACGGCGTGCTGGCCGATCTCGACAAGCAGCGCGACCAGCTGGAGGAGCGGCTGCGCCAGTCGCAGCTGGCGGTGTCCTCGGCCCGCAACGCCCTGGCCGAAGCCCAGCGCCAGCAGGCGGCCTTCAAGAACAGCAATGGCAGTGGCAATGGCAACAGCCCCGCCGCCGCCGCCCGTCAGGCCCTGCTGAGCCAAACGGTGGAGCTGCGCCGCCTGCAGGCCGACAATGCCGATCTCAGGCGCGAAACCATCCAGCATATTCTGGAGGCGCTGGACTGGAAACGCGCCAGCTGGCAGCTGCGCTGGACCCTGGTCAACTCGCACGATGCCGACAAGCGCGAAGATGCGCTGCAACGCATCAATCAGCTGATTTCCCGCCTGCAAAGCTGGAACCGCTACATCCAGGACGAATATCTGCGCTCGCGCCGCATGGGCGATGAGACCGCCCCCACCCCCGGCGACCTCAACCGCGCCCAGAAGCTGCTGACCAAGGATATGCGCGATGCCTATGTGGAACGCAGCGAAACCCTGAGCGATACCGAACAGGCGGTGGGCGACCTGCTGCGCACCCTGACCCTGTGGCGCGAGGACTACCAGGCCCAGACCCGCGCCGGCGAGGTGGGCGACTGGCTGCGCGCCGCCGCCGCCGCCGTCCGCCATACCCTGGTGGATCTGTGGAATTTCGAACTGCTGACCGCCGAGGACACCCTGGAGGTGGATGGCCGCAAGATCGTGGCGGTGCGCAGCGTCACCGTGGGCAAAAGCATCGGCGTGGTGGTGCTGGTCATCCTGGGCGCCCTGGTCAGCCGCCGCGTCATCCGCGCCGTTCGCGGGCTGGCGGTCAAACGCCTGGGCGCCTCGGCCAGCCATGCCGCCACCGTGGGCCGCTGGGCCCAGCTGCTGGCCACCACCCTCATGGTGCTGGTGGCCCTTTACGCCACCAACATCCCGCTTACGGTGTTCACCTTTCTGGGCGGCGCCCTGGCCATCGGCGTCGGCTTCGGCACCCAGAATCTGCTGAAGAACATGATCAGCGGCATCATGCTGCTGGTGGAACGGCCCCTGCGGGTGGGCGATATCGTCGAGGTGGGCAACGTGGTGGGCACCGTTACCCACATCAATATCCGCTCCTCCACCGTGCGCACCAACGACGGCATCGAGGTGCTGGTGCCGAACTCCACCTTCATCGAGAACAACGTCACCAACTGGACCTATTCCACCGCCCAGGTGCGCCGCACCGTCAGCGTCGGCGTCGATTACGACGCCGATCCCCAGCGGGTGGCCGAACTCCTGAAGGCGGTGGCCACCTGCCACGCCATGGTGTCGCAAAACCCCGAACCGCAGGTGCTGCTGTCGGATTTCGGCAGCGACGCCCTGCAGTTCACCCTGCGCTACTGGATCGATTATGCCGACAATGCCGACGCCTCGGCCATCGCCAGCGATCTGCGCTTCCGGATTGTGGCGGTGCTGAGCCAGGCCGGAATCGGCATTCCCTATCCCCAGCGGGTGGTGCATCTGAAACAAGGCTGAGCGTTGACGTGACGTGTTGGCCGGTTTTCAGCGAGCCTTGAGCGAGCGGCCAAGGCGGCGGATGCCGCCGCCCGGCGAGGGACGATACAACCGGGCAATTCATTGGCCGGTTGGTATAAATTGCCCGAACGTCTTCAACAGTGAACGGATGGTGTTCGAAAGCGTCCGCTTCATCCCCACCAGCTTGGCCCGCGCCACCAGCACCGACCGCACCCGGTGGCTGTCATAACTCTTCACCCGCACCT
>MLJW01000435.1_pt1 | contig 18931 bp, 11 predicted proteins | sample 888231 | NCBI WGS metagenome assembly MLJW01 (sample SAMN05788063, study PRJNA343431) | mine drainage metagenome | isolation source: sample collected from the inflow into an acid mine drainage treatment plant... | place: Germany: Lusatia, lignite mining district
GCGGTGCAGAAACCACAATGCACGCAAGCGCGCAGGATGGCCGCGGCGGCGCGTCCGTCAGCGGACGCGGCGAATTCGGGGGTCAGGCGGGTTTCCATGCGCGGATCAGTGGCTGGAGAACAGGCTGGGGAACACGCCGTGCGGGTCGAAGGACTGCTTGACGCGGGCGTGGAGGCGTTCGAGCGCCGGCGACGGCGCCGGCAGCGCGGGCTCGCCGGGGTCGCTTGAGCGCAGTCGCAGCGCGTGACCGCCGGCCGCGGCGGCGGCTTCGTGCATCACCGACGCCGGCAGCGCGGTACGCAGCCAGCGCTGCGCGCCGCCCCATTCGAGCAGCAGCTCGCCCTGCAGCTTCAGCGGTGGCGTGGTCGGCGGCACCACCAGGCGCCACAGCGCCTCGCCGGCCGCGCCCGGCTGCGCCCAGGTCGGCGCGAACCACGGATGGGTCTGTTCGCGCAGGTCCAGCCACAGCTGTTGCGCGGCTGCCGGATCGAGCAGCTCGCCGCCGAGGCGGCGCTGCGCCGCGTCGACCGCGGCGGCGGCGCCGCGCAGCCGCAGGTGCAGCACGTCGTGGCCGGCGTCGTCGCGCCACCAGGCGCTGGCCGAAATCGGCAGCGGCTGCGCGCACCAGGCGTTGACCTGCTCGATCGCCCGCTCCTTGTTCATCTCGAAGCGCAGCGTGGCTTCGGCCGGCGTATGCGGCATCACCTTCAGCGAGACTTCGACGATCGCGCCCAGCGTGCCCAGCGAGCCGACCAGCAGCCGCGACACGTCGTAGCCGGCGACGTTCTTCATCACCTGGCCGCCGAAGGCGAGCAGTTCGCCGCGGCCGCTGAGCAGCGAGGCGCCGAGCACGTAGTCGCGTACCGGGCCGGCGCCCAGCCGCCCCGGGCCCGACAGGCCGGCGGCGACCATGCCGCCGACGGTGGCTTGCGCGCCATCGCGCGCGAAGCGAGGGGGCTCGAACGGCAGGCACTGGCCGCGTTCGGCCAGCGCCGCCTCCAGTTCGGCCAGCGGCGTGCCGGCGCGTACGCTGACGACCAGTTCGGTCGGCTCGTAGCTGACGATGCCGCGCAGCTCGCGCAGGTCGAGCGCGTCGCCGCTGCACTCCGGCGCCAGCCAGCCCTTGCTGCCGCCGCCGCGCACGTGCAGCCGGCCGCCGCCGGCCGCCGCCGCGCGCACCTGCTCCTGCAGCGCGGCCAGGATTTCGTGGGTATTCAAGACGTTCTCACCAAGGGGGCGCGCCTCAGAAGCGCGGCAGGTCGGGGAAGGGCAGGCGCCCGGCGCTCACGTGCATCTTGCCGTACTCGGCGCAGCGCGCGTGGCTCGGAATGTTCTTGCCCGGATTGAGCTGCTCGGCCGGGTCGAAAGCCCGCCGCAGCGCGCGGAACTGTTCGAGTTCGGCGGCGCTGAACTGCACGCACATCGAGTCGATCTTCTCCAGCCCGACGCCGTGCTCGCCGGTGATCGAGCCGCCCATCTCGACACAGGTCTCGAGGATGCGCGCGCCGAACGCCTCGGCGCGCTCGAGTTCGCCGGGCTGGTTGGCATCGAACAGGATCAGCGGGTGCAGATTGCCGTCGCCGGCGTGGAACACGTTGACGCAGCGCAGGCTGAAGCTGCGTTCCATGTCCTGGATCGCCAGCAGCATGTCGGCGACGCGGCGACGCGGAATCGTTCCGTCCATGCAGTAATAGTCGGGCGAGATGCGCCCGCTGGCCGGGAAGGCGTTCTTGCGCCCGCTCCAGAAGCGCAGCCGCTCGGCCTCGTCGGCGCTGACGCGCATCGCGGTGGCGCCGCAGGCGGAGAGTACTTCGCGCATGCGGCCGATCTCCTCGTCGACTTCCTCGGGGGTGCCGTCGGATTCGCACAGCAGGATGGCTTCGGCGTCGAGGTCGTAGCCGGCGTGCACGAAGTCCTCGACCGCCGCGGTCATCGGCTTGTCCATCATTTCCAGCCCGGCCGGGATGATGCCGGCGGCGATCAGGCTGGCCACCGCGTCGCCGGCGCGGCGGATGTCGTCGAAACTGGCCATGATGCAGCGCGCCAGTTGCGGCTTCGGGATCAGCTTGACTGTCACTTCGGTGACGACCATCAGCATGCCTTCGCTGCCGATCACCGCGGCAAGCAGGTCAGGGCCCGGGCTGTCGCCGGCCAGGTTGCCGATTGTCAGCGGCTCGCCGTCGACCGTGTAGCCGCGCACCTGCAGCACGTTGTGCACGGTCAGCCCGTATTTGAGGCAGTGCACGCCGCCGGAATTCTCGGCGACGTTGCCGCCGATGGTGCAGGCGATCTGGCTCGACGGGTCGGGCGCGTAGTACAGGCCGTGCCGCGCCGCGGCCTCGGAAATCGCCAGGTTGCGCACGCCGCACTCGACGGTCGCGGTGCGCGCGAGCGGGTCGATGTGCTTGATCCGGTTGAAGCGGGACAGCACCAGCAGCACGCCTTGCGCGTTCGGCAGCGCGCCGCCCGACAGCCCGGTGCCGGCGCCGCGCGCGACCACCGGTACCTGCAGGTGGTGGCACACGCGCAGCACCGCGGCAACCTGCGCCTCGGTTTCGGGCAGGGCCACGAGCAGCGGGCGCTGGCGGTACGCGGCCAGGCCGTCGCATTCGTAGGGGGTGACGTCGGTGCTGTGCCACAGCAGGCAGGACGCGGGCAGCACCGCCGACAGCGCGGCGAGCACCTCGGACTGCCGCACCGCGTCGGGTGCGATCGGGTCGTTCATGGTGGGATCCGGTTCGTGAAACGGGTCTTCTTGTTGTGGCGTACGGGTATCGGCGCAGAATCCGAACTTAACCGACCCCGGCCCGGCGCGGCATCGGGTCCGTCCCCAGCCGGTGCAGCGCAACATTGTCGCAGTTCGGTCGCGTCAATTCAGCAGCATGGCATCGGTGGCGTCGACGTCGAGCGCCAGCATCTCGGCGTAGAAGGCGTCGCGCGCGTGCAGATACGCGGCGCCGTGCACGCCGCCGGCGCGCGCCTGCAGGTGCATCTCGGCGTGGTGCGCGGCCAGCGGCGTGTGCTGCAGCCCGTGCAGCGCGATGAAATGGCCGATCGCGCAGTGCAGGTGGGCGCGGCCCGGGTCGGGCGCCGCGGTGTCCTGGTCGCCCTGTTCCCACAGCCAGTGCGCGGCCAGCGCGCCCATGCGCGTGGCCGCCGCGCGTGGCGGGTGCGGCCGTCCCTGCGTGCCGAGCCAGCCAGGCAGTTCGGACGCCGGCATCGGCCGCGCCAGCGCGTAGCCCTGCGCCAGATCGGCGCCGAGGATCTGCGCCAGTTCGACGCGCTCGTCGGTCTCCAGGCCTTCGATGGCCACGCGCAGGTCTAGCCCTTGCGCCAGCCTCACCAAGGCGCCGAGCAGCGCGATCGAGCGCTGCGGCGCGAGCTCGGCGGCGTGCAACAGGCCCTGGTCGATCTTGACCAGATCGAAGGGCAGCGTGCGCAGCCGCTGCAGGCTGCTGTAGCCCGAGCCGAGGTCGTCCATCGCCAGCTTCACGCCGAGCTCGTGCAGGCCGAGGATCGCTCGCGTGTAGCTCTGCTGGTCGGCGATATCCTCGTTCTCGAGCAGCTCGAAGGTCACGCGACGCGGCTCGATATGGCGCGGCGCCAGCGCGCTGCGTATCCAGTTCAGGCAGTCCCGGTGGCGCAGCGTTCCCGGTGGCAGGTTGAACGACAGTTCGAGCTCGAGGCCGTCGCGTTGCAGTGTCTCCAGATGGTCGAGCGAGAGGTGCAGGCCTTCGATGAACAGCCGGTTCAGCTCCTGGTCGCTGAGCACCGGCAGGAACTGCCCCGGGGAGATCACGCGGCCGTCGGCCAGCTGCAGCCTCGCCAGCGTCTCGACCTTGACGCAACGGCGGTCGGCGAGACTGACGATGGGTTGCAGATGCATCGCCAGGCCGCCGTCGAACAGACGGCGGCGCCACAGCGCACGGTCGTCGGCGCTGACCCGCGGCGGCGTGGCCTGGCGCAGCGCGTGCACGGTCTGCGACAGCGTCTGCTGCAGGTTCAGCAGCAGGTCGTTCATCCACGGCGTGTCGAACTGGTTGGGCAGCCGGCCGTAGATCATGATCACGGCCTGGATGCGGCCCTGGCCGTCGTCGACCGGCAGCACCGCGGCGCTGCGCAGGCCGCCCTGGCTCAGTGCCGCGGCCAGCTCGGGTGCCGCCACGCGCAGCGCGGCGCCGCCGCAGACCGTCTCCAGCCTTCCGCTGGACCAGCCGCGGCGCAGCGCCGGTTGCGCCTGCGCGTCGCCGCCGGCGTCGCGCAGCGCCTGTGCGAACGAGTCGTATCCCGGGGTTCGTGCTTCGAGCACGAACTGCCCGTGCGCGTCCTGCGAATAGAACGCACAGAAGCCGAGAAAAGGCCAGTGACGGACCATGTCCAGCGTCGCGTCCATCACTTCGGCCCAGCGCTGTGCTCCGCGCAGCGCGACGGCGAGCCTTTGCAGGCGCTTTTGCAGGTCGAGCTGCAGCGCCTGCGCCGCTTCGGTCTGCAGCGTCAGGTCGATTTCGAGCCGGCGGCTGATCGTTCGCACCAGCAGCTGACGCTGGCTCAGGCGCCCCGGGATGCGCTGGCACAGATCGGTCAGCGCCAGCTGGTACCAACTGGTGGCGGCGACCAGCGCGCGCGCCGGCACGCCGACCATCGCGTGCAGGTGGCCCAGATGCGCGGCGCGTTGCGCATGCCAGTCGGCGTCCAGCTCGGCGCCCAGCAGTTGCAGCAGATAGCTTTCCTGCTTGCGCTGCAAGTGTTCGGCGCCGTCGTCGCCGAGCAGATCGAGCACGCGGCGACTGGACTCGTCGGCACGCAGCCGGGTATAGAACGCTTCGACCAGGTGCCTGACGCGACGCCGCAGGAAGCGGCCGGCCCAGCGCATCAGCTCGGCGCTGAGCGCGCCGTAGGGGTCGAGCTCGGTGGTGACGTCGCCGAGCAGGCGCTGCAAGCGATTGAACAGCGCCGCCTCGGCCAGCCCGAGCAGGGCCTCGACTTGAGCGGTGTCGGCCGGGTACAGCGCGACGCCGAGCGCCGCGGTGACGGCATGGCCGCGGCCGCCGACCTCGAACGGCGCCTTCAGCGTGCCGAGCACCTGGGTCATGCGCGCTTCGACCGCCGAGGACTCCAGACCACTCCACGCCAGCGCGAAGGCGTCGGCGCCGACCCGCGCCAGCAACGCGTCGCCGGGCAGTGCGCGCAGCCGCGCGGCGAGTTCGCGCAGCAGCGCGTCGCCGCAATCCTGCCCCCAGCGATGGTTGAAATCGCCGAACTGGTACAGGTCGAGCGCCATCACCGCGAGTTGGCGACCGGGTTCGAGCCCGGCGCCGGCGCCAGCCAGCGCGGTCTCGAACGCCTCGCGCTGCGGCAGCCCGGTCAGCTTGTCGAGCGGCGCGCCGGTCGCTTCAGTCGTGTCTGGGGGAGGTGGCGCGGAAGTTGCGCCCGGTGCGTCGCGTCGCGCCCGGACCGAGGCGCCCAGGCGCATCGCCAGGGGCAGGGCACCGAGCAGCAGGGCATCGCGCGCGGCACGCCAGACGGCGCCGTGCACGACGCGCGCAGCGCCGACGTCGAGCGCGATCAGCGCCAGCGCGGCGGGCAGCAGCAAGGCGCGCCGCCCGCGGCGCGGCGGCGGGTCGCCTGGATCTGACGGTGACGGCATCGGTGCGGACGGTCTGAAGCGACGGCTGACACTCTATCAGCACGAGCCGACGCCTGGCTGACCGCGCGCTGCGGCCAGGCGCTGCCGGTGTTCAGGCCCTTGTTCGACCCGGCGCCATCGGCTCGCTGCCGCCCAGCGCCCGTTCCGGCGGGCCGAACAGCTGCACCAGCCTTGCGCTCGCGCCCGGCGCGTGTCGCGCGTCGCGCAGCATCGCGATCCACTCGTGGAAGGTCAGCCGCAACGGGTTGTGGCTGTGCAGCGGGTGCACCAGGCCATACACGCAAGGCTCACGCTCGGGTGTGAAGGTGCCGAACAGCCGGTCCCAGACGATGAAGATGCCGGCGTAGTTGCGGTCGATGTAGCCGTCGTTGCGCGCGTGGTGCACGCGGTGGTGCGACGGCGTGTTCATCACCGCCTCGAGCCAGCCCAGGCTGCGCACGACCTCGGTGTGCACGAAGAACTGGTAGGCCAGGTTCAGCGCGCCCATCGCGATCACCTGCGTCGGCGTGAAGCCGATCCAGACCAGAGGCAGGCTGAACAACCAGACCCCGGACAGCGGGTAGGTCAGGCTCTGGCGGAACGCGGTCGACAGGTTCAGCCGCGGCGACGAATGGTGGGTCACGTGCGACGCCCACATCCAGCGGATGCGGTGGCTCGCTCGGTGCTGCCAGTAATAGGCCAGGTCCTGCGCCACGACGAGCAGCGCCAGCGTCGTCCAGCCAGGAGCCAGATCGAACAGACGGTGCGCGTGGATGCGCTGCATCAACAGCAGCAGCGGCGCGGCGACGAGCAGGCCGCCGCCCTGCTGCATCAGCGCCAGCGCGGCGTTCGAGCTGAGGTCGGCCCAGCTGTAGCTGCGGATCGCGCGCCGCCGCAGGTACCACGCCTCGAGCGCGATGCAGCCGAGGAACAGCGGCGCGAGCCCGAGCAGGATGTAGTTGCTCATCGCGAAACGTCGTCGGTCAAAAGGCCTGTCGTTGCGCCAGCTCGATTTCGATGGCCTGCAGGCAGCGCCGCATCGCCGGGCGCATCTGCGCGTGCAGCAGCGCGGCGGCCAGCGGCGCGGTCCAGCGCGAGCGCGGCGCGAACGCGTAGCGCCAGCTGACGCGGCAGCCTTCGCCGTCGGGGGTGAAGGTCCAGCACGCGTCGGCTCCGCTGAGCAGCCAGCGCAGCGGGGCCTGGATGTCGTGCAGCACATAGGCGTGCCACCCCGGTCCGTGCAGCGGGCGCTGCGCCGACGTGACCCATTCGTCGAATCCGCCGCCGCGAACCACGACGCGGCGCAGGTGCGCGCCGCGCGGGCTCACCGCGTGGATAGGCGGAATCAGGCCAAAGCCGCGGAACAGCGCAGGGAAGCGCTGCGCATCGAAGGTCAGATCGAACGCGGCGTCGGCGCGGCAGCGCAGCCAAGCCTGGACGGTGCAGCTCACGAGCATCAACGTAGTCTGGCGCGGCGCCGCCGTGTTGTCCAGTCTTGGCCTTGTGGGTTTTCCGGGATTTAACGACGATGAACGGTAAATTGAGGTGCTTTTAGACGAATATCTTGCCAGGGTTCATGATTTGCAGAGGATCCAACGCCTGCTTGATCGCTCGCATCAGTTCGATCGCGTCGTCGCCAGCTTCCTCGCGCAGGAACTGCTGCTTGTGCAGGCCGACGCCGTGCTCGCCGCTGCAGGTCCCGCCCAGCGCGAGCGCGCGCCGCACCAGTTGCGTGTTGAGCTTCTCGGCCAGTTCGCGTTCGGCGGGCTGCTGCGGATCGATCAGGTAGCCGACGTGGAAATTGCCGTCGCCGACGTGGCCGACGATGAAATACGGCAGGCCGCTGGCGTCGGCCTCGGCCACCGTCGCGTTGATCGACTCGGCCAGTCGCGAGATCGGCACGCAGGTGTCGGTGGTCACGCAGCGGCAACCCGGTCGCGTCTGCAGCGCCGACAGATATGCATGGTGGCGCGCCTTCCACAGCCGGGTGCGTTCCTCGGGCGTGTCGGCCCACGTGAAATCGGAGCCGCCGTGTTCGGCGGCCAGCGCCTGCACCGCCTGTGCCTGTTCGCGCACGCCGGCCGGCGAGCCGTGGAACTCCATCAGCAGCAGGGGCTGCTCGGGCAGGCCGAGGCGGTCGTGCGAGTTGACCGCGCGCACCGCGTGCGCGTCCATCAGCTCGCAGCGCGCGATCGGGATCGCGCCCTGGATCAGCGCGATGGTGCAGTCGACCGCGGCGGCGACGTCGGCGAAGGAGCACACCGCGGCGGCGACCGCGGCCGGCTGCGGATGCAGCCTGACGGTGACTTCGGTGACGATGCCCAGCGTGCCTTCGCTGCCGACGAACAGCCGCGTCAGGTCGTAACCGGCGCTGCTCTTGCGCGCGCGCGTTCCGGTGCGCACGACGCGGCCGTCGGCCAGCACCACGGTGAGCGCCAGCACGTTCTCGCGCATGGTGCCGTAGCGCACGGCGTTGGTGCCGCTGGCGCGGGTGGCGGTCATGCCGCCGAGCGTGGCGTCGGCGCCGGGGTCGATGGAGAAGAACAGGCCGGTGTGGCGCAATTCGTCGTTGAGCTGCAGGCGGGTGACACCGGCCTGCACCGTGGCGGTGAGGTCTTCGGCGGCAACGCGCAGCACGCGGTTCATGCGTGTGAGGTCCAGGCTGATGCCGCCGTGTATGGCCAGCAACTGGCCTTCCAGCGACGAGCCGGCGCCGTAGGCGATGACTGGGACATCGTGCGCGGCGCAGAGCTTGACGGCGTCGGCCACGTCTTCCGTGCTGGCGCAGAACACCACGCCGGCGGGTGGCGGCGCGTCGAAGGGCGACTCGTCGCGCCCGTGCTGCTGGCGTACCGCCAGCGCGGTGCTGAAGGCTGCGCCGAAGCGCGTGGCAAGCGCTTCCAGACAGGCGGGCGGGGTCGGGCGGCACAGGGCTTGGGCAATCGTGGGGGCGTTCATGGCGGTCTCCTCGGCGCGTCGTGTGCGCGGCTTGGGCAAGAATACGCGCTTGCCGCGCCTGTCGCAGCCTTGCCAACTGGGAGCCATCATCATGGGACACCGACTCACTGCCATCGCCACCCGCACCGGCGATGCCGGCACCACCGGCCTGGGGGACGGCTCGCGCCGCTCCAAGGCCGACGCCCGCATCCATGCCCTGGGCGAGGTGGACGAACTCAACTCCCACATCGGCCTGCTGCTCACCGAGGCGATGCCGGAGCCCTTGCACGAGTTGCTGTTGCAGGTGCAGCACGATCTGTTCGACCTCGGCGGCGAACTCGCCGTGCCGGGCATGACCCTGCTGCAGGAGGCGCAGGTGCAGCGCCTGGACGCCGCGCTGAAGCAGTACAACGCCGTGCTGCCGCCGCTCAAGGAGTTCATCCTTCCCGGCGGCACGCGGGCGGCCAGCCTGGCGCATGTCTGCCGCACCGTGGCGCGGCGCGCCGAACGCGCCGTGGTCGCCCTGCTGCCGGATGCTGCGCAGGAGGCGGGCGGCCAGGCACCGGGGCGGGGTGCGGACATGTCGCTCGCCTTCTCGCTGCAGTATCTCAACCGGCTGTCGGACCTGTTCTTCGTGCTGGCGCGCACCCTCAACCGCGCCGGCAGCGAAGCCAGCACCGAGGTGTACTGGAAGCACGAGCGCAAGGCCAAACCGAAGCCCTGAATCCGTGATCAGGAACTTGCTTTTGTGCCGCTGGGGAACGCGGGCCAGCAATATTTCGACATGTCCAACACATGCCGGCGTTACATCCCGCAGGCAAGATTCGCGCAGGCGCCACGACCCGGTTTCGTCGCGGCGATGTCCACGAAAATCCCCAGAATGCGATACGCCCGCCGCGAATTGCACAATGCGGCAGCTTCGTGAACGCAAGTTCTGGTTGCCTGGCTGATGCCCCGGCTTTGCTCCGCACCGTGTCCCGACTCCTCTCCATGACCGCACCCACGCCCGCTTCGGATTCCGTTGCCATCACGCAGCCCGCTTCGCGACGCGGCCGATGGCTGTTGACCATCCTCGCCCTGCTCGTCGCCGGCGGCCTGTGGTGGCGCCTGGGCGACGTGGGCCATGCACAGAAAGGCCCGGGCGGCATGGGGCGCGGCGAGCAGGGCCCGCAGCCCGTGACGGCGGCCGTGGCCAAGGCCCAGCCGCTCCCGGTCTGGTTCACGGCGCTGGGCACGGTCACGCCGCGCAGCCTGGTGAACGTGATGCCGCGCGTGGCCGGCCTCCTGCAGAGCGTGGACTACAAGCAGGGCCGGATGGTCAGGGCCGGACAACTGCTGGCGCAGATCGACCCGCGCCCGTTCCAGATCGCGGTGGAGCAGGCCCAGGCCCAGGTGGAGCAGACCGCCGCGCAACTGGCCGGCGCGCAGCGCGACCTCGTGCGCTACGAAACCCTGCTCGGGCAGGACTCGATCGCCGCGCAGCAGGTGTCCGACCAGCGCGCCACGGTGGCCCAGCTCAAGGCCACGCTGGATGCGAACAAGGCCGCGCTGAACAACGCCAAGCTGCAGCTGAGCTGGACCCGCATCACCGCGCCGGTGGCCGGACTGGCCGGACTGCGCCCGGTCGACGCCGGCAACATGGTGTCGACCAATGGTGCGATCGGCGCGGCCGGCTCGACGCCGACGTCGACGTCCACCTCGACCACCGGCGCCACGCCGGTGGCGGTGATCGCCCAGGTGCAGCCGATCGACGTGGCCTTTTCGCTGCCGCAGCAGCAGCTGCAGCCGGTGCTCGACGCGTTGCGCGCGGGCCGCCGCCCGCTGGTGCAGGCGTGGGATTCGACGCGCAGCCACGAGCTCGCCGCCGGCACGCTTTACGCGGCCGACAACCGCATCGATGCCTCGACCGGAACGCTGATGCTGCGCGCCGAGTTCGCCAACCGCGGCCTCGAGCTCTACCCGAACCAGTTCGTCGACGTGCGCGTGCTGCTGCGCACCGTGGCCGGCGCGGTCGTCGTGCCGACCCCCGCGGTGGCGGTCGGCGCGCCCGGGACCTATGTCTACGTGATCGGCGCGGCAGGCAAGGTCGCGCTGCGCCGCGTCAGCACCGGCGCGACCGACGCCGGATTGACGCAGATCACCGCCGGGCTGAACCCCGGCGAGCAGGTCGTCACCGACGGCCTCGACCGGCTGCACGACGGTGCCGTCGTGCACGTCGTGCCGTCGCGCGCGGCCTCCGCGGCGACGCCACGCGCGGCCGCCGGCGCTTCGGGCGCGCGCGGCGCCGGCGGGGCGCACCGGCCATGAGCCTGGCCGAGGAGCCCGACGCGGCGGCACAGGCGGCGGCACAGGCAGCGGCGGCACAAGGCGCGGCCGACGCGGCGCGGCGGACCAGCCCGTCGCGGCTGTTCATCCTGCGCCCCATCGCCACCACGCTGTTGATGATCGCGGTGCTGGTGGCCGGATTCGTCGGCTATCGGCTGCTGCCGCAGGCGGCGCTGCCGCAGGTGGACTATCCGACCATCCAGGTCACCACTCTCTATCCGGGCGCCAGCCCGGACGTCATGACCTCGGCGATCACGGCGCCGCTGGAGCGGCAGTTCGGCCAGATGCCGGGGCTGAACCAGATGTCGTCCGCCAGTTCCGGCGGCGCCTCGGTGATCACCCTGCAGTTCAATCTCGCCTTGAGCCTGGATGTTGCCGAGCAGGAGGTGCAGGCCGCGATCAATGCCTCCAGTTCCTTCCTGCCGACCGACCTGCCGATGCCGCCGATCTACAGCAAGGTGAACCCGGCCGACGCGCCCATCGTCACCCTGGCGATTACCTCCGAGACGCTGCCCCTGCCCAAGGTCGAGGACCTGATCGACACCCGCCTGGCGCAGAAGCTGTCGCAGCTGCCGGGGGTCGGCCTGGTCAGCGTCGGCGGCGGCCAGCGGCCGGCGGTGCGCATCCAGGTCAACCCGAAGGCGCTGGCCGCCTATGGACTCAATCTCGACGACGTGCGCACGGCGATCGGCAACGCCAACGTCAACATGGCCAAGGGCAGCTTCGACGGGCCGGCGCGGGCTTCCACCATCGACGCCAACGACCAGCTGAAGTCGGCGGCCGAATACCGCAGCCTGGTGCTGGCCTGGAAGAACGGCGCGGCGATCCGCATCGGCGATATCGCCGCGGTCATCGACGGTGCCGAGAACGACCATCTGGCGGCATGGGCGGGCCTGGCCGGCGAAAAGCCGCGGCAGATGCCGGCGATCGTCCTCAACATCCAGCGCCAGCCCGGCGCCAATGTCATCGAGACGGTGGACCGCATCAAGGCGCTGCTGCCGCAACTGCAGGCCTCCTTGCCTGGCTCCATCGAGGTCAGGCTGCTGACCGACCGCACCACCACCATTCGCGCCTCGATCACCGACGTCAAGCTCGAACTGCTGCTCTCGGTGGCGCTGGTGGTGATGGTGATCTTCCTGTTCCTGCGCAACGTCCCGGCGACCCTGATCCCCAGCGTCGCGGTGCCGCTGTCCCTGATCGGCACCTTCGGGGTGATGTATCTGGCCGGCTTCTCGATCAACAACCTGACCCTGATGGCCATGACCATCGCCACCGGCTTCGTCGTCGATGACGCCATCGTCATGATCGAAAACATCTCGCGCTACGTCGAGCAGGGCGATCCGCCGCTCGCGGCGGCACTGAAGGGCGCGGAGCAGATCGGCTTCACCATCATCTCCCTGACCGTGTCGCTGATCGCGGTGCTGATCCCGCTGCTGTTCATGGGCGACGTGGTCGGCCGGCTGTTCCGCGAATTCGCGGTGACGCTCGCCGTGGCCATCCTGATCTCGGCGGCGGTGTCCCTGACCCTGACGCCGATGATGTGCGCCAGGCTGCTGCGGCACCTACCCGAGGCCGAGCAGGGCCGGTTTTTCAGGAACAGCGGCGCCTTCTTCGACAGGGTGATTGCGCGCTACGGCATCATGCTGAACTGGGTGCTCGACCGCCAGGCGGCCACGCTCGCCGTCGCCGCAGCGACCCTGGCGCTCACCGTCCTGCTCTACGTGTTCGTGCCCAAGGGCTTCTTCCCGGTCCAGGATACCGGCGCCATCCAGGGCATCACCGAGGCGCCGCAATCGATCTCCTTCGCCGCCATGGCGGCACGCCAGCAGGCGCTGGCCGACGCGGTGCTGGCCGATCCGGCGGTGGACAGCCTGTCCTCATTCATCGGCGTCGATGGCACCAACGTGACCCTGAACAGCGGCCGCATGCTGATCAACCTGAAGCCCAAGAACCAGCGCGACGCCGACGCGGTCGCAGTCATCCGCCGCCTGCAGGCCAGGCTGGCGAAGATCCCCGGCATCTCGATGTACATGCAGCCGGTGCAGGATCTGACCATCGAGGACCGGGTCAGCCGCACCCAATATCAGTACAGCGTCGAGGACGCCAATCCGGACGAACTCGCGCTGTGGTCGGCCAAGCTGGTCGCCCGCCTGCGCCAGTTGCCGCAACTGGCCGACGTCGCCAGCGACATGCAGGACCAGGGCCTTCAGGCCTATGTCGACATCGACCGCGCCAGCGCCGGGCGCCTGGGTATCACCCCGGCGGCGATCGACAATGCGCTCTACAACGCCTTCGGCCAGCGCCTGATCTCGACGATCTTCACCCAGTCGAACCTGTACCGCGTGGTGCTCGAAGTCCAGCCCGGATTCCAGCAGGGACTCTCGGCCATGAACAGCATCTATCTGGTGTCTACCGCCAACGGCGTGAGTTCGCAGGTGCCGCTGTCTTCGCTCGCGCATATCTCCGAGCGGCCGACACCGCTGTCAATCAACCACATCGGCCAGTTTCCCGCGACCACGATTTCCTTCAACCTGGCGCCAGGCGTTTCATTGGGCGATGCGGTCGCCGCGATCCGTGCTGCCACCCGGGAGCTGGCCATGCCCGCCAGCGTCGAGACCGGCTTTCAGGGCGCGGCCCTGGCCTTCCAGGGCTCGCTCGACAACACCCTGCTCCTGATCCTCGCCGCCATCGTCACCATGTACATCGTGCTCGGCGTGCTCTACGAGAGCTACATCCATCCGGTGACCATCCTGTCCACCCTGCCCTCGGCCGGCGTCGGCGCGCTGCTGGCGCTGCTGCTGTCGGGCACCGATCTGGGCATCGTCGGCATCATCGGCATCGTGCTGCTGATCGGCATCGTCAAGAAGAACGCCATCATGATGATCGACTTCGCCCTGGAAGCCGAGCGCGAGCACGGCAAGTCGCCGCGCGAGGCGATCTTCGAAGCCTGCCAGTTGCGCTTCCGTCCGATCCTGATGACCACCCTGTCGGCGCTGCTGGGCGCGCTGCCGCTGATGCTGGGCAATGGCGTCGGTTCGGAATTGCGCCAGCCCTTGGGCCTGACCATGGTCGGCGGCCTGCTGGTGAGCCAGGTGCTGACCTTGTTTACCACCCCGGTGATCTATCTCGCCTTCGACCGCCAGGCGCGCCGCTTCCGTGCCTGGCGGACGCCGTCGGCCGAACCCGCGCCATGAGCCTTCCCGGCCTTTTCATCAAGCGTCCGGTGGCGACCACGCTGCTCACCCTGGGCGTCGCCCTGGCGGGACTGGTGTGCTTCACCCTGCTGCCGGTAGCGCCCCTGCCCCAGGTCGATTTTCCGACCATCTCGGTCGAGGCGTCCCTGCCCGGCGCCAGTCCCGAGACCATGGCCGCGACGGTGGCCACGCCGCTCGAACGCTCGCTCGGGATCATCGCCGGCGTCAGCGAAATCACCTCGACCAGCAGCCTCGGACAGACGCGCATCATCCTGCAATTCGACCTTGACCGCGACATCGACGGCGCCGCGCGCGACGTCCAGGCGGCCCTGAACGCGGCACGCAGCCTGCTGCCCACCGGCATGCCGAGCAACCCCAGCTACCACAAGGTGAACCCGGCCAATGCGCCGATCATGATCCTGTCGCTCACCTCGGATTCGCTGACGCGCGGCCAGATGTACGATGCCGCGTCGACCGTCCTGGCCCAGAAGATCTCGCAGGTGGATGGCGTCGGCCAGGTGACGGTGGGCGGCAGCTCGCTGCCGGCGGTGCGCGTGGAGCTCTCGCCGCCCGCCCTGAACAAGCTCGGCATCGGCGTCGAGGACGTGCGCGCCGCGATCGTTGCCGCCAACGCCGACCGGCCCAAGGGCGCGGTCGAGGCGGGCAATCGGCGCTGGCAGGTGCTGGCCAACGATCAGGCCAAGCGTGCCGCCGACTACATGCCGGTGATCGTGGCTTACCGCAACGGCGCCGCGGTGCGCCTCTCCGACGTCGCCAGCGTCCAGGACTCGGTCCAGGATCTGCGCAACGAGGGCCTGGCCAACGGCAAGCCCGCCGTGCTGGTGATCATCCGGGGGCAGCCGGGTGCCAACATCATCGAGACGGTGGACCGCGTCCGGGCGCTGCTGCCGCAACTGTCCGCCGCCATTCCCCGCGCCATCGACCTGTCGGTGGTGATCGACCGCACCCCGACCATCCGCGCCTCGCTGCGCGAGGCCGAGCGCATGCTGATGATCTCGATCGTGCTGGTGGTGCTGGTGGTCTTCGTCTTCCTGCGCAACGGACGCGCCGCGCTGATCCCCATCGTCGCCGTGCCGGTCTCCCTGATCGGCACCTTCGCGGTGATGTTCCTGGCGGGCTTCAGCCTGAACAACATCTCGCTGATGGCGCTGACCATCGCCACCGGCTTCGTGGTCGACGACGCGGTGGTGGTGCTGGAGAACGTCTCCCGCCACATCGAGAACGGCATGGCGCCGTTTCAGGCGGCGCTGCGCGGCTCGCGCGAAGTGAGCTTCACGGTGCTGGCCATGAGCCTGTCCCTGATCGCCGTGTTCATCCCCATCCTGCTGATGGGCGGCATCATCGGCCGGCTGTTCCGCGAGTTCGCCGCGACGCTCTCGGCGGCCATCCTGGTGTCGCTGGTGCTGTCGCTGACCACCACGCCGATGATGTGCGCCAGGCTGCTGCGGCCCCAGGCTGCCGGGGAGCGCGGACGCTTCTTTCGCGCCGCCGAGCGCGCCTTCGCGGCGCTGCACGAAGGCTACCGCAAGAGCCTCGACTGGGCGCTGGCGCACGGCCCGATCATGATGCTGGTACTCGCCGCCACGGTCGGCTTCAATCTCTACCTCTACACCGTCGTGCCCAAGGGCTTCTTTCCGCAGCAGGACACCGGCCGGCTGATCGGCGGCATCCAGGCCGACCAGAGCATCTCCTTTCAGGCGATGCGCGCCAAGCTGGCCGATTTCGTCACCATCGTGAGCCGCGACCCGGCGGTGGACAGCGCGGTCGGCTTCACCGGCGGCGGCCAGCGCAATACCGGCTTCATGTTCGTCTCCCTGAAGCCGCTCGCCCAGCGCAAGCTCTCCGCCGACCAGGTGATCGCCAGGCTGCGCGGCAAGCTCGCCCATGAGCCCGGCGCCAATCTTTTCCTGCAATCGGTGCAGGACATCCACGTCGGCGGCCGCGCCAGCAACGCCCAGTACCAGTACACGCTGCAGGCCGACGATATCGATGCGCTGCGGACCTGGGAGCCGAAGATCCGCGAGGCGCTGAGCCGTCTGCCGCAGCTCGCCGACGTCAACACCGACCAGCAGGACAAGGGCCTGCAGACCACCCTGATCGTCGATCACGATGCCGCCGCAAGGCTCGGCATCACGCAGAAGACGATCGATGCCACGCTGAACGACCTGTTCGGCCAGCGCCAGGTGTCGACCATCTATGAGCCGCTCAATCAGTACCGGGTGGTGATGGAGGCGGCGCCGCAATACTGGCAGAGCCCGGAGACGCTGAAGGACGTATACATCGTCGCTCCGGGCAACGTCGAAGTGCCGCTCTCCGCCTTCGCCCATTTCGGACCGAGCGCGACGCCGCTCGCGGTCAATCACCAGGGGCTGTTCGCGGCGTCGACGCTTTCCTTCAACCTGCCGGTGGGCGTCTCGCTGTCGGATGCGACCCGCGCGATCGACGACGCGATGGACAGGATCGGCGTGCCGATTTCGGTGCGCGGCAGTTTCCAGGGGACGGCCAAGGTGTTCCAGGCGTCTCTCTCCAGCCAGCCGGTGCTGATCCTGACGGCGCTGTTCGCCGTGTATATCGTGCTCGGCATCCTCTACGAGAGCCTGATCCATCCGCTCACCATCCTGTCCACGCTGCCCTCGGCCGGCGTCGGCGCGCTCTTGGCGCTGCTCGCCTTCCACACCGAGTTTTCCATCATCGCCCTGATCGGCGTCATCCTGCTGATCGGCATCGTCAAGAAGAACGCCATCATGATGATCGACTTCGCCCTCGACGCCGAGCGGCGCCTGGGCCTGGCGCCGCGCGACGCGATCTATCAGGCCTGCCTGCTGCGCTTCCGGCCGATCATGATGACCACCCTGGCGGCATTGTTCGGCGCGCTGCCGATGGCCATCGGCTTCGGCGACGGCGCCGAGCTGCGCCAGCCGCTGGGCATCGCCATCGTCGGCGGCCTGATCTTCTCCCAGCTCCTGACGCTCTACACCACGCCGGTGGTCTATCTCTATCTCGACCGCTTGCGGCTGTGGTGGCGGCGCCCCCGGGAGCCGCGCAAGCTTGCCCCCGCTCATGAGTGACCAGAGATCTGCCATGACCCGCCGAAACCACAGCACCTTGCTGCTGCTCGCCCTGACCTTCCTGTCCGCTTGCGCGGTCGGACCCGATTACCGGCGGCCCGCGGTGGCCACGCCCGCCGCCTACAAGGAAGCCAATGGCTGGAAGCGGGCCGAGCCGCGCGACGACGTGGCGCGCGGCAACTGGTGGCAGGTCTATGGCGACCCCGAGTTGAATGCGCTGGTGTCGCAGGTGCAGGTGTCGAACCAGAACGTCATCGCCGCCGCGGCGCAGGTCAGGCAGGCGCAGGCGCTGCTGGGCGTGGCCCGCGCCGGCTATTTTCCGACGCTCTCGGGCGACCTGTCGGCCAGCCGCGGCAGTGCCGCCGGCACCGCTGCCGTCGGCAACACCGACCGTCTGTCCTTGAGCGCCGCTTGGGAGGCGGACGTCTGGGGCCGCATCGCGCGCACCGTCGAGGCCAACCAGGCCCAGGCCCAGGCCAGCGCCGCCGACCTGCGCGCAGCGCTCCTGAGCGCCCAGGCGACGCTGGTCCAGAGCTACCTGCAGTTGCGCGTGAATGACGCCGAGCATAAGTTGCTCGACCAGACCATCGCGGCCTATCGGCGCTCGCTCGCGATCACCCGTAACCGCTATGCCGCCGGCGTCGCCGGCCGCAGCGATGTGGCCCAGGCCGAGACGCAACTCGAATCGACGCAGGCCCAGGCCATCGATCTGGGTGTTGCCCGCGCCCAGCTGGAACACGCGATTGCCGTGCTCGACGGCAGTCCCCCCGCGGACTTCCGCCTGCCGCCCAGCGATGCCATTCCGGCGCTGCCGACCATCCCCGTCGGCCTGCCCTCAGAGCTGCTGGAGCGCCGCCCCGACATCGCCGCGGCCGAGCGGCGGATGGCTGCGGCCAATGCCCAGATCGGCGTGGCGCAGGCGGCCTTCTTCCCGAGCTTGAGCATCAGCGCCGCGGGCGGCTACCAGAATTCCAGCCTGTCCCAGTTATTGACGCTGCCCAACCGCTTCTGGTCGCTCGGGCCCTCGCTGGCGGCAAGCCTGTTCGACGCCGGCGCGCGCAGGGCGCAGCGGGCGCAGGCGATCGCCGCCTACGACCAGAGCGTCGCCGGCTATCGCCAGACGGTGCTCAGCGCCTTCCAGGAAGTCGAGGACAACCTGGCGGCGTTGCGCATCCTGGCAGACGAGGCAAAGGCGCAGCAGGCGGCACGAAGGTCGGCTGCCGAAGCGCTGCAGCTCACCGACAACCAGTACCAGGCGGGCACCGTGAGCTATCTCAACGTCGTCACCGCGCAGGCGGCGGCGCTCGCCGCCGACCGGGCCAGCCTCGCCATCGCCGGCAGCCGGCTGGCCGCCAGCGTCTCGCTGCAGAAGGCCCTGGGCGGCGACTGGCGGGGCGGGGCGGAGCAGTAATTGGCGCCCGAGCTGCCGCTGGATGCTTCGCGGCACCGGCAGATCGCCGCGGAACAGCGCCGGCACGGCGACGAGCTGGCGGCGCTCGCGCACCTGATCGCGGCGCAGGCCATCGAGTCCTACGGCGCCGGAGCCGGCTCGGTACAAGAGCTGTGCACCGTCGCCACCGGCTACTTCATGAAGGGCGAGCATGAAACCGCGGCGCGCTGGTACCGGCTGATCCTGCTGCTCGATCCGGATCTCGCGATCGCGCACCAGAATCTCGCCGCGATCCATGCCCAGGCGGGGCGCAGCGAAGAGGCGGCATCCAGTCGGCAGCGCGCCTATCGGCGCCAGCGCGTGTTCACCG
>MLJW01000436.1_pt1 | contig 18925 bp, 17 predicted proteins | sample 888231 | NCBI WGS metagenome assembly MLJW01 (sample SAMN05788063, study PRJNA343431) | mine drainage metagenome | isolation source: sample collected from the inflow into an acid mine drainage treatment plant... | place: Germany: Lusatia, lignite mining district
GCTCGCCGGCGCGGGCGGCCTCGATGGCCGCATTGAGCGCCAGCATGTTCGTTTGATACGCGATGTCGTCGATGATCGAGATGCGCGCGGCGATCGACTGCATGGCCGCCACCGTCTGCTGCACCGCAGCGCCCCCTTCACGCGCCTGGGAGGCGGCCTGCTGCGCCATGGCGTCGGTCAGGCGGGCGTTGTCGGCGTTTTGCTTGATCGAGGCGGTGGCCTGCTCCAGCGTGGCCGAAGTCTCCTCCACCGAGGCGGCCTGCTCCGAGGCCGACTGCGACAGGCTTTGCGAAGTGCTGGAGACCTGGGTCGAGGCCGAGGACAGGTTGTCGGCGGCGGCGCGCACGGTAGTCAGGGTGCTCAGCAGCTTGGCGCGCATGGTGTACACGGCGTCCATCACGCTGTTGACGCGCACGCCTGAAGACGCGCGGCCAATCGACAGATCGCCGGCGGCGATCGCCTGTGCCAGGCGTGCCACCGCGGCCGGCTCGCCGCCCAGCTGGCGCGTCAAGGAACGGGTGATCCATGTCGCGATGAATATCGCGAGAGCCAGCGCCGCCAAGCTAAACCCAAACCCCAGCATGCGTGCCGTGCGATAGTCCTGCTCGCTGCTTTCGTAGGCCTTTTGGATCTTTGCATCCTGCAGTGCCGTCAGGCGTTCGAGATCGCCGCGTATCCGACTGACGACCGGCAGGTACTGCTGGGTGAAAACGGGAACGGCTTGCAGATAAAGATCCTGCGACATCAACTGAATCGCGGCCTCCTGGAATTTGCGTCCCTCCATGAGCAGGGTCTCGACGTGCTTGAGCAGATCGGCCGACTGGGCGCTCATGGGCATGGCGCGGAGTTCCCGCATGAGGCGATTCGTGCTCGCGTGATTGGTCTGGAGCACCGCCTTGCGCGCTGCGGACCAATCGCTTTTGAGCATGGTGTCGTACATCGTGCCGGTGCTGTTTCGAAAGTTGAATTGAATCTGATTCAACAACTTTTCGCGGCGGACGTCCTGGTTGACGATTTCGCGCAGATGGCCGTTGATCCGCGCCATTTGGACGATGCCGTAGCCGGCGAGAATCAGCAGCAAGGCCATCAGTGCGCCGAACCCAAGCCCGAGTCGAACGCTCACGCGCAAGTTTTGAAACATGATCAAGCTTCCATGTGGAAATAGATGGCTTGATAGTGTCGGCAGTATGTGTGACATGTCGATGTCAGTCACACAAAAGACTCACGCCCGGAAGACTCACACCCGGAAACGGCTACAGGAAGGGATGTATCACCGGGCCTGTAAATGTCGGGGCGGTTTCCGCGAACGCGCGGCCCGCCGACAGTTTCTGCTCGCGCTCGCGAACCATGCGGACCAAAGCGCTGGCGGGCAACGATAGCGAGGGCTCGTCGCGCATCACCAGCAGCAGCTGGCGGCGGGTGGGCATGCCGGAAAGTCGTTTGAGCGCCAGCCCCATCGACTTCACGTGCGGAACCGCGCCGGCCATCGGCAGGATCCCGATGCCCAGGCCGGCCACGATCATGCGGCAGACTTCGTCGAAACCGCGCACTTGCACGCGGATTTTCAGCTGCAGGCCCTTGGCATCGGCCGCCGCGGCGATCTGGCGCATCAGCGAAGTCGCGCGGTTCAGGCCGACGATGTCGTGGCGCAGCACCTCGTCGATCGGCACCACGTCGTGGCTCGCCAGCGGATGCGCCGCTGGCAGCACCAGCATCAGTTCGTCGCTGTCGCAGGCCAGGGCCTGTAGATCGCCGATGGGCGTATTGTTGCCAATGATGCCCAGCTCGGCATTGCCGCGCGCCACCGCGCGGACCACCTCCTCGCTGAGGGCATCCTCCAAGTCGAGCATGACCGAGGGGTAGGCCGCCGAATAGAGCGCCAGCAGGTTCGGCAGGAAACCGGTGAATGCCGAGGTGTTGGCCCAAAGGCGCAGGTGGCCGCCCGCCCCCCTGTGATAGTCGACCATCGCCACCGACAGCTGCTCGATGCCGGCGACGATGCTGATCGCATAGCGCAGGAAAGTCAGCCCCGGGGCGGTCGGCGTCACGCCCTTCTTGTTGCGGACCAGCAGCACGCTGCCAACATGGCTTTCCAGCTCGGCCAGCCGCTTGCTCGCCGCCGGCAGGCTGATTGCCATGTGCTCGGCGCCGAGCGTCAGGCTGCCGGCCTCGACGGCTGCGACAAACAGCCGCAGTGTCGTCAGGTCGAAGCGAGCCGGGTTGATCGCGTGTTCCATCGTTGAGTTAACCAATGGTTAAGGATAGGTCAACCAGTTTCGAATCGACAACGGGAATCTCCCCCTAAGCTTGAACTCGATCGGTGGACGTGGCGACGCCCGGCCTGGATCTGGCTCAAAGCATAAGGAGGAGACGATGGACGCGAACAAGATGGAGGCGGCGCAGCTCGCCCCGGCACGCTGGAACACCGGGTTGACGGCGATGCATTGGCGAGTGCTCACCGGGGGATTCCTCGGTTGGGTCTTCGATGGTTATGAGGCGATCGCGCTGATCATGGTCCTAGTGCCCATGCTGCACTCGCTGCTCGCACCGGCGCAGCTGGCGTCGTTTCCGGTGTATGCCGGCACGGCTATCGGCATCACGTTGCTGGGCTGGGGGCTGGGCGGGCTGGTCGGCGGGGTGCTGGCCGACTACATCGGGCGCAAGCGCATGATGCTGTGGTCGGTGTTCCTGTATGCGGTGTTCTCGGGCCTGACCGCGTTCGCCGACAGTTTTGTGATGCTGTGCGCGCTGCGCTTTCTCACCGGTCTGGCGCTGGGCAGCGAGTGGAGCACGGGCATCTCGCTGCTTGCCGAGACCTGGCCGCAAAACGCGCGCGCCAAGGGCGCCGGTTTCCTGCAGTCGGGCTTCGGCTGGGGCACGCTGCTGGCCTCGGTGGCGTGGTACGTGCTGTCGAGCACGCATCCGTTGGGCGCGCAGAGCTGGCGCCTGATGTTCATCCTCGGCGCCGTGCCGGCGCTGTTCGTGCTGTACCTGCGTCGCGGCATCGACGAGTCGGAGAAGTGGCGCGAGGCGGTGCGCGAGCGCCGCTGGGGCCCCACCGAGGCCAGCGTGCGCAGCGGCGACAAGACATCGCGGCGCCCATTCTCGCTGGCCCAGCTGTTCCGCGACCCGGTGGCACGCCGCCGCACCATCATCACCACGGTGCTGTCGATCGTCACCACCGTGGGCTGGTGGGCGATCTCGAGTTGGCTGCCCATCTACACCATCGGCCTGGCCAAGGCGCAGGGCCTGGCCGGCGCCCCGGTGTGGGGCGCGCGGGTATCCATCTCCTACACGGTGGGGGCGATCGTGGCCTACATGATCGCCGGCTTCATCGCCGACGCCATCGGCCGGCGCGTCTTCATGTTCCTGACCTTCGTCGGCTGCCTGATCACCACGGTCATCACCTACAAGTTCACCCATACGGTGGATGCGATGATGATCGTGGCGCCGGTCAACGGCTTTTTCACCCTGGGGTGTGCCTACGTGTGGATGGCCATCTACCCGGTCGAGCTGTTCACCTCGACGGTGCGTTCGACCGCCATCAGCGTGGTGTTCAACGCCGCGCGGCTCATCGCCTGGGTGTTTCCCATCATCGCCGGCACGCTGATCCACTCGTTCGGCGGAATCAGCCAGGCCGCGCTGATCATGGGCTCGGTGTACGTGCTGGGTCTGGTGCTGCCGTGGATGCTGCCGGAAACGGTGGCGACCGGCCTGCCGGATTGAGCGCCTTGCGTCGGCGGTGCCGACGCGAACCGTCGATGAATCATTGGTTGAGCATGCGTCGACGGATCGTCGTTCGACGCGGCTTCTTTCCCGAACACCTTCCATCATGCAAGAACAAACCATTGGCGGTGGGACTGACGCGCCCCTGCCCCTGGCTGGGGTCCGCGTCGTCGAACTCGGCACACTGATCGCCGGACCCTATGCCGCCGCGCTGCTGGCCCAGTTCGGCGCCGAGGTGATCAAGATCGAGTCGCCCGGGCTCGGCGACCCGCTGCGTTCCTGGCGCAAACTGCACCGTGGCACCTCGCTGTGGTGGTACGCGCAAAGCCGCAACAAGAAATCGCTGACCGTCAACCTCAAGCACGCCGACGGGCAGCGCATCGTGCGTGAGTTGGCGGCCACCGCGGACATCGTGATCGAGAACTTCCGCCCCGGCACCCTCGAGCAATGGGGCCTGGGTTGGGAGGACCTGCATCGCATCAATCCGTCGCTGATCATGGTGCGAGTGTCCGGTTACGGCCAGACCGGTCCGTACAAAGACCGCCCGGGGTTCGCCGCGATCGCCGAGTCCATGGGCGGGCTGCGCTACCTGGTCGGCGAACCCGGGCGCCCGCCGGTGCGTACCGGCGTGAGCCTGGGCGATACCCTGGCCTCGCTGTACGGGGTGATCGGGGCGATGATGGCCATGCACCATCTGAAGGTCAATGGCGGAAGCGGCCAGTTCATCGACGTGGCGTTGTACGAAGCCGTGTTCGGGATCATGGAAAGCCTGGTCCCAGAGTATTCCGCCCAGGGTTTCGTGCGCGAGCGCACCGGCGCCACGCTGCCGGGTATCGCGCCGTCGAACACGTATCTGTGCCGCGACGGTCGCTATGTGATCATCGCCGGCAACGCCGACAGCATCTACCGCAGGTTGATGCACGCGATCGGCCGCGGCGACCTGGCCGACGATCCGCAATTGGCTCACAACGAGGGCCGCGTGCGCCAGGCCGACATGCTCGACGAGGCCATCGGTGCGTGGACCGGCGCTCACGACCTGGAGCACGTGCTGCAGGTGCTGGAAGCGGCCGAGGTGCCAAGCGGGCGCATCTACACCGCGGCCGACATCCATGCCGACGCGCATTACCGCGCGCGCGAGATGATCGAGCCCCACACGCTGCCCGGCGGCCAGCAAGTCGACTTCCCCGGCGTCGTGCCCAAGCTGTCGCAGACTCCCGGCCGCACGCGCTGGCTGGGTCCGGCGTTGGGCGAGCATACCGACCAGATCCTCGAGGAACTGGGCTACGGAGCCCGGGCGCGCGAGCAAATGCGCGCTGGCGGCGCGATCTGAAGAAGGAGATCCGACATGCTGCAAGCAGCTCAGGGCAAACGCCTGTACATCCAGGAAGTATCGGTGCGCGATGGCTTCCAGATCGAGCCGGTGTTCGTGCCGACCGCCGACAAGATCGCCCTCATCGATCGCCTGTCGCGCAGCGGCCTGGCCAAAATCGAGGTGACGTCGTTTTCCTCGCCGAAGGCGATTCCCGCGTTGGCCGACGCCGCCGAGGTCATGGCCGGCATCCAGCGCATGCCCGGCGTCGAGTACGCCGCGCTGGTGCCCAACGCCAAAGGCGGCGAACGCGCGCTGGCCTGCCAGGTCGATGAGCTCAACATCGTGATGTCGGCCAGCGAGAGCCACAACCGCGCCAACCTGCGCATGGGCCGCGAGCAGTCGCTGGCGCAGTTCGCCGATATCGTCGCGCTGGCGCGCGGGCGCAGCGAGGTCAACGCCTCGCTGTCGACCGCTTTCGGCTGCCCGTTCGAGGGCGAGGTCGGCCAGGTCGAGGTGTTGCGCCTGGTCGAACGCATCGCCGGCCTGGGCATCCGCCGCCTGACCCTGTGCGACACCACCGGCATGGCCCACCCGGCGCAGGTGCAGCAGCTTTGCGCAGCGGTGATCGCGCGCCACCCGCAGATCATGCTGACCGCGCATTTCCACGACACCCGCGGCATGGGCCTGGCCAACGTGCTGGCCGCGCTCGAGGTCGGGGTGGATCGTTTCGACGCCTCGCTGGGCGGACTCGGCGGGTGCCCGTTCGCACCGGGCGCCAGCGGCAACGTGTGCACCGAGGACATGGTGCACATGCTGCATGCCATGGGCTACACCACCGGCGTCGACCTTGCGGGGCTGATCGCATGCTCGCGCACGCTTCCCGGCCTGGTCGGCCACGGTGTGCCGGGCCAGGTGGCCAAGGCCGGTCCGTCGAGCCGGCGCTACCCCCTGCCCGAGGGTGCCGGACAGCCGCGCCTGGCGGGCGCCGCGCCAGCTTGCGGAGGAGCCGCGGCATGACGGCGCAGACCCTGTTCGACAAGCTCTGGCAGAGGCCCCTCGTGCCGCTCGGCGCGGATGCCGATCCCGACGCGCCCAGCCTGCTGTACATCGACCGCCATCTGGTGTACGAGGTCACCAGTCCGCAGGCCTTCGAAGGCCTGCGCCTGGGCGGACGCAAGCCCTGGCGCGCCGCCACCGTGCTGGCAACGGCCGACCACAACGTGCCGACCACGGCACGCGCGCTTGGCGTGGCCGGCATCAGCGACCCGCTGTCGCGCAGGCAGGTCGAGCAACTCGGACGAAACTGCGCCGAATTCGGCATCACCGAGTTCGGGCTCGGCGATCGGCGCCAGGGCATCATCCATGTCATCGGCCCCGAACAGGGCGCGACCCTGCCGGGCATGACCGTGGTGGCGGGCGATTCGCACACCAGCACCCACGGCGCGTTCGGCGCGCTGGCCTTCGGCGTCGGCACGTCCGAGGTGGAGCACGTACTGGCCACGCAGTGCCTGTCGGTGCGGCGCATGAAGACCATGTTGGTGCGCATCGACCCAGCCCTGCCCTGGGGGATCAGCGCGAAGGACCTGGCGTTGCACATCATCGGGCGCATCGGCACCGCCGGCGCGACCGGCCATGCGATCGAATTCGCCGGCGAGGCCATCTCGCGCTTGTCCATGGAAGGGCGCATGACCCTGTGCAACATGGCCATCGAGGCCGGTGCCCGCGTCGGCCTGATCGGTGTCGACGCGACCACCATCGACTACCTGAAGGGGCGTCCCTACGCCCCGTCGGGGGCGTTGTGGGAACGCGCCGTCGCCGACTGGCGCGGCCTGCGCAGCGACGCCGGCGCGGCCTTCGATGCACGCATCGACATCGACGCGACCCAGGTGCGCCCGATGGCCACCTGGGGCACCTCGCCCGAGATGGTGGTGCCGATCGACGCACAGGTGCCCGACCCCGCGCTTGAGAGCGACCGCGTGAAAGCCGCGGCCATGACCCGGGCCCTCGAGTACATGGGCCTGCAACCCGGCACGCCGATGCGCGACATCGTGCTCGACAAGGTGTTCATCGGTTCGTGCACCAACTCGCGTATCGAGGACCTGCGGGCCGCCGCTGAGGTGCTGGCTGGTCGCCGCATCGCGCCCAACATCCGCCAGGCGCTGGTCGTGCCCGGCTCCGGGCTGGTCAAGGAGCAGGCAGAGGCCTGGGGCCTGCATCGGGTGTTTCGCAACGCCGGTTTCGAGTGGCGCGACCCGGGCTGCTCGATGTGCCTGGGCATGAACGACGATCGCCTGCAGCCGGGCGAACGTTGCGCATCGACCTCGAACCGCAATTTCGAAGGCCGGCAAGGCGCGCTCGGCCGCAGCCACCTGGTCAGCCCTGCGGTGGCGGCGGCCTCGGCGCTGGCCGGCCGGCTGGCCGCCCCCGACGCCTGGAGCAAGTTGTGATGCAAGCCTTCACTGTGCTCGACGGCCTGGTGATGCCGCTGGACCGCGCGAATGTCGACACCGACGCGCTGATTCCCAAACAGTTCATCAAGTCCATCGAACGCTCCGGCTTCGGCCCCAACCTGTTCGACGAATGGCGCTACCTCGACCGCGGCGAGCCCGGCCAGGATCCGGCGCAGCGCCAGCCCAACCCCGACTTCCCGATGAACCAGGCGCGCTACGCCGCGGCTTCGATTCTGCTGGCCAGAGAGAATTTCGGCTGCGGCTCGAGCCGCGAGCACGCGGTCTGGGCGCTGGACAACGCGGGGTTCCGCGCGGTGATCGCGCCGAGCTTCGCCGACATCTTTTTCGGCAACTGTTTCAAAAACGGACTGCTGCCCATCGTGCTCGACGCGGCACGGATCGACGAGCTGTTCCGCCGTGTCGAGGCCCGGCCCGGTTGGCGAATGCGCATCGACCTGCCCGCGCAGACGCTGACCCTGCCCGAGGGGGATGTATTCCAATTCGCCATCGACGCGCACCGCAAGCAGGCGCTGGTCGAGGGGTTGGACGACATCGCGCGGACCCTGGCGCAAGCCTTGCATATCCGTGCCTATGAGCAGCGCCGACGCGAGACCGAGCCCTGGCTGTTCCAGACCTGATCATCCCACCATCCCCGCGACCATGAGTCCACTGTTCACCCCGGTCCGGCTCGGCGAGCTCGAGCTGGCCAACCGCATCGTCGTCGCCCCGATGTGCCAGTATTCGGCCGACGAGGGTTGTGCCACCGACTGGCACCTCATGCACCTGGGCCAGATGGCGATCTCGGGCGCCGGACTGCTGATCCTGGAGGCCACCGCGGTCACCGCCGACGGCCGCATCACGCCGCAGGACTTGGGCCTGTGGAACGACGCCAACGAGCAAGCGCTGCGCCGCGTGCTGCGCGGCGTGCGCCAGCACTCGCCGATGCCCATCGGCATCCAGCTCTCGCACGCCGGGCGCAAGGCCTCGAGCCGCGCGCCATGGGATGGCGGTGCGCTGCTGCTGCCGGCCGACGGCGGCTGGGATTGCGTGGCGCCTTCGCCCATTCCCCACGGCAGCGGCGAGCCGGCCCCGGTACAGCTCGACGCCGCCGGCCTGCAGCGCATCCGTCAGGGCTTCGTCGACACGGCGCAACGCGCGGTACGCCTCGGGCTGGACCTGATCGAACTGCACGCGGCGCACGGCTACCTGCTGCACCAGTTCCTGTCGCCGCTGTCGAACCAGCGCACCGACGCCTATGGCGGCTCGCTGGACAACCGCATGCGTTTCGTGCTCGAGGTGTTCGACGCGGTGCGTGCGACGGTCCCCGCGCGCGTGCCTGTGGGCATGCGCCTGTCAGCCACCGACTGGGTGGACGGTGGCTGGGATCCCGAGCAAAGCGTCGCGCTGTGCGCGGCGCTGCGGCAGCGCGGCTGCGCCTTCGCCCACGTATCGAGCGGCGGCGTGTCACCGCTGCAACGCATCAGCGTGGGTCCGAGCTACCAGGTGGGCCTGGCCGAACACATCCGCCGCCATGTCGACATGCCGGTGGTCGCGGTCGGCCTGATCACCGAAGCCGAGCAGGCCGAAGCCATCATTGCCGACGGCCGCGCCGACCTCGTTGCGTTGGCGCGCGCGATGCTTTATGACCCGCGCTGGCCGTGGCACGCGGCGGCGCACCTGGGCGCACAGGCCGTCGCGCCACCGCAGTATTGGCGCTGCCAGCCCGCTGCGCATAAGGCCTTGTTTGGCGCGACTCGCGTCGGCCAGCGATGATGCGAGTTGCTGGCTCCGAAGCGCCCGCAGCAAGATCGACGCTTTGTTGTGTACATCGTGCCGGTGCTGTTTCGAAAGTTGAGCTGAATCGGATTCAACAACTTTTCGCGGCGGACGTCCTGGTTCGGCCGTATGCGTGACATGTGGCCTTCACCATGGCGGAGGCGGCTTGCCCTGGAGGACCACGGTGCCGCGCCGCAGGTTCTACCATCCGGGCATGGACCCGACCACGCCACCCACTTCACCCGAGCGCGAGGGCACGGGCACGCGCACGGAAACGCCGGAGCGCACCCGAGTTTCGTCGACGTCTTCTCAAGAAAACGCCGGGCCGCGCCCAAGTTTTCCCGACCCCCACGGGGGGCGGGGCGGTGTGCCGGCCCTGGGGCGCTCGGCAGACGCGGCGACGCCGCACGGCGGCCCTGGAGACATTCTTGGCTGGGAAGATTTTCCTCCCGGCCGGGTGATCGATTGCGGCAGCACCACCGTGAGCCGCGAGGCCATACTCGACTTTGCCCGCCAGTTCGACCCGCAGCCGTTTCATGTGGACGAGGAGGCGGCGCGGCATTCCCTGTTCGGCGGCCTCGTCGCCAGCGGCTGGCATACCTGCGCCATGGCCATGCGCCTGATGTGCGACGCCTACCTGTTGCGCACCACGAGCCAGGGCTCGCCCGGTCTCGACGAGCTGCGCTGGCTCAAGCCGGTACGTCCAGGGGATGTCCTGCGCTTGCGCATGACGGTGCTCGACGCCCGCCCGATGCGCAGCAAGCCTGATCTGGGCCTGGTGCAGTCGCATTGGGAATTGTTCAACCAGGACGACGCGGCCGTGCTGAGCATGAAGGGCTGGGCGATGTTCAGACGCCGCGCGCACGCCATGGCGCAGGAGCAAACACGGTGAGCGTCGGGCTGCAATCGCGCTTGTGGGTGGCGGCGCAATTCGGGCTGATCGCCGCCATGCTGCTGTGGCCGGCCGACTGGGGCTGGAGCGGAGCCGGCTTCGCGCTCGGCGTGTTCGCCGTGGCGCTGGTGCTCTGGGTCTTCGCCCACAACCGCCCGGGCAATTTCAACATCCGGCCGGAGCCCAAGGAGGGCGGGCGGCTCGTCACCGGCGGCCCTTATCGCTGGGTGCGGCATCCCATGTACGTGGCTTTGCTGCTGGGCATGGCGGGCGTGGCGGCCATCTCGCACGGGCTTGCCCAGGCCTGCTTGTGGGTGGCGCTGCTGGTGGTGCTCAATTTCAAGGCGGGCCTCGAAGAGCGTTTGCTGCGCGAGCGCTGGCCCGACTACGCAGGCTATTGCGCGCGCACCCGCCGCTTCATCCCCGGCGTGTGGTGAGCCAGGCGGCCGCGGTGAGCAGAAGGCAGGCCGTGCCGACCAAGGGGCCGGGCCAGCCGACGATCCAGGTTTGCAGCGCCAGCGTGGCCAGCGGCGCCACCAGCGCCAAGGCCGCGAGCGGCCGCGGGCGCTGCGCCGCGCCGGGGGCGAACCAGAGCAGGGGCAGCGCCAACCCGCCCACCAGGATTTGCACGCCGAGCGAAACCAGGCCTGCGCGGCTGGGTTCGAGCAGCCAGTTGTCGCCAGCCACGACCGACGCCACCGGAAGGGTCACGGCGGCACCGATGAGTTGGTAGAACATGATTTTTTCGCCGCCGCAGTGCGCCAGGCGCGGGTGGCGCGCCAGCAGCGCCTCGCGCGACCACAGCAAGCCGGCTACCAGGGCCCAGAAGGCGCCCCAGCCGTTGGCGAGCAGCAGGCCCAGAAGCACGGCCGCCGCGGCCAGCGCGATCGCGGCCAGCGAGACGGCCACGCGGCCGCGCTGGACCAGCGCGCGACCCGCGTGCAGGGCCACCAGCGCACCAAAGGTCAGCACCATGGCCAGGGGCGCGGAAATCTCGGAGATCGCCAGGTAAAGCAAGCCCAGGCGCGCGCTGAACAACAGGCCCAGCAGTGTGCCGGGGGCCAGGGAATCGTCCTGCGCGAGAACGGGGACGTTGTGCCAGCGGGTCCATAGCCAGAGCAGGAGCAGCGCCGAGCTGGTCGCCACCGTCGCCTGCAGCAGGGGCGGCACGCTGTTCGCCGCCACCGCGATGGCCACCGGCTGGGTGGTCCACAGCAGGGCGCTGGCGACTTCGCGCGGCCCTGCTCCGGGGGCCGGGTGCAGCGGCAGCGTGGGCGTGCCGGCCGTCATGGCTGGAGCGCGTTTGCCCGCTTAGAGGCCGCGCGCCGGATTCAAGATTTTTTGGCCTCGCGCTCGGCCGCCAGGGTGGCGGCCACGCCAGGACGCGCCTGCACGCGTGCCATATAGGCCTGCAGGGCCGGCCAGGCGGCGAGGTCCGGCCCGACGAAACCGGCCCAGGTCAGGACCGTGTACAGGTAGGCGTCGGCCACGCTGAAGCCCGAGGGCAGCAGGTAGTCCTGTTTGCCGAGGGTCTGGGCGATGAAGGCGAAACGCTGGCTCAGGCGCTTTTTCTGGGCTTCTTTCACCGCCTCGGTCGAGTCCGGATTGAACAGCGGGCTGAACTGCTTGTGCAGTTCGGTGGAGATGAAGTTCAGCCACTCCTGCAGGCGGTAGCGCTCCATCGTGCCGTTGGCCGGAGCCAGGCCGGCCTCGGGCTTGCGATCGGCCAGGTACTGCACGATGGCCGGACCTTCGGTGAGGATGCTGCCGTCGTCGAGCTGCAGCACGGGGACATAGCCCTTGGGGTTGATGGCGAGGAAGTCGCCGCCGCCGTCCATGGCCTTGGTGCGCAGGTCGACCTTGACGGTTTCCACCGGCAGGCCGAGTTCGGTCAGCACGATGTGCGGGGACAGTGAGCATGCGCCGGGGCTGAAATACAGTTTCATGTGGAATCCTTCGAATGGGAGCTGAAGTGTGCAAGGTGCCGCTGGGCCCCTCACAGCCGATGCTAGCCAGCCCGGCGATTTCTTGCATTGCTCCCGCTAGCCGTCCAGCCCTTCCTGCACCAGCTCGGCGGCGCGCAGCACGGCGCGGGCCTTGGCCTCGGTTTCGCGCCATTCCATCTCGGGCACCGAATCGGCCACGATGCCGGCGGCGGCCTGCACGTACAGCCAGCCGTCCTTGAGGATGCCGGTGCGGATGGCGATGGCCAGGTCCATGTCGCCGGCGAAGCTCCAGTAGCCCACCGCGCCGCCGTACAGCCCGCGGCGCGTGGGTTCGAGCTCGTCGATGACCTCCATCGCCCGGATCTTGGGCGCTCCCGACAAGGTGCCGGCGGGGAAGGTGGCGCGCAGCACGTCGAGCGCCGTGAGTCCGGGCTTGAGCAAGGCTTCGACGTTGCTGACGATGTGCATGACGTGCGAGTAGCGCTCGATCGCGAAGGCCTCGGTCACCTTGACGCTGCCGGTTCGCGCGATGCGCCCCAGATCGTTGCGCGCCAGGTCGATGAGCATCAGGTGCTCGGCCCGCTCCTTGGGGTCGGCCAGCAATTCGCGCTCGTGCTGTGCATCCAGTTCGGCGCTGGAGCCGCGCGGGCGGGTGCCCGCCAGCGGGCGGATCGTGACCTTCTCGCCTTCGGCCGTGGCTTCTTGGCGCACGAGGATTTCCGGCGACGAGCCGACGACCTGGAAATCGCCGAAATTGTAGAAATACATGTACGGCGACGGGTTGAGCGAGCGCAGCGCGCGGTACAGCGACAGCGGCGATTCCGTGTAGCGCTTGCGCAGGCGCTGGCCCACTTGCACCTGCATGAAGTCGCCGGCGGCGATGTACTCCTTGGCCTGCTCCACCGCCTTGATGTAGTCGGCCTTGTCGAAGTCGCGCTCGGTCGGCGTGACTTGCGAGCTTGCCATCGGCGGGGCGGTGACCGAATAGCGCAGGTGTTCGCGCAGGGCCTGCAGCCGCGCGCGGGCGCGGGCATAGGCCTCGGGCTGCGCGGGGTCGGCGTAGACGATGAGGTACAGCCGCCCCGACAGGTTGTCGATCACCGCCAGCTCTTCGCACAGCAGCAGCAGGATGTCGGGCAGGTCCAGCGGGTCGGGCCTGGGATGCTTGCGCGCCGAGGCCATCAGGCGCGGCTCGATGTAGCGCGCCGCCTCGTAGCCGAAATAACCGGCCAGCCCGCCGCAAAAGCGCGGCATGCCCGCCGGCAGGGCGACCTTGTAACGCGCGCGGAACGCTTCGATGAAGGCCAGCGGGGGCTGCGCGGACGTTTCCACCACGGCGCCGTCGCGCAGGACTTGCGTCGTGCCGTTCTTGACCCGCAGCTCCGTGCGTGCGGACAGGCCGATGAAGGAGTAGCGGCCGAAGCGCTCGCCGCCGACGACGGACTCCAACAAAAAGGTGTTGCGGCCGCCGCTCGTCGCGTGCGCCAGCTTCAGATACAGCGACAGCGGGGTTTCCAGATCGGCGAAGGCTTCGGAAACCAGGGCGATGCGGTTGTAACCCTCGCGGGACAGGGCTTGGAATTCGAGTTCGGTCATGGCGTGGCGTCTTTTCAGGCGCGGCCTGGGCGGCCGCTTGATTCATCCGATTCGGCCGGCGCGATGCCGGCCGCGAGAGAGGGCCGCGCACCTGCCGCGTCGCGAGAAGCGCGGGGCTCAGCAGGGCGGCGCGAGGCGGGCACAGGGCCGCCAGGGCCAGGCTCCCCGGTCTGCGGAACCGAAAGCGTGCTTGCGATGGATGAACATGGGGCGGATCAGGATTGCGTGATCGGATCACGACGCGATGCGGCACGACTGTAGCAAATCCCTGCGAAACGCCGCCGGAGCTTGCCAGCGGGCGGCATTTGTCGGAAACTGAACGACCGTGCTTTTTTGTCGGCGCGGACCCGAACATCGAGACAGGAGACATCATGACCCCATCGCGCCACGGCCTCGCCCTTCGATTCATCCTCTGCCTCATGCTGGCCGGCTTCTTGCCGATCGCGCATGCCTTCGAGATTCACGGGGTGCAGGTGGACCCCACCCAGCAGTTCGCGGGGAAGACCCTCGTGCTCAACGGCGCCGGCACGCGCTACTTCGTGTTCTTCAAGGTGTACGTGGCCGCGCTGTACTTGCCGCAGAAAACGGCCAGTGCCCAAGCCGCGCTCGACATGCCGGGCCCGAAGGCCTTGCGCCTGGTGATGCTGCGCGATGTCTCCGGCAAGGAGCTTGGCGACAAGCTCACCGAGGGCATCCAGAACAACGTCTCGCCACAGGAATTCTCGGGCTTGATTCCCAGTCTGGCGCGGCTCGGCGGCCTGTTCGCGCAAAAACGCGAACTGAAGTCCGGCGAAACCGTCATGCTGCGCTTCGTCCCCGGGCAAGGCACGACCATCGACATCGATGGACTTGCTGCCGGAGCGCCCTACGCCGCCCCGGACTTTTTTAACGCCCTGCTCAAGATCTGGCTGGGCAAGGACCCGGCGGAAACGCGCCTGAAGAACGCCCTGCTCGGCGACGTCGCGCTACGCGACTAGGGTCTGCAGACAGGAAAATGGGGCGGCACGTGCGGCCCGCGGCCTCCGGATTTTCCCTGAGACGGGGCCGTGCTCTCCTCTCGGCGAGAGCGCCAGGCTTGCGCTTGCACACAGCTTGTTGCGAAATGGCACGTCAAGCCGGCCGAAGCAATGAATAATCGCCCACTTATATAGTTTGTTCCAGCAAGCGCTACTTGAGGAGTCGTCCATGAAAAAACTGTTGCTGGCCGCAGCCCTGGCCACGAGCTTCATCTCCGCCAATGCGAACGCCGCGATCAAGGTCGGCGGCGTGTCCATCGAGCAGTCGGCCCCGGCTAACGGCGTGCCGCTGTGGATCAACGGCGCGGGCCTGGTGACCCTGGCCGGGCACCGCCTGGCGGCGGCCCTGTACGTGCCGCAAAACACCACGTCCAATTCGGACATCATGACCGCGCACATGAAAGAGCTGCGCCTCATCCCGCTCAAGCCCATGGGCGGGGCGCAACTCGGCATGGCCATCGACGCGCTGGTGAAGAAAGGCGTCTCGGCGGCGCAATACAAGCAGTACCAGCCCGATCTGGCCAAGATGCAGGACATGTTCAAGAGCGTGAAGACCATCGCCGCCGGTGAGACCGTGTCGCTGCGCTTTTTCAGCAAGCAAGGCACCTATGTGATGGTGCCAAGCGGCCTGAAAATGGCGCCCATCGGCGGCCCCGAGCTGTTCGACAGCATCGCGCGCGCCTTGCCCGCGAGTGTGATCAACAGCGCCGCCGTGCAGCGCCAGAACCACCCCACGGCGGATTGCCTGGGCTGCGCCAAGTCTGAAAAGGCCCTGTGAGGTCCGCAGCCGCTGGCCCGGCGCGCGCCGGGCTGGTTCCTGGGTCCGCGCCCGCGGCGCGGGCCTGAAACTTCAGACGTCGCGCTCCAGTTCGAGCTGGTCGAGGCGGTCGAAATACGCGGCGGCCGGCGTGGCGCGTATGGGCTCGCCGTGGTTGTAGCCGTAGGTGGCCAGCACCACCGCGCAGCCGGCGCCCTTCGCCGCCAGCGCGTCGTTCTGCGAATCGCCCACCATCAGGGTGTGGGCGGGCTGCATGTCGATCTGCCTGCAAGTTTCCAGCAGCGGCATGGGGTCGGGTTTCTTGCGCGGGAAGGCGTCGCCGCCGTTGACCACGCGGAAAAAGCCGAGCAGGTCCTTCAGGCGCAGCAACTCGCGCGCATAGGCCGTGGGCTTGTTGGTGATGCAGGCCAGGGCGAGGCCGGCGTCGGCCAGGCGCTGCAGGCCCTCGGCCACGCCGGGGAACACGTTGGCGTGGTTGCCGTTTACGTTGGCGTAATGGCGTTGGTAGCTTTCGATGGCTGCGGGGTAGACGGCATCGGCGCGCGCGTCGTCGAGGTGGATGCGCAGGGTTTGCGCCACCAGGTATTCCGAGCCCTTGCCGATGCGTACTTCCACCTGCTCGCGGCCCACCGCCGGCAGGCCGAACTCGGGCAGCATGCGGTTGAGCGTGGCGTGGAAATCGCCCAGGGTGTCGACCATGGTGCCGTCGAGGTCGACGATGGCGGCGCGCACCGCGACGCCGGCCACGCGCACCGGCGCGTCAAGCCAGGGAGCGCCGGCCGTCATGGCACGCCGGCCAGGTTGGCGCGCATGGCGTCGACCACGGCCTTGTAGTCGGGCTGGCCGAAGATGGCGCTGCCGGCGACGAAGGTGTCAGCCCCCGCCGCGGCGACCTTGGCGATGTTGTCGGCCTTGATGCCGCCGTCGACTTCGAGCAGGATGTCGCGTCCGCCCTGGGCCTTGTAGGCGTCGAGCTTCTTGCGCACGATGGCGGTCTTGCGCAGCGCGCCTTCGATGAAACTCTGCCCGCCGAAGCCGGGGTTCACGCTCATGATGAGCACGAGGTCGATACGGTCCATGACGTAGTCCAGCACGTCCAGCGGGGTGGCGGGGTTGAACACCAGCCCGGCCTTGCAGCCGTTGTCGCGGATCAGCTGCAGGGTGCGGTCGATATGCTCGCTGGCTTCCGGGTGGAAGCTGATGATGTCGGCCCCGGCCTTGGCGAACATCGGCACCAGCGCGTCCACCGGTTTGACCATCAGGTGCACGTCCAGCGGCACGGGGGTGCCGTCGGCGCGCTTGCAGTGCGGCTTGAGGCTTTGCGCCACCAGCGGGCCGATGGTCAGGTTGGGCACGTAATGGTTGTCCATCACGTCGAAATGGATGAAGTCGGCGCCGGCGGCAATGACGTTGCGGACCTCTTCGCCGAGACGGGCGAAATCGGCCGACAGAATGCTGGGTGCGATGCGGTAGGTTTTCATGGTGCGGCCGATTGTAAAAGCCCTGCCGCGCTGTCTGCCGGGCGGCTGTCTACAATCGGCCGCACCATGGAGCCCTATCAATTTTCAGTGGCGGTGAAGCCCGAATTCCTGCCCGAGCAATCCGACCCGGGCCAGCGCGTGTGGGCTTATAGCTACAGCGTGAGCATTCGCAACACCGGCAGCGTCGCGGCGCAGCTCATCTCGCGGCACTGGTTCGTCATGGACGAGACCGGCCGCGTCGAGGAGGTGCAGGGCCTGGGGGTGGTGGGTCACCAGCCGCTGCTCAAGCCGGGCGAAACCTTCGAATACACGAGCTGGACGCGGTTGAACACGCCATCGGGCAGCATGCGCGGCAGTTATTTCTGCGTGGCCGAGGACGGCGCCCGGTTCGACGCCCCCATTCCTGAATTCGCCCTCATGCCACCCGGCATGACCCTGCACTAGACGCGCATGGCGCCGACCCCAGGAACCAGCGCCCGCGACCAACTCACGTTCTTGCTGCAGCAGGCCGAGCCGCGTGCGGCCCGGCCCGAGCGCCATCTCTGGCTCATCGCGCTGGTGCAATGGCTGCGCGCCGGCCCGCAGCCTGTGCTTGACGGCGGGCCAGCGCCCGCGCGGCAGCCGGACTTGCCGGCGGCGGTCTGGCGCCTGCAGGCCGTGCTCGATGCGCTGGACGCCGATCCCGACCGGCGCCGCGCGGTGGCCGCTGTTCTGCAGCGCTTCGTGCTGGACAACGACGCCACCTCGCTGCTGGCCGATTTCGGCTTCACCTCGCGTCCCGCGTTCTGGTCCGAGTTCGCCGAACGGCTGCGCACCAAGATCATGCCCGCCACGCCGGACACCGGCGACCTGGCTTCCTTGTTCGGGCTTTTGTTCAACAGCGCGGACGATGCCGACTGGCTGATGGCCCTGCCCGATGCGCAGCTGGCGCGCGTCGTGGCCTTGTTCACGACACCCGCCGTGCCGGTCGATGCGGACGACGTGGCCGGTGCGGCGCCGCCCGTGGCCGACATCGCGGCGCACTGGCGCGCCGAGATCGCCGAGGCCATCACCTTCAGTGTCAGCCACGTGCGCGCAGCCGCCTTCTCGCCGCTCCTGCGCCGGCGCATGCGCGCCACCGGCGACGTCGTGCAGGACGTGGTCACGCCTTTTCGCCAGCTCGCCAGCGCCTGGGAAGCGACGCAGCGGCACCTGCACCCCGGCGAGCGCACCGCGGGCGCGGCGGATGAAGTCACGCCGCTGGCCCAGGAACTCACGTATTTCCGCGCTCTGCTGGACGCCTGCATGCAAGCCGTGCGCACCGTGCCCGAGCATCTGGAAGACAACGGTGTGTCGGTCAGCATCGTGTTCGACGCCTGGCAGCTCGAAAGGCGCATCGCGCGCATCGAAATCCTGCTCGATTGCCTGGTCGGGCGCGAGAACGGCCGCGAGCATTTGCGCATGCTGGCGGATTTCGCGCGCATCGTGCAGGGACGGCGCAGCATCGTCGCCCTGGTGGCGCGCAACACCTCGCTGCTGTCGCGCAAGATCGCCGAGCGCCACGCCGAAACCGGCGAGCACTACATCACCCACACCGGGCGCGAGTACGCCGGCATGCTGTGGGCGGCGGCTGGCGGCGGCGCCGTGATGGGCCTTACCACATGGTTCAAGATCGGCATCATCGGCCTGCACATGCCGTCCATGCTCACAGGCCTGTGGGTCGGGTTCAACTATGCCGCCACCTTCGTGCTCATCGCCCTGCTGCACTGGACCATCGCCACCAAGCAGCCGGCGATGACCGCGCCGGCCATGGCCGACAAGCTCGCCGACCTGTCCGACCGCCGGGCCGCGCAGGCCTTCGTCGACGAGGTGGCAGCCCTCACCCGCTCGCAGGCCGCGGGCGTGTTCGGCAACGTCGCTTTGGTGTTTCCGGCCGCGCTCGCCTTGGGCCTCGCCGCCCAATGGCTGTTCGG
>MLJW01000437.1_pt1 | contig 18860 bp, 16 predicted proteins | sample 888231 | NCBI WGS metagenome assembly MLJW01 (sample SAMN05788063, study PRJNA343431) | mine drainage metagenome | isolation source: sample collected from the inflow into an acid mine drainage treatment plant... | place: Germany: Lusatia, lignite mining district
CAGCATCACCGGCGGCGACGAAGGCCTCGAATGCCCGGAGCATGCAGCGGTGGTGTTGCTCGAGCAGCCAGGTCATGCTCATTGTGGCGGGTCAGGAGGCCTGGGCCATGATGACTAAGGGCACGATCGAACCCCACCAGGTTAGGTTCTACTTCGCTAACCCATCAGCCGCACAAACTCAACGTCAGCGCGTCATCCACCCCTTTGGGCGTAGGCGCGTTTACGCGAATCGTTTGACGATGTCCTCTGCAGATTCTCGGTAGTAGCGGTTGACGAGAATGCGAATGTCCTTGTGCCCACTGATGCGGGACAACACCTGCACGGGCACCTTGCGCGACATGTGCGTCAGGGCCGTTGCGCGGCTGTCGTGTTGTGTTTTGTGCTCGACAACGGCGACGCGCTTGCCAAGGTCCAGCGTGCGCGCGCCAAGTTGCAGAACCTCGCCACGACGCATTCCGGTGCGCAATGCGACATGAAAGGCGAGGATTGCTTCTTGCGTCGCATTCTCAGGCTTGCGCCCGGGACGGTAGCCTGCATTGTCGAACATCGCGCGGATGTCCCGCCAGCCCCATAACGATTCACGCTCGGGGCTGTCCGCGGGGATTTCAAGGCCATCGAAAGGCTTGGTGTCAAGCCAGCGCCATTCCAGGCGCGCTTTGTTGAGTGCCGCAGCAACCAGATAACGTCGCGATGCACGGTCCCACTCTTGACCTCACTCAGACGCTTGTCGCGCCAGGCAGCCAAATCCGGCGTGTCCAGGTTCTGCAGGAGTTTGTCGGCGATCTTTGGGAAGTCACGCAAGAACGCATTGATCCGGTTTGTTTCGGTGCGGCTTGTCTCTTTCTTGGGGGTGACCTCGTCGCGGTAGCGCTCCAGTAAATCGCGCAGCGTACGGGTTGAGGCAGGGGCCTTGGGTGGTGCGCGAAACTCAGCCTCGGTGTTGTCCGCCCAGACCCTGGCTTCGCGCTGCGTTCTGAACACACGCGTTGCCCGCTTGCCCTTGACGAACACTTGCGCGCGCCAGCCGTCGCCGTGCTTGCCGATGCTTGCCATGCGCAACCTCATGCGCAGATGCATACGTAGATGCTGTGTAAAAAGCGTAGCAAACAGGTGCAAACGACGCACAATCAACAACAGGCCCCGAAGGGCCTGTTGTTGATAACTTATTGATTTATATGAAAATGTTCGATTGCTGTCGTACCATGCACAGGGTCGATTGATCTGTGTGGTGCCCAGAAGAGGACTCGAACCTCCACGCCTCGCGGCGCTAGTACCTGAAACTAGTGCGTCTACCAATTCCGCCATCTGGGCAAGAAGGGAAATCTTAGCAGGAATTTTGGGGCCGTCCAGTATGCTGCGCATGCAAGGACCTTGGCTGAGGGCCAGGACGCCTGCGCCGCACAACAAGACAAAGGAATGAGACTGTGATTGTCGAAGGTATCGTTCAAGGCCATCGCGATGGCTATGGCCTGGTGGTTTCCGAGCAGGGCGCCCAGGACGTGTATTTGCCGCCGCAGCAGATGCGGGCCGTCATGCATCTGGACCGTGTGCGGGTGAAGATCGTGCGTCAGGACAAGCGCGGACGGCCGGAGGGCCAGGTGATCGAGATCCTCGAACGCTCGAGCCGGCCGGTCATCGGCCGGCTGCTGCAGGAAGGCGGTGTCTGGCTTCTTGCGCCTGAGGACAAGCGCTACGCGCAGGACATCCTGATTCCGGCGAATGCCTTGGGCGGCGCCAAGGCGGGCCAGGTGGTCAGTGTGGAAATTGCCGAGCCTGCTTCTCCATATGCCCAGCCGATCGGCAAGGTGACCGAGATCCTCGGGGCCTTGCATGACCCGGGCATGGAGATCGAGATCGCCGTGCGCAAGTATGGCGTACCGCACCGCTTCAGCGCCGAAGCCGAGAGGCAGGCTGCCGCTTTGCCCGGGCACGTTCTCGACAAGGATCGGGAAGGTCGCTATGACCTGACCGATGTTCCGCTTGTCACCATCGATGGCGAGGATGCGCGCGATTTCGACGATGCCGTGTATTGCGAGCCGGCGCGCATCGGGCGCGAGAATGGCTTTCGTCTGATCGTGGCCATTGCCGATGTGTCGCACTATGTGAAGCCCGGGGATCCGCTCGATTTCGACGCCCTGGAACGCGCCACTTCCGTCTACTTTCCACGGCGGGTCATTCCCATGCTGCCGGAGAAGCTGTCGAACGGCCTGTGCTCGCTCAACCCCAAGGTCGAGCGGCTGTGCATGGTGTGCGACATGCTGATCAACGCCGAAGGCGAACTCAAGGCCTACCAGTTCTACCCGGCGGTGATGCGCTCGCATGCGCGCTTCACGTACACCGAAGTGGCAGCCATCCTGGAAAACACGCGCGGCCCCGAGGCGCTGGCGAACGCCGAACTGGTGCCGCATCTGCTGCACCTCTACGACGTCTACAGCGCCTTGCTCAAGGCCCGCCGCGAACGCGGCGCGATCGACCTCGAGGTTCCCGAAACGCAGATAGTGTGCGACGCCAGCGGCCGCATCGAGAAAATCGCCCTGCGCACACGCAACGAGGCCCATCGTCTGATCGAGGAGTGCATGCTGGTGGCAAACGTCAGCGCCGCCGATTTCCTGGAGCGCAGTAAGCATCCCGGCCTGTATCGCGTGCACGAGGGCCCCACGCCCGAGAAGCTCGCGCTGCTGCGCGGTTTTCTCAAGACCCTGGGCATCGCGGTGCATCTAGGTGACGATCCCGAGCCTTCCGACTACCAGCAACTCTCGGACGCGGCGCGCGACCGTCCCGATGCCACGCAGATCAACGCCCTCATGCTGCGCTCCATGCAGCAGGCCATCTATACCCCGCACAACAGCGGGCATTTCGGGCTGGCCTATGCCGCCTACTCGCACTTCACCAGCCCCATCCGGCGCTACCCGGATCTGCTGACCCACCGGGCCATCAAGGCCATTCTGGGGGGTGGGCGCTACAAGCTGCAGCCGCCGGAGAAACTGGTGCTCTCCCTGCCGAGCGTGCAGGCCCAGTCCAAGGCAGCGCAGGCCAAATTGAGGGTGGGAGGTGAAGCGCCGCCCAAGCCCCGCAAGGCCACGTCGGCCGATCTGTCGGTCTGGGAAGCCGTCGGCCAGCATTGCTCGGCCAACGAGCGCCGGGCCGACGAGGCCACGCGCGACGTGGAAAGCTGGCTCAAGTGCTGGTATATGCGCGACAAGCTGGGCGAGGAATTCGTGGGCTCCATCACGGCGGTCACCAGCTTCGGCATCTTCGTGCAACTCACCACGCTGTTCGTCGAAGGCCTGATTCACATCTCCGAGCTTGGAGCGGAATACTTTCGCTTCGACGAAGCCCGCAATGAATTGCGTGGCGAGCGCACTGGCAGGCGCTATGGGTTGGGCGAGCGGGTCCTGGTGCAGGTCAGCCGGGTCGACCTGGACGGCCGCAAGATTGATTTTCGCCTCGTGTCTGACACCCTCGTCTCGCAAGCCGTATCCTCCGCCGGGCCGGGGTCTCGCCGCCGCGCGCGTGCCGAGACCGTGCTTGCGCCGCTGGATGTCGCACTCGACGACAGCGACGGCAGTTTGTTCGAATTGCCGGCCGATGCGATCGACCGCGCCGCCTCCAAGCCCAAGCGCGCGCAGGCGAGTGCAGGGGCCAAGAGCCGTGCCCCGGCAGGCGCCGGCAAGACGCTGGCCAGGCAAGTTGCCAAGTCAGGCTCCTCTTCCAGCTCCCCGTCGGCGCCCAAAGGCGCCGGCAGGAGCTCCGCAGGGCGGTCCACGGCGGCAGGCAAGTCCACCGCGTCCAAAAAGCGCAGCCGCTCGAAATAAGTCGCGCGAAGCCTCGCGCTCTCCATTCACCCGGCGTCGGTCATGCGTGTCGTGCCGATGGCCGCGCGACCCGTTCCCAGGCCCGCAGCATCCAGTCTGGCAAGTTGCCTGCGCGCAGGCTTGCGCCTTCGGCCAGGGCAAGGTCCGCACCTGCACCGTGCAGCCAGACCGCGGCGCATGCCGCGGCAACGGCATCGGCTTCGGGGGTCTGCGCCAGGAACGCGGCCAGAGCACCGGCCAGCACATCGCCGGTCCCGGCTGTGGCCAGCAAGCCATTTCCACTGGAGTTGATCCAGATTGGCCCTGTGGCGCTGGCGACCACGCTACCGGCGCCCTTGAGCACGCAATGCGCGCCGCTCGACGCGGCGAGTTCGCGCGCGGCGTGAAGCCGATCCGCCTGCACGCGAGTCGTCTCCCACCGCAGCAGTCTCGCGGCCTCGCGTGGATGCGGGGTCAGCCAGACCGAATGGCCGCGTCTGCGGAGCGCCTGCCAGGTCGCACCGTCGTGCGGCTGCGCGGCCAGAAGGTTGAGCCCATCGGCGTCGATCACCAGGGGCGCGTCGAGCGCGATCAGGTCTTGCAGGAGTCGTAGCGCTCCGGGGGCGCTGCCGGCCCCGGGGCCGAACACGTGGCAGGAACCGCCATGCGGCGAGGCCGACTGCGCCTGCAGCAGCAGCGCATCGGGCTGGCGCTGCATCAATTCCGGATGCGTGGGGTCGAGCATGGGGGCCGACGGGTCGAGCAGCGCGACGAACACCCTGCCGGCGCCAAGTGCCAGCGCGGCCTGCGCGCAGAGTCGTGCCGCACCGGTCATTCCGGGGCTGCCGCCGAAGACGCGCACGTCGCCTCGCTCGCCCTTGTGCGCAGCGACGCTGATCCTGGGCAAGCCGCGCCGCGCCGCGGCGGGGCCGAGGCGCGTGATCGCAGTGGCGGGCTCATCCACGGCCCGAACCCGTTCGATGTCCAGATCGTCCAGCCAGAGTTCGCCGCAGGCATGGGCATCCGGCCCCGTGAGCACACCGGGCTTGAGGCCCAGCATCGTCAGCGTCACTTCTGCGCGCACGACGGCTCCCGGGGCGGTTCCCGTATCCGCGGCGAGGCCTGAGGGCAGATCGACGGCCAAAGCGGGGATACCGCTTGCCAGAATCGCGGCAATGGCTTCGCTCAGTTCGCCCTGCGGCGGTCGATTGAGTCCAAGACCCAGCAGGGCGTCGATGACGAGTTCGGCACCTCGCAGCGTGGCCACGGCTTCGGACGACGCCCAGCCGCGTGGCCGTAGCCCAGCCTGTCGTGCCTGTTCCAGCGCCCAGAGCCAGTCCGCTGGGCGTTCGCGATCTTGCCAGCGGGATGGGTCGCCGCAAGCCACCATCGACACTTCCACGCGCAGGCCATGACGCGCGAGTTCGGCGGCCGCATACAAACCGTCGCCGCCGTTATTGCCGGGGCCGCACAGCACGACGATGTTCCTTGCGTGCGCAAACCGCGCGCGCGCCAGCTTGGCCACCGCCTCGCCAGCGCGCCGCATGAGAGTGTGGGCGGCAAGCGATGCTGCGGCGTCGCGCTCGAGGCGACGCAGTGAGGACTCGTCCCACACCGGCCAAGATTGGTCGACGGACGTATCACCGATGCGCAGCATCATCTCGCGTTCTCCTCACAGCCAACCCAGCGCGCCAGCGACCGCGCCAGCCAGCAACAGCCACAGCGGATTGACGCGTGTCCACAGGCTGAGCACGACGACCACGCCGACCCAGAAGCCTTGCCACAGGTCATGCACATTCTGCGCCGCCAGAAGCCAGCCGGACGACAGGAGCAAGCCGACGGTGATGGGGGCCAGGCCATTGTGAATGGCACGGATCCAGCGGTGCTCGGGGTTGTCGCTGCTGTAGCGGAAATAGCCCAAGGTGATGAGCGTGGACGGCAGGATGAGTCCAACCGCACCGGCCAAGGCGCCGACGACGCCAGCCACATGCCAGCCCAGGAGCGCGGCGAACAGGATCATGTTCGGCCCCGGCGAGGCTTGGCCGAGCGCCAGAGCGGCGTTGAACTGCGCATCGGTGATCGAGTGTTGCACCTCGACCAGGTAGCGGTGCATGTCAGGAAGGAGGCCGATGGCGCCGCCGATCGAGAGCAGGGACCACAGCATGAAATGGCCGAACAGGCCGGGCAAGGCGTCGAAATTCATGGCGTCTTGCGCGCATAGCGCGCCAGTAGAACCGCGGCTGGGCCCAGCGCGAGCATGACATTCAGCAAGGGCCAGCGCAGCAGCCCGACGCCGGCGAAGGCCGCAGCGGCCCATAGCGGCGCGCTGCGGGCGCGGCGCATCACTGGCGCAAGCCGGAGCGCCATCGCGACCACCAGGCCCGCCGTGACGAGTTCCATGCCGCGCAGCGCGTGATGCACCAGCGGGACAGTCGCCCAGGTCGAATAGCCCGCGGCAATGGCAAGCACGATGAGCAGCGGGGCCGCCAGCATGCCGCCGAGCGCAGCCAGCGCCCCGCGCCAGCCGAAGCTGCGTTGGCCGACCATCAGCGCCAGATTGATCAGATTGGGGCCTGGAAGAACTTGACTGATCGACAGCAGATTGACGAATTCCGCGCGATCCAGCCAACGCTTCTCGTCCACCAAGACGCGTTGGGCGAAGGGTAGAACGCCGCCGAATCCGGATAGCGTCAGGCGGTTGAAGGTCCAGAACAGGTCAACGAGGTCGTGCGGCTGATCGCGCACCACCAATGATGCTTCGACGGAATCGGGCATGAACGTCAAAAGGGGAGGGGGAACGAGGCTGTGCAGGTTATGCCTGGATGAGCCGGGACAAACCATTTTTCAGGATATGCGACCTTGATTGCACATGGCGAAAACATCATGCTGCAAAGCAATGGCTGATCGTTCAGAATGATGAATTATCGTTTCATGATTCGGTAATCTATGCGTATGTATTTGATATTTAATGGAATAAAAAATAGTCTTGTATAAGATAGAACACTTTGGTGCGATGCACATTTGAAGTAAGCTTTGCGCGTCGTTTGTTTCTACTCTTGGAGATCCTCTCATGGCAACGCGCGAGCAGCAAATTCAGCAACTTCAGCAGGACTGGGCCCAGAATCCACGTTGGGCCGGCATTCAACGCGGCTATGCGGCAGCCGATGTCGTGAAGCTGCGCGGCTCCGTGGTGACCGAGCACACGCTGGCCAAGCGCGGCGCGCACCGGCTGTGGCAGGACATGCATCGCGAGCCCTTCGTCAATGCTCTGGGCGCACTGACCGGCAACCAGGCCATGCAGCAGGTCAAGGCCGGGTTGAAGGCGATCTACCTTTCGGGCTGGCAGGTGGCCGGTGATGCCAATCTTGCCGGCGAAATGTATCCCGATCAGTCGCTGTACCCGGTCAATTCGGTGCCCAGCGTGGTCAAGCGCATCAACAACACGCTCACGCGCGCCGACCAGATCCAGTGGATGGAAGGCAAGAACCCGGGCGACGAGGACTACATCGACTACTTCGCGCCCATCATGGCCGATGCCGAGGCTGGTTTCGGCGGCGTGCTCAATGCCTTCGAACTGATGAAATCCATGATCGAGGCGGGCGCCGCGGGGGTGCATTTCGAGGACCAACTGGCCTCCGTGAAGAAGTGCGGCCATATGGGTGGGAAAGTGCTCGTGCCGACGCGCGAAGCGGTGGCCAAGCTGGTGGCCGCGCGCCTCGCGGCCGACGTGCTGAACGTGCCGACCATCCTCGTGGCCCGGACCGACGCCGAGGCGGCCGACCTGATCACGTCGGACGTGGACGACAACGACAAGCCGTTTTGCACCGGCGAACGCACGGTCGAAGGCTTCTACCGCACCAAGCCCGGCTTGCAGCAGGCCGTGTCGCGCGGCCTGGCCTACGCGCCGTATACCGACCTGGTGTGGTGCGAGACCGGCAAGCCCGAGCTGGGCTATGCCAAGGCCTTTGCCGAAGCCATCCACGCCAAGTTCCCGGGCAAGATGCTCGCCTACAACTGTTCGCCCTCGTTCAACTGGAAAAAAAACCTGGACGACGCCACCATCGCCAAGTTCCAGAAAGAACTCGGCGCGATGGGCTACAAGTTCCAGTTCATCACCCTGGCCGGTTTCCATGCGCTGAACTATTCCATGTTCAACCTGGCCTACGGTTACGCGCGCAACCAGATGAGCGCGTTCGTCGAACTGCAGGAAGCCGAGTTCGCCGCTGCCGACAAGGGCTTTACCGCGGTGAAGCACCAACGCGAGGTGGGCACCGGCTACTTCGACGCCGTGACCACCACGATCGAAAACGAAGCCTCGACGGCCGCGCTCAAGGGCTCGACCGAAGACGAGCAGTTCTTCGAAAAGAAGGTGGCCTGAGAACCGAGCGGCGCAAGCCGGCGCGAAACACGAAGAGGTGAGGGGACAAGCACCCGGCCGGACCCGAGAGGGTCCGGCTTTTTGATGCGCGCTATTTGTTCTCGTGCCGCATGATCCTGGCCTTCTCGCGCTGCCAGTCGCGCTTGGCCTCGGTGTCGCGCTTGTCGTGCAGCTTCTTGCCGCGGCCGAGCGCGAAGTCGAGCTTGATGCGGGCGTTCTTGTAGTGCAGGTTGAGCGGCACCAGGGTGTAGCCGCGCTGCTCGACCTTGCCGATGAGCCGGCGGATCTCATCCTTGTGCAGCAGCAGCTTGCGGGTGCGGCTGGCGTCGGGACGCACATGCGTGGATGCGCTTTGCAGCGCGGTGACGTTCATGCCGACGAGGAAGAGCTCGCCGTCGCGAATGAGCACATAGCCGTCGAGCAGTTGCGCGCGCCCGGCGCGGATGGCCTTGACTTCCCATCCCTCCAGCACGATGCCGGCCTCGAAGCGGTCTTCGAGGAAATAATTGAAAGCGGCCTTGCGATTTTCTGCGATGCTCATGTGGGCTCCTGCGTGGCGCGCGGCCCTCCGTGGGGGCTTCGCTCCCCTTCGGAGCGGCCGTGCGTCGCGCTCATGGTGTCACCAGTTGGGGGCTGGCTGGTTTTTTACAATCCGTCATTTTAAGAAGCTCGCCCATGGCCGTCGTCCACAAGTCCGTTCTGATCTGGTACAGCGCAAATCAAATGTACGGCTTGGTGGCCGATGTGGCCTCGTATCCGCAATTCCTGCCCTGGTGTGGCGGGGTGGACATCCACGAAGCCACGGCTGAGCGCATGCGTGCCACCATCCACATCGACTTCAAGGGCGTCAAGCAAAGTTTTTCCACCGAGAACACCCAGGTTCCAGGCCGGGAAATCCATCTTCGGCTGGTGGATGGGCCATTTTCTGATCTCCGGGGACGCTGGCTGTTCAAGCCGCTCGAAGGAGACAAGGCGTGCGAGATCGACTTCGAGCTGCATTACAGCTTTTCCAACAGGTTGGTGGAGGCCGTGATCGGCCCGGTCTTCGGGCATATCGCCAAGACCTTCGTCGAAGCCTTCGTGCAGCGCGCCGAGAAAGTCTATGGCTGAGCCGCAGCAGCGCTTACCTGCAGCCCACATCACGGTGCAGGTTTGCTGGTTGCCGGCGCATGGTCCTGCGCTGCTTCGTACTGTATGCATCCCCCCGGGTTCGAGCCTGGCTGATGCGGTGGAGGCAAGCGGTCTGCAAAGCGTGCTGCCTGACGCGAGCTGGCGCGACGCGGGCGGGCATTTGCGGCTGGCTGTTCATGGCGTGCTCAAACCTGCAGGCGCGCGGGTCCGGCCCGGCGACCGCATTGATATCACCCGTCCGTTGACGGTCGATCCCAAAGAGGCCCGCCGCCAGCGGGCGCGCAAGGCGGCCGCGAACCGCCGTGCCACCCGAGCTTGAAGAACGGCGGGGTTGCCGCTCGGATGCCCCGGCCTCAAAGTTGAGGTGGGGGCAGGCTGTCGGCCGGGTCGCGCGGCAGCCACAAACGCACCAGCAGGCCGCCGCCCTTGGCGTTGCTGACTTCCAGGCGGCCATCCATGCGGGCGATGGTCTTGTCGACGATGGCCAGACCCAGGCCGGTACCCTTGGCGGCGGTACGCGCCTCGTCGCCGCGGAAAAACGGACGGGTGAGCAAGGGCAGATGGTCTGGGGCCACGCCCGGTCCATGGTCGCGCACACTCAGGCACACTTCGGTGGAACGCTTGGCGAAACCGATGTCGAGTTCGACGCGGTTGGTTCCAGGCGAGCGGCCATAGCGCCTGGCGTTTTCGATCAAGTTCACCACGATGCGTTGCAGTTCCAGAGGGTCGGCCAACACCCGGGCCTCCGCATCGCGCGGCATGCGGATACAGGTGTCCGGGTTCTTCGTATAGTCGGCGACGATCTTGGCCAGCAGATCGGGGAGGTCCACCGACTCCCGCACCGGACTTGCGCTGCGTGCGTACTCCATGAACTTGTTGATGATGGAGTCGGCTTGCTCGATGTCGGCCACGATGTCGTGGCGGGCCTGGGCATCGGGCACGCTGAGCTCGGCCTCGAGGCGCAGCCGCGCCAGGGGCGTGCGAATATCGTGCGAGATCCCGGCCAGCATCAACGCGCGATCCTGTTCGATGTCCTGCAGGGCGCGCGCCATGCGGTTGAACCCGCGGTTGACCTCGCGGATTTCCTGGGTTCCCGAGGTTTCGCTGAGCTGATACGAGAAATTCCCCTCGCGCACGCGGGCCGTGGCAATGCTGAGGTCGCGTAGCGGGCGGTTGACGAAACTCGCGATGATGGCCGCGCCGATGAGCGCAAGAAGCGTGGCCAACACGCTCCAGATGATCCAGGCCTCGCCGAGCGAGGAATCGATGCGCGAGCGGTCGAGCAGAAGCCAGTAGTCGTCGTGGTCGATGCGAAAGCCGATCCAGAGGCCGGGCCGGCCATTGACTGCCTCGGCAAAATCGAGCTTTTCGTGCAGGCGCGCGTCGACCGACTTCGTCAGGCGGCGGGTGAAATCGGTGTGCGCCATCGGCACCCATTGATCGCTGGCAACGCGGGGGTAGATGTAGATGTCTTCCCGTTTGACCAACTCATCGAGCAGGGCGGTGCGGTATTCGGGCGCCGAATGGACCAGGGCGATGCGCGTCAGGTCGATCAGGCTGGTGATCTGGCGCGATGTCTGCTCGACCCGCGGCCCGAGTTGCAGCACGCGAAAGCTCTGGAACCAGACGGCCAGACTGGCCGATACCAGCAGCACGATGAGGAAAAACGTGCGCCAGTAGAGCCGCCCCGACAGGCCGCCGAAGATGCGCCGCGCCAGGCCGATCTTCTCCGCGCCGGGCGATGCGTGTGGAGCGGGAGGGGGCGACACGCTGGCGTTCAAGGATCAGTCGCGGATTGAGAGCTGCAAGTGCCGGGGCGCCGGTTCGGGGATGACACTTTGAATCCTGGCGGCACCAGCCGCCAGGATTGCGGGCGCGGTGCGGGCACGGGTCGGAGCGAGCAGGGGCTCTGGCTCAGGCGTCCTTGGTGTCGGGCACGAACACATAGCCCACGCCCCAGACGGTCTGGATATAGCGCGGGTGGGCCGGATCGATCTCGACGATCTTGCGCAGGCGCGAAATGGCCACGTCCAGGCTGCGGTCGAAGGCCTCGTAGTCGCGCCCCCGCGCCAGTTCGGCCAGGCGATCGCGCGACAGCGGTTGCCGCGGGTGGCGCACCAGGGCCTTGAGCATGGCGAACTCCCCCGTGGTCAGGCTGATGAGTTCGCCATTCTTGGACAGCTCGCGACGGGCCAGGTCGAGGCTGAAGGGGCCGAACAGCACGGTTTCGTCGTCACGCGCCGGCGCACCAGGCAGCTCAGGATTGGGCTGGCGGCGCAGCACCGCGCTGATGCGCGCCAGCAGTTCGCGCGGGTTGAACGGTTTGGGCAGATAGTCGTCGGCGCCGACTTCCAGGCCGATGATGCGGTCCACGTCCTCACCCTTGGCCGTGAGCATGATGATGGGCGTGAAATCCTTGGAAGCGCGCATGCGCTTGCAGATGGTCAGGCCGTCCTCTCCCGGCAGCATGAGGTCGAGCACGATGAGATCGAAGCGTTCCTTGACCGTGACGCGCTGCATGGCCTTGGCGTCCTCGGCGACGAAGACCTCATAATTTTCCTGGGCCAGATAGCGGCGCAGCAAATCCCTGATGCGGGCGTCATCGTCGACGACCAGAATTTTCTTCGGCTTATCCTGTTGCATGGCTGGGTAGTATGGGGGTTGTGAGAAGCGTGTTCCTGTTCGGTCACATGAGCTTAGGGCGATTGAACCCTGGGGCTAGCCTGTTAAATGTAACCGCGATGATCCTGGGCCGACAAGCGATCCTCAACATAGCCTCCCAATCTTGCATGGCATCGGGTTTGTTGCCGGCATGATTCGGGGCACAAAAAACCCGGTCCATGGACCGGGTTTTTGCTGGGCAGGGTAGCGGCTTACTGGGTGACCTTGGCTTGGGCCAGGAGTTCCTGCTGATACTTCTGCACGGCTTCGCGCTGCAATTCCTGCACGATCTGGGGCTTGAGTTGCTCCAGGGTCGGCGGCTTGGCCGGGCGGGTCTTGTCCAACTTGATGATGTGCCAGCCGAACTGGGTCTGCACCGGGGTGGTGGTGTACTCGCCGGGTTTGAGCTTGGTCAGCGCGGCAGCGAAAGGCTCGACGTAGTTGCCGGGGGTGGACCAGCCGAGATCGCCGCCATGGGCGGCGGAGGCGGTGTCCTTGGAATACTTCTTGGCCAGTTCGCTGAACTTCTCGCCCTTCTTCAGCTTGGCGATGATGTCCGCGGCTTCCTTCTCGGTCGGCACCAGGATGTGCTGGGCGTCGTATTCGGTGGAGCCGAATGTTTTGGCGAACTGGTCGTACTTGGCCTTGATCTGCGCCTCGGTGATGGGGTGCTTCTTGAGGTAGTCGCCGAACAGGGTGCGGATCAGGATGTTCTGACGATTGATCTGGATCTCGTCCTGAACGTCCTTCTGGTTCTGCAGGCCTTGCTTTTCGGCTTCCTGCACCACCACTTCGCGCAGGATCAACTCTTTCTTGATCTGCTCCTTGAGCTGCGGAGTGACCGGTTGGCCGGATTGCTTCGCCATGTTTTCGGCCACGACGTTGACCATGGCTTCGGTGATGGGCTTGCCATTGACGGTGGCGGCGGTTTGCGCACTGGCCAGCGGGCTGAACAGCGCAATGGCCAGTGCGGCCGGCAGGAGTTTGAGGAGTGGCTTGTGCATGTCGGGAAAGGGTGGGGTTCGTGAACGTGGGTTGCAATACATGGAGAGGTTTGCAGCCTACAACTGGGGCGATCCGTAAGGCTCGTCCGGTGCGTGCAGGTCGAGCACGAGGGCATGGATGTCGTGCGCCAGCATCGAAGCCAAGGCATCATACACGAGCCGGTGGCGTGCGATTCTTGACTTTCCTGCGAAGATGCGGCTGACCAGAAACACGCTGAAATGGCTGCCTTGCGGGTCGAATCCGCCATGGCCGACATGGCTTGCGGAATCGTCCGTGACCTTCAGCTGCTCGGGCAGCGAAAGCCTGGCGCAGAACCTGTTCGATGACTTCGGCGCGGCGCATGGTTTCAGCTGCTTTTTTGCGGCAGGTAGCGGGCGATCATCAGCGACTGGATGACCGCGAACACGAGGGTGAGCGCCAGGCTGCCGAACAGCTTGAAGTTCACCCAGGTGGCGGTGGAGAAGTGGTAGGCGACCCAGATGTTGAGCAGGCCCATGATGGCGAAGTAGGCCGTCCACGACCAGTTCAGCCGGTTCCAGGCGACGGCTGGCAACTCCATCTGGCTGCCGAGCAAGGAGCGGATGAGGTTCTTGCGGTAGATCAGCTGACCCCCGGCCAGCGCCAGCGCGAACAGCCAGTACAGGACGGTGGGTTTCCACTTGATGAAGGTTTCGTCGTGCAGCAGCAGCGTGGCGCCGCCGAACACCACCACCACCACCAGGCTGACCCAGAGCATGGCGTCCACCTTGCGATGCTTGAACCAGACCCAGCCGATCTGCGCGAAGGTGGCGGCGATGGCTACGCCGGTGGCCACGTAGATGCCGCCGAACTTGTAGGCGGCGAAGAACAGGATGATGGGGAAGAAGTCGAACAGGAGTTTCATGCCGGCATTATCCCTGTTTGCCCTGCGCGGCAGCATGCCCGACAGGCGTGAAATCGAGCGCTGCGGAGTTGATGCAGTAGCGCAGGCCTGCCGGGCCCGGGCCGTCGGGGAAGACATGGCCGAGATGGGCTCCGCATTTCGCGCAGCGCACTTCGGTGCGGACCATGCCGTGGCTGCGGTCTTCCACGGCCTCGATGGCCTGTTGCCACACCGGTTCCGTGAAGCTGGGCCAGCCGCTGCCGGAATCGAACTTGGTGGCGGAGTCGAACAGCACCGTGCCGCAGCAGACGCAGCGGTAGCTGCCGTCGGCGTGGTGGTCCCAGTACTTGCCGCTGAACGGGGCTTCGGTGGCGCTGCAGCGCGTCACACGATATTGCTCGGGGGTGAGCTTGGCGCGCCACTCGGCGTCGTCGATCGGGGTTTGAGGCATGGCGTTGTTTCCTTCTGAAGCTTGGTACGGCCAGGGCGTTTGCTTGGTCACGAGGAACACGACAGCGCGGGGGCTTCGGCGTCTTGCGGCGGCGCCGCGGCATAGGCCGCATGTTCGGGCTGCTCGGCATAAGGATGCCGCAGCACGCCCAGCAGTTCCCTCGCCGGCGCAAAATCGCCGTCCTCGGCCGCGGCGATCACCCGTTGCGCGAGATGGTGGCGCAGCACGAAGCGGGGGTTCACGCCGTCCATCGCGCGTTTGCGCGTGGCGTCGTCCTGCGGATTCTGGCGCAGGCGCCTGCGGTAGTCGGCGACCCAGGCCTGGAAACGGTGTGGCCGGTTGGCGAACAACGCTTCCAGTTCCGGGAGCACGGGGGCGCCCGGATCCGCGCCGAGGGTGCCGAGCAGGCGAAAGCTCAAGGTCCAGTCGCTGCGATTCTCGGCCATCGCTGCCAGCCAGGCATCGACCAGATCGTCATCGCCGGATTGCGGCTCGTCCAGGCCGAGCTTGGCTTGCAGCCGTGCGCGCATGGCCTGCGAGAACTGGGCCTCGAAGGCCTCGAAGGCCTCCACGGCATCGACGGCATGTTGCGGCTGGCCGATCAGCGGCAGCAGGGCTTGGGCCAGCGCCAGCAGGTTCCAACGTGCGACGGCAGGCTGCTGGGACCAGGCGTAGCGGCCGAAGCGGTCGGTGGTGTTGGGGGTGTGATCGGGATCGAAGCCGTCCATGAAGGCGAAGGGCCCATAGTCCAGGGTCCAGCCCAGCATGGACATATTGTCGGTATTCATCACGCCGTGGATGAATCCGACGCACTGCCATTGCGCCACGAGCCGCGCGGTACGGGCCACGACTCCCTGCAGCAGGGCCAGCGCCGGGTTGTCGGCGCCGGCACAGGCGGGGTCGACGCGGGCGATGGTCCAGTCGACCAACTTCCGCAGGGCGTCGTGTTGGCCGCCGTAGCTGAAGTGTTCGAAATGGCCGAAGCGCACGAAGGTCGGGGCAAGTCGCGTGACGACCGCCGCCGTTTCCATGCGTTCGCGCGGCACGGGAAGCGGCGACGTGACGAGGCAGAGCGCGCGCGTGGTGGGAATGCCCAGGTGCCACATCGCCTCGCTGGCCAGGAATTCGCGCAGGGACGAGCGCAGCACGGCGCGGCCATCGCCGTGCCTGGAGTAGGGCGTGCGGCCTGCGCCCTTGAGTTGAACCTCCCAGCGTGGGAAGCCGCAGTTCTGCGGCGCGTCGGGCGCGTCCGTTTCGCCCAGCAGGTGGGCGCGCCCATCTCCGAGCTGTCCGGCCCAGTTGCCAAACTGGTGCCCGGCGTACACGGTGCAGATGGTGTCGCACCCCGCTGGGGGACGATTGCCGCTGAACAGCTCCGCCCAGAGTTGGCGTATGTCATCGTCCTGGTGCGGGGAGTCGAGGGCGAGGAGCCGTGCGGCCTCGTCGCTGACCAGGCTGACCGTCGGCGCCGGCACGCCCTGCGGCTGCACGGCGCGATAAAACTCCGGCCCCAGTGCGCAATAGGGCTGCCGGAGTGTCAAGCCGTCGAGGCGCATCGACGGTGATTGGCAGGTTTCCATAGCGCGATTGTCCCCGAGACGCGATGTCCCTGGTGCCCGGGGTGCGTTGCCGATCGGTGGCATCTTCTAGGCCGTGGGACGTATGCAAGCTTCATACTATCCGGATGTATTAAAAATAACAAAATGAAACATTTGCATGGGGTGCTCTTCGAAAAATCAGGGTTTTCCCAGGGGTCGCGGTCTTGAGAAGAATATGTGCATTGCAGCACAATGTCCGGACGATCAACGATTTCTGACCAATGCCGAATATATCCATACTGCGCACACGCGGGCTCAGCAAGCATTTTTCCGGATTTTCCGCAGTTCAAAACGTCGATCTGGATATTGCGCAGGGCTCGATTCATGCGCTGGTCGGGCCGAACGGGGCTGGTAAAACAACGTGTTTCAATCTCTTGAGTAAATTCCTCCAGCCCAGTTCCGGAGATATTTATTATCTTGATCGCAATATCACGAAGATGCAGCCTGCCGATGTCGCCAGGCTGGGTATGGTGCGTTCATTTCAAATCAGTGCGACATTTCCGCACATGACTCTTCTCGAAAATGTGCGCGTCGGGCTACAACGCCATTCGGGACTGGCGCATCAGTTCTGGATGCCCGTGCAGGTTCTTAAACGGCTGGACGACGCAGCCATCGGGTTTCTCGATCTGGTCGGCTTGTCGGCCCAGGCTGGGCAACTCGCCGTCAACCTTCCCTACGGTCACAAACGCGCGCTGGAATTGGCCACGACCCTAGCCATGAATCCGCAGCTGCTTTTGCTGGACGAACCCACCCAGGGCCTGGGGCACGAGGACGTCGAGCAGGTGACCAACCTCATTCAACGGGTGGCCAAGGGGCGCACGGTGCTGATGGTGGAACACAATATGTCGGTCATCGCCAAGATCTGCGACCGCGTCACGGTGATGCAACGCGGCCAGGTGCTGGCCGAGGGCAGTTACGACGAGGTCTCGCGCAATCCCGAGGTCATTGCCGCGTATATGGGCGAGTCCGAAGGAACGCTCAGTTCCGCGGCGAGGGCCGATCCATGAGCGCCGCCGCGCACGATCAGACCGTGGAGGCGCCATCATGGCGCGACTCGGCTGTGAAGTCGGCTTCCCAAGACGCCCAGGCGGCGCTGGTGATCGAGAACCTGCACGCCTGGTACGGCGAGTCACACGTGTTGCACGGCGTCAACCTGACGGTCGAACCCGGCGAGACGGTTTGCCTGCTCGGGCGCAATGGGGCGGGACGTACCACCACCTTGCGTGCCATCATGGGCCTGACCAGCGGGCGCAGCGGCAGCATCCGCGTGTTCGGCCACGAGGTGTCCGGCTTGCCCCGGCATCGTGTGGCGCCGCTCGGCGTGGGTTACTGCCCGGAGGAGCGGGGTATTTTCGCCAGCCTGACGGCAAAAGAGAATTTTTTCCTGCCGCCGCGTTTACAAACTGGATTTTCCGGGATCAGCGTGGAGGAAATCTACGCGCTGTTTCCCAATTTGCAGGAGCGTGCGAACAGCCCCGGTTCGCGTTTATCCGGGGGCGAACAGCAAATGCTGGCCGTTGCGCGAATTTTGCGCACGGGGGCACGTCTTCTATTGCTCGACGAAATTTCGGAAGGTCTGGCTCCCGTGATTGTTCAGGCGCTAGGGCGGGCGATTGCCGAGTTGAAAAAAAAAGGGTTTTCTGTTTTACTCGTCGAACAAAATTTCAGATTTTCCGCAAATCTGGCCGACCGTTTTTATGTCATGGAGCGGGGGCAGATTGTGCTGGAAATAGCGCGCGCCGATCTCGATCGGCATCGCGCCGAGCTTCGGGGTTTACTGGGTATTTAACAGCCGACGAATCGTCATCCGCACAAAAGGAGATTTGCATGAAACTCAAGACACTGGCATGGGCGCTCGCCCTGGCTCTGGGCACCGCAACCCTGGCACGGGCTGAAGCGCCCGTCAAAATCGGCTTCATCACGGATATGTCCGGGGTCTATTCCGCGGTGGACGGCCCCGGCGGCGTCGCCGCCATGAAGATGGCCATCCACGACTTCGGCGGCTCGGTGTTGGGCCGCAAGATCGAGTTGCTGACCTTCGACCACCAGAACAAGGCCGACCTGGCCGCGGGCAAGGCCAAGGAATATTTCTCGCAGGACGGCGTGGACATGCTGGTCGGCGGCACCAACAGCGCCACGGCTTTGGCGATGGAGCCGATCGCTGCGCAATACAAGAAACCGTTCTTCGTGGTCGGCGCAGGCGCGTCGAGCATCGTCGGCAAGCAATGCACACCCTACACCGTGATGTACGCCTACAACACCACGGCACTGGCACGCGGCACCGCGAGCGCGGTGATCAAGCACGGTGGCAAGAGCTGGTATTTCCTCACGGCCGATTACGCCTTCGGCAAGTCCTTGGAAAGCGAGGCGGCCAAGGTGGTCGATGCCGATGGCGGCAAGGTGGTGGGGCAGGTCCTGGCGCCGCTGGGCGCATCCGATTTTTCGTCGTATCTGCTGCAGGCGCAGGCCTCCAAGGCCCAGGTTCTCGGCCTGGCCAACGCCGGGGGCGATTCGGATAACGCCATCAAGCAAGCCAATCAGTTCGGCGTGACCAAGACCATGAAACTGGCCGGTCTGCTGCTGTTCATCACCGACATCCACAGCGTCGGCCTGCCGGCCGCGCAGGGTCTGTTCCTCACCACGCCGTGGTACTGGAACCAGAATGCCCAGTCGCGCGCATGGGCCGAGCGCTATTTCAAGGAAATGCATGCCATGCCCACCTTCCTGCAGGCGGGTGACTACTCCGCCGTGCTGACCTATCTGAAGGCGGTGAAGGCAGCCGGTACGACCGACGGCACCAAGGTCATGGACACGCTGCGCAAGATGAAGGTCAACGACATGTTCATGCACGACGGTTTCATGCGCCCCAGCGGCCTGATGATCCACGATATGTATCTGGAGCAGGTGAAAACTCCGGCGGAATCCAAGGAGCCCTGGGACTACTACAAGCTCGTGCAGACCATTCCCGGCAATGACGCCT
>MLJW01000438.1_pt1 | contig 18854 bp, 11 predicted proteins | sample 888231 | NCBI WGS metagenome assembly MLJW01 (sample SAMN05788063, study PRJNA343431) | mine drainage metagenome | isolation source: sample collected from the inflow into an acid mine drainage treatment plant... | place: Germany: Lusatia, lignite mining district
GGGCACCGTGGTGGCGAGGCGCTGTTCTTTGTTGGTGACCAGCGCGATGCGTACCTGCGCCGCGCGCAAGGCCTTGAGCGTACTGAGCACATCGGGATAGAGGCGGCTGCGCTGCCCGGTACGCACGGCATAGAACTCGGCAAAGCGCGGCATCAGGATGTCGAGCGTGCCGGTGCGCCGCACCGTCTCTTCTTCGAGGCCGGTGGCGTGAGCATAGGCGTGCAGCATGAGCTCGCGCGTGCCGTGGCCGATCCAGGTGCGGATCAGGTGCTCGGGAACCTCGGGCAGTTGCTGGTCGCGCAGCAGATCGTTGACCGCGTCGGTGATTTCCGGCGCGGTCTCCACCAGCGTGCCGTCGAGGTCGAACATCACCAGATCGAACATGGTGGAAGGCCCGGTGCTCAATTCATCGAACGGACGACATTGCCGTCCTCGGTCTCGTGACGCGACGCATGCATGCGCACCACGGCCTGCGCCACCTCGGCGGTGTGCTCGGGGGTGATCTTGAAATGCTTGTACAGGTCACCTGCAGGAGCCGACTCGCCGAAGGTCGCAATGCCGACCACGCCGCCGGACAGGCCGACGTATTTACGCCAGAAGTCGGGGTGCGCCGCCTCGACGGCCACGCGCGGCACGTACAGGGGCAACACCGTGTTGCGATAGGCCTCGTCCTGACGGTCGAACGCTGCGGTGCAAGGCATGGACACCACGCGCGCGGCCACGCCGGCACCCTCCAGCAGTTTCTGCGCCTTGAGTGCGATCTCGACCTCGGAGCCGGTGCCGATCAGCACGACCTGCGGCTTGCCACCGGCGGCTTCGGACAGCACGTAACCTCCGCGCGCAATCTGCGTCTCGCCACCCGCAGGATGTTCCGAGGACAGCAGGTTCTGGCGCGACAGCAGCAGGGCGCTCGGGCCGGTCTTGCGCTCGACAGCGCACTTCCATGCGACAGCGGTCTCCAGCACGTCGGCCGGGCGCCACACGTCGAGGTTGGGGATGAGACGCAGGCTCGGCGTCTGCTCCACCGCCTGGTGGGTCGGACCGTCCTCGCCCAGGCCGATGGAGTCGTGCGAGAACACGTGCACCACGCGCTGCTTCATCAGCGCGCTCATGCGTACCGCGTTGCGCGAGTAGTCGGAGAACATCAGGAAGGTGCCGCCGTAGGGCAGGAAGCCGCCGTGCAGCGCCATGCCGTTCATCATCGCGGTCATGCCGAATTCGCGCACGCCATACGACAGGTAGTTCACCACCTCGCCGCCCTTGGCGTTGGCCCAGGGCTTGGAGTCCTTGACCGCGGTGAGATTGGAGCCGGTGAGATCGGCCGAGCCGCCGAACATGCCGGGCAGCGCCGGAACCAGGGTCTCGAGGGCGATTTGCGAGGCCCTGCGCGTGGCGGTGGCGGCCGAGACGGCGCGCGCCTTGGCGTAGAGCTCCCGCACCGTTTCGCCCCAGCTGGCGGGCAAGTCACCCGCCATGCGGCGCTTGAACTCGGCTGCCAGCGCCGGGTGGGCCTTTTCGTACGCCGCGAAACGCGCGTTCCAGGCTGCCTCCAGCTTGGCGCCGTGCGCCTTGGCGTTCCAGGCGTCGTAGATGTCCTGCGGGATCTCGAACGGCCCGTACGCCCAGCCCAGCGCCTTGCGCGTGGCCTCGGCTTCGGCGCTACCCAGCGCCGAGCCATGCACGTCGTGCGTACCGGCCTTGTGGGGCGAACCCCAGCCGATCGTGGTCTGGCAGATGATGAGCGTGGGCTTGTCGCCACTGGTCTTGGCCTCGGCCGTGGCGCGCTCCACCGCCTGCGCGTCGTGGCCGTCGATCGGGCCGATCACGTTCCATCCGTAGGACTGGAAACGCAGCACGGTGTTGTCGGTGAACCAGTGCTCGACATGGCCGTCGATCGAGATGCCGTTGTCGTCGTAATAGGCGATGAGCTTGTTCAGCTTGAGCGTGCCGGCCAGCGAACACACCTCGTGGCTGATGCCCTCCATCAGGCAGCCGTCGCCCAGGAACACATAGGTGTGGTGGTTGACGATCTCATGGCCGGGCTGGTTGAACTTGCGCCCCAGCATCTGCTCGGCCAGGGCCATGCCGACGGCGTTGGCCAGGCCCTGGCCCAGCGGACCGGTGGTGGTTTCGACACCGGGGGTGTAGCCGACCTCGGGGTGCCCCGGGGTCTTGCTGTGCAGCTGACGGAAACGCTTGAGTTCCTCGATCGGCAGGTCATAGCCGGTGAGGTGCAGCAGGGCGTAGATCAGCATCGAACCGTGGCCGTTGGACAGCACGAAACGGTCGCGGTCGGCCCAGTGCGGATTGGCCGGGTTGTGGTGCATGTGGTTGCGCCACAGCACCTCGGCGATGTCGGCCATGCCCATGGGGGCGCCGGGGTGGCCGCTCTTCGCGGCTTCCACGCCATCGATGGCGAGGAAGCGGATGGCGTTGGCCAGGCGGCGGCGCTGGGTGGGGTCGATGACGGGAAACAGTTCGTTGTGCGCGTTCATGGTTTCATCCTCGCAATGTGGGCGTGGCAGCTTCTGGAACCTGGGACCGGATCAGCCGGCACGGCGCTTGATGTCCATCAGGCGCAGGATCATGGGAGTGAAGATGAGCTGCATCGCGAGGCCCATCTTGCCGCCGGGCACGACAAGGGTGTTCGGCCGCGTCATCCAGGAGTCGTGCAGCATGGACACGAGGTAGGGGAAATCGATGCCGTGCGGATCGGCGAAGCGGATCACCACCATGCTCTCGTCCAGGCTGGGAATGTCCTTGGCGATGAAGGGGTTGGACGTATCCACCGTCGGCACGCGCTGGAAGTTCACATGCGTGCGGGAGAACTGCGGCGTGATGTGATGCACGTAATCGGGCATGCGACGCAGGATGGTGTCCATCACCGCCTCTTGCGAATAGCCGCGCTGGATCTGGTCGCGGTGCAGCTTCTGGATCCACTCGAGATTGATGATGGGCACCACCCCGACGAGCAGGTCGACCTGCGCCGCGACATTGATCTTGTCGTCCGCATAGCCGCCGTGCAGCCCTTCGTAGAACATCAGGTCCGAACCCGGCGCAATGTCCTTCCAGTCGGTGAAGTTGCCCGGAGGGACGCCGTGCTCGGCGGCCTCGACATCGTCATGGATGTATTTGCGCACCTTGCCGCCGCCGGTGGCGCCATAGGCCTTGAACACGTTCTCGAGTTCGCCCAGCAGGTTGGCCTCGGGGCCGAAGTGGCTGAAATTGCGGTTGCCGGAGGCCTCCTGCTTTTTCATCTCCTCGCGCATGTCCATGCGGTTGTACTTGTGGAAGGAGTCGCCCTCGACGATTTGCGCGGTGAGTTTTTCGCGGCGAAAAATGTGCTGGAAACTGCGCATCACCGTGGTGGTGCCGGCTCCCGACGAACCCGTGATGGCAATGATGGGGTGTTTGGCTGACATGGCGTGAAGGTGCGAAATGGAAAACCGGATGGCCGCCGCAGCGAACCTGGGCCCGCTGCGGCGCGACGAAACGACTGGGGATGAGACGGACGATGCGCCGGTCAGGCACGCGCATCGTCGCTGTATAGGGAACGATCTTTGAACAGCGGCGACACGAACGGCTTGTCCTCGCCCCTATCGTATTCCCGGTGATAGCGCTCGAGCCGCTCGATTTCGTTCTTCGAACCCAGCATCACCGGCACGCGCTGGTGCAGCGAGGTCGGCTGCACGGACATGATCCGGGCGCGCCCCGTCGACGCCGCACCGCCTGCCTGCTCGATGATGAAGCCAATGGGATTGGCCTCGTACATCAGGCGCAGGCGGCCGGGCTTGCTCAGATCCTTGGTGTCCTTGGGATACATGAAGATGCCGCCACGCATCAGAATGCGGTGCACGTCCGCCACCATCGAGGCGATCCAGCGCATGTTGAAGTCGCGGCCGCGGTCCCCGGTCTTGCCGGCCTTGCATTCGGCGACATAGCGCTGCACGGGCGGCTCCCAGAAGCGCTCGTTGCTGGCGTTGATGGCGAACTCGCTGGTGTCCTCGGGAATCTTGAGGTCCGGGTGCGTGAGGATGAAGTTGCCGATTTCGCGGTCCAGCGTGAAGCCGTGGGTGCCCTTGCCCACGGTGAGGACCATCATCGTGGCCGGGCCGTAGATGGCATAGCCGGCCGCGACCTGCTCCACGCCCGGGCGCAGGTAGTCGGCCGTCGCGGGATCGCCGATCTTGGTGTGGCGCAGCACGGAAAAGATCGTGCCCACCGAGACGTTCACGTCGATGTTGGACGAACCATCGAGCGGATCGAACACCAGCAGGTAAGGACCGCGCTCGAATTCCTTGGGCAAGGCGTAGGGATCATCCATTTCCTCGGAGGCCATGCCGGCCACCAGACCACCCCATTCGCAGGCCTGGATCATCGCGTCGTTGGAGAGCACGTCGAGCTTCTTCTGGGTCTCTCCTTGCACGTTCTCGGTCCCCAGCGAGCCGAGGAAGCCTCCCAGCGCGCCCTTTGCCGTCATCGAAGCGATCGACTTGACGGCGGCCGTCACGTCGATCAACAAGGCGGCCAAATCGGCCTGGTCTTCCGCACCGCGCAGTTGCTCGATGAGGAATTTGGAAATGGTGGTGCGGCCTTGCTGCATGGTGAGTCTCCAGGTTCGAAATTCTCGGGTGGCGGATCCCGCCACGAGGGCAGAGTTGCTGCGCTGCCTGACCCAGGAGGGCGCCGTTCGGGCGAGTCCTGCCGGGGTCTGTCAACGCAACCTGCTTCGGATGCAATCGTCCGCCGGGGGATCGTTGCGCCGATTGTGTGGGGCGCCGTTGCACCGCATCGCTGGCGCCGTAGACGGCAGGATCGGGCCGACTGACATGCGCCGCAAAGGCCGGCCCCGAACAGCTTTTTCAAAAAACCTGGACTCCCCGACCTCGATCCAGGACGCTTGAAAAAGCCCGCAGCCAGAATTAACGGAGACTCGCATGAACAGAACACTGCGACTGCGGTAAAAGCTCATCGGTTTCCCTCAGAGCCCGTTCACAACCATGCGGACGCCGCCTTTTCGCCTGGCGACTGCCCCAATAAGTTTGGTGAATCAACACCGGATTCAGGTGCAACTCTCTTGCCTACAAATATAAGTCACGACTCAATTAAGGTAAATTCACAATTTCTTGATTGTCGATTCAGAAAGTCTGATGAAAAACGTCACCCTGCGCCAATTGCGCGTGTTCGTGGCCGCGGCGCGGCACCTGAATTTTGGCAAGGCGGCCAAAGAACTGCACCTGACACCGCCTGCCGTCTCGATGCAGATTCGCGACCTGGAAACCCAGGTCGGGCTGCCGCTGTTCGAACGCAGCGGCAAGTCCGTCAGCCTGACCGTCACCGGAGAATACCTGCTGGTGTACGCGCGGCGCATGCTGTCAACCCTGAAGGACGCCGAGGACGCGCTGGCGCGATTCCGCGGCCTGCAGTCGGGGCGGCTGACCATCGGCATGGTCAGCACAGCCAAGTATTTCGTGCCCCGCCTGCTCAAGCTGTTTCGCGAGGAGCATCCGAATATCGAGGTTCGGCTGGTGGTCGGCAACCGCGAACAGCTGGTGTCGCAGTTGCAGCGCAACGAGCTCGATCTGGCCATCATGGGCCGCCCGCCGCGCGAGATCGCCACCCGGGCCGAACCCTTCGCCGCGCACCCGCTCGGGGTGATTTGCGCCCCCGACCATCCGCTGATGGGCGACGCGCAGTGCGCGGCCACGACCTTGTCCAACTTCAGCTTCATCATCCGCGAATCCGGCTCGGGCACGCGCACGGCCATGGAGGAATACCTGCGCGAGCATCGCGTGGAAGTCCGCATCGCGATGGAACTGGCCAGCAACGAAACCATCAAGCAGGCCGTGATGTCCGGCATGGGCGTGAGCTTCCTCTCGCTGCACAGCATCGGCATGGAACTGCGCAACGGGCTCATCGGCGTGCCGGACGTGGAAGGGCTGCCCCTGATTCGGCGCTGGCATGTGGTCAATACGTCCAGCAAGATGCTCTCGCCTTCGGCCGAAGCCTTCCGCTACTTCGTGCTGGAGCATGGGGAGGCTTACCTCGCGCAGGAATTCGGCAGTCTCCAGCCGCTCAGCCCCGTCGCCGCGCTCGCCGCGACCGCGGGCGACGCGAAACCGGCGAAGGCGATGCCGCCGCCGCGCGTCAAGACCCCGTCGACAGGGCGGCCCAAGCCCCTAGCAACGCCAGCGGCGCCGTCTCGGCGCGCAAAACCCGCGGTCCCAGACTGACCGGGACGAACCCGGCACGCACGGCCAGGCTCGTTTCTTCCGGGCTCAGGCCGCCCTCCGGGCCGCTCAGAACGGTGAGCGCGCTCCAGCCCGCGCCCGCACCGGCCCACGCGGCGAAGGACAAGGCCTGGCCCTGGCCCGGCGCGCACAAGACACACCGCGCCGCGCCGCCCGGCGCGGCGCCGGCCTGTGGCGGCAAGGAGGCGAGCCAGGCCTCGAGGCCTGCCGCGGCGTGAACCACCGGGATGCGGTTGCGTCCGCACTGCTCGCAGGCGGCCTGCGCGATGGCCTGCCAATGCGCGGCGCGGCGCGTGGCGCGCTCGCCTTCCAGGCGCAGCACGGTGCGGGAGGTCATCAGCGGCTGCACGGCGGCCGCGCCCAGCTCGGTGGCTTTTTCCACCAGCCAATCCATGCGTTCGTTCGCCGGCATGCCCACGGCCAAGGTCACGGCGGGGGACAGTTCGCGCTCGACCGGCAGGTGGCGCAGGATCTCGACCCGCGCTGCGGGCGGCGGGTTGACCAGTCGCGCCTCCCATTCGCCGCCGCTGCCGTCGAACAGGACCAAGGCATCGCCCGCGCGCAGGCGCAGCGCCTGGGCGTGGCGAACGGCGGCAGGCGGCAAATCGACCATGCCCGCGACCAACGGGCCCGAAAGATAAAGGCGCGGCATGGACGCTCGAATCCGCGCCGACTCAGCCCTGGAGCAGGACGAGCAAAGCGGCCGTGTCGGCGCTGAACAGGGCGATACCCTCGGCCAGCTTGCTGCGGCACATCGCATCGGCGGCCAGCGCGTCCTCGAATGCCGCCTGCGACAGGGCCAGCGGCGCGTCGTCCTCGGGGGCGCCGGCCTGGGCCGGATCGAGTCGGCGCGGCATGGGCTCGTCGCTTCGCGCCAGCGCGTCGAGCAAGGCCGGAGCGATGGTCAGCAGGTCGCACCCGGCCAGGGCGGCGATCTGCGCCGTGTCGCGGAAGCTCGCGCCCATGACCTCGGTGGCGATGCCGCGCGATTTGTAGAACCACCAGATGCGCAGCAGGGCCCGCACGCCGGGGTCGTTCGGGCCGCGCATGGCCTGCGCGTCCCATGCATCTCCCGCCTGCTGGCGCTGCCAGTCCGTGATGCGGCCGACAAAGGGGGAGATGAGCTGCACCCCCGCCGCGGCACATGCACGCGCCTGGTCGAACGAAAACAGCAAGGTCATATTGCAGGCGATGCCGTCGCCCGCCAGCCGCTTCGCGGCCTCGATGCCCTCCCAAGTGGCGGCGATCTTGATCAGCACGCGCTCGCGGCCCACGCCCTGCGCGGCGTACAGCGCGACGAGGCGGCGCGCCCGCGCCACGGTGGCCGCCGTATCGTGCGACAGCCGGGCGTCCACCTCGGTCGACACGCGCCCCGGAATGCGCGCGAGGATTTCGCAGCCGAAGCGCACCAGCAGCCGGTCCATGGCTGCATCGACGCCGGCTTGCGCCGCGTCACGGATGTCGCGCTCAAGCAGCAGATGCGCGTACTCGGGCTGACGCACCGCGCGCAACACCAGACTCGGGTTGGTGGTGGCGTCCCGAGGCTGGAGCCGCGGCAGTTGAAGGAATTCGGCGGTGTCGGCGACGATGGCGGTGTGACGGCGCAGGGCGGCAAGACTGTTCATGCGCACATCGTAGCCCCCAAGCAGGCCACCGGGCGAGCCGGGCCGTGCGTCGTTCGCCCTGCGCCGATGCTGCGGACGCGGTCAATCCGTTCGGCCCACGCCAAGCGTTGTCGACCGGTGGCAACGTCCCCGGCCGCAGCACAAACGATGAGTAAGATGATTGCTCGCCGACGCGGCGCAAACCAAGACCTCCACCATGCGCACCCCAAAAACCGTCTTGCGTCTCATGCGCCTCATGCTTGTCGCAGCTGCATGCATGGCATCCATCGCTGGACCGGTCGCCGCACAGGCCGCGCCGCCGGGCTTCGTCCCGCAGATCATCGTGCAGATGGCCCCGGCATCGCCGGGCAGCACGCAGCGTCTTTCGCCCGCGGCGGCGGCCGGCAACCGCCTGATGAGCCTGGCCGCGGCGGCCGGCGTTGCCGTGGACAAGGCCATCCCGATGTCGGGCGGCGCGCAGGTCCTGCAGCTGCCCGCCGGCAGCACGCCGGCGCAGCTGCGGTCGGCGCTCGCCGCGCTGCGCGCCCAGCCCGGCGTGGCCGACGCCGAGCCCAACATCCGCCTGCACCTGCAACTGGTGCCCAACGACCCCTGCTACACGGCCGTGTGCCAGGGCCAGGTTCCCTACAGCGATGGAACTTTCGGAACCAGCGAAGACAACCAGTGGGATCTGCAGAATCCCACGCTCGCCGGCGCCGCGGCGATCAATGCCGAACGCGCCTGGGACACCACCACCGGCGGCGCCACCGTGGCCGTGCTCGACACTGGCATCCTGTCCGGCTGGCCCGACCTGCAGAACCAGATTTTGCCGGGCTACGACATGATCAGCACGGTGGACGCGCAGACCAATCCGCTCGGGCGCAACGCCAACCCGGCCGACCTCGGCGACTGGGTCACCAGCGCCGAGTCGGCCAACGTCAATGGCCCGTACTACGGCTGCCCGGTTGACGACAGCTCCTGGCACGGCACCTTCATCGCCGGCGAGATCGCCGCGATGGGCAACGACGGCCAGAACATCGCCGGCATCAGCTGGGGCAGCAAGATCCTGCCGGTGCGCGTGGCGGGCAAGTGCGGCGCGCTGCTGTCGGACGTCATCGACGGCATCCGCTGGGCGGTCGGCATGAGCGTGCCTGGAGCGCCGGCGAACCCGAATCCGGCGCGGGTCGTCAACATCAGCTTCGGCGGCACGGCGCCCTGCGGCAGCGCCCTGCAAAGCGCGATCGACGACGCCACGGCGCGCGGCGCGCTGGTCGTCACGGCGGCGGGCAACGAATCCGGCACCATCGGCGTGCCGGCCAACTGCCAGGGCGTGGCCGCGGTCGGCGCCGCCAACCAGAACGGCGGCAAGGCCACCTATTCGGATTATGGCGATGGCATCAGCCTGATGGCGCCGGGCGGCGACCTGAGCGCCCACAACACCGACCCGGGACTGATCTCGCTGTCCAACAGCGGCACCACCACGCCGTCGAGTAATGTCCTGCGCATCGAGCAAGGCACCAGCTTCGCCGCGCCGATGGTGTCGGGCGTGGCGTCCCTGATGCTGGCGCGCAATCCGCAACTCACCCCGGCTTCGCTGCTCGCGCTGATGGAAAACAGCGCAAGGCCCTTCCCGGCCGTCAACGGGCTGGCCACTTGCGACACCAGCGCGCAGTCGGGCGATCCCAACAACCCCAGCACCTCCCCGGCCGCGCAGAACTGCAACTGCACCACCGCCACCTGCGGCGCCGGACTGTTGGACGCCGCGGTCGCGGTGCAGAACGCGGTCGACCCGGTGGCGGTCATCTCGGCCACTCCCGCATCGCCCCAAGCCGGCGCCAGCATCACGCTTTCGTCAGCGGGAAGCAGCCCCTCGCCCGGCGCCAGCCTCGCGACCTACCAATGGGCCCAAACGGCCGGCCCGGCCGTGGCGCTCAGCGGGGCCAATGCCGCCACGGCGACGTTCATCGCACCCGCGCCCGCGACCTATGGCTTCAGCCTCACCGTCATCGACAGCGCCGGGAACAGCGCCACCTCCCAAACGCAGGTCGTGGTCACCGCGCCGGCCGGGTCGTCCGGCGGCGGCAGCGCGGCCGATCCGCTCGAACTCCTGGCTCTCGGCGGGCTCGTTCTCGTCGCGCTCCGGGGTGGGCGCCGCAGCCGCAATTGAATGCGTCTCGCGGCGCCTGCCGCGCCGCGGTGCCCCACACCACGGCCAGGCCGCCAACACGACGCCGGCCGCGGCTCCGGCCAGATGTGCCGCCACCACGACGGGAAACGCCCACCAGCGTTCGAGTGCGATGGGCGTACGCCAACCATGCTCGGCGTACAGCTTGAGACCGATGAGGGCCAGCAGCAGACCCCCGATGCCGCGCGCCATGCGCCTGCCGGCGGCATCGATCTCGGAATGGCCCGAGAACAGCAAGCGCAGCCCGAGCGCCACCGCTGCGGCGTGCAGCGCACCGGACAGGCCGGCGGCAAAGCCGACGTCGCGGCTGAACACGAACAGCAGGATATTGACCATCACAGCGCCGAGAAGCACATTGCGCACCAGCTCGCACCCGAGGGCAAAGCGCCGCGCCAGCGCCAGCAACAACCCGGCCGCCGACGCGTTCACCGCGGCGTGTAGCGCGCCCAGGTGCACGAAGCCGCCTGTCAGCAGGCGCCACCACTGCCCCTGCACGACCAGCGGACGGCTGTATTGCAGCGCGCCCACCCAGGGGTCGGCGGCGAGGGCGAGCAGAAACAGGCCCAGCGCAAAAGCGACCGGCGCGCAATCGCGGATGGAACGCATGGCGCGGAGGATCGCGGATTGGGCTGCGGGTGGCGTCAGGCGCGCACCGGAGCGTCAGCCGTGGGCCGCCCCCAGGCGGCGTTCCGGCGCGCCCCCGGGCCCAGCGCAAGCCTGGGACGGCGCGCCGAACACCGCCTCGGTCAAGGCGCGCACGGCGGCGCGCTCGGCGGCGACCGATTCGGGGGCGATATGCGCCGCCTGCGAGGCGCCCTCCATGCGGGCATGGTGCTGCAGCTTGCGCAAACGGCGGTAGGCATCGGCCGCGCCGCGACCGATGCCGGCGGGCAGCAGACCCAGCTGTTCGGCGTTTTGCAGCAGCGCGATATTGCCGATGTCCGCCGCGAGTTCCGCATGCTTGGAGGCATGGGCCAGCACCAGGGCCTGAACGGCGAATTCCACGTCCACCATGCCGCCTTCGTCGTGCTTGATGTCGAACAAGGCGGTGCGGTTGAGGTGGCCCTCGCGGACCTTGCGACGCATGGCGAGAATCTCGCCGCGCAGCGCCGAGGCGTCGCGCGGCATGCGCAGCACCTGTTCGCGAATGGCCTCGAAACGCAGCCCGATCGCGGCGTCCCCGGCGCAGAACCGCGCACGGGTCAGGGCCTGGTGCTCCCAGGTCCAGGCCGTGTTGCTGCCGCGGCCGAGCTGGTATTGCCCGAACGCCTCCAGCGACGTCACCAGCAGACCGGCGTTGCCGTTGGGTCGCAGGCGTGTGTCGATCTCGAACAGGCCGCCCGCCGGAGTCGCCGCGGTGAGCCACCACACCAGCTTGCGCGCGAAGGCGGCGTAGCGCTCGAGGGCGTCGGGATCGGGATCGTCGAACAGGAACACCAGATCCAGGTCGCTGCCATAGCCCAGCTCCTTGCCGCCAAGCTTGCCGTAGGCGATGACGGCGAAGGCGGGCCGTTCGCGATGGCGCTTGGGCATGTCGGCCCAGCACCACTGGATGGCTTGGCCGATGACGGCGTCGGCCAGAGCCGAGAGTTCGTCGGCCACCTGCTCCACGCTGAGTTCCCCGCCCAGGTCGCGCACCAGAATGCGGAACAGCTCGGTGTGAAAGGCGCGGCGCAGGATGTCCAGTCCCTCGCCGGCATCCCAGGTGGCGCGCTTGAGCAGGCGCGCGCGTTGCGAGGCGCAGTAATCGATGCAGGACTGCGCGCTGAAGCGCTCGCGGGGCGCGTCGAGCAGTTCGTCCACCACCATCGGATTGCGCTTGATGTAGTCCGCCGCCCAGCGCGAGGCTTCGAGAACGCCGACCAGCCGCAACAGCGCCTGGGGCTGCTCGGCGAAAAACGCCAGATAGGTTTCGCGCCGCCCGATCGCCTCCAGCACGTCGAGCAGGCGTGAAAGCGTCAGATCGGGGTCCCGGCTGTTGGCGGCGAGGGCGATGCCGCGTTCGATCACCCGCAGCATGCGCGTGCGCCCGGCTTCGGTCAGCGCGACGTAGCGCGGCGACCGCTCCATGGCCTTCAGGCGCGCGTGGCTGGCTTCGCCCGCGAATCCGGCTTTGGCCAGGTTGTGGCGCAACTCCTCGATCGACGCGGCCGGTTTCTTGCAGCCCATGCAGCGCGGGCCGGCGTGCAACAAGGCGTCGAACTCGCCGGCAACGAACTCTCGCACCGCATCCAGTTCGCGCAGCAGCGCACAGGTGGCGCGCTTGACCTGGGGATGCGCCGCCAGCAGCGCCGGGCCCATGGCCTGGGCCAGATGTTCGAGGTCGGTGTCGTCGCCAGGCAGGCTGTGCGTCTGCGCATCGTCCAGGTATTGGATGCGGTGCTCCAACCGGCGCAGAAAGATATAGCTCTGCGCCAGCTTCGCGGCGGTATCCGCCGGCAGCAGCCCGGCCTCGGCCAGCAGTTGCAGCGCCTGCAGCGTGCTGCGGCTGCGAATCTGCGGCATGCGCCCACCGCGGACGATCTGCAGCAGTTGCACGATGAATTCGATTTCGCGGATTCCGCCGCGTCCGAGCTTGACGTCGTTGGCGCGCTCGGGCCGCGCCACGGCGCGCTTGGTCGCCTCGGCACGGATCTGCCGGTGCAGGCCGCGCAGGGCCTCGAGCATGGCGAAATCCAGGTAACGACGCCAGACGAAAGGCTCGACCACGGCCTCCAGGGCGTGCTCCGCAACCTGCGCCTGGCTGCTCGGCAGCGGCGAGACCACGCGGCTCTTCAGCCAGGCGAAACGCTCCCACTCGCGCCCCTGCACCTGGAAATATTCCTCGAGCATGGCCAGGCTGACCACCTGCGGCCCGCTGTCGCCATTGGGCCGCAGCCGGGTGTCGACGCGGAACACGAAACCATCGGCGGTCATGTCCGAGAGCAGGGGGACGATGCGGCGCACCATCTGCGCGAAGTAGTCGAAATTCGACACCGGCGCGGCGCCGTCGGTCTCGCCGTCCTGGTCGTACACGAAGACCAGGTCGATGTCGGACGACACATTGAGCTCGGCACCGCCAAGCTTGCCCATGCCGACCACCAGGAACTGCGCCGCCGCCCCTTCCGCCGTGCGCGGAACGCCGTGGCGGACCTCCAGTTCGGCGGCGGCCAGCTGCAAGGCATGGGCGATGGCGCTTTCCGCCATGTCGCTGATGCAGCGGCACACCTCCTGCAGCGGTGCGCCTTCGAGAACGTCCTGCTCGATGAGGCGCAACATCAACCCATTGCGCACACGGCGCAACGCGACGGGCAGGGAATGGGTCGCTTGCTGGGCGCCGACGGCGGCGTCGATGCCGCCCCGGGTCGGCAGGCCCGGAGGCCACAAGGCGAGCACGTCGTCCAGACGCGCGACATGGCGGCGGTGAAAGCGAGAAAACTCGGCGAGCTGCATGAGCGAATCGGGCGGCGACGCCCATCCCAAGCGAGATGCTTGACGGATGGCAGCATATTGCAGGCTTGCGCGCCGCGCTGCCGCCGGGTCTTGTCCGAGCGCACGGATGTTGCGGAAAGTCACAAGACTTCGCGCGGGTTTCAGCCTGAAACCACAAACTCCGGTACCGTGCGTTGGCTACCATGGAGCCATCGTGGCGATCCCCGCCGCGCCACGGCGGCGACGTTGCCAGAACCCCCGCCCGACACCGTGTCCGCACTGCATATCTCCCTCAAACTGGCCACACGCCTGCTGGAAGCCGCCATTGCCCTGGTGGTGATCAGCTATCTGCTGCTGGCCGTGGGACTACTGACGCTGCGCTATGCGGTACTCCCCAATGCCCAGGCGCTCGTTCCCTGGATGGAGCAAGTCAGCACCCGCGCGCTCGGCTTGCCGGTCCACATCGAAGCCGTGCATAGCCGATGGAACGGCCTGCTGCCGACGCTGTCGCTGCGCGGCCTGGTGATCGACAACCCGCAGGGGCAGCCGGCGCTGCGGTTTGCCGCCGTGGAAGCCCTGCCTTCCTGGAAAAGTTTGCCACGCCTGCAGTTGAGCTTCGAGCAGCTGGTGATTCGCGGCGCGCAACTGAGTATCGTCCGCCCCGACGCGGCCCATCTGGACATCGGCGGCATCCGCATCGACCTGAACGCGCCGAGCGGCGACGCCGGGCAGCGCTTTGCCGATTGGCTGTTCGAGCAGGACCAGATCCTGATCCAGCACAGCCAGATCACCTGGACCGACCAGAGCCATGGCACGCCTCCACTGGTGCTGCGCGATGTCAATTTCGAGTTGCGCAACACCTTGCTCAGCCACCGTGCCGCGCTGACCGCCGCGCCTCCCGCGGCGCTGGCCGCACCCTTTGCGCTGCGTGCCGATTTCCGCCAGCCCCTGCTTTCGCGCCACGCCGCGGATTTCGCGCGCTGGCACGGCACCCTGTGGGTGCAGGGGTCGCGCGTGGACCTCGGACGGCTCGCGCAATACCTGCCACTGCCGACCCAGGTTCAAGCCGGCACGGGCGCTCTGCAAGCCTGGGCGAATGTCGGCGCGCAGTACAAGCTGGAACGGGTCACCGCCGACCTGTCCCTGCGCGATGCCCAGGCGCAACTCGACCCGGCACTGCCGCCGCTGGCGCTGACCCAGGTCCGCGGGCGCATCAGCGCCGCGCCGCTCGACGGTGGCTTGGATCTGTCCCTGCAGTCGCTGCAGTTCACCATGGCGGGCGGGCTGGTTTTTCCGGCCGTCGACGCCCATCTGCGCCTGCTGCACCCGCCAGGCAAGGGCGCCAGCGGCAGCCTGACGACCGGCCCCCTGAACCTGACGGCGCTTTCGGATGCGGCGCAGCACATCCCGCTGCCCGCCATCTGGCGCGCGCGCCTGACGCAACTGCAGCCCAAGGGGCGCATCGACCAACTGCAGGCGAGCTGGCAAAACCCGTCCGGCGCGCCGGCCAGCGCCCTGCCCGCCGTCTACAACCTGAAAGCGTCCTTCACCGGACTGGGCTGGAACAGCCCGGCGGCGCCCGCTGCGACGGCTGGCGAAGCAATCGGTCCTGCCGCGCCGCCGGTCCAGTCGGCGTCGGCCGCCGAGGTTGGCGCACTGCCCCTGGATCTTCCCGGCCTGCAGAACCTGGGCGGCACGATCCAGGCCGACCAGACCGGCGGTGCGGCACAGCTCGTGATGCAAAACGGCAGCATCGCCCTGCCGCATGTGTTCGAGGCGCCGAGCTTTGCCGTGCAGCTGTTCACCAGCCGCCTGAGCTGGGCCCGCCAGCAGGACGGGCAGTGGAACGTCCAGACCTCACGGCTGCAGCTGGCGACCCCGGACGCGGCCGGGAGCGCCAGCGTGCGCTACACCACGCAGGCCCAGGGGCCGGGGCTGCTGGACCTCACCGCCCAGCTCACCCGCGCCGACGCGCGCGCGGTGCCCGCCTACCTGCCGCGAGGCATACCCGAGGCGACGCGCGATTTCCTGCGCACGGCCATCGCCGGCGGCAGCTCGCACGACGTGCGTTTCGCCGTGCAGGGTCCGCTGGCCAGCTTTCCGTTCGACAAGCCCGGCAGCAAGGGAACGTTCTCGGTCAAGGCGCGCGTCGAGGGCGGCGTGTTCAACGCCGCGCCTCTGCACATCCTGCCCAAGGGGGAGCAGGCCACCGCCGGCACCGTGCATGCCAATGCCGTCTGGCCCGAATTCACCCATATCGACGGCCTGCTCGAATTCACCAGCCGCAGCATGCAGGTGGTGGGCGCGTCGGCCCGCGTGTTCGGCGCCAGCTTGCAGCATGTCAACCTGTTCCTGCCCGATTTCTCCAAGCCCGTGCTGACGGCCAGCGGCCAGGTCCAGGCACAGGCGGACGACGCGCTGCGCTATCTGCGCGAAAGCCCGCTCGACGCCATGCTCGGCCACGCCCTGACTCAAACGCAGGCCAGCGGCCCCTTGCGGCTGGGCCTCATGCTGAGCCTGCCGCTGCACGACCTGAAGCAGTCCAGGGTGAAAGGCCAGCTCGACCTGCTGGGCAATCAGATCGACTACATGCCCGGCCTGCCTGCGTTCGACGGCGTGCGCGGCCGCGTCGACTTCAGCAACACCGGTTTCAAATTGCAGCTCTCGGCGCAGAATTGGCTGGGAGGTGCGCTCCAGCTGGGCGGCGGCCAGACGGGCACCCAACCCCTCGCCTTGACCGCGACAGGCGCCGTGACGTCACAAGCGCTCCAGACGGCGCCGCGCCTGACGCAATGGGCCGAGCTGCTGCGCCATCTGCGTGGCCAGACGCGCTACACCGCCACCATCACCATGGCGCCCACCGCGCAGGGCGAGCAGCCGCAGATCCAACTGCAAAGCAGCCTGGCGGGCATGGCGATCGCCCTGCCTCCGCCGTTGGGCAAACCGGCCGGGACGACCGACACGCTGAATTTCAGCCAAACCTTCTCGCCCGCGGCAACGGGCCCGGCGCAAAGCGTCTGGCGCATCGATCTGGGCGGCGACCTGCGCGCGCGCTTCGTGCGCCTGTTCGCGCCGCAGGGCGACGTGCTGCAAAGCGGCGGCATCGCCCTCGGGCCGCAGGCCGAACTGCCGCAACCCGCGCGGGGTGTGCAGGCCAACGTCTACCTGCCCGTGCTGGACGTGGACGCCTGGCAGCGCGCCCTGCGCGGCTCGAACAGCGCGCGCGCGGCAGTCTCGGGCCAGGTGTCGGCGACGGATCTGTCGGGCTATCTGCCCCAGGCGCTGTCGCTGCGCGTGGGCCGGCTGACGGTGTCCGACCGCGTCCTCGATGACGTGGTTCTGGGCGCCACGCGCAGCAACGCCCTGTGGCAGGCCAACCTGGACAGCAAGCAGATGGCAGGCTATGTGGCGTGGCAGATGGGGCAGGGCGAGGCGCCGGGGAGCGTCACCGCGCGCCTGTCGCGCCTGAGCCTGCCGAAAAACGCCGATCCCGACGTCGAGCGCCTGCTGGAGCAGCAACCCAAGAGCATGCCGGCCCTCAACGTGGTTGCCGACAACGTCGATCTGCATGGCCATCTGTTCAGCCGACTGGAAGTGCAGGCCACCAACCGCGACCGCGACGGCGTCAAGGAATGGCGGCTCGACCGTTTCGCGCTGGACTCCCCCGACGCCAACCTCACCGGCAGCGGCGACTGGGTCGCCACCGGCGCGCAAGCCGCGAACACCAGCGCCCTCTCGCCGCGCCGCACCTCGATCGGGTTCAAGCTGGCGATCCAGGACGCCGGCAGCCTGCTCGCACGCCTGGGCAAGCCAGGCCTGCTCAAGGGCGGCCGGGGTTCCATGCAAGGCACGGTGTCGTGGATCGGCTCGCCGCTGTCGCCCGACTACCCCACCTTATCGGGCCAGTTCAGCCTGGATCTGGGCAAGGGCCAGTTCCTCAAGGCCGATCCCGGCATCGCCAAATTGCTCGGCGTGCTCAGCCTGCAGAGCCTGCCGCGTCGCCTGCTGTTCAACTTCAGCGACCTGTTCGAATCCGGTTTCGTCTTCGATAAGGTGAACGCCGACGTGCAGGTGCAGGACGGGGTGGCCACCACCCACAATTTCAAGATGAGCGGCGTGGCCGCCACGGTGTTCATCGACGGCGAGGCCAACCTCGCGCGGGAAACGCAAAACCTCTACGTGGTCGTCGTGCCCGAGATCAACGCCGGCTCGGCCTCGCTGGCCTATGCTCTCATCAACCCGGCCGTGGGCCTGGGCACCTTCATCGCCCAGCTCATCGCGCGCAAACCGCTGATGAAGGCCTTCACCTACGGCTACCGCGTCACCGGAACCTGGGCCAAACCCGACGTGCGCGAGGTCGATGGCGACAAGGACGCCAAAGGCACGGCGAACACGCCCGATGCGCCGGCGGACCGCCGCCCCGGCGAGCCGCCGGCGCAGCCCGCCGCACCATGAACCGCGCATCCCCACCACCCCCATGGGAGCTTCCATGCAAGTAGCCGCAATCCAGATGGTGTCGTCCCCCCGCGTGGACGACAATCTCGCCCGCGCCGATGCGCTTGTGGCCGAGGCCGCCCGCCGGGGAGCGCGGCTCGCCGTGCTGCCCGAGTATTTCTGCCTGATGGGCGCGTCCGACGCCGACAAGGTGGGCGTGCGCGAACGCCCCGGCAACGGCCCGATCCAGGGCTTCCTGGCCGATGCCGCGCGCCGCTACGGCCTGTGGCTGGCCGGCGGCTCGCTGCCCCTGGAGTGCCCCGATCCCGGCCGCGTGCTCAACACCACCCTGGTGTTCGACCCGCAGGGCCGGCAGGCGGCGCGCTACGACAAGATGCATCTGTTCGCCTTCCAGCGCGGGCAGGAGCGCTACGCCGAGAGCGAAAGCATCATGCCCGGCAGCCACCCCGCGGCGTTCGCCTGCGAGGGACTGCGCGTGGGCCTGTCCATCTGCTACGACCTGCGCTTTCCCGAGCTGTACCGCGCCCTGTCGAACCCCGCGCCGTGCGATGCCTTCCTCGTCCCCGCCGCGTTCACCCACACCACCGGCGAGAAACACTGGGAGGTGCTGCTGCGCGCCCGCGCCATCGAGAACCTGGCCTATGTCATCGCCAGCGCGCAAGGCGGCCGGCATGAGAACGGGCGCCGCACCTGGGGCCACAGCATGATCGTCGACCCCTGGGGCGAGGTGCTGGCGATGCAGGCCGAAGGCGAGGGCGTGGTGAGCGCGGACCTCGACCCGGCCCGCATCGCCCACCATCGCACCAGCCTGCCCGCACTGGAGCACCGCCTGCTGCGCTGAGCCCCGGCCAGCAAGCGTGCCTGCGCACGCTTGCGCGCGTGGCGAAGGGTCCTGGCGCCTATGCGCGCCATACCAACGAGTCCCGGCCGGATCGGGTCAGGCCTTGT
>MLJW01000439.1_pt1 | contig 18810 bp, 18 predicted proteins | sample 888231 | NCBI WGS metagenome assembly MLJW01 (sample SAMN05788063, study PRJNA343431) | mine drainage metagenome | isolation source: sample collected from the inflow into an acid mine drainage treatment plant... | place: Germany: Lusatia, lignite mining district
GCCGGCGACGGCACGCAGTGGCTGGGGCTGGAAGTCAGGCGGCAGGTGTCCGATTCGGAATCCAGCGCCACGGTCGAATTCATCGCCCGCTACAAACAGAACGGCCGCGCCCACCGGCTGCACGAAGTAAGCCGCTTTGTGCGCGAGCCCGGGGGCTGGTTCTATGTTGATGGAAAATTTACGGAGTAAATCCCATGGAATATCGCAAACTCGGCAGCTCGGATCTCGAGGTTTCGGCCGTCTGCCTAGGCACCATGACCTTCGGCCAGCAGAACACCGAGGCCGAGGCACACATGCAGCTGGATCATGCATTTCATCGCGGAATCAATTTCATCGACACCGCCGAGATGTACCCGGTGCCCCCGCGCGGCGACACCGTAACACGAACCGAAACCATTGTCGGCCGCTGGCTTGAACGCCAGCCGCGCGACCAGGTCATCCTCGCCACCAAGGTCACGGGGCCGCGCCGCCACATGGAGTGGATACGCGGCGGGCCGAAGGCGCTCGACCGGGCCAACATCCGCGCCGCCGTGGAAGGTTCGCTTGCGCGCCTGAAAACCGACTACATCGACCTCTACCAGCTGCACTGGCCGGAGCGCAACGTGCCCATGTTCGGCCAGTACCAGTTCGACATCGCGCAGGAATTCGAATCCGGCCGGAAAAAACAATGGGTGCCGATCCGAGAACAGCTGGAAGCCCTGTACGAACTGGTACAGGAGGGCAAGATCCGCTACGTGGGGCTATCCAACGAGCAGCCTTGGGGCGTGATGGAGTTCCTGCGCCTGGCCCGCGAACATGACCTGCCGCGCATCGCCTCGATCCAGAATTGCTACAACCTGATCAACCGCGGCTTCGAGTTCGGCCTGACGGAAATCGCCTATCGCGAGCAGCTCGCCCTGCTGGCCTATTCGCCGCTGGCGTTCGGGCATCTTTCAGGCAAATACCTGGCGAACCCGCAGGCGCCAGGCCGCGTGACCCAGTTTGCCGGCTTCGCCCAACGCTACGACAAACCCAACGTGCAGCCCGCCGTCGCCGCCTATGCCGCGCTTGCCGGCCGGCACAGAATGAGCGCAGCACAAATGGCGCTATCCTTCGTCATGCGCCGCTGGTTCGTCGGCAGCACCATTATCGGTGCCACCAGCATGGAACAGCTGGCCGAAAATCTGCAAGCCTGGGAAAAGCCGCTGTCTGAGGACTTGCTGAACGAAATCGAACAACTTCACCTGAAATACATGAATCCGGCACCCTAGATTAATTTTGCTGCAGTTCGCTGCGCAGCAGGATCAATTACGATTACGCAATCCCATCCAGGGCGCGTTCACACCAGATATCCGCACGGATTTTCAGTCCGAATCCAAGGTCCGTCACAAGACACGAATGCATGATTAAAAACATGAATGCATGATTAAAAATTAGTGTACAGTTTCACTCAGGTATTTCTGTATTGCCCGACTATGGAGGTCTCCATGGACAACAAGTATGGCCTGGGTGGCGCGAAAGTGGCGACGGCGCACCATGACACCTGTCAAAAGCAGGATTCGACGCAAGCGCTGGCCTGCCGCTTCTGCCACGGCGTCACCCTGATGCTCTGCCCCACGCTCAATGATCATTACTGCAAGAATTGTGGCCAGTACCAGAGCGATGTGCCGCTCGGTTATTCCACCGGGCACAGCGCAGACTACTGAACCGGCCCTTGACCAATCAGGCGTCTAGTCCGCCCGCCGGGCATGGAACTGCAAGGGTTGCGGCTGCGCCATTTGCAGAACGTTGCTGCGCATCCGGCCCATCACGTGCATCTCGCACTTCTTGCAATCGAAGCGCAGGGTCAGTTTATCCTTGCCGTTCATCAGCGTCATCGGCTCGGCCGTGAGCGTGCCCTGCACGCCGAGCACCCCTTTGGCTTCCTTGGGGCACATGGCGTAGCTGAAGCGCAGGCAATGCTTGGTGATCATCAGCGACACTTCGCCCAGTTCCTCGTTGGCCTCATACGCCGCGGCAATCGCCCTGACTCCATGCTTCTCGTAGAACGCCCGCGCCTTCCGGTTGTACACATTGGCAAGATAGCTCAGGGTGTCTTCGGGATATGTCGCCGGCGGCAATGCCGGCTCGCGGCGCGGCGGGCGCTGGAAGTAACTCGCACGCGCGGCTTGCAGCCGCTGGATGGCATCGCGGCGCAAGGCGTTGATGCTTGAAGCTGCGATGAACCAGGGCCGGCTCCAGACCACGCGGGTATCGCCGGCGATAAAATCCGTGTTTCCCAGCTTGCCGAGACTCTCGCGCAACTGCGCTTCCGCCCGCTCGGCATTTTGCGCCGGCTGCTTTTCCTGTTCCAGATCGAGAGTCGCGCTGCAGCCGTCCTCGTCGGTCAGGGTCAGGGAAAAGCCCTGCATTGTCTCGGCAAACTGCATGTCCACCCTGATCCTGCGCTCGGCCGAAGGCCTCTCCAGCTGCCGCATGAAAGCGTGATCGCGGTTGCGGTAGAGCATCATGCTGCGGCGCACATCCGGCGGCATTTCGTTCGGGTAGAGGCGATTGCCCTCCACGGTATTGACCCGCATGCCGACCAGCTCCTTGTGGCTGTCGAAAAAGCTGATGCCGTCGCCGTTGTGCAGTTCGACTTCGGTTTCCACTTCGACGAAATCGGGCCCCACCCTGGTGACCTTGCCGATTTCCTCGCCGGCGAATTTCGGTGTATCGAATGCGGCGATGTCGCTGTTGCGGCCATTGACGAAATAATCGGTCGCGCTGCGGTTGAAGGTTTTCTCCGGCTGCGGGGTAAAGCTGAACGTGCTACGGCCGGAGGAGGCCCGGGCATGATCCGGGCGGTCCTCAAGGATTTCGTCCAGCAGCAGGCGGTAATGCGCGGTGGCATTCTTGACGTAGGGCAGGTCCTTGTAGCGTCCTTCGATCTTGAACGAGCGGATGCCGGCGTCGACCAGCGCACGCAGGTTGGCGCTCTGGTCGTTGTCCTTCATCGACAGCAGGTGCTTGTCGTTCGCCAGCACGCGCCCTTTCGCATCGGTGAGCGTGAACGGCAGGCGGCAGGCCTGCGAGCATTCGCCGCGGTTGGCGCTGCGGCCGGTATGCGCGTGGCTGATGAAGCACTGGCCGCTGAAGGCGACACAGAGCGCACCGTGGACGAAGAATTCCAGATTGCAGCTGGTGGAATCGGCTATGGCATGGATGGTCCGCAAATCCAGTTCCCGCGCCAGCACAATTTGCGAAAAGCCGACCTGGTCGAGGAATGCCGCCTTCTCCACCGTACGGATGTCGGTCTGGGTGCTGGCATGCAGCTGGATAGGCGGCAGATCCATCTCCAGCAGCCCCATGTCCTGCACGATCAGCGCGTCCGCCCCGGCTTCGTACAGCTGCCACACCAGGCGACGCGCGTCTTCCAGTTCGTTGTCATGCAGGATGGTATTGAGGGCGACGAACACCCCGGCATGAAATTTGTGGGCATGCGCGACCAGGCGTGCGATATCGCCCACCGTGTTCTCGGCATTGGCCCGTGAGCCGAAGGACGGCCCGCCGATGTAAACCGCATCCGCCCCATGGTTGACCGCTTCGATGCCGAAGTCGGCGTTCTTCGCTGGGGCAAGCAGTTCGAGATGTCGCGTTTTGATCATGGATAAGACTGTAAAATCAACAAGGTGCGCACTATATCACAGTGCGTACAGCTGTATCGGAATGGCCAACTTTCCTGCTCTCCTGAGCGCAGGAAGGCTGGCCATGCAGGGGTGCGCGAGGCCGTTACGCCGGCGCCCTAGTGGTCACGGCCATGGCCATGATCGTCACCACGGTCATCGCCGTGATCATCCCCATGACGGCCATGTCCGTGCTCTCCGCGGTATCCATCCCCACGCTCGTCGCGACGGCCATAATGCTCCGCCCGGTAGCGGGGAACGTATTCGCGGTTATACCAGTCGTCCCGCACGAAGTAGACCCGCTCGCCGCATGCGTCGTATTCACGGCAATACCGGCGCCAATGCCTTGCATGCTCCGGAGGTACGCGCAGGTAGATCGGCGGGCGATCCATTGGTGCCTGCAAGACCATCCTCGGCCGGAAATAGATCACCTGAGGCTGGGGATAGCCGCCGATGTCGACCCGGCCGTAGAAACCAGGCTCGCCGATGCTGACCGAGGCCCCTACATCGAGGGCAAATGCCGGGGTGGTCAGGGCGGCGGCGGACATCGCCACTGCCAGCAGAAATCGCTTCATATCAAATCTCCTGTTGTGAGTTGTGCATGACTTGAAAACCTGTTTGAAACTGTCGTCTCAAGCCGGGGTGCATGACCGGTATTTTACATCCAATGCATCCCGCAATCGGTCGCCCAGCATATTTATCGCCAGCACCAGCGACATCAGGGAGAATCCGACCGCCAGCACGTAATGCGGCGCGACCAGCAGATATCTGACCCCGTCGCGCAACATGGCGCCCCAGGAAGCATGCGGGGCCTGAATGCCGAGCCCGAGGAAGGACAGGCTGGCCTCGGAGATCACCAGGCTGGCGACGCCGAAAGTCATTTCCACCAGCAGCGGAGCGACCAGAAGCGGCAACAGGTGGCGGCGCAGGATACGCGCCGTCGATGCTCCCAGAGCCTGAGCCGCCAGTACATGCTCGCGCCCACGCAGCGACAGCGCCTGGGCGCGGGTCAGGCGGGCATAACCCACCCAGGAGGTCATGCACAGCGCCAGGATGAGGTTGTCGAGGCCGGGGCCGAGCACGGCGGCAAATGCGATGGCCAGCAGGATGCCGGGGAAAGCCAGGAACACGTCCGTGACATGCATCAGCAGCCGATCCGGCCAGCCGCCGAAGTAACCGCCAAAGAGGCCCAGCAATGTGCCGAAAGTCAGCGTAAACACCGTCACGCTGGCCGCCACCGTGAGCGACACGCCGGCCCCTGCCAGCAACCGGGCCAGCAGGTCGCGTCCCAGGTCATCGTAGCCGAGCCAGGCATGGGCATCCGGGCGGGCGAGAATCCTGTCGAGATGAATCTCGTCCGGCGCGAGCCCCAGCCAAGGCGCCGCCAGCGCCGCCACGACCCAGAACAGCAGGATGGCGTACGGCAGCCTCACGGAACAAACCTGATGCGCGGGTCGACCCGGCTGTACAGCAGGTCCGTCAGCACGTTGACCAGCACATAAGTGAGCGCAATCACCAGCACGCAGGCCTGCGTCACGGGATAATCGCGCTGCCCGATGGACTCCACCAGCAGGCGCCCGATGCCCTCCCGGCCGAACACGGTTTCGGTGATGACGGCTCCCGTCAGCAGGGAACCCAGCTGCAGCCCCACCACCGTGACCACCGGCAGCAGGGCGGCGCGCAGCGCATGGCGCAGGATGACGGTTGCTTCCGGCAAACCCTTGGCGCGCGCGGTACGGATGAAATCCTCATTCAGCACTTCCAGCAGGCTAACTCGCGTCATGCGAGTCAGAATGGCGACCAGGCCGCCGGCCAGCGTCAACGCCGGCAGCACGATGGCGCTTGCCGACTCCATGCCGCTCACCGGCAGCCAGCCCAACCAGAGGGCGAAAACCAGCATCAGCAGCGGGCCCAGCCAGAAGGACGGCATGGCCGACAAGGTCAGCGCCGACATCGTGGCCAGCAGGTCGGGCCAGCGATTTTGACGCAGGGCTGCGGCAACGCCGAGGGGGATGCCGACCAGTAGCGCGATCAGCAGGGACAGCAGGGCGAGACGCACGGTGGCCGGGAGGCGCTCGGCCAGCAGCCGTGAAATCGGCGTATGGCTGTGGATGGAAAAGCCGAAGTCCCCGCGTCCCAGTTTGCCAAGATAACCGGCAAACTGCACCGGCAACGGCTGGTCCAGCCCCAGCCCGGCGCGCAACGCGACGCGGTCGGCGCCCGTTGCCGACTCGCCCAGCATCACTTCCACCGGGTCGCCCGGCACCAGATGCAGCAGCATGAAGGTCAGCAGCAGCACGCCGAACACCGTCATCAGCACCCCGGCCAGGCGTTTCAGCACGGCGCGTCCACGCCGGGGCCAGCGCAGCATTTCATTCGCGGATCAGCACCGGCGTGCCGGGCTTGACCCTGTCGCACAATTCGATCACATCGGCATTGCGCATGCGGATGCAGCCGTGCGACATCGGCACGCCCATGGGCTCGCTATCGGGCGTGCCGTGAATGTAGATGTAGCGCTGCATGGTGTCGCAGTCGCGCAGACGGTTCACCCCCACTTCGCTGCCAGACAGCCACAGGATACGGCTCAGTATCCAGTCGCGACCGGGGAATTGCGCGGCCAGCTGCGGCGACCACAGTTCTCCGGTTGGGCGCCGGCCGACGAACACCGTTCCCGCAGGCTGGCCGACACCGATCCTGGCGCGCACGACATGCCGTCCCCGCGGCGTGCATCCGCTGCCCTTGCATTCGCCCGCACCGTTCAGCGCGGTGGATACGGGGTATTCCGCCAAAAGGCGCCCGTTCCCGTCCAGCAGGCGAAGCTTCTGGCCGGCGATGGAAATGTCGATCTGCATCAGAGCGCCGAGAACTCCAGCGCATTGCCGTCAGGGTCGCGGCAGAACACGGCTGCACGGCCGGATTTGCTCATGCTGTACGGGATGCCCGCGGCTTCCAGCTCGGCGCGCACCGGTTCCACATCATCCACCGAAAAGGCGATGTGGATGTCGCGCCCGCCGTGCTCGGGGTGGATCACCTCAAGATAGGGGTTGGGCACCACCATCAGGTGGACCTGGTTCTGTCCGATGTCATACCACACGCCTTCGAAGTCGAAATTCGGACGGCCGGGATTGGGCTTGAAGCCGAGCAGGCCTTCATAGAAGGCGCGGGACCGCGCCAGGTTGGAAATGATCAGCCCGGTATGCATCAGGCGATTGATCTTGATCATGGTGGTACTCCTCGTTTAATCATCAATGCCAGTCCATCCCAGCTGCCATCAGGCGCCAACCGGTAGCCGGCGATGCCCCGGCGCACGGCAGCGAACTGGCCTTCGTACCACAACGGCACATAAGGCATCAGTTCGCGCACCCTCGCCGTCACCGCAGGCCAGTCCTGCCGGTCAATCAGCCCATCCAGGACGGCATCCTGCAGGCGGCCCCGGTTGGCCCCAAAGGGCGGGAACGACCGGCTGTGAAAAGCCAGCCGGTAAATCTCGGGGGTCCTGATGCCGACCCAGGTCAGACCGTAAAGCTGGAATTTACCATGTCCGACATCATCATAGAACGTCCCCCAGTCCAGGCTGCGGATTTCAAGGTCGATGCCGGCCGGTTTCATTTGCCCTTGCATGATGGTGGCGAGCCGCACGCGCTGGGCATCCGTCGAGGTCTTGAGCACCAGTTTCAACGGCAGCCCGACCCCCGCCTGCGCCAACAGGGCCCTCGATTGCTGCGGATCATAGGGCAGCAGAGGCAGGTCGGCATTGCCGGCCCAATGCTCCGGCGGCAGGATCGAGACCGCACTGCGCGAGCCGCCGGTCAGGACGTTCCTGATCAGGGCCTGGCGGTCGATGGCAAGCGCGATTGCGCGCCGCACCAGCGGATATTTGAGCAGGGGATCCTGCAGGTTGAAGCCGAGGTAGCTGAAATTGGTGCCGCGCGATTCCAGCACCTCTACCCCCGGCTGCTGCCTGAGGTAGGCCACCAGCTCCGGCGGCAGATCGCCCTGCAGAATATCGGCCTCGCCGCGCAGCAGCTTCAGCACCCGCACCGTGGGATCGCGCACCTCCTCCAGAGCGAACAGCTGATGATCGGCGATGCGTTCCAGCTTCAGTACGCGGTTCCATTGCCTGAATTTCATCACTCCGTTGCCGACCGGATGGTGGGCAAAATCGTGTCCGGCCGCGATCAGCCGCGCCGGCAGGATGCCGATGATGAGCCGAGCCGGGAATTGCTCGTCCGGGTGGGAGAGGATGAAATCGACGGTGTCGTCGTCAGGCGCTTCAATGCGGACGATGTTGGCAAATTCTGCGGCGTGCGGCGCATCCTTGCGCGCCAGCAGTGAGCGATAGGTGGCCACCACATCCGCCGCCAGCAGGCGGCTGCCATCGTGAAAGGTTCGACCCTGACCGGTCAGGGAAAAGCGGTAATGCAAGGCATCCCGCCGGACCCAGCTGGCCAGCGAGGCAATGGCGCGGGATCGCGCGTCGAAATCCACCAGCTGCCGGTAGATCAGGCGGTTGACGCGCTCGGAAGCGGCATCGGTCGCATAGCGCGGGTCCAGGCTGAGCGGTGCCTGGGCAATGACGAACCGGATTTCGGGGTGGCTCGCAGGCCTGGCGCAGGCGCCGGACACGGCAAGGATCAGGGCGGCCAGCGCCAGCTGGCGCATCAACCGCACAGGAATCACGGCTAGCGCTTCTCGAACAATGCGATCGTCTCCACATGCGCCGTATGCGGGAACATGTTGATGATCCCCGCCGCCAGCATGGCATAGCCCTTCTGCTGCACCAGCATCCCGGCGTCGCGCGCCAGGGTGGAGGGATTGCAGGAAACATAGACGATGCGCTGCGGCGCGGTGTCATCTTCGATGGCGCGGATCAATTCCGCTGCGCCATCGCGCGGCGGATCGATCAGCCATTTCTCGAAACGGCCGAGAGCCGCCAGGCTCTGCGCAGTCTTTTCAAACAGGTCGGCCTCGCGAAAATCCACCACCTGCGACAGGCCATTGAGCGCCGCGCAGGCCCTGGCACGTTCTAGCAATGAGGCCGAACCCTCCATGCCCAGCACCGAGGCTCCCAGGCGCGCGATCGGCAAGGTAAAATTACCCAGCCCGCAGAAGAAATCGGCAATGCGCTCTCCCGGCTGCGGATCGAGCAGATTCATGGCGCGGCGGATCATCACACGGTTGATCTGCGGATTGACCTGGGTGAACTCGGTCGGCCTGAAGGGATACACCAGGTCGTATTCCGGCAGGGAATAGGAAAGCTGCGGCACATCCGGCGGATAAAACGGCACTGCGGTATCCGGTCCCTTGGTCTGCAGCCATATCTGCACGCCGAAGGCATCGGCGAATTCGCGCATCAGGGGCTCATCCGCGGGCTCGATCGGCGCCATGATGCGAAACACCAGCACCGACACGTGCTCGCCCACGGCCACTTCGACCTGCGGCATGTGATCGCGGATGGAGAGTCTGGCCAGCAATTCCTGAAGCGGAACGATCAGGGCTGAAATATGCGGCGGCAGCACATGGCATTCGCCCATCACCGCCACCTTGCTGTTGCGCTTTTCGTTGAAGCCCACCAGCACGCGCCCTTTCATCGGCACATAGCGCGCCTGCATGCGGGCCTTGTGGCGATAGCCCCAGGCGGGGCCGACAATGGGCGGCAGCATGGTTTCCGGCCGGACTTTGGCAAGATGCCACAAGGCATCCTCCAGCATGCGCTGCTTGGCGGCCACCTGCGCCGACAATTCCAGATGCTGCATGGCGCAACCGCCGCACACCCCGAAATGTGGGCACTTGGGCACTGCGCGGTTGGGAGAAGCGCGCAGGATCGCGTCAACCCGGGCGAACTCATAGGTCGGCTTGTTGCGGTAACTGACATAGGTCACCTTCTCGCCGGGCAAGGCGCCTTCGATGAAGATGGCCTTGCCTTCGACATGGGTGACGCCGCGACCTTCCTGGTCGAGCGATTCAATGATTGCGATAGCCTGTTGCATGAAAAATCCTGATGCGGCGCCGAGATCTCGGCGCTTCAATTCCAATGTTGTAAAAATTCCTGCCAGTGCGCGCCTGCCGTGCCCTCGAGCGTGGCCCGCACCAGGGCGATTTCACGCTGGTATGCGTCCGTCGTGAGCAATCCCCGCATCTGCTGGAAGCGCAGGTAAACCAGCCAGGTGTTCACCACGTCGGTCTCGCAGTAGTTGCGGATGGCTTCGATTTCGCCGGCCTGGTAGGCCTCCCAGACGCGAGAGCCGTCCATGCCCAGCTTGCCGGGAAAACCGCACAATTGCGCCAGCTGGTCCAGCGGCGCATTGCCGCGCCCCTGGTACAGCGCCAGCACATCCATCAGGTCGGTATGGCGCATGTGGTAGCGGCTGATGTAGTTGTTCCATTTGAAGTCGCGGTCGTCCTCGCCCATGTCCCAGTAGCGCGCAGCGACCACGTTGTGGATCATGGCGCGGTAGTGCAGCACCGGCAGGTCGAAGCCGCCGCCGTTCCACGAGATCAGGTTGGGAGTGTATTTCTCGATGCCGTCGAAAAAGCGCTGGACCAGAACCCCTTCGTCGTCGTCCGGCGTGCCCAGCGACCAGACGCGGAAATGTTCGCCCTCGCGCAGCACGCAGGAGATCGCCACCACGCGCTGCAGGTGCAGCGGCAGGAACTCCGACTGTCCCAGCTGGCGACGCTGATGGAAAGCGATGCTGGCGACATCCGCCGCCGGCGTTTCGGCAGGCAAGGCCAGCAGTTTTTTCAGCCCCTCGGTGTCGGGGACCGTCTCGATGTCGAATACAAGCGCAGGAATCATGGGGTTTGTTAGTCGTTAGTCGTTAGGGGCTAGGGGCTAGGGGCTAGGGGCTAGGAACTAGAAACTAAAGTCTAACGACTAGCGACTATTTTTTCGTCCAGCCGCCGGCAGCATCCTGGTACCACCAGCCGCCCTGTGCCTTCTGCACCCAGCGCTGGGCAAAAGTGTTGCGTATTTCGCCCTCCCATTCCGGGTGGCCATTGGCGCTGGCAATCTCGCGATACAGCGCATTGCGGTCACCGTTGTCGGCAGCCACCAGCGAATTGACCGCCTGGCGATCCCTGAGGGGCACTGCGTTGGCATCATGCACCGCGATCAGGCCGTCGCGGGTAAGCCCTACCGCACCGCTGGAAAACAGCGGCGCCAGTTGCGGATGGCGCGCCTGCATGCTGGATTTCAGGGCGGAAATCGCCGGCGTGTTGATTTCAAGATCGGCGGCGGCGAACGCCAGCAGCGGCAGCAGCAATAACAGGAACAGCAGCTTCTTCATCATTGGGACTCCTTGTTTGCGGGTGCGGGGGGCTCCCCACCCTGCTTCAGTTGCCACACATCGTCGATGATCTTGTCGGCGGCCTTTTCCGCGGCGGCAGCCGGGAAATAGATGTTGATGGTGACGCAGGCCGGCAGCGCTGCCAGAGCGACGACCGCCAACAGCCATGAAAGTTGTTTCATTGCACCTGTCCTCAAATAGAGTCTTACTCGATCACGGGGCTGACATTGCCTTGAATGACGCGCTGGATGCGTTGCAGCAATACATCCCAGCTGACGTTGTGATTGTAACCCAACACCGTGATGGCCGGGATGCCGCTGCCTTTGACAATGACATAACCCGATGACGTCGACTCGACACCGTCCATGGCGCAAACCCCATTCCGCAGCCTGCAGGACAGGCCGATTCTGGCGTAATTGAATTCCTTGAAGAAACGCAGGAAGCTGCGCTGTATAGCAGCGGCGGCGCCGGCGCCGCCCAGGGCGGAAATGTTTTCTACTGCGCGCTGCGAAATCTTCTTCGGATAGCTGCCCGGGCTGCTGTGAAAATCGGCATCGAACCTGACCGGCTGCCAGCGCGACAGCTCCATGCCTTCGACATCGCCGTCCAGGCGGCCGGTCATGGCGCCGAAGGAGAAAGTGCGCGTCAGCAATTCCAGGTCAATGTTGCGCATCCGGATGTCGGCCTGCAGGCGCGGCGCAATGCTTAACGGATGCTGCAGGGCGAGATTGCGCACCACCACCGAGCCGTCGAACAGGTCGAAGCCGATCGCACCATCCGAGCTCAGCTGCCCGTTCCTGTAGGTCAGCAGGGGAATCCCCAGCGCCACCTTGCCCTGCATCACCGGCCAGCCCACCGCATGGCTGAAATCGACCATGGAAACCGGCGACAGGCTGGCGGAGAGATGCCAGTACCACTCGTTCTGCAGCAGTGCGGCGGAAACTCCCGTCAGCGCCAGTTCGCCGTCGAGCACCGGCAAGCGCATCGCCGGTGCGGTCAGCGAATAGCCGTACAGCGTCGCCGCCAGATCGGTCTTGCCGAGCGGCAGGTTCAGCAACTGGCCGCCGTCATAATGCAACCGGGCCGCGGTGGGATGATCCATGCTCCAGGGCACCCTGGCATCGACCTTGTACAGCGCGAAACGGCCGCCCTTGTCGGCCAGGTCGAGATCGTGCAGGGCGATGTCGAATGCGGACAACGCGCCCTCGCGCATGCTCGCGACCATGTCCAGCCGCCCTGCCATGTCGAGATTCCCCAGCAGAGACTTTCCCATGAAGGGCTGGATCAGCTGTGCATAGGCTGCGGCTGCATCCAGATTGCGGGCGTCCACATCGAACGACTGCAGAAGGTTGTCGGAGCGCCGCCATTGGCCAGCGAGCGCGGCTTCCCCGACGCCCGCCAGGGCGAGCCGACCCTGTGCCAGCGTGAGCCAGGCATCGGTCAGTGTCCCCCGGCCGTGAAATGACACCCCGCCATTGGCAATGTAGAGCGGCTGCCAGTAGACCTCGCCCGCCTTCCAGTCGGCCGCAGCGGACCAGTTCCAGCCGCTGCCGGCACGCTCCGCCTCGGCCGTCAGGTGGCCACCCAGCTTGTCGCCGGCACGCAGCCCCCCGGCATCGCTGAATGCGGCGTCCGAAACATCGGCATCGAGGCTGATCCGGCGCAGCTCGCTGCCCGCGCCGGAAAATGCCGCACGGCCCTTAATCTGGCCCTGGCCGACCTTGACGGGCAGCGGGTAGTCCTGCGCCAGCCGCGCCAGGTCGCCCTGCCGCAGCACCGCAGTGCCCTGCCAGCGACCGTCCATTTGCAGGATGGCCGAGAAATCGCCGACCGTGGCACCAGGCACCTCGACCTGTCCGGCATGAATTTCGATCTGGCTGACGGCCAGCGCGCAAAGAGGTTGCCAGAACAGGCATGAAAGCAACAGCCGCAACAAGCGGCCGCGCGTCATTCCGGAAACACCCCGGTCGACAAGTAGCGATCCCCCCGATCGCATGCGATGGAAACGATCACTGCGTTTGTCACTTCGCGGGACAGCTGCAGCGCCGCGAACAAGGCACCGCCGGATGAAATCCCGGCGAAGATGCCTTCCTCCCTGGCCAGGCGGCGCGTGGTCTCCTCGGCGTCGAGCTGCCCGACATCGATCACGCGGTCGATGCGGGAAAAGTCGCAGATCGCGGGCAGGTAGTCGTGCGGCCATTTGCGGATGCCGGGAATCTGCGCCCCGTCCCCGGGCTGGACGCCAACGATCTGAACCGCCGGGTTCATTTCCTTGAGGTAGCGCGAGGTTCCCATGATGGTGCCGGTGGTGCCCATGCTGGAAACGAAATGGGTGATCCCGCCTTGCGTGTCGCGCCAGATCTCCGGGCCGGTACCCTCGTAATGCGCCAGCGGGTTGTCGCTGTTGGCAAACTGGTCGAGGATGAAGCCACGGCCTGCGGCCCGCATCTCCTGCGCCATGTCGCGCGCGGCTTCCATGCTGCCGGTCAGCACCAGTTCGGCACCGTAGGCCTTCATGGTCTGGCGACGTTCGATGCTCTGGTTCTCCGGCATGACCAGAATCATGCGATAACCCTTGATGGCCGCGGCCATCGCCAGTGCGATGCCGGTGTTGCCTGAAGTCGCTTCGATCAGCGTATCGCCCGGCCTGATCTCGCCGCGGGCTTCGGCATGCGCAATCATGGAAAGTGCCGGCCGGTCCTTGACCGATCCGGCCGGATTGTTGCCTTCCAGCTTCACCAGAATGGTATTGCCGGTGTTGCCGGGCATGCGCTGCAGCCTGACCAGCGGCGTGCCGCCGACGAAGTCTTCGATGGTCTTGTACATCTCAGCGCTTTTTCACTACCGCGAGCAGCACGGCATAGCCTGCGAGGCCTGCGAATGCCGCCAGGGACAGTTGGGGAATGCTGAAACCCAGCCATGTCCAGTCGACGACCGAGCACTCGCCGGTGCCCCTGAAAACCAGCTGCAGAAATTTGCGCAGGGGAAAATGCTCGAACAGGTAGGACATCCCGGCGCCGCACTCCGCCATCACTTCATCGGCATGATTCTGGATCCAGATTTGACGGATGGCGATGCCGGCGCCGGAAGCCGCAGCCAGCAGCTGCAGGACGCCATGCAGCCGGCGCATCACTCCCTGCGGGTTGTGGATGGCTGACAGCAGGAACAGCACGCCCGTCGTCATGAAGGCGATGCGCTGGAAGATGCACAGCGGACAGGGCTCGAGGTTGTTCCTGACCTGGATGTAGAGCCCGAACGCCACCAGGGCGAAACTGGCGACGAAACCGAGGAGGTAACCGGCACGTCCGGCGAGAATTCTGTTCGGCATGAGTTTGGCGTGGCCTTATAATTTCAAAATCAAATTGTAACGGATTCCGTCCAGCTATGGCCGACCTGCATAACCCTTCGATACTCTCCGTCGGCGACCTCAACCGCATGGCGCGCAATGTGCTGGAGCGAAGCTTCCCCCTGCTCTGGGTAGCGGGCGAAATCTCCAACCTGACCCGCGCGGCGTCCGGCCACTGGTATTTTTCGCTCAAGGATGAGCGCGCGCAGGTGCGCTGCGTCATGTTCAGGAACCGCAACGCCTACCTGGACTGGGCGCCGCGCGAGGGCGATCACGTCGAGGCGCGTGTGCAGGTTACGCTGTTCGAGCCGCGCGGCGACTTTCAACTCACCGTGGAGGGGCTGCGAAAAGCCGGACTGGGGGCCCTGTTCGAGGCCTTCGAACGGCTCAGGGTCAGGCTGGAACAGGAGGGACTGTTCAGCCAGGCCAGAAAAAGGCCGTTGCCGACCCTGCCGCAGCAGATCGGCATCGTCACCTCGCCGGATGCGGCCGCCTTGCGTGACGTGCTCGCCACCCTGCGCCGCCGCATGCCGTCCATCAAGGTGGTGATCTACCCCACCCCGGTACAGGGCAGGGGTGCGGCGGAAAGGATTGCCGCCGCGCTCCGCACCGCCAGCGCGCGCGCCGAATGCGACGTGCTGATCCTGTGCCGTGGCGGCGGCAGCATGGAAGACTTGTGGCAATTCAACGAAGAAGTCGTGGCACGGGCGATATCGGCATCCACCATCCCCGTCGTCTGCGGCGTCGGCCATGAAACCGACTTCACCATCGCCGACTTCGTCGCCGACCTGCGCGCACCCACCCCCACTGCCGCCGCCGAAATGGTCTCGCCCGAGGGCGCCGCCCTGCTGCTCAGGCTGGCCCAGCTGCAGCAGCGCATGCAGCGACAGACCCGCAACCTGCTTGCCCAGCGCGTGCAACAGCTCGATTATCTGTCACGCCGCCTGCTCTCGCCGCTGCAACAGATCGCGCACCGCAAGTCGCACCTGGATCAGCTGGCCTTGCGGCTGAAAAATGGCATGGCACGCCAGCTCGCCACCCGCTCGCAGCAGCTGATGCGGCTGTCCCAGAACCTGGCCCATCTCAACCCGCACGCCGTGCTCGGACGCGGCTACGCCCTGGTGCAGACCGCCGACGGAAGTGTAGTGCAGGACAGCGCCAGCCTGCATGTGGATCAGGCGCTGAAAATCAGTTTTGCCGAGGGCGGGATCGACGCCAGCGTCACCCGCATCAGGTCATGAGGCCTGCGCGCGCAGGAAATCGGCCTCGAATTCCCTGATCGGGACCGGCCTGCCGAACAGGTAGCCCTGATAAGCCGGGCAACCACACCGCTGCAGGAACACGCGCTGCTCTTCGGTTTCCACCCCCTCGGCGATCACGTCCAGCCCCAGGTTCCTGGCCATCGCCACGATGGTCTGGGCGATCACCGCATCGTCCGGGTCGCTGGCAATGTCGCGCACGAACGACTGGTCGATCTTGAGCTGATCCAGCGGCAGCTTCTTGAGCGCCGCCAGGGACGAGTGTCCGGTACCGAAATCGTCCATGGAAAACCTGACGCCCATGGTCTTGAGCACCTGCATCTTGGCAATGGCATCGTTGACATTCTCGATCACCAGGCTCTCGGTAAGCTCGAGCTTGAGGCGCGAAGGATCGATTTCGGTTTGCAGCAGCACCCAGCGCACCTGGTCGACGAAGTCGTCCTGCCTGAACTGGCGTGCGCTGACATTGACCGCCAGCTGCAGCGCCCGGGTTGCGGCAGCCGATTCCCATTGCTTGATCTGCATGCAGGCCGCTTCCAGCACCCATTTCCCGATCGGCAGGATTTGCCAGGATTCCTCCGCCAGCGGGATGAACTCGGTCGGGGAAACCATGCCGCGTTCCGGATGATGCCAGCGCAGCAGCACTTCGGCGCCGAGAACGCGCCGCTCAAGATCCACCTGCGGCTGGTAATACAGTTCGAACTGCCGCTCCGACAACGCATTGCGCAGATCCGATTCCATCGCAACGCGAACCTCCAGGGCATTCTGCATGGCAGGATCGAAGAAACGAATGGCATTGCGGCCGGACTGCTTGGCCTGGTACATGGCGGTGTCGGCGCGCTTGAGCAGCTCGTCCACCGTGATCCCGGGATCGTGGAACAGGCTGACGCCGATGCTCGGCGTGACGTAGTGCTGCTTGCCATCCAGTACGAAGGGCCGGGCAAACAGCTGCAGCACCTTCTCGCCCACGGCTTCAATCTGCGATACCACCTGGTCCGGCGAATCGCTCAGGCGATCCACCATCAGCACGAACTCGTCGCCGCCCAGGCGGGCCACCGTATCCTCGCCACGCACACATGACTGCAGGCGCTGGGAAACCTCGATCAGCAGCATGTCGCCGACATCATGCCCGCGCGTATCGTTGATGATCTTGAAATTATCCAGATCGATGAACAGGATGGCGCCGTGGCCATGGGTACGGCCGGTCAGGGCAATGGCCTGTTTCAGGCGGTCATACAGCATGCGGCGGTTGGGCAGACCGGTCAGCGCATCGAAATAGGCCAGCTTGTGAATCTGCTCCTCGGCCCGCTTGAACTGCCTGATATCGGACAGGCTGCTGACGTAATTGGCCACCTTGCCGGCATCATCGAGCAGGGTCGTGACCGTCAGCCAGACCGGACAGACTTCGCCACTCTTGTGCCTGTTCCAGATTTCGCCCTGCCAGTAATGGTCCTGCGCCAGCGTCTCCCACAACGCCTGATAGAATCCTTCATCATGCTCGCCGGACCTGAGCATGGCCGGGGTCTGGCCGACCACCTCATGGGCGGCATAGCCGGTCAGGGAGGTAAAAGCCGCATTGACGCGCAGGATCACGTTGTCGGCATCGCTGACCATGATGCCTTCCTGAGTATCGAAAGCCGTTGCGGCAATTCTCAGCTCCTCGCGCAGCAGGTACTCCTCGGTCACGTCACGGAACACCAGCACCACGCCCGAGATGCGGCCATTTTCATGACGAATGGGCGCGGCGGAGTCCGCAATCTGATACTCGGCGCCGTCCCGCGCGATCAGCACGGTATGGTTGGCAAGGCCGGCGATCTTGCCCGTCGCCAGCACGCGCTGTACCGGGTCATCCGCAGGCTCGCGCGTATGGGCATTGATGATCCTGAACACCTGCGGCAGCGGCAGTCCTGCCGCGTCCTTCTGCGTCCACCCCGTCAGCTGCTGCGCCACGCCATTCATGCGCGTGACATTTCCTGTCATGTCGGTAGCGATGACTGCATCGCCGATGGAAAACAGCGTGACTTCGAGATTTTCCCGGCTGTCATCCAGCTGTTCCAGCGTGGCCGCCAGCTGGGCATGCATCCAGTTCCACGCCGCGCCCAGCTCGGCCAGCTCTCCCTTGCCGGCAATCCGCACATCGACATCCTGCTCCCCGGCGCCAAAACGCCGCACGGCCTCGGTCAGCACTTTCAGCGGCTGCAATACCCGGACGGCCAGCAGCCACAGCAGGCCCAGCACCATCCCCAAGGTCACGCTCCAGATCGCCAGGCGCTGATGCAGCAGCTCCTCCCACAGGCCCGCCCTGTCGGCCGTCAGGTCATAGTCGAGCACCAGCGCGCCGATCCGGGAAGAGCGGATTTCGCCTGTGCCGGGCGCCAGAACGACTGGCTGATAGCCGTACAGGTCACGGCCGCCGGCCGATGTGTAGACGCGTTGCCGACGGCTCTGCTGTGCGGCCCGGAAGCGCGCGAGATCGAAATGCGGCAAAGTGCCGACAGCGGGGAGTCCCCGCCAGTCGCGCCGCGTTGCCTCGAGAATCCGTGCATCTTCGTCCAGCAGGACAAAACTCCGGATATGGACGTTGACGCCGACATCGGCCACTTCTTCAGCCACCAGATCCGCATCGTTCTGGCGCAGCAGCGCCTCGGTGCGGCGTCCGGTATTCGCCAGCATCTCGTTGACTTCGGTCAGGGCATTCTTCTCCAGCTCCTGCCGGATGGCGTGATGCTGGAACACGGCGGAGAACAGCAGGGCAACGACGTAAATGCCGAAAATCCCGAGCGGCAGCCACAATCGCATGCGCAAGGTAGAGACCGGTTTCACCTAGCGACGCTCCGGCAGGCAGGCGGCATCCGCCAGTCGCGAGACATCCACCTGATGCTGCAACAGGCGGCGTTGCAGCATCAGGCTGGCCAGCGCGCTGGCAGCGGTGGAAATCCCGGGCTTGTCGCCGGAGAGCCATTGCCAGTTTTCAGCCACATTCGGCAGCTTCATGCCGTCGAACTGCGGCAGCACCTGCGCCGGCGTGACCTCAAGTCGTCGCGCCATGCGCGCAGCCGCATCCTGCGGCTGGCGCGCCATGTAATCCTGTGCCGCGAAGTGGCTGGCCAGCAGAATTTTCAATTGTCGCAGATGAGACTGCATCGCATCGGCACGGACGACCAGCACGTCGAGGATGCGCCCCGGAATCCGGCTGCTGTCAAACAGGACATGCGCGCCGCGGGCGAGCAATTCCGTACGCACCGGCTCGAACGTCACCAGCGCATCCACCC
>MLJW01000441.1_pt1 | contig 18794 bp, 16 predicted proteins | sample 888231 | NCBI WGS metagenome assembly MLJW01 (sample SAMN05788063, study PRJNA343431) | mine drainage metagenome | isolation source: sample collected from the inflow into an acid mine drainage treatment plant... | place: Germany: Lusatia, lignite mining district
ATGTCTATCAGGTGCCTGTGCTCCCGCCGTATCTGGCGGCGATCATGGGCACGGCGGGGGAGCTTCTGCTGCCGGTGCTGCTGGTGCTTGGTTTGGCCGGGCGCTTCGCCGCTGTTGGCATGTTCGTCACCAATCTGACGGCTGCTGTTTCGTTCCCGGATATTTCAGATCTGGGTCTGCAGGACCACTGGTTGTGGGGCGCTTTGCTGCTGGTGACGGTTTTTCATGGGCCGGGTCGATTGTCTCTGGACGCCTTCCTGGCTGATCGGCGGATGAAAAAGCTGCAATAATTCAAGTGAATTTCCACTTCGTATCGGTGATAAACTTTCAGCGGTGCCAATGACCTTTTTTATTGCGGCGTAGATTCATAGTCACGCCCACCTGCTGAAACGATCGAAGAACTATGACGATGGGCTTGATGAAAATCGGCACGCGCCTGACGGTTTCCTTTGCCGTCCTGCTGTGCCTGTTAATTGCAGTTTCGACGGTTTCGCTGTCACGCTTTGACGGACTGGCGGCAGTGACCAGGACCATCGTCGAAGTCCAGGTACGGCGAGCCTTTCTCGCCCAGGAGGCCAACCTCCACGCGCAGGCGGCCGCGAATTCGCTATTGAAGCTGCTGCAAACCCCGGATCGGGAGCGCCGCGTCAGGCTTTATGCGCAGATGGACGCTGAACTGGCCTCATCCGATGCGGCCGTTACGGAGGTTGCAAAAACCCTGTTGTCTGGGCAGGACAAGGCCCAATTGGAGCGTCTCAATGCCGTGAGAAAAAACTACGGCGATCGTTTTCGCGAGACGGTTGAAATGATAGAGCTGGATGGTCCGGTCAGCGCCCGTAACCACTTCGATGCCAGTACCCAGAAGGCGCTCGGGGCCTTGCTGAAGGAAACCTCTGCGCTGGCTGCCACGCAGCGGGAGCGCATGAGCGCTGATCTGGAACAGCTGAAGGATGCGGAGACCAGCGCACAGCATATTGTCATCCTGCTCACTTTGAGTGCGCTGATGGCTGGTGCCGCGCTTGCCTGGCTGATGACCCGCAGTATTGTCGGACCAGTGGGCGCGGCTGTCGGCGTGGCAGAGGCGATCGCGCGTGGCGATCTTGATAAGGCCGTTCCTGCGGGTAAGGGCGATGAGGTGGGTAAATTGCTGCGTGCGCTGGAAGTGATGCGCGACAGCATCTTCACGCGCGAAGCAAAACTGAATCGCCTGGCCTATGAGGATGCGCTGACCGGCCTGCCCAACCGGACTAGTTTTCTGGAGACGTTCGAGAGATTGCCGGCGGAGCGCGCAGGGGCGGTGGTCGTGCTGGATATCGACCGCTTTGCCTTGATCAACAACGCGTTGGGGCATGATATCGGAGACCGCCTGCTGGGCGAAATCGGTCGGCGGTTGATGAAAATGGATGGCAGGCAGATGCTGGTGGCACGTCTGTGGGGCAATGAATTTGCCTTTCTGCTGGAAGGCGCGGACAGGATGGAGGCCATCGGTTTTGTCGACACGATACTTGCGCTGCTGCGCAACCCGATTTCGCTCGATGGACAGCGCCTGGACGTGAGCGGTACGCTAGGCATTGCATTTTATGCTGACGAAGCTGCCGAAGGCGCCGCGGTGCTCAGGAAGGCGACGCTGGCAATGCGTTCAGCCAAGAAGCGCAGAGTCAGCTACGCATTTGGCGACGAAGTCGACCATCAACCGGCTCATGAACACCTTACGCTCATCGGTGAAATGAGAGAGGCGCTGTCCAGGAATGAATTCGTCGTTTATTACCAGCCAAAACTGAATCTTGCCCTGAACCGGGTGACTGGCGCAGAAGCGTTGCTGCGCTGGCAGCATCCGCAGAAAGGCCTGATTCCGCCGTCGCGCTTTATTCCCTTCGCCGAACAGACCGGCTTCATCCGGGAAATCACACCCTGGCTGCTGGAGCTTGTCATCCGGCATGCCGCCGAATGGCATCGCGATGGTCTGCAGGTCGTCCCTTCCGTCAATCTTTCGACTTACGATCTGCTCAACCCGGATCTTGTCGCCTATATCCGTCGTCTGCTGGAAAAGTACGAGCTGCCTGCCGATTGCCTGTGTCTGGAAATCACCGAGAGTGCGCTGATGGAAGAACCCGAATTGGCACTCATGCACCTGAACGAGCTTTCCGGGCTTGGGGTAAAGCTTTCCATTGATGACTACGGGTCGGGGCAGGCGTCGCTGGCCTACCTCAAGATGCTGCCGGTCAACGAACTGAAAATTGACCGGGTGTTTGTGAGTGATGTCGCCAAGACGCCAAAGAATGCTGCCATCGTTCGATCGACGATCATTCTATGCCACGAGCTCGCTCTGTCAGTGGTTGCGGAAGGGGCCGAAACCGCGGAGGAATTTGCCTGGCTTAAGGAAAACAACAGTGATATGGTGCAGGGCTATGTCGTGGCAAAACCGATGCCGCTCGACGCCTTCCTGGCACGGGTCTCAAAGCCGGAGATTGACGCGCACCCGGCATGAAATCCTCAGGCTGGCAGCCGTGCCTGCGGCGTACCGGGGATTCTTCCTGCATTACCGGCGCGATTGAAATTCGGACCCCATGGGGATTTCTGGGCGGTGGCTTGACACCCCCGGTGGTAGCAGTGTCTAATCTCTGCGTTCACAAATTGAACGCAGAATAGATGCTCGACGAAACTACCCGCTACCGCCTGTTAAAACTGCTTGAAAGCCATCCCGAGCTTTCCCAGCGGCAATTGGCGCTCGCGCTGGGCATCAGCCTGGGCAAGGTCAACTACTGTCTGGCCGCCCTGATCGAAAAAGGCCTGCTCAAGGCCAATAATTTCCGCAACAGTCATAACAAGATTGCCTACATGTACCTGCTCACCCCTGCCGGCGTGGAGGAGAAGGCGCGCGTCACAATCGGATATCTGAGATGGAAAATGCAGGAATACGAAACATTGCAGGCCGAAATCGAAGAGTTGCGCCGGGAAGCGGCCTTGCTCGACCACGAGGTCTCGGCATGAGTGCAAGCTACGCAGTGATTCTGTCCGGCGGTTCCGGCACCAGGCTGTGGCCGTTATCGCGCTCATTGCGTCCCAAGCAGCTGCTTGCACTCAATGGCGAGCAAACCCTGTTGCAGCAGACTGCGTCGCGATTGCTGCAACGCGTCGAGCCCGGAAATCTTCTGACGGTTACGCATCAGGATCACAAGTTCGAGGTCAAGGGGCAGTTGGCCGAGCTTTCTCCTGAACTCGTGCCCGGCGTGCTGGCCGAACCCATTGCCCGCAATACCTTGCCTGCGATCGCCTGGGCCGCGCACGAGATTTTCAAGCGTGATCCCGATGCCATTGTCGGCGTGTTCCCATCCGATCATGCAATCGGTGATGACGAGGCGTTTCTTGCTGCCTGGGAGTCTGCGGAATCTGCCGCAGCGCAGGGTTTTCTCACCCTGATCGGCTTGACGCCGACCGACCCGGCGACAGGCTACGGTTATATCGAGCCCGGCGAACCCTTGAATGATGCCGGCGCAAATGGCAAAGTTCTTCGCGTCACCCGTTTTGTGGAAAAACCCGACCATGCCCGCGCGCAACAATTCGTCGCGGCCGGCTATCTGTGGAACGGCGGCATGTTCGTGTTCCGTGCTGCCGATTTCATGCGGCTGCTGCAGCAACTACAGCCGCAGATATTCGACGCCATCGTCAACATGGACATCAACGACCCGGTCGAAGCCTATCAGGCTCTGCCAGGCCTCTCGATGGATTACGGCATTGCCGAAAAAGCGGAGCGGGTCGCCGTAGTGCCCGCCGAGATGGCGTGGAGCGATCTGGGTAGTTGGGATTCCATCTACCAGCATCAGGCCAGGGATGTTTCAGGCAATGTCACCCAGGGGGACGTGCTTTCGCTCGATACTCAGGACAGCCTGCTATGGACGACGCATGGCCTGCTCGCCACGCTGGGGGTGAGCAACGTCGCGGTCATCCAGACGGCTGACGCGACGCTGGTGTGCGACCGCAGTCGCACCGAGGATATCAAGCAGCTGGTCGCGCAAGTGCAAAAAACGCACCCGCATCTCACCGAAACACACCTGACCGTGCATCGCCCATGGGGGATGTATACCATTCTGGAAGAAAGCCTGAATTTCAAGATCAAGCGTATTGTGGTCAATCCAGGGGCAAAGCTTTCCATGCAGCTGCACCACCATCGTTCCGAGCACTGGGTGGTGGTTTCCGGCACGGCCAAGATTACCAATGGTGAACGCGAAATCGTTTTGCATGAAAATCAGTCGACTTATATTCCGAAAATGCACCGGCATCGCCTGGAGAACCCTGGCGAACTGCCCCTGCAGATAATCGAGGTACAGTGCGGCGAATATGTGGGTGAGGACGATATCGTCCGTTTTGAAGACACTTATGGAAGGTGTGATGAGCAATGAATAAAGTCGCTTTGATTACTGGCGTGACCGGACAGGACGGCGCCTACCTCGCGGAGTTCCTGCTGAAGAAGGGCTATATCGTCCATGGCATCAAACGCCGCTCCTCGCTGTTCAATACCGACCGCATCGATCATCTGTACCAGGATCCTCATATTTCCAACCGTAATTTCATTCTACATTACGGCGATCTGACCGATTCCACCAATCTCATCCGCATCATCCAGCAGGTGCAGCCGGATGAGATCTACAATCTTGCCGCCATGAGTCATGTGGCAGTCAGTTTCGACACCCCGGAATACACGGCGAACGCCGATGGCATTGGTACGCTGCGCATTCTCGAGGCCATTCGCATCCTGGGCCTTGAAAAGAAGACCCGTTTCTACCAAGCATCGACCTCCGAGCTCTATGGACTGGTGCAGGAAATCCCGCAGAAGGAAACCACGCCGTTCTATCCGCGCAGTCCTTACGCCGTTGCCAAGCTCTATGGCTACTGGATCACTGTCAATTACCGCGAGGCTTACGGCATCTATGCCTGCAACGGCATCCTGTTCAATCACGAAAGTCCTATCCGCGGCGAGACTTTCGTTACCCGCAAGATCACCCGTGCCCTGGCGCGCATCAAGCTTGGCCTGCAGGATTGCCTTTACCTCGGCAACATGGACTCGCTGCGCGACTGGGGCCATGCCAGGGACTATGTCGAGATGCAATGGCTGATGCTGCAGCAGGAGTCGCCCGAAGATTTCGTTATTGCCACCGGCGTGCAATACAGCGTGCGCGATTTCGTCGATGCCGCCGCCAGGGAACTCGGCATCAGTATCACTTGGCAAGGCCGAGGTGTGGACGAAACTGGCACCGACCAAAACGGCAAGGTTATCGTCAAAGTCGACCCGCGCTACTTCCGCCCTACCGAAGTCGAGACCCTGCTCGGCGACCCAACCAAGGCCAGGGAAAAGCTCGGCTGGACGCCCAGGATCACCTTCAACGAGCTGGTCTCGGAAATGGTGCGAGAAGACCTCAAGAGCGCCGAGCGCGACGAGCTGGTCAAGAAGCACGGCTACTCGGCATACGATTACCACGAATGATGATGAACAAGGATGCCAGAATCTATGTCGCCGGCCACCGCGGCCTAGTCGGCTCAGCCCTGGTTCGCAATCTGCAGGCGAAAGGATATACCAACCTTCTGTTGCGCACGCATGCAGAGCTGGATCTCACCAGGCAGCATGCGGTTGAAGTCTTTTTTGCGCAGGAGAGGCCGGATTACGTTTTCTTGGCGGCCGCCAGGGTGGGGGGTATTCATGCCAACAACACTTATCCGGCCGAATTCATCCGCGACAACCTGGCGATCCAGACCAACGTCATTCATGCGGCTTACCTGAACAACGTCAAGCGTCTGCTGTTCCTCGGTTCCAGTTGCATCTACCCGCGCGACTGCCCTCAGCCGATCAAGGAAGAATACCTGCTGACCGGCCCGCTGGAGCCGACCAATCGCCCCTATGCTCTAGCGAAGATCGCCGGGATCGAAATGTGCTGGAGCTATAACCGTCAGTACGGGACGCAATACCTCGCGGCTATGCCGACCAACCTCTATGGCCCCGGCGACAACTATCATCTGGAAAACAGCCATGTCATTCCGGCGCTGATCCGCAAGTTCCATGAGGCCAAGAAAACCAACGTCCATGAAGTGGTGGTCTGGGGGACCGGCAAGCCGAAAAGAGAATTCCTTTACAGTGGAGACATGGCCGATGCCTGCGTGTTTCTGATGAATTTGCCTGACGAAAAATATCAAAATCTTTTAGGTAGCAATGAATCGGAAACCGGAAAATTCGCGCCTCCTCTCGTGAATGTGGGCACTGGTGAAGACATCACCATCAGGGAGCTTGCCGAACTGACGAGGCAGACCATCGGCTATCAGGGGCAGATCGTGTTCGATACCACCAGGCCGGATGGAACGATGCGGAAGATGATGGACGTTTCCCGTCTGGCAACGCTTGGTTTCAAAGCGAAAACAAGTTTCAAGGATGGGCTGGCCCTTAGCTATCAAAGCTATCTATCAGGCCTTCCCAGGTAAGTCGTGGCGGTAAGCCTGCATATATTCCGCTCTCCTCGATTCCTTCGGTTGTTCAAAGAAAGCTTCTGGATTGCACTAGGTCAGGCAATGGCAATGCTTGGGCTTTTGGTCGGCGTGCGAGTGCTGACAGAGCTGCTTGATCCTGTGGCTTATGGAGAGCTTGCGTTGGGGATGACCGTATCAACGCTGGTCAATCAAACCGTATTGGGCCCACTGGGTGGTGGGATTATTCGATTCTACGCACCGGCAACGGAGCAGGGTGACTTTGGGAGCTATTTGAGCGCCGCGCTCAGGCTGGTGGTTTCGGCGACGGGGATTATTGTCTTGATGGCACTGATCGTTGTTGTTGGGCTGATGGTTACAGGCCGAACGAAATGGTTGGCCATTATGGTTGTAGCGCTTGTTTTCGCTACCCTCAGCGGTTACAACTCCATTCTGAGCGGCATTCAGAATGCGGCACGGCAACGATCGATTGTGGCACTCCATCAGGGGGCTGAACCTTGGGTGCGGTTTTTTGTTGCTGCCGGGTTTGTGTTATGGCTGGGCGCGACAAGTACAGCAGCGATGGCAGGGTATGGCGTGGCGACCATGATGGTACTTGGATCGCAGTATGTGATCTTCCGGAAAATTGGGAACAGAAATGGCTCGGGTGAGAGTAAGGCACAGTTCTGGAGAGATGAGATATGGAAGTTTTCATGGCCAGTCTCGATTTTTGGAGTTTTCACCTGGGCGCAGCTCGTATCCGATCGTTGGGCTCTGGAGCATTTTTCGACGATGCAGGAAGTTGGTTTGTACGCCGTTCTGTTTCAGTTGGGTTATTACCCGATGTCGATAGCCAGCGGGATGGCGATGCAGCTTTTGGTTCCCATTTTTTACCAGCGGGCGGGTGATGCAAGTGACGACATAAGAAACGCCAATGTAAGCAGCCTGAGCTGGCGTCTGACCTGGTTGACTCTTGGAGGGACCGGTATTGCCTTTTTACTGGCGTATTTGTTGCACACGCAGATATTCCGCTTTTTCGTAGCAAAAGAATATATGTCGGTATCATACCTGTTGCCGTGGATGCTGTTGGCTGGAGGCGTGTTCGCCGCGAGCCAGACGATTGCGCTCAATCTGATGAGCCAGATGAAAACACGCACCATGATGTCGGCCAAGATCATTACCGCGCTATTGGGCGTCATGCTTAATTGTGCCGGTGCTTACTGGTATGGCACGCAGGGCATCGTCGCCGCAAGTATTTTATTTTCAGTGCTGTTTTTTGTTTGGATGGCATGGCTTTCGATAAAAAATGGAGAGAGAAATTGTTTGTAGCAAAATGGCTGATTTCATTAATGAGACCCTTTGTCGAGCGTTTCCCGCGGATGGCCGCATTGTATCGGGGCGTGCGTGATCAACTGGAGGGGATGGAAGCGCCACAACCAACACCATGGGGTTTCAAGCTGGCTGGAAATGTGGCGATGGCCCAGGGTGTTTTTGAGCCCGTGGAAACTGAACTCGTCAGGAAGCTGCTGAAGGATGTTGATGTCCTGGTTAATGTGGGCGCCAATGTTGGCTACTACTGTTGCCACGCCCTGAGCATGGGCAAGCAGGTGATTGCATTCGAGCCCATGGAAAGAAATCTCCGCTACTTGTGTAAAAACATAAAAGCCAATGGCTGGTCCGGGGCGGAAATATTCCCAATGGCTCTATCCAATGAGGTAGGTATATTGGAAATATATGGGGGTGACACAGGCGCTTCCCTTGTAAAAGGCTGGGCAGGCACTCCGGAAGGCTATAAGGCACTTGTGCCATGTTCAACCATGGATGTTGTGCTTGGCGGTCGACTGGAGGGGAAGAGAGTCCTGGTTCTTGTCGATATCGAGGGGGCAGAAAAGTGGATGCTGGAGGGCGCGAAACGGATGCTTGCCAACGATCCGAAGCCAACCTGGCTGATCGAGGTGGTTACAACAGAGAATCAGCCGCAAGGGGTGGAAATAAACCCCAACTTCATGAGCACATTTCAATTATTTTTTCAAAATGGCTACGAGGCATTCGGAGCTGATCGAGAAATGCGCCAGGTAACGAAGGAAGATGTTGATTTGCTTTCGAAGGGCGCTCTTAAAGCGGATACACATAACTTTGTATTTTGTGAATCAAAGGAAGATCGATGAGTATTCGGTCTGCACTCCTTCGCATCCATTGGCTCCTCAGTGCGCAATTCGGAATTGATTTGATAAAAATGCTTCGCTCGATTCGAGGGATACCTCGATACGTGCGAGATTTGTTTCGCTTTCGAGCGGGATATATTGGCCACTATGAATTGGTGCCCTGCCTGCATGACTGGTATGAGGAGGGTGGCACGACCAAGAACGAATACTTCTGGCAGGATTTGCTGGTGGCTAGAAAGATATTTGCGGCTAAGCCGGACAAGCATGTTGATATTGGTTCTCGTGTCGATGGTTTTGTTGCGCATGTCGCGAGTTTCCGGGAGATCGAGGTTTTCGATATCCGTCCAATAACCACCGTCATTCCAGGCGTGATATTCAGGCAGGCTGACCTGATGAATGCTGCAGAGGACATCTCAGGGTACTGTGATTCGCTTTCTTGTCTTCATGCCCTTGAGCATTTCGGTCTTGGCCGATATGGCGATAAAATCGACCCGAAAGGCCATGAGTTCGGTATTCGTAACATGGCGAAAATCCTGCGCCCCGGAGGCATCTTTTATCTTTCCGTACCAGTGGGCATAGAACGCGTGGAATTCAACGCGCAGCACGTGTTTAATCCAAACACGATTGTGGATATTGCAAGGCGCAATCAGCTTGTGCTGCAAGAGTTTGCTTTATTTACAACTGAGAGTGGTTTGGTCGAGACGGATGCAAAATTTGAACCACTTGTTTCTGCAGGTAAAAGACAGTACGGCCTCGGAATTTTCATATTTATGAAGAATTAGTATCTTGATACAAACCTTGAAAAAATTTCTTTATACAAACACGAATGATGGTAATCGTGTGGCATGGCTATCAGCCAAACTTAGTCAGATTTCGCCTGGCCTTCGCATTCTGGACGCAGGTGCCGGCGAACTTAGATTCAAGCCGTTTTGCGGTCATCTTGACTATGTTTCGCAAGATTTCGGCCAGTACGAAGGGAATGGCGACGGGAAAGGTCTGCAAACCGGAGCGTGGAATACCAAGCATATTGATTTGGTCTGTGACATTACCGCCATACCAGAGCCGGACGCTTCTTTCGATGCCATTCTTTGCACGGAAGTGCTGGAACATGTTCCAGATCCCACGAACGCGCTAGACGAATTTGCGAGATTGTTAAAACCCGGTGGCAAGCTGATATTGACGGCGCCATTTGCTTCATTGGTGCATTTTGCGCCTTATCACTTCTGCACCGGATTCAGCCGTTATTGGTACGAGCATCATTTGGCAAAACGTGGCTTCACGATTGAGGAACTGACCCCCAATGGCGACTGGTTCGCATTCTGCCAACAGGATTTGATGAGTCTGGGAAGTTTTGCGCGAAGATATGGTGACTGGAGTTGGCCGCTGGCTTATGTGCTGGGGATTTTTGGCGCTATCTACTTCAAAATCCGGGGAGGCAGGCCTGCGGATGACCTCGCGTGCTTTTCGTGGCAGTGTGTGGCGGTGAAATGCTAATTTTTCAGGCTTGCTGGATGATTGCTGCTTTTATTGTCTTCAGTTTTGATCAGACATCTCGGTGCTTACCTTCACCGCATGCGGCTTCGTCCACGCCAGAAGATTGTAATGTGTTCGCTTAAAATCCGCCTGCGCAGAGTGGCGGTGCTTTATCGGATGAATGCCTGGCTCAAGTGCTGGCAAACCAAGCGCAGATACCAAGCGACCCTGGATTTTTATGCGGCATCGGTAGCAGTTGCCTCGGATGTGTCGGTCACGCCCAAGGGTTCACGCCATACCGAATGGATCAAAGGAAATCGTCGTCCGCGTGTCTTCTTCATGGGGACTGACGAACAGCAGGACAAAAGCGGTTTTCTCCAAGCCGTGGAACGCGTTGCCGAGGTGGAGTCATTTACCCGTGATGATGGTGCCTGGGGCCAGAATGGCCCTGCACCTTATGGTGAGCGCCGGGAACGTAATACACAGCGCCTGTGGGTGCTTGTTTCCGCGCTGGCAGCCCAAGGCTGGGTGCCTGATTTATTGCTCACGCAGACTTGGGGATGTTTGATCGACCCGGCCATTTTCAGCCGCATACGCGAGACCTACGGGACATACATTATCAACATTGCCATGGATGATCGTCACCAATACTGGGGAAGCAAAGTTCATGGTGAATGGGATGGTACTTACCCGCTGATCCCGCACATCGACTTGACGCTGACAGCGGCTCCAGAAGCGGTTGCGTGGTATCGAAAGGAAGGCGGCGCGGCTTTGTTCTTTCCTGAAGCCAGCGATTCGGCGCTGTTCCATCCCATGCCGGAATTGTCCAAATGCCACGACGTGTGTTTTGTCGGTTCCCGCTATGGCATCCGCGAGAAAGTCGTCATGGCGCTACGCGCTGCCGGCATCGACGTGACGACTTTCGGTAGCGGCTGGGAAGGCGGTCGTGTCGCCACTGAAGACGTACCTCGACTGTTTGCACAATCGAGAATCGTACTTGGGGTTTCAGCCGTCGGACACTGCCCGGATTTTGTCGCCCTGAAACTGCGTGACTTTGACGCACCCATGTCCGGCAGCTGCTACCTGACCCAGGACAATCCGGATTTGCATGCGCTCTACGACATTGGCCGGGAAATCGTCACCTACCGTACGGTTGAAGACTGCGTCGCGCAGGTCAGGCGACTGCTCGCTGACGATGCGGCCCGAGAGGCCATTGCCCGCGCCGGACGTGATCGAGCCGCAATGGAGCACACTTGGGACCGTCGATTTACCGATCTTTTTGTCGGCTTGCGGGGCGAATGATGTGTGGCATCTACGGACTTGTCGCGCGTGATGGTGGTGTCGATCCTGAAGCTCTGGTTCGTCAGCGCGATCTGCTCACGCATCGCGGCCCTGATGCTGCCGGTGTCTGGGTAAGCGACGACAGGCGGGTGGGGTTGGCGCACCGGCGCCTGTCCATCCTAGACCTTACCGCGGCGGGACATCAGCCCATGACCAGCGCAGACGGCCGCGCAACGATTGCTTTTAATGGTGAAATTTACAATTTCCGCGCATTGAGAGCTGAATTGCAGCAATTGGGTTTTCAGTTCCGTAGCGACAGCGATACCGAGGTTCTGCTGACTGCCTATCGGGCATGGGGCGAGTCATGCATCAAACGCTTCAACGGCATGTTTTCCTTTGTCATTTACGACCATGGCGACGACGTCACTCCGCCCAGCCTGTTCTTTGCCCGCGACCGTGTTGGAAAAAAGCCATTCTATTATTTTTTTGACGGCAGTAATTTTGAGTTTGCATCGGAACTGAAGGCGATTTCGTACGCAGAAGAAGTCTCGATAACTGCGATCAATTATTATCTTGCCCTCGGATACATACCCAGCGAGCATTGTTTTGTGGACGGCGTAAGAAAGCTTCCGCCAGCCCATGCTGGGCGGCTGGACTTGAATACGTTTGACATGAAGATCTGGCAATACTGGCGGTTGCCGGCGAATCAGCCGGATAAAGATGCGAGCGGGGAAGCGTTGGCCGATGAAGCGGAAGCTTTGCTAAACGATGCGGTTGCATTGCGGATGGTCAGTGACGTGCCGCTAGGCGTGCTGCTCAGCGGGGGCCTGGATTCGAGCCTCATCGCTGCCATCGCAGCGCGGCAATCGTCCTCGCCCATCAAAACATTTACGCTTTCTTTGCCGGGCAGCAAGCTGGACGAAGCGTCATATGCGCAGTGCGTGGCGGATCATCTGTCCACGGAACACCATGTCCTGGAGTTGACGGCACCCTCACTGGATGACCTTGGGGCAATGGCGCCTTTCATCGACGAACCGCTTGCCGATTCCTCGCTGATCCCCTCATTTCTGATTTCCAAGCTTACACGACAACACGTAACGGTGGTTTTGGGTGGCGACGGCGGAGATGAGTTATTCGGCGGCTATTCGGATTATCCCATGGCGCTCGCCGCTCAAAAGCGACTGGGGTGGGTGCCTCGTTCCCTGCTCAGTGGCGTCAGTCATTTGGCAGAATTGCTGCCGGCAGGTGTCAAAGGGCGGAATCGTTTGGCTTCGTTGCGTGGGGGACCATTGGAGCAACAAATATGGGGCTCGCCATATTTCGATGTCGCATTGCGCAAACGTATCTTCAGCCCGGATCCAGTACGGCAGTTAGGTGAGGAAATAGAAGCGCCGGAGCAGTCGTTGCTTGATTTGTTTCACATGGGTCAGGACGCAGTGGATTGCATGACGCGTGCGCATTTTGGCAGTATATTGCCCGACGATTTTCTGGTGAAAGTGGATCGGGCTAGCATGGCGAACAGCCTGGAAGCTCGGACCCCTTTCCTTGATTATCGGCTGGTGGAGTTCGCCTTTTCAAAAATTCCAAGCAGATGGAAAGTCCAGGGAACTGAGACGCGCCGGGTGGAACGGATACTTGGCGGACGCTTGCTTCCGCCCCAATTGGACACTAGGCGCAAACAAGGTTTTTCCATTCCGATGGATGATTGGTTAAAGGCTGATCGCTGCCAGATGCTGAGGGACTATATGCCATACCTGCCTGAGTGCATCAATCGCGATGAGATTGAGCGGCTCATTGCCGGATTATTATTATATGGTCGAGCAAACGGTGCGCGACTTTACGCACTGCTCGTGCTCGGCATTGCAATGAAAAACAGAAGTCACTGAATATGCGGCCAAAAATATCGGTTTGCATCCCGGCCTACAACCGTGCAGAGGTGTTGCCGGATCTGCTGGATTCCATTCTGGCGCAAGACTTCGATAATTTCGAAATTGTGATCTGCGAAGACTGCTCCCCGCAACGGGAGCAGATCGCGGCGGTGGTCGGTCGATATAACATGACCCGGCCAGGCTTGATTCAGTATTTTGAGAATACGGATAACCTCGGATATGACGGTAATCTGCGCAATCTGATTAATAAATCCCGGGGCGAATATTGCCTGTTCATGGGCAATGACGATCTGATGTGTGCGGGAGCATTGGCTGCTGTCGCTGATGCCGTTGAAGCATATCCGGATGTCGGCGTGGTGTTGCGCAGCTATGCGGCCTTTGATGACACGCCTGACAAGATCAATCAGGAGTTTCGCTACTTCGATATGGAAGCTTTTTTTCCCGCTGGCGCCGAAACCATTTCAACCATTTACCGCCGTTCGGTTGTCATTTCCGGCATGGTGGTTCACCGGGATAGTGCGCTTAAATACGCAACTGATCGCTTCGACGGCAGTCTGCTTTATCAGCTTTATCTCGTCGCCAGCATCTTGTGCGACAAGAACGCGGTTTTCCTGCCCAAGATATTGGCTCTGTATCGTAATGGGGGGATTCCTGATTTTGGCAATAGTGAAAAAGAACGGGGAAAGTTCGTTCCCACGGCGCAGACCCCCGCGTCTTCCCTTCATTTCATGCAGGGGATGCTGGATATTGCGGAATTTGTGGAACATGCCCGGCAGGTGAGAATTTACCGGGCAATTTTGCGCGACATCGGCAACTACTCCTACCCGATTCTTGCCATTCAGTCCGGCAAACCTCTTGGGGTATTCGTCCGCTATTGCTGGGGGCTGGCAAGGTTGGGGTTCTGGAAAAACAAAATGTTTTACCTCTACTTTATCGCCCTGCTTTTATTGGGTTCGAGACGCGTCGAGTGGATCTTGCGCCGCATCAAGAAATGGCTGGGGCATACTCCGGTGATCGGAAACGTTTACCGCGGCAAGCCGTCATGAAGATACTGGTGGCTGGTGATTGGCACTCGGAACTGCACGAAGAGGCGGTGTATCAGGCCTTCATCAAGTTGGGGCATGAGGTTTTGAAGTTTGGCTGGCATGATTACTTCACCCCGAAAAATCGTGCAGATGTAATTTACAAGAAAATTCAGAACAGATTCATCATCGGTCCGATAGTCCGAAGATTGAATCAGGAGTTGATCAAGGCTGCAGCACAGTTTGCCCCTGATATGGTATTTGTCTACCGTGGCACCCACATTACTGGGGCTACGCTTAAAGCGATAAAGAAGCAACATCAGGAAGTTACGCTGGTGGGATATAACAATGATGATCCTTTTGCCAAAGGGCATCCGTATTCGCTGTGGCGGCATTTTTTCAAGGCAGTGCCTGAATATGACCTGATGCTCGCCTATCGGCATCATAATATCGAGGATTTTCTCCGTCTTGGCGCACGGCGTGTGGAACTGTTGCGCTCCTGGTATTCCCCGGAGCGCAATCATCCGGTGATTCTTTCGGATGATGATAGGGTCAAGTACGAATGTGACGTGGTGTTTGTTGGGCATTACGAGTCGGATGGCCGGAAGAAGTATTTGGAAGAGTTGGTGCGGCAAGGTTTCAAGGTGAGATTGTTCGGCCCCGGTTATGACTGGGATCCCGTACTTAGAAACTCAACTGAGTTAAAGTCACTTATCCCTGTACGCCTGGTCTGGGGCGAGGAATACAACAAGGCGCTATGTGGTGCCAAAGTAGCGATATGTTTCTTGTCCAAACTTAATCGTGACACCTATACCAGGCGTTGTTTTGAAATTCCGGCTACTGGAACACTGATGCTTTCAGAGCATACGGATGATCTTGCCAGTTTGTATATTGCAGGTGCGGAGGCGGATTTTTTCAGGACCAAGGAAGAATTGATCGAAAAGCTGAAGTTGTATGTTGGGGATGAGACACTTAGAAGATCTGTGGCGGCCAATGGTTATCGGCGTGTTATGGCGGAGGGGCACGATGTGGTGTCACGCATGAAACAAGTACTTGCTTGGGTGGCTGAAATTAATTTTCGACGAAAAGGATCGAATAGTGTTTGAAACATCTTCTTCGGCAATGCGTATCTTTCAGCGTATTGGCTTTGAGAGTATTGCATGGTCCTTGCGCCGCCTGCATTGCCCGGTGCCTCTGGAAGCGCTGGTGCTGGATGTCGGTTCTGGGGGTAATCCCTACCCTAGGGCCAATGTGCTGCTTGATGCCTATGAAAATACCGTTGAGCGCTACAACGCTCCGATCATCAAGGATCGACCAATGGTTTATGGGCTAGGTGAACGCATGCCTTTCAGGGATAAGGTATTTGATTTCGTCATTGCTTCACATGTTCTGGAGCATACTGCTGATCCGGATTCTTTTCTTGCTGAACTGATGCGTGTAGGTAAGGCTGGGTACATTGAAACTCCGGATGCATTTTTTGAAAGAATCAATCCTTTCCGATTTCACCGGCTTGAGGTTACTGATGTAAACGGAAAAATCCTCATTTTCAAAAAGCCGGAGTGGCGTCCGCATGGCGAATGGGTAGACATGTATGAACGCAAAGTCAAAGATAGCCAATTCCTAGGCTATCTAAAAAAACACCCGGCACCATTCTATATGCGCTTTTATTGGCGGAATGAAATTAACTACGAAATCCGAAACCCGGAAATCAGTGCCAATTGGCCCTTACCTACCGGCATATCCAATACATCTGAGCAGACTAGATTGACGATGCGTCTTCGCGGGCGATTTACTGCCTTTGTTAGAAAAATGCTCTCGCAAACTTTGCGCAATAGATCTATCGATCTCCTGTCGTTACTGCGTTGCCCAGATTGTTTCTCGACCATGTTGAAGCAGGCGGGTCCGGATATTGAATGCCAGTATTGCAAAGCGAAGTTTGGAAGTTCAAAAGGCATACCTATCATGTACCCGAAAGGGATTCATTCATGAGTGTAATGCGTTCTTTGATTGATTTTTCTACTGCAACTATCGGCCGATTGAAGCGCACGCGGCGGATTAACCCGGCGGTAGATAGCCGTGATGGCCTGGTCAAGGTTAATCTTGGTTGTGGTCTTGCGGTGACGCAAGGCTGGATTAACGTGGATGCAAGCCTTAACTCCTTGGTTGCCTCCTGGCCAAGAGTGGCCCACAAGCTGCTCTACCGCTTATCGGGGGCCAATCGCTATTACAGTCTGGAGCAATACTGTGACTTGTTGGGAAACCACGTGTTCATGCACCACGATTTGTCGCACAGCGTTCCATTAAAAGATCAGACCGTAGATTTCATTTATTCCTCGCATTTCCTGGAACATTTATTCAAGGCAGATGCGGATCGCCTGCTGACTGATTGCTACCGGGCACTGAAGCCAGGTGGCATTATTAGAATCAGCATTCCCGATTTGGCATATGCTGTTTCGTTTTATGCGCGAGGGGAAAAGGAAAGAATGTTGGCAGATTACTTCTTTGTTGAAGACAAGGAGAGCTTCCTGGCTAGGCACAAATATATGTATGACTTTGAATTGCTGAGGAACTTGCTAGAGAAAGTAGGCTTTTCCCAGATTGTTCGTTGTGCTTATCAAGAGGGACGTACACCGGACATCAAGCTATTGGACAATCGCCCCGAAGACTCGCTGTTTGTCGAAGCAGTCAAACTCTAATAGTGTTTAACACGAGGTAAATCATGCGGATTCTGGTCACCGGAGGTGCCGGTTATATAGGCTCTCATACTGTTGTGGCGTTGCTGGAAGCAGGCCATCAGGTGGCGGTTCTGGATAATTTGAGCAACAGCGATATTGCCGTGATCAATCGTGTGAAGCAGATTACCGGAAAATCGCCAGCCTTTTTCAAGGCGGATGTTCGTGATGGGTCGGCGCTTGGTAATATCTTCAGCCACTTTCGCCCTGAGGCGGTAATTCATTTTGCCGGACTTAAAGCAGTCGGTGAATCGGTGCAGCAGCCGCTGCGCTATTACGAGTGGAACGTGGGTGGTAGTGTTGCTTTGTTTCAGGCTATGGACCAGGCGGGAGTCAGGACGCTGATTTTTTCCTCTTCCGCTACCGTTTATGGCGATCCCAAAGAAGTACCGATTCCCGAGAATGCTCCAATTGCACCGACCAGCCCGTATGGTCACAGCAAGGCAATGATAGAGCAGGTTCTGGCGGATGTGGCGGCTGCCAATCCGGAGTGGCGCATCGCTCGGTTGCGCTATTTCAACCCGGTGGGTGCTCACGAAAGTGGGTTGATCGGCGAAAGCCCCAACGATGTTCCCAATAACTTGATGCCTTATATTTCTCAAGTGGCGGTGGGCAAGCTTAATGAACTTCGGATTTTTGGTGGGGACTATGCCACAGAGGATGGGACGGGAGTGAGGGATTATATCCATGTGATGGATCTCGCTCAGGGGCACATGGCGGCGCTCGATTTTTTGGAGGGCCAAACCGGATTGCACACGATCAATCTCGGCACTGGCCGGGGATGCAGTGTGCTTGAAATTGTGAAAGCGTTTGAAAAAGCCTCTGGTCAGCACGTGCCATATCGTATTGTTGAGCGGCGCCCGGGGGATGTGGCTCTATGTTTTTCTGACCCATCTGAAGCTGAGCGATTGCTTGGATGGAAGGCCCGCTATAGCTTAGAGGATATGTGCAGAGATGCCTGGCGTTGGCAGTCGATGAATCCGGATGGGTACGGCACCGAGCCGTAGTTGCCGGGAGAGCCCTTATGCGTATCTTCATCAATGCACTTTCGGCTCGACTGGGCGGCGGACAAACTTACTTACTGAATCTGCTGAAGCACGTACCGAAAGAAAATGATTTGCGGGTGTTTGTTCTGGTTCAGCCGGCATTTCATCTATCCGATCTGTCGCCAAATGTCGTGCGGGTCGAACAGGCCGGGCTTGAGAATCCACTGTTGCGGGCGGTATGGGAAGAAACTCGTCTGGTTGCCTTGTTGAGGCAATTGAAAATTGATCTGTTCTTTTCTCCAGGCGGCTTGCTGCCGAGGTTTTTGCCTTCTGATATGTTAACAGCGGTGACTTTTCAGAATATGCTGCCATTCGATCACGTGCAGCGAGAAAAGTATCCTTACGGTTACCGGCGGTTGCGAGACTGGTTATTGGAACGGGGATTGTCGTCCGCAATGCGCCGCGCAGATTTGGTGATTTTTATCTCCGAGTTTGCTCGGGACTTTATCCAGCACAAATTGGGACGGTTGTCGGGGAAAAGCATTGTTGCGCCCCATGGTATTCAACCCTCTTTTTACGCTTATCGGGATGCACCATTGCCCCGGCCAGGTTGGCTTCCTGAAGGGGGTTATTTTCTTTATGTGTCTTTTATTGATCATTACAAGGCGCAATTGGAGGTGGTTCGCGGATTTGACCTTTATCGCAGACAAGGGGGAGGCGGGAAACTGCTTCTTGTCGGCCCGGAATACCGCCCCTACGGTAATATGGTCCGGCAGGAGATTGCCCGTCTCGGCTT
>MLJW01000442.1_pt1 | contig 18790 bp, 22 predicted proteins | sample 888231 | NCBI WGS metagenome assembly MLJW01 (sample SAMN05788063, study PRJNA343431) | mine drainage metagenome | isolation source: sample collected from the inflow into an acid mine drainage treatment plant... | place: Germany: Lusatia, lignite mining district
GTCATCTACTCCCTGGTCATCAGTTGCGAGCGTCGCCGCATCGATCCCCACGCCTACCTCAGCGACGTGCTTCGAAGGCTTCCCGCAATGACGACCGCAGATGACCTGGGGCCGTTGCTGCCTTCCCTCTGGCGGGCGCAATCGTAGGTCTCGTACAGACGAGACCTACAAATCCTTCCACCCTCATAGGTCTCGTGCCTACGAGGCACCCGAAGCGACGCTTACGGTGAAGTACTGCACTTTCCTGTCAGGGGTCGGTCAAAACCAGCCAGGTAGGGTCGATTCAAAACCCGCCACTTTGAGCGGGTGATTTACGTCGCGGGCGCCTTCGGGTTGCACGGGACGAGATGAACCGACTCGAAGTGAGCCTCCAACAAGCCATACAAGCCCTGCACGCCCGCGGTTGGTCCCAGCGACGGATCGCGCGTGAACTGAACATCGACCGCGGGACCGTGGCCGACCACGTGCGGCCGGCAAAACCGGCCATTTCGACCGCCGGGTCGGCAGAGGTTGCGACGCCAAACCCAGCCATATCGACCCCCGGCTCCGAAGGGGTGGCGGAACCAAAACCAGCCATATCGACCCTCGGCCCGACTGCGGGCCGCGTCAGTCTGTGTCGGGAGTTTTTGCCGACGATCACAACGGCGGTGACGGCGGGCTTGTCGGCCAAACGCATCCATCAGGATCTGGTCGCCGATCACGGTTTCACCGGCAGCTACCAGTCGGTGAAGCGCTGCGTCCAAGGTCTGGCTCAACGGCTCGCGTTGCCTCACCGCCGGATGGAGTGCGCGCCCGGCGAGCAGATGCAGGTGGACTTCGGCCAGGGGGCGCCGGTGATCGACGAGCACGGCAAGCGCCGCCGCCCGCATCTGTTTCGCGCCGTGCTCAGTCACTCGCGCAAGGGCTATGGCGAGGCAGTTTGGCGCCAGGATACCGAGACGTTCATCCGATGCGTCGAGAACGCGTTTCGGCACTTTGGCGGCGTCACGCGCACCACCGTTGTCGACAACCTGAAGGCTGCGGTGCTGGACGCCGACTGGTTCGATCCGAACCTCAACCCGAAGATGGCGGACTTCGCCAGGCATTACGGCACCGTCGTCTTGCCCACGCAGCCGGCGCGGCCGGAACACAAGGGCAAGATCGAAGCCGGGGTTAAGTTCGCCCAAAACAACGCTCTTAAGGGGCGGACATTCACCTCGCTTGCGGAGCAAAACCTGTTTCTGGCCGAGTGGGAGCGCAGCGTGGCCGACACCCGCATTCACGGCACGGTCCGCAAGCAGGTCGGAGTCATGTTTCAAACGGAGCGCTCCGCGTTGTCGCCGCTGCCCGACTCGTTGTTTCCCAGCTTCGTCGAAGCCCGGCGCAAGGTCCATCGCGACGGTCACGTCGAGTTCGACAAGGCGTACTACTCGGTGCCCCCCGAGTACCTCGGTCGCGAGGTGTGGGTGCGGGGCGAGTCGAGGGTCGTGCGTATCCTCAATCATCGGCAGGAAACGATTGCCGCGCATGCGCGCACCGAGCCGGGCCGGTTTGCGACGACCGACGCCCACATCCATGCCCACAAGAAAAGCGGCATCGAGCGCGGCGCCGATTACTGGCTGGATCGCTGCCGGTTGATCGGGCCGAACACGGCGGCTTGGGCCGAAGCCTTCTTCGCTCATCGCGGGGTGTATGGTCTGCGCGCCTTACAAGGCCTCGTCAGCCTCGCCAAGACGCATCCCAGCGCCGCCCTCGAACAGGCCGCCGCCACGGCCAAGCACCGCAACGTCTGGCGCCTGCGCGATCTGCGCCGGCTGCTCACGCACGACGACAAGGTCGTGCAGATCGACTTCCTCGAGACCCATCCGCTCATCCGCCCTCTTGATGCGTACAAGGTCGAAGCCTTTTCCCAAGTATGAACCTCGATTCCATCCTCAAACAACTGCGCCTGTCCGCTCTGAGCCAGACGCTCTCCGTGCGCCTCCAGGAAGCCGCCGCCAACCGGCTCACCCATGCTGAGTTCCTGGAGTTGATCCTGCACGACGAGATCAACGTGCGCGAGCAGCGCAAAATCGCCCGCCGCACCGCCGCCGCCGAGTTCACCGCCCTCAAGCAGCTCGAAGACTTCGACTGGCGCTTCAATTCGTCGGTCTCTCGCAAGGAGATCTACGAGTTGGCCGCGTGTCATTTTGTGCGCAAATCCACCGACGCGCTCTTCGTCGGTCCTCCGGGCGTCGGCAAAACCCACCTCGCCCAAGCCATCGGCTACGAGGCGATCAAGCAGGGCTTCGTCGTGCGGTACCGGCCCATCTTCGATCTGGTTGCCGACTTCCTGTCCGAGGAGGCGCTCGCCCAGCGCGATCGGCTCCTGCGCGGTTACCTCAAACCCGACTTGCTCATCATCGATGACATGGGCCTCATGACTACCAAAGACGACCTCGACGCGCTCACGCCTGCCCGCTGGCAGCCTCTGACGTAGAGCTCGAGTAGTGCTAGTAACCATCACGATTTAGCGATGGTTACTTTTGCTATTTAGCAGCTGTTACTAGCAATACTGGTCACGAGGACCTCGGCCGGACGTTTACGGATGTGGTCAGCTGGACCCATTTCCTTCACCCGGAGGCATTTCAGGATGGTGAGCGTCCGAACGGAAACCTCCCAGCTGAAGAACGGTAAAACGGATAAGCTGGGTGGATCCGAGTAATCACCACGGAGGTGGTGGATGCAGGCGAGAAGCGTGATAGGCATGGGCGACGAGTAATGCCGCGAACGCGGCGCCTGGAATTGATCGAGGCGTATTGAGCGAGTTGACTTACGATGACGGAGTTCGCCCGGCGCGAGTCGGTCAACTACACGATGTTCATGCGCCGGGTGGCGAAGTTGGGTGGGCCCCGGCGGTTGGCAGCCCGATTAAGTTTGCGAAAGTAAAGCTGGCTGCGGTGAAGCACAGGGCGTCTGGGACGAGCGGACAGTTTGAGGTACCGCTGCCGGCCGGAACGGTTGTTGCCGATGATGCGCCCGCCGAAGTAGCAGCGTTGGTATGTGTGAATTATGCGGTGCGTTCAGGCTGCCGAGGCGAAACTGACGATGATGTCTGCGTCTTATCAGTCCCTCAAATGCGTGCAATCGGTCCTCCCTCGGTTCTGGAATTCCGCGTGCAATAGGTCCTGAAACGCCGGAACTTCTGCGTGTGTTCGGTCCCCGGCTAATCCCGGTAGAAGGATCAGGTAAAATTAGGACATATAGGTGGCATTCACTGACACCGCCGCACGCCTCTCTCCTCCCCTAACAGGCGAGAGAGGGCCATGGAGCGGGCCGCAGGAACCCCCAAAATGCAATTCGGAGCACACCTGACGCACGCAGGGGGCGAAATCAGCACTCGGGCTGCCAGTCGCTACCGTTCCAGCCCGCGGCCACGCTCGCGGTTCGCCCAGAAATGCCGGTATCGCGCGCTAAGGCGCAGCGGCAATGCCCCATGTCTCGCACCAATCGCCAATGCTGCCCTTCGCCTCTGCTCACTCGGCTCAAGGAGAGGAGGCATCGATTGTCGTAAACCAAGAGGCGAATACCACGGATGGCTCCACGCTTCTTGATCAGGACGCTCTTCACTGGAGGACGATGATCGTTCTTAGGAGAAGGAATCGTGAGTTCGCAGAGCGTGCTGCGACTGAGCCCAGTGTACGGGCACCGCTTTCTGGGTGCCGGAAGGCGAAGAAACTCTGGTTTAATCTCGGCGTTCATGACGCCGTGCATCCTATCGCTTCGGCGTCAATCCGGGGAGAGGGAGTTTTTTTGTGAAAAGAAGTTCCCGCTATCGTATCCTAACTCTGGTTACGTCATTCTATCTCCGAAAAAACACAATCACTCCGAGCGGCGGATCAACTCGGTTTCTTCCTAACTAGCAATCGCAACGCTCCCTGGAGGGACTTTCTGATGAGCGCCTTGGCCTCTCGCTGATTGATTGGCCTGCCATCGATCTCAAGAAGGCGAGCCTGAGCCCCAACCCAAATTCCATCTTCCGCCTTAAGCCCTTTGGTGAGATCGATTGCCTTTTCTGCCTTCATGCCTCTCCGGACCAGTCTCGCGCGTTCATAGCCGCGGGCGCCCTCCAGGCCTAGATCACTGAGATCCTGCAAATAGCCGCTTAGCGGTTTTAGATGAACGTTTCCGTTACGCTCCTCGTTGAGCTTCGCCCAAATCACTGCCCACCACTCAGGCCATGTCTTCGTCGAAAGAGGACCTAAGCGGTCCGCGCGCTTCTGCCAAGAAGCCGACATTTGAACGTGGATATCGTCGTCAAAATCTCGCCGCTGCTTCAGCAGGCTCCGCCGGCCCTCCGGATCCACCAAATAGAAATGCACCTCGATCAATTCCCGTAGGATAGCTCGGTTACGCGCAACGTCTGGGTTACGGCCGTCGAAATTGATCGGGCATTTCCTCCCCAAGCCGGCTTTTTCGGCCCATTTTTCGAATTTCTTTTCTACCTTCTCGTGCTGACGCAGCATCGCTGGCCACTCAGTGACTTGCCCAGCGATCTCCCGAATTTCGTCACCGTCATAGGCACCCAGCATCGCCGTGGCGTATTTGGCAATAGCGTACAGCGCCCGAGCTCCATCCAGTCCGTCGCGTTTGGTCCTAAGAGCATCGGGAGCAGGCGGCCAGGGTATATCGGACATATCGCCCGCAGGCCGAAACCCCGCCAGGTACATCCCGGGGAGTTCCAGCCGCCGGTTCTTGCGCTTCAGCGGCGGAGCCAGTTCGAAGATTGATGCGAGGCAAATATTCTGGAGTTGCCGCGCTCTGAATTCGTCGTCGTCGCTCAGTTGGTCGAATCGAACAATGCTCTTTGGGTTCAGCCGCTCCAACCTCGCATTGTCACCCGCAGGAAGGATGAGACGCTCCAATTCTCGGTTCCACGCATTTCGGTCCTCCCAGAAGAAGGCCGCGCGATTGATCAGGACCTCATAGATATCCTTGTGCGCCGTCGCCCGAACTTCACCACGACTCTTAACGCTCATGGGGCGTCAAGGTTTCGATGTCGTCCTGGACGGCTCATGCAGGAACAGGCTCTGGACCGGCACTTTCAGTGCCCGGGCGAAAGCGGCCACTTCGAAGTCAAAAACTGGACGCCGTCCGGACTCGATCTTGGCGACCTGAGTCCTTGTCAGCACAACGCCATACTTTGCCACGCGGCCGCAAAGATCTTCCTGGGTTACCCGTGGCCGCACGACACGCCGCAGTTGCTTGAGGCGCGCGCCGACGAGATTGCGGGAATGCGTGAGCTGGCGGGATTTCAAAATGTACCCAATGGGCACATTGAGAGTGGCAAAAAACTGACCATAAAAGGTGCCCTAGGGGCACATCCCATCAAAGATTTTCTCCGCTTAATGCTCCAGTGCTCCGCGAATTACGTCACGGCCCAAAGCTCGATGCGCGAAATATCTGGCACCTGATGATTATCGTAACTTATTTATTATCAATAACTAGAATATCACTAATTCGACCTGTCTAGCTTATGTCAAACTTACCTTCTCTTGCGGAACTAGAGGCGCTCATGGCGAATAATCCAGAAAAGATCCTGAGCGAATTGTCCCGCCCATGGCCAAGCATGATCGACGATGTCAGTGTCGCCGAGTTGCGTATGCGACAGATGGGCCTTCCGATGGCGCCGGTTGAATTCATCAATCAAATCGAACCCTTCCTAAGCGGACGCCCGGCAAAGCGGGAAGCGATAGAGTGGTACTTCTCCCTCTTGGGTCATTTCCAACAGAAATATGGCGTAGATCCAGGTTCAGTCATCATGTACAAAACGCTGATCCATCTGCTCGAGAGTCGAAAACTCCTTAGCAGAAACTAGTGCTCCCATGATCGTTTGCGACCTCAACGAGACGCCAATCGCTCGGTGGCAAGCAGTGATCCCGAACGAATTCTTGGCGAAGCTCGCCGGCATGGCGATGTGCCGTCGTCCAATCGGTGAACTCGGTTGGGAAATCGCCCGGTTCCCATTAGGGCACAAGCTGCTCGTAAAACGGCGACCTGGTGCCCTTGAATTTCTCGTGGTGCCCATCCACGATTTGCGGGCACTGCCAGGCAGAACAAATTCCTCTTTGGACCGGGCAACGGGCGACGCCGGACGCTTTGACAGGTTGTACCGTTACACCGATCCATGGCGAAAACGGGCGCACATCTGATGAACCAAACCGACCTTCCCTACTTTAGAAGCTACTGGGTCAGCGAACACCTTCTGGCTGGCGCCTATCCAGGGAGTGCTCAGGCCGCCGAAGCAGAGACCAAACTGAAGGCACTCGCAAAGGCAGGGGTCTCTTTGGTCGTGTGCCTCATGGAGGAGCACGAACGAGATCGCTCCGGCAAGCCCTTCGTCGACTACATGCCTCTGCTTTCCAGCTATGCCCAGGAATTGGGCCAAAATGTCCAACGCGTCCGGCATCCGATCGTAGATGGAAGCGTCACCGATCTCGAACACATGCGTGAAATCGTTCGAACGATCGACGCGGAAATCGAACGTGGTGGCACCGTCTACGTGCACTGCTGGGGCGGTCGCGGACGAACAGGTTCAGTCGTCTGCTGCTGGCTCATCACCCATGGATTCACTCCCGCTGCGGCTCTCGAAGAGTTACAGCGCCTCGTTGCGGAGAAACCAGTGTTCCAGCCGACCCCGGAGACGCTGGAGCAAAAAGACTTCATCCACAGTTTCTCGCCATAATCAGGCCCCCAAAGAGGCCCCTCCAGTGGACACCTCTTCTTTCACGACAAGAAAGCCATTTCCACCTTCATGACGAATCCCTCGAGACCAAGGTTCCTCACCCTCAAAATCGTCTGTGTCTTCATAGTCGTCTGGGCGCTAGGACACCAATTCTGGCCATCACATTTTGCTCTTGATGTTGGCGCGGTCATTGTGGGGCTGGTAGCCGGCGCTGTGACACTCGCGGAATTCGTCCCGTGGATCCGCGATCCCCGACAAATTCGGAATCACATTTTGGATTTCTTGGCACGTTGGAGAAGGTGGCGTGGCCGATGAGCCGATATTGAGATTGCGAACGTGAGGCAGCTAACAACTACCGAGGGAATCGAGCTGATCGATTCAGTTTTGAGCCCCATCTATGCGTCCGGGAACCAAAGCGAAGCGCTTCGCGCGCTCGTGCGTGGCGGCAAATTTCGACCGGAGATACTAGCCAAGGTTCTCTCCGACAGGCAGTGTCTTCGTTAGCCGAACCATCCCTTCGTAAAGAACAGAATCACATGTAGATTATGAGGTTAATAATCCACCGCACGGAGCTTGGAAATGTCTCTCGAAACCATCTTGACTCGCACCGCTCACAATGTATCTACATGTAGATATGCCATCCACACTCTCCCGCGCCAAGCTCTTTCGGCATGGCGGCTCCCAAGCCGCCAGACTGCCTCGCGAATTTCGTCTCCCCGGCAACGAAGCCGCGATTTCCCGCACGCCCACCGGCGGCGTGCTCCTCGAACCGTTGAATGCCGACTTCGAGACGCGCCGTCGAAAATTCTGCGCGCTGGCCGGTTCATGCCCCGACCTCGCGGACGTGCCGCAGCACACAACGCCCGATATCCCCCGCGACGAATGATCTACCTGCCTGACACCAACGCGGTTTCCGCCTACATGCGCGGTGACAACGCCCACCTCGTCGCGAAGATGCAGGAGCATTTCGGCGAACTGTGCCTTTCCGTCATCGTTCTAGCCGAACGCGAGTTCGGCGTCACCAAAGGGACCAGTGCGCACGCTCGGTTGAAACTGGCCGAGTTGGCACAGACCTTGCCCGTGGAGTCGTTTTCGCGTGACGACTGCACGCACTACGCTGCAATTCGCCACGATCTGGAGTCCCGCGGGCTCGGCATCGGCCCGATGGATACCTTGATCGCCGCGCAAGCCCTCCGTCTCGGAGCTACCCTCGTGACCCGTAACGTCAGTGAGTTCAACCGGGTGAGCGGATTGAAAGTCGAAAACTGGCAAGCCTAGGATCAGGAACCGTTCTGGCTGTAAACGAGATTGCCCACATCTGGGGCCTTATGACCAAAGACCGTCCGCGTGCTGTGAACACTCGTTCAGTGACCTCCTCGGGCGGTCGCGCTCGTGCGGCTGGCCGCCATCTCGTACCGTGGCTGGTCGATTCATCTCAGGTACAGCGTTACCTCGGAAGAGCCTTAGACCAATGCGAACTCGGTCGATATTTGTTCTTCCACCACCGAAGCAGTCGTGGGCGAAGCCGCGGGCGACGGTTCCTCATGTGTTTGGCGCCGGCCAGCGCTTCCAGCGAGGAGATTTTGGACGCTTCAAGAGACATCGCTATCGGTCGGTTCCGACGGATCAAGGAACTGCCACAGCTCAGGAAGAATTCCAAAAAAGGAAGCAGGCAATCGTGACGGACAAGGAGTCCAATTCAGGAGAAAAGACGAACCGACCAATCCAGCTCCTGAGTCGCCAACTCTTCTCTCGGTACCAGCACTGCCAGTTCCCCAAGTGTCGTTTTTCTCACCATGATCTACTGCGACCTCGACGAGACTTTGATCGCCCGGTGGCAAGCCGTGATTCCGAACGAATTTGTCGCGAAACTCACCGGCATGCCAGTTTGCCGCCCTCCGGTGGGCGAATCAGGCTGGGAAATCGTCGCGTTTCCATCCGGGCGCAAATTGCTCGTCAGAAGGCGACCTAGTGCGCTCGAATTTCTGGCGGCTCTCCGGCAACTCGGGTCGGTCAAGCTTCTGACCGACGCGACCCAGCAATATGCTGAGACGATGAATGCAGCCTTCGGGCTCGGCTTCGAGCCGAGCGCGATCATCGGCCGCGAGCAGCTCGATGCGGCCGGCGAGCTTGGCCAGGCGCACAGCCCGGTCGATCCCGAAGGCATCCTCATCGAAAACGAAGACCCCTATGGAGAATTTCGCGTCGCGAGGTGGCGCAAAGGTTGGTATCTCGGCCTCCGTTCCAGCGAACAACTCATCTACGTTCCGAGGTATGATGGAGACGACAGTGACCGCTTGGCGGCCGAGATGCCAAAGCACGTCGCAGCCGTCGCCGCGCTCATCCTGTCGGACGACAGCAAATGTGGACACCAGGCGTGAAAAACCTCTGAAGGCACAGCGAAACCGGAAACCACATCAAAAGATCGACCAAAAAAAAGCCGATCGAATGGCTCAGCCACGATCTCAGCAGCTTTGAGCTGCACCTAGCTGCATTTGGATGGCCTCTGACAATAGGCAGTGGACGGCATGCTCGAACAGAACTTGGAGAGGATGAAGCGAACTGAGGTGAAACGGGCTTGTGCTATTGGAACAGCGCGCCTCGTTCGTTCAGATCAGGGCGATTTTTAACCCTTCGATTTTCGCGAGAGCGTTTGCCTTCGCGTCGAAACTGAAAAAGTGGTCACACCCGAGAAGTCGTGCGGAGACAACGTGGAGAATGTCGTAGGTTCTGAAGCCATGCTTTGCTGTATGACGTGCCACGGTTTCCTCGAAGAGAGGTTGGATTGCTGAAACCTCAATCGTGGCATCGTGAAGGAATTTCTCGGCAGCCAAGTCTTCCCTGAATGTTTCAAGTGCTACGGCTGCGTTTTGCGGCGACACTCGTGGTTGTGAGCCGTGTTTTCCGAGAAACACCGACATCTCAAAGGCATTAGCCAACTCCATCCGATGAAGCCAAGTGATTGGGAACCGCGAGGCGCCTTTGCTTTTGGCGTTCGCAAAGAACTGGTCCGCTTTTTCGCTTTCCGGCAGCGATAGATAAACCCGAGTGAAGAAGTTTGTGTCTGCGTAGGGTTTCATTCGCCAGCGATGGCCTTATCGAGTTTCTGGACCGTGGAGGCTGGGAGTACGCCACTGAGCATTCGTTGCCTCCGTTTTTGGAAGTTGGGCAATCCGGTGATAGGCTTTTCAAGCGTTGCTTCCGGCACGATAATGTAGGTTTGGCCTCCACGCTCGCGGATGCGGGCGCGGCCATCAGCTCTTGACGCCTCCAAGACGGTGCTTGGGGAACGATCAAGGTCGCGAACGGTGAAAGTTCTCATGTCGGACATGATGTCGGCGTTCGTGAAATTGTCAATCGTTGCCTTCGGGGTGCTCGATCAGCCTCGGCGAGCTTGCGTTGGGCCTAAAGCCACTGACGGCGTAGCCACAATCGACCTCGGTCGGGACTTCGGACAAGTGCCGGATGTCATCTTCGAGAAGGAGCTTGGATACTAGCTGCGCCAGAGAGTTGCGCACGGCCAAATCATGACCGGCATTTTGAGTCCTCGCAATCGATGTGCGCGGGCTATCGAGGCGTGGCGCCCAGCGCCGCGACTCGTAGCAGTGCGCAGCGCGCAAGGCCTCGCCACCGCGTAAGCTTTGCGATAATGTCGACACATGGCTGGGTTCTACGGTCCGTTTGCCAATCAATTACGCGCTTTCGGTTTGCGAAGACTACACGACATAAATTGGACGGGCATGGATCTGTATGATCATGCCACACTTCGTGACGAGCCAATGGATGATCAGCCAGAACGACTGCGATCTCGCCAGTGTCACACTTCGGACAATTATAAGGTGAGACCAACCTTCGCCTGCGCCATGTTTCACGTCGTTCCAAGCCCCCGACCATTTCCTCCACTTCCGTGAAGAATATCCAGCAAACGGGACAGTCAACGGCGACCGCGTTGGCACCAAAATCACTCGAAGACTTGGCCCGCGAAGCGGCGGCTGAAATCGAAGCTGAATTAACCGACGGTTCAGCGGTTAACCAACTCGCCCGGGAACTTTGGGGACCACTCAAAGCATTTATGAGGAATAAGGGCTGGGGGCTCGAGGATCCGGACCGCGCGGCATCCGAAGCATTGTCTCTTATTCTCGCGTCGCTCGACCGCTACGATCGTGACCGCGCGCCACTCATGTCGTGGGCTTGGGGTGTCGCCAGCAATCATCTCCGCAGCCTCCTTCGCACCACCAGCCAAGCTCGCGAAAATCGGCCGGCGTCAAAATACGAAGAGCACCATGCGGACCGTTATCATCTTGCTGTTGTGACGCCCGGCCAACGCCTAACCATGCTCGCCGAGATCCTTCAGCTTCCAGTCGAAGACTATCAGGTCCTTTGCGATCTGTTCATCGAGAAGAAAGACGCCACCGAAGTCGGCCGTCTCCACGGCCTGAGCGCAGCCGCCGTCCGTCAGCGAAAAAAACGTCTCACTGCCCGGTTGCACACCTGCACCTGTCCCGTCCCTCCGGCCTGAAATCACCCGCAATCATTTTTCCCGAAGTTTTCTCCGTCCGATCTTATGAAGCAAAACACGAATTTTGAGCCCATGATGGCTGAGGTATTGGTGGACGCTGTGGCCATCCGGTCGGCCGGTTGCGCGACTGGCCGTCCGGCAAGCGTAGCTGATTCAGCCGACTCCGCCGCCTGCCACTGCGCCGTGAACGGCGCCATCACACTGCGCCGCCTGCGGTCGCAATACCGGGAGACGGGGTTTCTGGCCCTGCCGCTCGATCAATATCTTTCACGTCTTGCCCGCCTGGCGAATGTCGCGCTTCCAACTATTTCCATGAATGGAGGTGAACGCTCGTCCCGTTTAGATCCGTGGCTCGCACTCGCCAGGAAGATCGAATTCAATGCTGCTCACCTGAGCCTGTGGGTGCGCGCCTGGTTCGCGGTAGAGTTTCAGCCGCCGCCGTCGGTATTCGTCGCGGCACGAGATCGCCGTGGCGCACCGTTGCCGCAACCTCCCGGCAGCTTGGCTGAAAGCGCCTCCCCTGAGGAGGCATCAGCCGCACTCGGTAGATATGAAACCCGATACTCTCCGGCCGAACGGCGCCAACTCGACGCTGTGCTGGAATTCCTCGATTGAGTGAGCCATCATCCGTGTCCGGACTTGGCGCCAGTGGAGCCGCTGCTGTCCCAGCGTTGCAGCCATTGGTAATCGGGCTGGCGTCTGCTAATCCCGGCGTTTTCCCAACCCTTGCGCGCCAGTTTGTCCATAAATGGGCTAGTGCTTTGTCGGGGGAGTTCCGCAATGTCGAGTCGGACACACCGCTGTTTCGGTTCACACTCCAACTTAGCGGGCTCTACATGCGAGGTTTCGAGGAAATTTACTTCCTGCTGGTTCCGCCGTTCCTGCAGACGCCGCTCTCGTCCCTGCCGGCCCTCCTGGAGCAAACCGACGCAAGCCATCCGTTCATCGTGCTGTGTCCGCATCGACAGCAATACGCCAGCCTCTCGATTGGCTCATTTCATGGACGCGTTATCATCTTCTCACCGGAAATCATCTCAGAAATTCTCTCCAGCAACGGTTCCCGTAGCCGCGAAGCGTTTCGCCGCCCTATACGCAATCAAATCGACGCGATCAGGCTGCACCCGTTCAACACCACTCAACCGGCAACGGGAGAGATGTTTTTCGGGCGGCAGGAAGAACTCAATATGCTCCAAACCAACGAGGCCGCGGGCTTCCTGATTACTGGTCCATCACGGACCGGCAAAACGTCATTGGTGCAGCAATATCTACAGATTTGCCGTCGTGGGAAAAATCCCCACACACGTAATGTCTTCTATTTGGATCTCCAAGTGTGCGCGCACTTGGACGAAGATCGCATCGCGCGGGTTTTCGCCATGGGGATCCGGGATGTCCCCGGCATCACAGATCGGATCCAGTTTTCTGAATTACGCAGTTTCCTGTGTTCGATCGTCCACAAAGTGAAGGAGCCGCTGGAAATCATCATCGATGAAGCCGACGCCGTCTGCCACACCGATCTGTTGCTCACCGTCGCTGAGTTCGCCGTCAGCAGCGGTAACCGGGTAATTGTCGTCGGACGCGGAGCGGTCCGCCAATTCTGGCGCAAGCACCAGGCGAGTTCCTTTGGCCGGCTACACGAAATCCGCTTCCAAGCGCTTTCCGCCGACGAAGCGTGGCAGCTTTTTCTCCGGCCCATCGAAGCGCTCGGCCTGCGGGTCGAGACGCCCGAAGAAACAAAACAAACCTTACTGCGCTACACGTCACGCAATCCGCACCTCGTTCAGGGCTGCGCGCAACTGGTCGTTCGGCAAGCCTCGACGACCAACACCTGCACGATCACTCCCTCGATGCTGGCCCCCACCGACGAGTCGTTCAGGGATTTCTCGCTGCTGCGTACCCAGCTCGAGGATGTGCACTCCGATTTGGCGCGCTTCGCCGCAGTCGAGGTGCTGAAGCATTCTCAGGAGGGTCTCCAAGTTCCTACTCTCATCCGCGCCGCGCTCTGCGAGCGCGGCCTCGCCTGCACCATGACCGAGATTTACGACGCCTGTGACGACCTCGTTGTCAACTGGCTGCTGGGCTGGGAGCACGCCAACTATGCCCCACCGCGCTGGGATCTCTTCAAAACCGCCCAACATCATCGCGACTACCTCGACGGCGTGCAGAGGGAGTGTCTCGAACGGCTGAAAGCGAGGGGAAGATGAGCTTCGAGATCCGGTATGAATATCGCAATGTCGGCGTTACGTTGGTCGACGAGTTGCTCCTCCTTGTGCAGCGCGCCGAGAGTTTCGTCCTGCTCGGTTGCCAAGGCGGTGGCAAACGCCTCGTATTGGCGATGCTTGGCCGTCGGCTCCGGGAAGAAAATCGCCGGTATCTTTCTGTCTTCTTTCCGGACAATGAGGCCATCGTCACGGAAGCCGAATTGCTAAAGAAACTGACGGGGCGCTTGGTCAACCACAGCTGCCCAGAGATCGTCGCCGCGCTCGCCGGTAGTTCCTCGCTCGACGACTGGTTTTACCGGCTGAGCCGAACCGGCCACGGATCAAGCCTGCCGATTTCCTTCGCCAATATCGACTGCCTAGCCCAGCCACTGAAGGAACAGTTTCTCGCCCATATCCGCAACTCTGTGGAACGACGCCACCTGGTTGTCGGCCTCACCGGCGAAAGCCTGCTCGCCCGCACTCTGGCCCGCGAGACCTCTCCGTTCAAGTGCGTCTATCAGTTCGTCCTGACCGGCCACGACCTGGAGTGCTCCCGAGTCTTTTTTCTCAAGCGGGTCGAAGCTTGCAGTCTGAAATTCAGCGATGACGCCGATCCATCGTGGAACACCGAAGCAGCCTTCAAGTGCCTATTCAATTACTCGGGAGGCAACGTCAACATCCTCCGCGCCATCCTGTGGTGCCTCAGTGAGAGACGTCTGAGATACGATAACAGCCTGCCAGAACATACGGGATACCGTAAGTGCGAAATCGAGGGGTTTTCTTTTTACCGCGCTCTCCCTCTCTTCGGCTTCAAACCGTTTCACGCCGCCAAATCGCTGATCGAACAGGATCGCGACGTGCTGGGTCGCCTCGAAGATCTCCTCGATAAAGTGCTGCTGGCGATAGATCAGGGGCAACCGGAGCACGAGGCCTGCCTCACCGCATGCATCGAAGTGCCAGAAGCCACGGCTAAACCCGAGGCGCTGGAGCTCGCCGGCATTCTGCGGCGCGATCCGGACATGACCCACCTCCGGTTCGCTTCAATCTACGTCGCGGAGTTCGCCCTGCGGTATTTCTCCTGGACTTGTCGAGGCGATTTTCACGCTAAACAGGGCGACTGGCCGACAGCCTTCAGCCGTTATCGTCTGGTAACCGCGCCCGAAAGGCGCTGGAGGCCCATCAATGAACAGGACTTCCGCATTATGCGGACGATAGTGAACCGTTTGTGCCGTGAGTTCGCCGAACTCGCCACGAAACAAGACGCTCTCGTCCATTTACCACATCTGTTAGAGGATGCCGGGCAACTCCTTTTTGGTTTAAGCAACGCCAGGATCCTTCAATTATCCGAAGATGGGCGTTGGTCGCCCATAGGAGAAACGGAAGTCGTCGGAGGCTTCGATGATATCATTCGGCAGCTATGCGAGACGGAACCGGCACCAAGCGCGCTGCGACATCCCGGCGAAAGCTACTTTCTGCATCTGAACGCCACGAAGCGCACCCTTCTCGTCCTGACTCGCCCTGGTAAGGATGAGTTGAAACCCCGCCACGCGCTGCTGTTCGAGTCGCAACCGCGTGGGCCCGTGATCGAAAACCTACGCCAACGCCTCTTGGAAACGGTGGCGACGAATTTCCTCACCTGCTACAACGACGCCCGCATGAGACTGCGGACCCTTGGCAGCCGCTTTCGCCTCGCGGACGCCACGCAGAGACTGTTCCAAGAGGAAAGCGTACTTCACAGTCTCGAAGCGCTCGGCAGTTATCTCAAAACTGAGTTTTTCGCATCCGGCGTGCGCTTGTTTCTGATCGATGCTCAGTCTGGCGATCTGCGATCCAGCAAGTCCTGGGGATACAAGAATCTGGCGCTGAAACACGCATTCGACTCCGGCAGCTTAGTCCTGAAAAAAGGTAGTGACCCTGAGCTTTGGGCCGCCCTCGTCGAGAAGAAACCCATCTCGTTTCGCTGGTGTCCGCCCGACCACCACACCATCTCCGCATCTACTACCGACTTGCACTACCGCCGGATTGAGTCAAATGCTTACTCCGCCCTCGTCGAACGAAATCCGGGCGATTATTGGATCGATTTTCCACTCTTCGTCGGCGAGCAGCCCTTCGGGAAGCTCACGCTCGCATTTCTTTCCGACGCCGCCCCTCCGCAACGGTACGTGGAGGATCTCGGCGTAATTTCCGAAATCCTCGGCCAGCACCTCAGGCAACTCGATCTGGCCGCGGTAAAGCTGGCGGAAATGCGAACGCTCCAGCAGCGGGCGATAGCCGTTGCCGCTCACGATTTGGCCACGCGTATCGTCGCACTTCCCCTCCTCCTTGCCGAATATAGTACCTTGGAGGAAACCATCGCTCCGGAACATCAGGACGACTTACCATCGATCAACGCCCGTTTCCGCGCCAAGCTCAATTCCGTCATGCACGTCTTGGAGCGCGCCAAACTTCAGCTCTCAGAAGTCCGGCCCGTCCACTCCGACGTCGACCTTATTGAAGTCGCCAGAGAGGCGCTCCGCTTGATCGCCTCCGACAAGGGCCTCGGCACGACCATAATTTCACATCCCGGGGAGGACACGAAGTTCATCATATCCGGCGACCAATCCCATCTAGAGGGGGTCTTTTCAGAGTTGGTATCCGACTCGATCTCCATGTTTCTCGCGCAAAGCGGTCTAAAGGTGCAAGTCGCATTTTCAAGTCCTCAAGCCGATAATCGTGTTATCATAGATTACATTGATAACGGTCCAGGTGTGCCAGACGACTTGAAGGAGAAGATCTTCGAGTATTTTTTCTCCCATCGCCCTGGCCAGAGGCGAAAAGGGATGGGATTGGGTCTCGCCTATGTCAGAGAGACACTTCAGGCACATGGCGGATCCATTGTGGAAATAGGTAAATTCGGTCAGGGCTCCCATTTCAAAATCATTCTTCCCATCCGATCTCCATCACCGTGAAACATAATCTCCGCAACTATCCAGTCCGCATCCTTATCGTCGAGGACATCGAAGACTCGCTTGACGAATGCGTTCATTTCCTTCGCCAGATTTTCCCAAATGCCATAATCGATAGTGCAGTAACTCGTGACGAAGCTGTTCATCTTGTGTTGGACGCCCACGCACGCAGGCAGCCCTACGACTGCGCTATCCTTGATCTTCGGTTGCCTAACAATATCACTGATGATAGGCCTAACGCCACTACTTCAATTGCACGTCTCATCATTGACAAGTTCGGCCGTAACACCACCCGACTGCTGCAATGGACGAGTTACCCTGAGGACGAAGCCATCAAAGAATTTATCAACGACTACAAAATTCCCCAGTCGGGCATCGTCTTTGAAATGATCTCAAAAACGGACGTGGATCATGCGTCCAAAATGGCAGCCTTTATTAAACGTCTGATCGCGGAAAAGACGGTTGGCCTTTGGCTCGACGACGCATATTTCGCCAAGCTCCGCCAAGGTGATATCGCTGTCGTCTCCAAGAAAGCCTGCATCGATCGACCGCCTGTCAGCTTGCCAGGCTTCGTGGACGCACTCCTCACGGTGTGGGGCTTTCTCGACGAACATCGCAGAGGCCAAGCGCTCGATTCCTTACGCGGCACCGATTGGGAAATCGCGATCGAGTCCGGCAAGCCGAAACTGAAAAGCGAGCGCCTAGTTCAGGCTCTGCGCGATGCGCATGAAAACGCAGAGATTTTCGACCAGATTCTGGCACGCCGTGCCACGCCGCCTTCCGGTCGGACATGAACACGACCGCCATCAAGCAGTTCCTAGACGATCCCAACAACGGCTGGGAACGGCGCAAAGTCGGCACATTTGTCCGCTATGTTTGGCCTTTCGCGGAACCCCCTCGTTGGTCCACCGTAAAGACTCTGGCTCTGCACGTCGGAAGTTCCCGCGCCTTTCTCGGCAACATTCCGACCGGTGCCGTACAGGTTGTAGATCGCGCCCTCGAGGCAATCGAAAGCGCTTTTGCCCATGCTGGCTTCGACGTCCCGGCTGAGCCGGAATGCCCTGTGGTCCTCTGGGATATGACCTTCCCCCTTCCGGTAGAATGGGAATTGCCGGACGTGCCTGGGTCGCGCTGCCCCGTCACGATCCTGTCTAGCCAAGCGCATCCGCACACCTCGACGCTGATCCTCCTCCCGACGCACGAGTCCGGTCGGTTTGGCGGCCGCGATCTCGCATGGCTCGAAAGTTCGGCGTTGCACGAGGGCTTTCATGCCTTGTTGGGCCGCTGGCTCGGCGGAGCGCAATCGATGGAACTTCACCGTAGGGACCGTTGGGCAAAGTTTGAGGAAATGTGCGCGGTCGCGATGGAAACTCGCCTTGCCCGCCGCGTGCAAGCATGGATGGACTATGGCCGATCTTGGCAGTCGACGTTGAGCCTGTCGCACTGCGACAACAATTGGGCCGCGTTTCTTCACCCTCAGGACGGCAACTTTGACCACTGGGTAAACACGGAAGTGTATGGGCACTTCGCCCTCATTGCCTTCCTGCAAGAACACTTTTGTCCCGCGCAATCGCAGGTCGGGGATTGGCTAAAAGTCGTGTGGACGGGCGGAAGAGAACTTGGATCCTCGATTGATCCGTGGACCGCGCTGGACAACGCACTCGCCGACGTCGGTGGCGTGGCTGCGCTTTTTCAAGCATACGTCAGCGAGGCGACTTTCCCCTCTTTCGCCGGAGGCATTATCGCCGAACTGCACGCCGTTTTCGGCCCACCCGCTTCCGCGGTCCTTGAAAGACATCGCGCTGCAAAGTTCTTTGCAATTGGTCCGCTGGCGGCGCAACTCCTCACCTGCCGTATTTTGTCTGGTCCACCGGCCGGCATCGTCGAAGTCGTCGATTTCCGCGGACTCCGGGATACCGTTGTCCAAGCATTCGCGCTTCGCGGACCTTCCGGTAAACCTGTGCCCATAGAGCCTATCATCGAAATGGGCGAAGCCACCCGCCCCTACAAGTCATGGCAATTTGCTCTCAACCGTGCCGATCCCATTTCGACCGAGATCAGACTGATCGTCTCACAGCCGAACCATCAAGGCCGCAGCCTCGCGTTTACTGCAACGTGGCAGTAGCTACCAAAATCGCTGCGCGCTGAAAAGCGCATCGTCTCCGACCCCAATTTGGACGGTGCAGACCGTGAGAGAAGGCGTTGCAACGGATTCCCGTGTTCAATCCCGCCGAATCTATCATTTGCTCAAGTCCTTGGTTCCTGCCCTGGTTAACAGTAAGCGTCCGTCGGAGTACCCCCTTGACGCATTACAGTGATGGCGACGCGTTGCGGGCTGGGCGTTACAGTGACTGCGACGCGTAGACTGGCGGTCGTAACAGTGAGAGCTACGATGGCTGCCAGCCTGCCGGGGTCAGAGGCGTGA
>MLJW01000443.1_pt1 | contig 18781 bp, 18 predicted proteins | sample 888231 | NCBI WGS metagenome assembly MLJW01 (sample SAMN05788063, study PRJNA343431) | mine drainage metagenome | isolation source: sample collected from the inflow into an acid mine drainage treatment plant... | place: Germany: Lusatia, lignite mining district
ATAGCCCATCAGGGTCCAGCACCTCAAAAGAGGAAGCTGCAGTTAGAGACCGGATATACGTGAGCAGTCGAACCTACAGCCAGGAAACGATTTACTTGCAAACGAGGTGGAGTCCATATACGGACTTCAATGTCATCTGGCCGGATTTGCAGCGCATGCGGTCTGCATCAGCACTGTCATCGATATGAGAAGATATTCCAGCGACTCCCTATTCAGGACTTCGATTTTATCCACGACTCGATCAGTGCCGCATCCATCGCGCCGGACTTGCGCGCGATCTCTTTCCCGCCCCTGAACAGGGCCAGGGTCGGAATGCTCTGGATGTTGTATTGCGCGGCGATCTGCTGCGCTTCTTCCGTGTTCAGTTTGGCGACTCGCAATTCCGGCTCCAGGCGTTGCGCAGCCTTTTCGTAGGCGGGCGCCATCATGCGGCAGGGGCCGCACCACGGCGCCCAGAAGTCCACCAGCACAGGGATGTCGTTGCGCGAGATGTGCAGCATGAAGTTCTGCTCGGTCAGTTCGACCGGGTGTGCCGTGAACAAGGCCTGCTTGCACTTGCCGCAGGTGGGTTGTTCGGAGAGTTTTTCGGCTGGAACTCGGTTCACTGCATCGCAATGCGGGCAGACGATATGTTTGGAGTCGCTCATGATGACCTCTGTTAATCAGGAATCTCTAATATGCGGAGTGTGTCACAAAATTTCAATAGGGCGAAATCCGCATCGACAGATCGACGGCCTTGATGTCCTTGGTCAGCGCGCCGATCGAGATGCGATCCACCCCGGTCTCCGCGACCAGGCGCACATTCTCCAGGGTGATACCACCGGAAGCTTCCAGTTCCGCTCGCTTTGCGGCATGGTTCACCGCGAGGCGCATGTCAGCCATCGAGAAATTGTCGAGCAAGATGAGTCGCGCCCCCGCATTCATGGCCTCGTCCAGCTGCGCTAGGGTCTCCACCTCGATCTGGATCGGCAGACCCGGCGGTGTGATCCGGAACGCATGCTCCATGACCCTGCCGATTCCGCCGGCCGCCGCGATGTGGTTCTCCTTGATGAGCACGCCATCGAACAGACCGATGCGCTGGTTGTGTCCGCCGCCCACTTTGACTGCATGTTTTTCCGCGAGGCGCAGGCCGGGCAGGGTCTTGCGCGTATCCATGATCTTGGCGTGCGTGCCGCTGGCCGCTTCGACGTAGCGTCGGGTCACCGTGGCGACGGCAGAGAGCGTCTGCAGGAAATTCAGCGCCGGACGTTCGGCGGTGAGCATGGCTCGCGCATTGCCGTGTATCTCGCACAGGACATGGTTCGCCTCGACCGTGGCACCTTCCTGAGCCTTCCAGCTGATCTTGCAGTCAGGGTCGAGCGTGAGGAAGCATTCCTCGAACCACAGCGTGCCGCACAGCACTGCGGCCTCGCGCGTGATGACAGTGGCGCGCGCCTGCGCATGTTCCGGGATCAGTTGTGCGGTGAGGTCGTTGTCGTAACCGTCTTCCGTCAAGGCAGCGATGACGTTGGCGCGAATGGTGTGTGCGAGTGGCATGTGGGGCATGGTACATATCCTTGGATGGGGGCGTAGTATAAGGGAAGGAACGGGGGGTTGAAATCGCCGCGGGCTGCCCCATCTATGGGTCAGTTCAGATATTCCATCAAGGAGTGCATCATGCGTTTCGAAAAATTCACCACCAAGCTGCAGCAGGCCCTGTCCGATGCCCAGAGCCTGGCCGTGGGCGGCGACAACCAGTTCATCGAGCCGCAGCACCTGCTGCTGGCCTTGCTCAACGATGCCGAGAGCGGAGCAGGTTCGCTGCTCGCGCGCGCCGGGGGCAATGTCAATGCGCTGAAGACTGCGCTCAGCGATGCCGTGTCGCGTCTGTCAAAAGTGGAAGGGACCAGCGGCGAAGTGCAGGTCGGGCGCGACCTGTCCAACCTGTTCAACCTCACCGACAAGGAAGCGCAGAAGCGCGGCGACCAGTTCATCGCCAGCGAGATGTTCCTGCTGGCGCTCACCGGCGACAAGGGCGAATGCGGCCGACTGCTCAAGCAGCACGGCGTGACGCGCGCACCGCTGGAGCAGGCCATCAATGCTGTGCGCGGCGGCGAGTCGGTCGGTTCGCAGGAAGCCGAAGGCCAGCGCGAAGCGCTGAAGAAATACTGCATGGACCTCACCGAGCGCGCACGCCAGGGCAAGCTCGACCCGGTGATCGGACGCGACGACGAGATCCGTCGCGCCATCCAGGTGCTGCAGCGCCGCACCAAGAACAATCCCGTGTTGATCGGAGAGCCCGGCGTGGGCAAGACCGCAATCGTCGAAGGCCTGGCGCAGCGTATCGTCAACGGCGAAGTGCCGGAGACCCTGAAAGGCAAGCGCGTGCTGTCGCTGGATATGGCAGCGCTGCTGGCCGGCGCGAAGTATCGCGGCGAATTCGAGGAGCGCCTGAAATCGGTGCTCAAGGAGTTGTCGCAAGACGAAGGCAAGAACATCGTATTCATCGACGAGCTGCACACCATGGTCGGCGCGGGCAAGGCGGAAGGTGCGATGGATGCGGGCAACATGCTCAAGCCGGCACTGGCACGCGGCGAGTTGCATTGCGTCGGTGCGACCACGCTGGACGAATACCGGAAATACATCGAGAAGGATGCCGCGCTGGAACGCCGTTTCCAGAAGGTGCTGGTGGACGAGCCTTCCGTCGAATCGACCATCGCCATCCTGCGCGGCTTGAAAGAGAAGTATGAAGTGCACCACGGCGTGGTGATCACCGACCCCGCCATCGTGGCGGCGGCGGAACTGTCGCACCGCTATATCACCGACCGCTTCCTGCCCGACAAGGCCATCGACCTCATCGATGAAGCCGCATCGCGCATGAAGATGGAGATCGACTCCAAGCCGGAAGTGATGGACAAGCTCGAACGCCGCATGATCCAGTTGAAGATCGAGCGCGAGGCGGTGAAGAAGGAAAAGGACGAGGGCTCGAAAAAGCGTTTCGCCCTGATCGAGAGCGAGATCAAATTGCTGGAGCGCGAGTACGCCGACCTTGAGGAGATATGGAAGGCGGAGAAGGGCGCAGCGCAGGGTGCGGCCAACGTGAAGGAAGAGATCGAGAGCGCGCGCGCCGAGATCGTCAGGTTGCAGCGCGAAGGCAAGCTGGAGAAAGTGGCCGAGATCCAGTACGGCAAGCTGCCGCAACTGGAAGCCAAATTGAAGGAAGCCGCGCAGCGCGAAGCCGAAGGCGGCGCGAGCAAGAACCGCTTGCTGCGCACCCAGGTCGGTGCGGAAGAGATCGCGGAAGTGGTGAGCCGCGCGACCGGCATTCCCGTGAGCAAGATGATGACGGGCGAGCGCGACAAGCTATTGCACATGGAAGACAAGTTGCACGAGCGCGTGGTGGGGCAGGACGAGGCGGTGCGCCTCGTGTCCGATGCCATCCGCCGTTCGCGTTCCGGCCTGTCCGACCCGAACCGCCCCTACGGTTCGTTCCTGTTCCTGGGCCCCACCGGCGTGGGCAAGACCGAGCTGTGCAAGGCGCTGGCCGGCTTCATGTTCGATTCTGAAGACCACCTGATCCGCATCGACATGAGCGAGTACATGGAGAAACATTCCGTCGCGCGCCTGATCGGTGCGCCGCCCGGCTATGTCGGTTACGAGGAAGGCGGCGGGCTGACAGAGGCTGTTCGCAGGAAGCCCTATAGCGTCATCCTGCTGGATGAAGTGGAGAAGGCACACCCGGATGTGTTCAACGTGCTGCTGCAGGCGCTGGACGACGGGCGCATGACCGACGGCCAGGGCCGCACCGTTGACTTCAAGAACACGGTGATCGTGATGACCTCTAACCTGGGTTCGCAGATGATCCAGCAGATGTCGGGCGACGATTACCAAGTGGTCAAACTCGCGGTGATGGCCGAGGTGAAGACCTACTTCCGCCCCGAGTTCATCAACCGCATCGACGAGGTCGTGGTGTTCCACGCGCTGGACGAGAAGAACATCAAGTCCATCGCACGCATCCAGTTGCAGTATCTGGAGCAACGCCTGGCCGCGATGGAGATGAAACTGACCATCAGCGATGCCGCGCTGGCAGAGATCGCCAACGCCGGCTTCGATCCGGTGTACGGCGCGCGTCCGCTGAAGCGGGCCATTCAGGCGCAGCTGGAGAACCCGCTGGCCAAGCAGATCCTCGAAGGCCGCTTTGCCGCCAAGGACACCATCAAGGTGGACTGCAAGGCAGGGGTGATGCGCTTCGACAAAGGGTAAAATCCGCCGCGACCATGAAAGGGAGCGGAGAGCGGTGATGGGATCGCCCGTCGAGATCAGGATGCCGAAATATCCCGAATGCTGGACAAGCTGCGGGAACTGCGCGAACGGTGATATCGTCGTGCAAAGCGTGCTGGTCTCGCCGGGCGGCACCGTGAAAAGGGACGACACCCTCATCGTTCTGGAGACCGGGAAGGTCGCGATCGACATCCCGTCTCCCTATGACGGAACCATCACCGAGGTGCGGGTGCAGGAATACGACCCCATCGGCGAAGGAGAAGTCATCGCCCTGATCGAAGTGGTCTGAGCCTTGCTCGCGCGGGGTGGTGCGCGCCACAACGGGTATTGCTGGAACTTTTTATATACATTCGGAAAACCAGATGCAGATCAAATATGTGTTGAACTCCCCGGCCAACCCTCCCGGCCCGTTGCGCAAGCTGACAGGTCTGGTGGTGACGGTGGCGATCCTTGGCCTGGTGCTGATGTTCTCGGCCGCGTTGCTGGTGATCATCGCGATCGTCGGCGCCATCGCCTGGGGGTATCTGTGGTGGAAGACGCGTGAGGTCAGGAAACAGATGCGCGACTTTCAGGCTCAGGCAACGCAACGGGCAGAAATGGCGAGCAATGACGCCGTGTTTGAGGGCGAAGTGATCCGCGTGGTCGAGCCGGCGAACGAGAAGCATTAAGCGGGCTTTGTCGTCGCGCGAGCGACGGGCAGTTCTGCGGAAAGCAGGGCGCTAGCCGTCGCTCAAACGGGAACCCGCGCCCATCCCTCCATCAGGCATCGCGCGCTCCGACTCATCACCGCCCTGGTGACAGTCCATACGCCGTCCTCACACGCCGCACTTGCACCCACCGACAACGATCCGGACGGATGACCGAAGCGGATCTCGTCACGCCGCTTGCCGACGTTGCGCTCGATGAGCGTTCCCGGTATGGCTACCGCGCATGTACACGGCAGGGATCCTCAACCGGGTCATGATTGCGTGCCGGTACGAACGATGGATTTGTTCCGTGATTCTTTCGCCGCCCGCGCCCGCAACTGCCCGCATGCACCTTCGACTTCCTGCCCGGCCGAATCGCGCACCCTGCAGTAGACTCCTTGCCGATTGAGCGTGTGCTCCATCGTCGCGATCCGTTCCGGGGAAGGGCGGCGATAGTCGAGTCCGTCGACTTCATTGAAGGGAATGAAATTCATGACCGCGTATTTCCCGGAAAGGAGCCGGGCGATATTCTCCACCTCGTCATCGCTGTCGTTGACGCCCTCGATCAATGTCCATTGGTATTGAACCGGATAGCCGGTGGCGAGCGCATACAGCTCGGCGCGCTCCACTAGTTCTTCGATTGCGACAGGCGGCGCATGCGGCAACAATTTCTTGCGCAGTGCCGCATCGGTGGTGTGCAGGGAAAGAGCCAGCGCAGGTTTTACTTTTTCCATCGGTAGCCGTTCAAACACCCGCACATCTCCCACCGTGGAGAAAACCAGATTCTTGTGACCGATGTTGCCCTGCGTGCCCAGCAACTGGATCGCCTCCAGCACGTTGTCGAGATTGTGGGCCGGCTCGCCCATGCCCATGAATACCACCTTGCTCACGGCGCGGCGTTTGCGCGCGAGCACCACCTGGGCGACGATCTCGGCGCTGCCGAGCTGGCGCAGCAAGCCGTCGCGGCCGCTCATGCAGAACACGCATCCCACGGCACAACCCACCTGCGTCGAGACGCACAGGCCGCCGCGCGGCAGCAGCACGCTCTCCACCATCTGGCCATCGGCCAGTTCGACCAGCAGCCGTGCGACGCCTTCGTTACGGGACGATGCGCGCGCAATGTTTGCCCCGTGGGATGGGGAGAGGAAACTGTCATGTCGACCGCGACAGCTGACGGGATGTTCGCTGTGCAGCCGCGCCAGTCCATCCAATTCCGCTTCGATGCCGGGCAACTCGTCGCGTAGCGCGAGAGGAAAGAAAGTCTCGGCGGGACTGCCCTTCCTGTCGTACGAGCAGACTTGGCTCCAGCCGCGAAACAGGCGATCTTCGTGGCATGGTTTGGCGCCGAGATCACGCAGGCGTTGGCGCAGCTCTGCGATACGTATCGGGGAAGCCGGTTTCGCATTGGAAGATTGAAACAGGACAGGAGTGTGAGAATCGGGATTCAAAGTGAGTTCGCAAATGATTACGGGGAGTCCTGCTGGATTTTAACCCAAGCCCCGATCGGGGATGCATCAAGGAGATGCCCGTGCGCGGGCCTTAAAAGACTGGCGAACCGGATCGCTGAAAATCGCGATCCCAACCCGCTCGATGCGGCACGTTTGATTCGCCGTGAAATAGAGATAACCTTTTCATATCCATGGGCATATACTGTCCATATTGTTGTTTGTACTCAAAGCAGCCAACCTCTCTCGCCGAAGTTACGACGATTGCTTTATGTTTCTTATCGCTAACCATGAAAGGAAAATAACATGAGCAAGCTTCGCATAGTGTCACTTACCATCGGATTGGGCGCCTTGTTTGCCGATATCGGCCTGTCATATGCCGCCGGCAGCAATGAACCCATCCAGCCTCTCGTTGCAGCAAAACCCAGGGACGTACGGCTTGTCGAACTTGGCAAGCAGCTTTTCTTCGACCCCCGTTTGTCGAAATCCGGATTCATATCCTGCAACTCCTGCCACAACCTTTCGATGGGAGGCAGCGATAACCTCAAGACTTCCGTCGGCCATAACTGGCACCAGGGCCCGATCAATTCGCCGACAGTGTTGAACTCCAGCATGAATCTCGCCCAGTTCTGGGATGGGCGTGCGCCGGACCTCAAGGCCCAGGCTGGCGGTCCCATCGCCAATCCGGGTGAAATGGCGTTCACTCACGAGCTCGCTGTCAGTGTCCTGCAGTCCATCCCGGGTTACGTTGCGGAATTCAAGACCGCCTTCGGCTCCGACAAGGTCAATATCGACGAGGTGACCAGCGCCATCGCCGCGTTCGAGGAAACGCTGGTCACTCCCGACTCGCGTTTCGACAAGTGGCTGAAGGGCGACAAGAAGGCGTTGAACAAGGAAGAGCTCGATGGCTATACCCTGTTCAAGGACAGCGGCTGTACTGCCTGCCACAATGGGTCCGCCGTAGGCGGCAATTCCTACCAGAAGCTGGGTGTGGTCGAACCCTACAAGACCACCAACACTGCGCAGGGCCGCTTTGCAGTAACCGGCATCGATGCTGACCGTTTCTATTTCAAAGTACCGACGCTGCGCAATGTCGAACTCACCTATCCGTACTTCCACGATGGCGAGGCAGCGACACTCAAGGACGCGGTCAACACCATGGCGCGCATTCAATTGGGCAAGCAATTTACCGACGATGAAAACCGCAAGGTGGTCGCCTTTCTGAAGACACTGACCGGCAAACAGCCATCGTTCAAGCTGCCTCTCTTGCCGCCGTCATCCGACAGCACTCCACGTCCGCAACCTTTCGACAATCCACCGAAATAAGCTGTGGGGGCCTCCGGCCCCCATTCTCTTTTTCACAACGCAAACCAACATGTATCCGTTGGTTTGCTGCAATTTCCCGACAGACTGCGCCGGCATAAAAAGCCGGAACATCCGCCCCCTGCATGTGGCACACGCCGGCTGAAGCTCGCGATCCGGAGGCGGATAGCAAACAGTCGCGCCATGCGGATACTGGAGCGACGCTTAGTCGCGAGGGATACGATCAAGGTGATCGCCGAGAGAAGCTGGCCATTGCCTCTATTGACAGCGTGCAGGTCGGCACGTACTGTGCACGCTTGGTTCGTGACCGTGGTTCAATCGTCTGTCAAGTGCGCTCGCCGAATGGAACGAACTGCTGCGCACGATAAACTGCAAAAGGGGGCATCGTGTCAGACACGCATCGCACGCAATTCGCATCTATCGAAAAAATTCCCGCCGCTTTATGCCTGGCGCTCTGTCTTGCCAGCGGCTTTGCGCATGCGGACGACGGCGCTTTGGCAAGGGAAGCCAACGCCGCCCTTGCTCAGAAGGATTACAACAGCGCATTCCCCAAGTTCCTCTCCCTGGCCCAACACGGAAACGCAACGGCCCAGTTTAACGTGGGTGCTTTCTATATCAATGGGCAAGGCGTCCAGAAGGACGAAAAGCGGGCCTATGAATGGTTCGCAAAATCGGCCGCACAGGGAAATGCGCCTGCCCTGCAGATACTGCAAAGCGCCGCGGCAAAAGGAAATGAGGATGCGAAAAGCGAGCTGAACAAGATCCAGCCCAAACCCGCATCCGCGCCGACTCTAGCACAGGCACCTTCGCCGCAGGCACCAGCGGCTCCCCGGGACGAGAAGACGCTCTTGACGGAAGCAAACACTGCGTTGTCCCAGAAGGATTACAACAGCGCATTCCCCAAATTCCTCGCCCTCGCCCAGCAGGGCAATGCCGTAGCCCAATTCAACGTGGGTGCTTTCTATTTCAATGGGCAAGGCGTCCAGAAAGACGAGAAGCAGGCTTACGAATGGTTCGCAAAATCGGCGGCGCAGGGGAATGCCCGCGCCATCGAAGTGATGCAAAACGCGGCAGCGAAGCAGAAAGAGACAGCGGCAGCAAAAAGCGTCCTTGTGGCGCCTGCACCGTCCACGGCAGCCGCCGCGCCGCGCGCGGCATCAGCACGGCAGCGCGAATCTTCCGGGTCCGGGTTTACGCTTGGCGTAAGCGCTGGGGCCACATCGAAGATCACCGGCGTAAGCAACTCGTCTTCATTTGGCTTGCTGGCAGGGTACAGATTCGATCCGAGCTGGGGCGTGGAGCTGGCTTATAACTCGCTCTACCGGAATGCGAATGCCAATACCCTGTTATCGGCGACCTATCCGGGAACGACCGGGACCTTTGACCTGAGTTCCGTCAGTGCGGTGGGGCAATATATCTATAGCCTGGGCAGCAACGTGTCCCTGATCGGGAACCTCGGCGTGCACTCGTCGAGCTACAAACTCAACAGCTCAGGCAGCGGCGCGAAGTCGGGGAGTTCCAGCGGTTTGGTCGTGGGGGGCAAGGTTCAGTACGACCTGACCCAGAGCCTCGGCATACGCGGCGGGTTCGACACCTATACCGAGAGCGGCGGAATGACAGGCAATGTCACGGAAATCGGGATCGCTGTGATCAACAGGTTCTAGCCCCGATGGTTCTGCCGCATCAGTTGGTGGACACCCTCATCAGCCAGTACATGACCACCGCGCCCACGAAGACGCCTGCGATGAAGATGCGGAGTGCGATCGAAGCGCTTGTTTCTGGCCTGGCTTTTTCTTCGGGCGGTTGTATCGCTTCCCACTCGCCGATTATCTGCGTGGCCGCGGCGTAATCTTCGTCGGCAACAAGCACGCGCACAAAGCCCGTCGCCGCGAGTTCGCCGATACCTCCCTGCAAATACTCTCCCGTGATACGCCCTGGGATGCCCCGCTGTTCAAGCAGGTTCAGGATCATGTGAGCGTCCAGCCCGGTGGAGGCTTCATAAACGCATTTCATCTGTCACTTCTCCCTGCCGCCGCGCCGCTCAACCGGCGCGTTGAACTTCCGGATGTTTTCCTCGGCCTGCCTGAGCGCGGTGAGATCGTGGACGATGGCCAGCAGTCTTCCGATGCCATCTTCCGCCGTGAGCAATTGCAGCGTGACTTCCACCGGATAGGTGCTGCCATTCTCGCGAGCCTGGACGGTCTGATAGGTGATCGACTCCTGCTCGCCGCGGCGCAACTTTTCGAGCATCGTCCCGAAGGTTTCGATGCCGGGCTCCGGCTGCAATCCGAATATCGTCATCTTCTGCAGTCGCTCCAGCGTGTAGCCGAGATTCTCCTGCGCTGCATCGTTTGCGTAGGTGAGCTGCAACGTTTCGGTATCGAACATGAAGATCTCGTTCTCGCTGCGCTCACGGAGAGCATGTTCATAGTGGCGCCGGAGCTCCTCGCGGCGTTTTTCCACGGACCATGCACGGCGCTGGAACCTCAGATTGTAGAAGGCGAACGCGCATGCCAGTGCGAGCGCGATCACAAAGTAGGGCGCATGCATCTCGCGCCACCACACCGCCCTGATCTCCGTCGCGGGCATCTCGACGAACAGCGTGAGCGGATAGTGCTGCAGGCGGCGCATCACCAGCAAACCTGTCGTCTTGCCGTCGCTGTTCCGCATTTCGGTCTTCCATAGCGCAGGGCGCCTGTTTGCCCGCAGATATTCGGCCATCGCGCCCTCGACGGGCTTGCCATAAAGCTTGTCCAGGCCGGCGGCATCCGGTTCGGGATAGCGGCTCACCAGATACCCGTCATTGCGCACCAGGCCCAGCGCGGCGATCCTGGGGGTGACCGAATCTATCCAGTAACGTTGCATCATGTCGACCGGCAGGTTGGCGCTGATGATGTATGCCAGCTTGCCCGCGGGGTCGCTAACGGCATAGCGTGCAGAGACGACCCAGCTCTTGTCTATATTTCCCGTGACGGGCCGGCCGATGGCGAAGGGGGAACCTTGCCGCAGCTCGTCGCGAATCTGCCTGAATGCAGGGTCGGCGGCGAGCGTGGGCATATCCGGCTGGTTGGGGGTCGCTCCAGTCAGCAAGACCTTGCCATCGCCGCGGATCAGCATCACATTGTCCAGTTCGGTGTGCAGATTCTGGAATCGCCTGACCAATGCAAATGCACGGTCGAGGTCGGGCTTTTTGCGCGTGGCGGCCAGATCCGCGCCCAGGCTCTGCATGCCGATCCCGAGCTGGGTGAAGTAGATGTCGATGGAGTTTTCGCTCAGGGCGGCGATCGTCGCCAGTTGAGCGGCCTGTTCGGCTTTGGTGTCCCGCCAGGATTGCGAGACCAGGAAGGCGGCGTAGGCAAGCAGCGTAAATACCAGCAACGTTGCCGAATACTGCAGAATCCGACCGGGCCGTTGCCCACTGCTTGTATTGATCATGTGTGTCTTTCACGCGATGACGGGTGGCGCAGATGCTGAATGCGCTTTGAACCGGAGTCAAGGGGAAAGGGGCTTTGAAATTGTTGCGGCGCGAGCCAGTTCTTCCGTCGTCGATTTGGCGCTATCATCCGACCATTCCACTCGGGAGTTCTTCTCATGCAAACGCGCAAGCCCATCAATATCCCCGTCGTTGCCGCCCCCATGCAGGAAAGCGACACGGCCGAAACCAGCTGTTCCAACAGCGAGATCGTCGCGCTGATGGTGCTGGGCGACAGCATGGCGCCGGAGTTCATCGAGGGCGAGATCCTGGTCATCGAAACGGGCGCGCCCGCAACGGATGGCTTGTTCGTGATCGGATCGGCGGACGGGGAGTTCATCTTCCGCCAGCTCAAGCGCGACGACCAGGGCGGCTGGTGGCTGCACGCGCTCAACCCTGCCTATCCCGACATTGCGATCGCGGGCCCGGATACGATCAAGGGCGTGGTCACCCACAAGAAGAGGCCCGGCTCGCGCAAGTCAGTCAAATACTACGTACCGCATTAGGCCCACTGATTCCATTTCTCAATCAATAGTGAATCGGTGGCATCCCCTCTCCCGCAGGCGGGAGAGGGTTAGGGTGAGGGCTGTTGAGTTGAAAACCGTTTTGATTCAGCCCACCACCCCTCATCCCCACCCCTTACACCCGCAAGAGGTATGCCGGTGGGTGCCCCGCTGCTATGCAGCGACCCTCCCGCAGTCCCGCCTGCGGGAGAAGGGAGTAAAGTCAAATATTGAAATAGAAGCGGTGCTGCCCCTTCAATCGATCCCGAAGCAGTCATGGCCCTTGCCGGAAGCGGACGCACGACGCATCACAACTTCGTCACTGGCCTGAGATGGCCAAGCGGCTGTTCCGCGATGACGAGTGCCATCCAGGTCAATATATTAAATTTATCGACAAGATATCTATAATAAATTGGCTATATCAATGTTCGCGCCGTATGCTGGCCGTGCAGTTATCTCAAACAACCAAAGGAGATGAACATGACAACCGAATCCAAGTGCCCATTCCCCGGTCATGCGCGCACCAGCGCGGTCGCCGGAGCCCGATCGAATACAGACTGGTGGCCCGATCAACTGAAGGTGAACATGCTGCACCAGCACTCCCCGCTGTCCGACCCCATGGGCGAGAAGTTCAACTACGCCGAAGAGTTCAAGAGCCTCGACCTGAAGGCCGTGAAGAAAGACCTGCTGGCGCTGATGACCGATTCGCAGGACTGGTGGCCGGCCGACTTCGGCCATTACGGGCCTTTGTTCGTACGCATGGCCTGGCACAGCGCAGGCACCTACCGCACCGGCGACGGTCGCGGCGGCGCGGGGAGAGGCAACCAGCGTTTCGCTCCCCTCAACAGCTGGCCAGACAACGTCAACCTCGACAAGGCGCGCAGGCTGCTGTGGCCGATCAAGCAGAAGTACGGCAGCAAGATTTCCTGGGCCGACCTGATGATCCTCACCGGCAACGTCGCGCTGGAATCGATGGGCTTCAAGACCTTCGGTTTCGCCGGCGGGCGCGAGGACATCTGGGAACCGGAAGAAGACATCTACTGGGGAGCCGAGGGCAAGTGGCTGGCAGACGAGCGCTACAGCGGCGACCGCGACCTGGAAAATCCGCTCGCCGCGGTGCAGATGGGCCTGATCTACGTGAACCCGGAAGGCCCGAACGGCAAGCCCGATCCGCTCGCGTCCGCGCGGGATATCCGCGAGACCTTCGCCCGCATGGCGATGGACGACGAAGAAACGGTCGCGCTCATCGCAGGCGGCCACACCTTCGGCAAGACCCACGGCGCCGGCGATGCTGCACTGGTGGGCCCTGTGCCTGAAGCAGCCGGCATCGAGGAACAAGGCCTGGGCTGGAAGAGCAGCTTTGGCACAGGCAAGGGCGGCGACGCGATCTCCAGCGGCCTGGAAGTCACCTGGACCACCACGCCGACGAAATGGAGCAACAACTTCTTCCAGAACCTGTTCGGCTACGAATGGGAACTGACCAAGAGCCCGGCCGGTGCACACCAGTGGCAGCCCAAGGGCGGCGCGGGCGCCGATACGATCCCGGATGCCCACGACCCGGCCAAGCGTCACGCACCGGCCATGCTGACCACCGACCTCGCGTTGCGGGTCGACCCTGCCTACGAAAAGATCTCGCGGCGGTTCTTCGAGAATCCGCATCAGTTCGCGGACGCGTTTGCGCGGGCATGGTTCAAGCTCACGCACCGCGACATGGGACCTCGTGCGCGCTATCTCGGCGCGGAGGTGCCGGCGAAAGAACTCCTCTGGCAAGACCCCATTCCTGCAGTCGACCATGCGTTGATCGATGCGCAGGACATCGCCTCGCTCAAGGCCAAGGTGCTTGCCTCGGGCCTGTCCGTTCCGGAACTGGTTTCCACCGCCTGGGCGTCGGCGTCCACGTTCCGCGGCTCCGACAAGCGCGGCGGTGCGAACGGTGCGCGCATACGCCTTGCACCGCAAAAAGATTGGGAAGCCAACCAGCCCGCCCAACTGGCGAAGGTGCTCAAGACGCTGGAAGGCATCCGGAGCGCGTTCAACAGCGCCCAGTCCGGCGGCAAGAAAGTATCGCTTGCCGACCTGATCGTTCTGGGCGGCGGCGCAGCAGTCGAGGCCGCTGCGAAGAAGGCGGGCCACGACGTAAAGGTCCCTTTCGCGCCGGGGCGCATGGATGCCTCGCAGGAGCAGACCGATGTGCACTCGTTCGCCGTACTGGAACCGATCGCAGACGGCTTCCGCAACTACGTCCGCAAGGGACTCGAAGCATCGGCGGCCGAGCTGCTGCTGGACAAGGCGCAGCTGCTGACGCTGACTGCCCCCGAGATGACCGTCCTGATCGGCGGCCTGCGCGCCCTGAATGCGAACGTCGGCCAGTCCAGGCACGGCGTATTCACCAAGCGGCCCGAAACACTGACCAACGATTTCTTCGTGAACCTGCTCGACATGAAGACCGCATGGCATAAATCCGCCACAGCCGAAGGCGTGCTGGAGGGACGCGACAGGGCGACGGGCGAACTCAAGTGGACGGGTACCATCGTCGATCTCGTCTTCGGTTCGAACTCACAGCTAAGGGCGCTCGCGGAAGTCTATGCCTGCAGCGATTCGCAGCAGGCGTTCGTGCGCGACTTCGTGGCGGCGTGGGGCAAGGTGATGAACCTGGATCGGTTCGACATTGCGTGAACTCAAAGGGTAGCGTTTGACTGTACTGCGCAGCCTCTACCCGCGTCGGGGTATCCCGGAATCCCAGAATTCGTAGGTCGGGTTAGCGATAGCGTAACCCGACGCTATCGCTGCTCCTGTCCATGACGTCGGGTTACGCTGCGCTAACCCGACCTACGGTGCTACAGTGCTGGCATTTGTGGTGGCGGATTTTTTCGAGGATGTGAGGAGGTGGCGCGATGAAAACAGTAACGATTGATGTACGCCCATTGACAGACACGCTGGGCGATTTCACCCAGACCTGGAAGAGCGGCAAATCTTCCGCGCCGCGCGTCAGCTTCGAATCGCCCGAATTGCTGTTCAAGGTGCTGTCGGGCAAGCGTTGGGAACTACTGAACGTAATGACCGGCGCCGGAGCCATGTCCATCCGCGAAGCGGCACGGCGTGTGGAGCGTGACGTCAAAGCGGTTCATGGCGACGTGACCGCATTGCTTAACGCCGGGCTGCTGTCAAAAACAGACGATGGAATGATCGTCTTTCCCTACGACGCCATCCATGTGGACTTCATGCTCAAGGCGGCTTGAGGTCAGCAAATAAAAAGCCCCGCGATGCTAGGCTTTTTCTCGGAAAGTATTTCGAAGCTGATTCCGCATCGCCAAATCGCTTTTCTGATCACGGAAGTTCTGCGCTCTGCAGCAGTGAGTCGTCCCGGTACACGCGGGCCAGCATCCGGTTGAATTCCGCTGTGCGGCCGGAGGTGGTCGGACGCAGCACACCCTGCTGCTGCAGGATGGAAATCAGTTTGCGCGGGGCCACTCGCTTGTCGCCGACGATCTCCACATGTCCGGCGCCAACTACGATCCGTCGTGCGCGCGAGTCGTTTTCCACCTTGGGATTGTGCTGCTCGGCCAGCGAGAATATGTCGTCGCTTTCCAGGCAGCGGCCGTCCTGTTCACGCCGGCATGTCCCGCTTTCGTTGGTGTCTATTTTCAGGTAGCTACCTACCTCGGGAATCAGCGTGCCGGGTTCGCGGATGAAGTCGGAAGAGTAGGTGATGTCCATCCACTTTGCGCCGGTCACGATATAGCAGCTCACCGGCAGCAAGCCGATAGAGGCCCAGCTCAGCCATTTCCTGCCACAGGTTTCGGCAGAGGCAATGCCGTTGAACGGGCCAGAGATGGTGACCAGTAACAGGTCGGGTTGCCGGCTGGGCGGCGTCACGGGCAGGGCGGTGAGGGAGCGGCGGGCAATCAGTGCGCCCTGGCTGTGGCCGATCACAATGATTTGCGGCGTGCGTGTCTGTTCGGCCAGGCGGTTGACGGCATTGCGCAATGCCGTGGCGCTCTTGTCGAGCGCGTCGCGGTCATTGTAGGTGAAGCAGGCCGACTGCTGTCCCTGGAAAGCAAGTACCTGCGCCAGTCCGCGGAATTCTCCGGATGAGCCAAAGCAGCCGTGTGTCAGCACGTTGACCGGCTGGCTGGTATTCAGGCGCAGGGTGCGATCCGGATTGTCGGTGCAGGGCCCCAAGCCGGGTATGTTCAGGCTGACATCGACAGGAGGAAGGTTGCCCTGTTCGATTTGATAGTAGGCGGGATCCGGTCTTCCTGATGTGGCACAACCGCCCAGCATGAAAAGGGATAAAGCCAGACAGGCCAGGGACAGTTTATTGCATGCTTCGTTGGCAGCGCGCGGATTCAGTCCCATGGTATTTTTTCGGCTCATAGAGATGCAACCATGTTACGCGCCTGCTCCTGTGCCTGCAGAAATAATGGGATAGATTCCCCCGGTGCAAAATATATAGCTGTGGGAAAAGTATTGCGATGCTGACTCCAAATCAGACTCTATCACTACAAACTTATCCGTTCGCCCTGAGCCTGTCGAAGGGTTGCGGGTTCTCATCCAGCATGCGAGCACATTCGGCCATCACAGACTGGCCCAACTCGGACTGGTAGCGGGGATCCAATGCCTCTTGCAGCTCATGGCTGACATGCAGCCCTGCCTCGCGCGAGGTGGATTCGGCAAGCTGCCGCGCCAGTTGGTCGCTCAAGCCGGCAAGGTGCTGACGCAGAGCCAGCAATAGCTTGCGCTTGCTGCGTGCCAGCCAGTCTGCAGCGAGAGTGCTGCACTGCGCCTGGGTGAGCCATTGCCCGTGCTCGTAATGCACGCGCAGACGCTCCGCCACCAGGGCGAAGATCAGCGCGACCAGCACGCCGCGCTCGGTCTCAGTGGTGGTGGGGGCTTGGGGTTCGGTCATGGCGTGGTTTCATTCAAGGGCTGGCAGTGTGGTAGGGCGTTCTATTCGAGCCCGGCCCCTTTAGTCTTTTCCGTTCGCCCTGAGCCTGTCGAAGGGTGCCGGGCTTATCACTGCGGACCTACGGTTTGCGGCGTTTGGAGGAAAGGTGCTGTTTGCCCTGCACCAGATCCTTTTTCGGAATCCAGCTGTTCTTCGACTTGGGCTTGTCGGTCTGAATGTTCTGGCCCTGGTGGCTGTGTTGAGCCGCCTTGTAGCTCTGAATCGCCGCCAGCAACTGCTCCTGGGTGACCGGAATGCTTGGGTGCTTGACCTTGGGATCAAAGTTGGAGAGCTGTTGCTTGAGGTGGGCTAGCCGGGTGGCGCTGTCGTCCTTGGCGCGCTGCCCCGTCATCATCGCCTGCCCCTCGGTAGAGAGGGTATAGCCACCCTCTGCCTCGGTGATCAGGCCACAAACGCCCATGCGCGCAAACGCGTCCACCAGTTTGGACTTGGCCGGAATCTCGCCGTGCTGAGCCATGGCCAGCGCAGTGATGATCTCGTCCAGCGCGGCCGGGCGACGCTTGGCCGCAACGGTGAGGGACAACAGCAGGGCGGCATCGTCGTCGTAAACGGGGTACATGGTGAACCTTTGCAGAGTTAGCGTGCGTCCGAGACGGACTTGAGGGCGAGAGTGTAATGGATGCGGGCCGGTTAAGGCGGGTGAATCGGTAGCCTTTGCCACAGTTTCCATGGCCTGATGCGGGTGTTGGTTGTTGCGGGGCAGGGCTTTCAGGCGTACTTCGACATCCAGATATTGGTGCTCAATGTAATTGGTTATGGCGAAGATCGGCGCGATCTGTGCACCGCGCTTGGCGGGGAAGCGTTTAGTACACTGAAAAGAAGAAGCCCGGCGATGCCGGGCTTTTATTAATGGAAGGTATTTCGATGCTGACCTCGTTAGCTCAGTTGAATTACGTGTCGCCGTTTGCTGCTTCTGGAGTCGAGTCATCGGCATCATTTCTTGAGTAGAGTGGGCGTTCAGAAACTAAGGTGTCTGGATCAAGAACCCAGCGGTCAATTTGTTCATAGCCGAGGCATGCGCGACCTTGAAGATGAATTGATCCGGACTTCTTGCTTGGCCAGTACAAACCGAGTGGGGCGGTACGCATATATTGATAGACTTTTGTAACCTGAGGTGCTCCGCCAATTGTCTCTGAATGGTGTGAGTCGCGAAGCATATCTCGTACTACTTCGAATGGCTCCATATCCAGCTTGATTGCGCGCGCGACAGCACCGTTTTGTGTGCCGAGTCTTTTCTTGAGTAAATCCTTCGCCAGTTTTGATTGGTCGCCAGCAAAAGCTATTCGTCCAATTGGTTCGGTACCTTCAATATCTGGTCTTCTTCGCAGCTCAACTTGCTTAGTGTCGTTGCAATGCGAAATGTAGTGTGCAGGTTGTGCAACGAATCGACCTTCTGCTGTGTTGAAAGAAATTGACCATAACTCAAATTGCTTCTTTACCCATGAATAACCACCAAAAAGAAACTCCGCACCTGGAGATTCATTTTGTTTGGCAGAAACTAATTGTGATGTCCGAATTAACTCGGCCATTCCGTCGAATACCTTTAGGGCATGGGATTTTAGTGATGTTAAGTCGAGCGAGCCACGTCGTGAAGGAGCATACGAGTCAATTGCGAGTGATAATTGAAGCATCATTGGAAATGCATGACCTGTATAGCCTGCAAAGCAGATGGCGCAATCACTACGAGGAAGTGTGAGAATCTTCGGGCAGGCATCAAAAGTGCATCCATCGCCAGACAAGCGGCTGTCAGATACAAAAACCAGTTCTTCGCAATCACGAAGTTTTCTAATCCAAGCAACGGCTACTGTCATGTTCGGACTTTCTATTGTGAATTAATGGAGACAGGTCACGAATTATCTGGCCTGAACGAAGGATGCTATGTGAGAGACCAATCCTTTCTTCGAAGCTGCGAAAGCTAGTGCCTTTTTTCGTTGCGGCCATCAAGTATTTCGCCCGGTTTGTAGCGCTCGCAATACACCTCAAGTCCTAACTTCATGGTTCATCGGACTTTCCCGTGGGTGACCTGAGCCGGATACAGATCAAGCCCGCCACAGTGGAAATAGATTGCGATCTTGAAATGGTCACGGTTCCTGAATCCACAGGCACGTTTTTGTACAGTTGCA
>MLJW01000444.1_pt1 | contig 18769 bp, 17 predicted proteins | sample 888231 | NCBI WGS metagenome assembly MLJW01 (sample SAMN05788063, study PRJNA343431) | mine drainage metagenome | isolation source: sample collected from the inflow into an acid mine drainage treatment plant... | place: Germany: Lusatia, lignite mining district
GGTCAAGCCTGGCCAAGACGGCTTAAGGGAGGGGCCGTGGCGCAGAGTCCTGTATCAGTGCCACCGACGGAGCGGACCCACCGGGTATGAAACTGCTGGTAAGCCGCCTGACCTGGTTTCTTTCTAGATGGCCTTGACCCGGCCCAGAAAGCTTTCCACCGCCGTGCGCAGCCGCGTCCCGTCGGCCATCAGCACGTGGGCGGTGGCCTGCACCTCGGCGGCCAGGCGTCCGGTGCCGTCGGCGGCCCCGGCCATGCGCTCGAGATCGGCGGCCACCACGCGGATCCCCTCCGAGGCCTGCTCCACGTTCCGCACCACGGCCCCCATGCTGACCCCCTCTTCGCCCACCGCGCCGGTGATCAGGGCCGCCATGCCGTTGATCTCCTCGATCACGGCGGCGATCTGCCGCGCCGCCGCCACCGCCTCTTGCGTCTGCTCCTGAATGGCGCCGATCTGCACGGCGATTTCGCCGGTGGCTTTGGCGGTCTGGCCGGCCAGATTTTTCACCTCGCCCGCCACCACGGCAAAGCCCTTGCCGGCCTCGCCGGCCCTGGCCGCCTCGATGGTGGCGTTCAGCGCCAGAAGATTGGTCTGATTGGCGATCTCGCTGATCAGGGTGGTCACCTCGCCAATACGCTGGGCGGTGCCGGCCAGGCGTTCGATGGTCTGGCCGGAGGCCGCCACCTCGCGCACGGCCTGCGCCGCCACATCGGCCGAACGCGCCGCCTGCCCACCGATGGCCTGGATGGCCGCCAGCATTTTGCCGCTGGCCTCGGCAATCGCCTGCATATTGCCGCTGGCCTGACGGGTGATCTCCAGCACCGTGCCGCTGCGCTGCCGCGCATCCTGGGCCGTGCCGGCCATGCTGTCGGAGGTGGCCCCCATGGCGGCGGCATGATCGGTCATCGCCGTCAGCAGGCTCAACACCGCCTCGTCGAAGTCGCGGGTCAGCCCGGCGATGCGGGCCTGGCGGGCCTCGCTGCGCGCCAGATTGGCCGCCTCGGCCTCGGCCAGACGCAGCCGCTCCACGGCATTGGCCCGGAACACCTCCACCGCCCGCGCCATATCGCCGATCTCGTCGCGGCGGTTGCCGCACGCCACCGCCACCGCCACATCGCCGGCCGCCAGCGCCGTCAGCGCGCCGGTCACCCGGCGCAGCGGCCGCAGGATGGAAACGGCGATCATGGCCATGATGCCGCCCCCCACCACCAGCCAGACGGCGACGGCGGCCAGATTGAGCGCCGCCATGCGCCGCGACAGCGCCAGAACCGCCTCGGGCCGGGCCGCCGCCGCCGCGATGGACCAACCGGTCAGGGCATTGGCCAGAGAGGATCCGGCGGCGGCCAGGGCCGCCAGCAGGATAAAGAGCAAAATCATCCGCGGTGCGATCTGCATGACCCCCATCCCTCCCAAACACGGTACCGGCCTCAACCAGAAAGCGGCGCGGCATGATAGCATGGGACGACAAAGCGTATATTAGACGATTATGTATTAACGACTGCGGCGGGAGAGCGCAATGCCTTCATATCCGCGCGGCAACCGTCTGACGGCGGCGGTCCGCCATTGCCTGACCCACTACGCCGATTTCCGCGGCCGGGCGCCGCGTTCGGAATATTGGCTGTTCTATCTCGGCTATCTGCTGGCCTATCTGGCAACGGGGCTGCTGGATCTGCTGCTGTTCCACCAGACACCGCTGCTGTCGGTGCTGCTGACCCTGGCGGTACTGCTTCCCAATCTGGCGGTGGCCAGCCGCCGCCTGCACGATACCGGCCGCTCGGGCTGGTGGCAGCTGATCGCCTTCGTGCCCCTGGCCGGAGCGCTGCTGCTGCTGTGGTGGGTCTGCCGTCCGGGCCAGACCGGCGACAACCGCTTCGGCTCCGATCCCCTGGCGCCCCAGCCATAAAAAAACGCGCCGCCCGTGGGCGACGCGTTTTTTGAACCCTGGGCTCCCGGATCAGCGGGAGTAGTATTCGATGACCAGATGCGGTTCCATCTGCACCGGATAGGGCACATCGGCCAGCTTGGGGGCGCGCACGAAGGCGCCCTTCATGGCCTTGTTATCCACCGAGAGATATTCCGGCACATCGCGTTCCGGCGACTGGGTGGCTTCCAGGATCAGGGCCATTTCGCGGCTCTTGTCCTTGACCGAGATTTCGTCGCCGTCCTTGATCTGGTAGGAGGCGATGTTGACGCGCTTGCCGTTCACGCGGATGTGACCGTGGTTGACGATCTGACGGGCGGCGAACGGGGTGGGGGCGAACTTCAGGCGGTAGACCACGGCGTCGAGGCGGCGCTCCAGCAGCTCGATCAGGTTCTCCGAAGTGTCGCCGCTGCGGCGCACGGCTTCGTCATAGAGCTTGCGGAACTGCTTTTCGCTGATGTTGCCGTAGTAGCCCTTCAGCTTCTGCTTGGCCGACAGCTGGGTGCCGAAATCAGAGGGCTTCTTGCGGCGGGCGCCGTGCTGGCCGGGGGGATTTTCGTGACCCTTGTTGAGCGGGCTCTTGCCGCGGCCCCACAGGTTCACGCCCAGGCGGCGATTGATCTTGAACTTGGCTTGAATGCGCTTGCTCATCGGATATCCTATCCAATTCATGGTGTCCCGATAAGTCCTCGGCCACCGGGGAGACCCCTTGGCGGCCAGGCGGGGAACGGATTGGCTACCGGCCCACGTTCACGGGAATTGAGCGGGGGATTATGCAAAGCCCACCGGTTGAGTCAATAAAAATGTGCCCAGGCGCCTGCCTCCGCAATCGGATGACGGAGACAGGCTCCCAGCCCTCAGCCTTCCACGACATACCCCGTTTTGAAGATCTCGTCGGCCAGACGGCCCTGTACATAGATGATGCCGGTGGCGCGGGCGAAAGACAGGGCCTTGGGGCTGTCGCAGCGGGTAAGAACCACGCGGGCCTCGCAGGCGCGCAGTTCGCGGACCAGACGAACCATCGCCTCTTCCGGCGCCGTGGCGATATCGGCATCCCATTTCAGCTTGATATAGCTGCATTGAAGATCTGAGAGACGCATCAACTGCACATCGTGATGCGAGACACCATCAATACAGACCGGGACCCCCAATTGCCGGGACCGCTCCAGCAGCGGCCCCAGAAGGTGTGAGTGCAAAACCAGATCACTCTTTTCCAGTTCGGCATAAAGTCTTCCGCCCAGTTTGACCGGCAGGGCGGTGAGAAAGGCGCGGAAACCGTCCGATAGGAAGCTGTCCACCAGCAGATTGATGCTGAAGGCCTTGTGGCGGTAATCGCCGATCTCGCGCTGGATGGCCCGCATCAGGGCCATATCCAGTTCACGCTTGATCAAATTGAACAGCCAGGGATTGCCGGCGATGGACCGATCGGGGGCGTAGATTTTCTCCAAGTCGGCGATGGAGGTGTAGAACTCCAGGAATTCGATGCTGGGGCGGGGATGGGCGATGTTGTAGATCGGCTGATTGAAGATCACCGAGCGGATGTTGGAACTGCGCAGCTTTTCCGAAATGATCACCGCGTGTTTCGGGCTGATGGGCGGTTTGCTCTGGAGGGTTTGCCCCGAGGCCAGAACCGCGCGCACGCCGTCGACCAATCCCGGCAGGTCGCGGGCCAGATCGAACAGTTTATAATGACCGTATTCGCCGTAAACATTTTCCCCGGCCGTGGCGCCCTCGAAAAAGGTGTTGATGAGCGAGGTGCACAGCGCCACCACTGCCGGTGTCGCCACCTGTGAATAAACGAACACCACGTCGCCGTTGCCGAGATTATAAAGCCGATGTCCGGCGCCGTTCACCAGGACGGACTGGATGGCGGCATTGGCCTCTTTCAGCCCCTGGGCGAATCCGGCCCGGCCGGATAAGCAGGAGGACAGCAGGTGCACCGCCCGCCAGCCGTGCCCGCCTTTGCGATATTTCGCCAGATCCTGCAGCAATTCCCGGTCCGAACCGATTTGAAGCCCACGCGGCGGCTCCGGCATTTTAAGGGAGGGACGGTTTTGAATCATGGTGACCATGCGCGGCATCACTCCGAAGATGAATCGCGCGGGGAACCTGGCCACACCGCGCAAAAATGAGACAAAACTCCTAAAGATCCCAAGAAACACCGCGCGGAAGGCATGTAATAATAAAAACAAAACTATATTTATTTAAAATCAACGTTGAATAAATTACTTATACGGAATATAAGTATTTATAAAATACTTAATTTAATTTTTAAATCAATATGTTTATTTAAAATAAATTTATAAATAATCATTCTTTATACAGCAGCATTCATCCCGTCCATCGAGACACCCCACCGCTTCGATATTGCGGTTATGCGGCAGCATGATACGGTTGCAGGCAAAACCAGCCCTTCCGCGCCGTACAGATCCGCGCCCCTGTCGTTGTCGCGGAATCCGGGACTGGACAGACATGCCCCCCACTCGACGGCGATGTGCCGGGAGTTGCTCGAACCATCAGAAAACGGCGATATGACCCAGCACCTTTTGCGCAGATCCGGAAACGACATTTCCCTCAAGACGGAAAATACCATAACAAGCCCATTTGGGCCTATCAAGCCTAAAATGGCGCGCCCATTATGGCCTAAAGGCCAACCGCCCTACGTCTTTCGCCATACGCCCTCGCCCGCAGGTCATGACCCTTCGCTCAAGAGGCCGGCCCCATGACAAAGAACCACCGCCTCGAAGAAATTCGCGCCAATATGGGCCTGACACAAAGCGAAATGTGTGCCCGCATGGGCATCCCGTTGCGCACCTATACCCGTTACGCCTCGGGGGAGCGCCCCCCTTCGGTCGAGGCGCTCGAAGCCCTGGCCCGCATGGATATCGATCTCCATTGGCTCATCACCGGGCAGGGCAACATGTACCGCACTGCCGCCCCCGCCCACCCGCCGTCGTCTCTCGATGAGGATCTGATGGGACAGATCGCCGAAGCCGTGGCCCAGCCTCAGGCCTTCGGTGTCCTGCCGCCGCGCGAGCAAGGCCGCCTGATCGCCAGGCTTTACAACGAAATCGCCCTCGCCGGACTGCGAAGCCGCGAGGAGGTGACCGGCGCCGTGCGCTTGGCCGCCGTCCAATTCCGACACCGTTGACCGCCTACAGCACGTCGCCGGTCTTAAACATCTCGTCGGCCAGACGGCCCTGCACGAAGGAGATTCCCACGGCCCGGGCAAAGGACAGGGCCTTGGGGCTGTCGCAGCGGGTCAGGATGACGCGGGCATTGGCGGCGCGCAGTTCCTGCACCAGGAAGGTCATGGCCTCGCCCGAGACATCGGCGATATCGGCATCCCATTTCAGCTTGATATAGCTGCAGCCCAGATCCGACAGCCGCATCAGCCGCACATCATGATGCGACAGCCCATCGACGCAGACCGGCACCCCCAAACGGCGCGACCGCTCCATCAGATCGCCCAGAAGATGGGAGTTCTGCACCAGATCGCCCTTTTCCAGTTCGGCATAAACCTTGCCGCCCAGCTTGACCGGCAGCGCCGCCAGGAAGGTGCGGAAACCGTCGGACATGAAACTGTCCACCAGCAGGTTGAGGCTGAAGGCCTTGTGGCGATAATCGCCGATCTCGCGCTGAATGGCCCGCATCAGGGCCATATCCAACTCGCGCTTGATCAGATTGAACAGCCAGGGATTGGCGGCGATGGAGCGATCGGGGGCGAAGACTTTTTCCAGCTGGGCGATGGAGGTGTAGAACTCCAGAAATTCGATCCCCGGCCGGGCATGGCCGATATTGTAGATGGGCTGGTTGAAAACCAGGCTGCGGATGTTGGAGCCGCGCAGTTTTTCCGAAATGATCACCGCATGCTTCGGACCGATGGGCGGTTTGGCCGGAACGGCGGCGGGTTTCACCGCCAGCACGCCGCGCACGCCCTCCACCAGGGCGGCGATATCGCGGTTCAGGTCGAACAGCTTGTAATGGCCGTGCTCGCCATAAACGTTGCGGACCGGCGCAAGGCCGTCGAACAGCGTCGCCACCAGCGCCGTGCACAACGCCACGATCACCGGCGTGGCGATTTGCGCATAGACGAACACCAGATCGCCGTTGCTTATATTATAGATCTTGTAGCCGGCGCCGCTGCCCAGCACGGCCTGCACCCGGAGGTTGACCGCCGCCAGATCCTGGGCGAAGCCGGGCCGCCCGGCCAGGGGGGCGGCCAGCACATGCACCGCCCGCCAGCCATGGGGCGCCTTGCGCAGCCGGGCCAGATCCATCAGCAGGTCGCGGTCGCCACCCACCAGGATCGGCGCGGCCGGACGCGGCGCCCGCCCACCCCGGACCGTTGGCGCGGCCTCGAGAAGATCCGAAGGGCTAGCCATTCCCGCCGCCCCGGCATGAAAACCGCCAGGCCGCCGCCAACAAAATCCGGTGTTCCGCGTTTGCCGCCGGCACTCCGGGCCGGCATTCTTTTTCCCAATCGAGCATGATTTCCCTCAAATACAATTTCACGCCTGAAAGCCCACAGCATTAACATGCTGAAGTCATGAGCTATCCTTCATGCATCATATTCTGTTTTTCTTATATTTTTATGATTTTGGCCGCACTAGAAGAGGGCATACGGAACGATACAAAATCACCGCTCGATTCTCAAGCAATCAATAACAATTATAAAAATCATCTTCACATATCTCCGCAATTATTCATTTAATTTAAAATTTTATGTTTTTTGATTTTATTTTTACTTTTGCAAGGAATAAATAATCATAAGAAAATCTAGACTGGCATAGCGCAGCACAATGTAAACGTTAAGTTAAAATTATTATTTAAGTTGCATAACCGAGGAAAAGGCAAAACCAATCCGGGATTTTTTCCAATAGACGCCCAAAAAGAAGTCTATTGGGTTGCATCGCCATCCACACCATCACACGCCACCAGACGCGCTCGCTGCGATTCATGGATTACTGTTTCGTCCACAAGGAGAAGCGGAAACTTGGCGGCTTTTAAAAAAACAGAACCCGGAAGGATTAACGTCCGCAAGTCTGGAAAAAATCGCAAAAATGGTCGCATCTCTTGCGGAATGGCCGGATTATGAATTAATATTTTTGAAAAGAGTTCCGCAATATTTCTTAAAACGCCATGCGCCGGTGCCTTGCATGCCGGGCATAGGCGGCGGAGAGCACGCCTTGAAGATTCAGGTTGTCGATGATAACGAAACCAATCTCATCCTGTTTTCCCAACTGGCCGAGGGCCTGAACGAGGATGTGGAGGTTGAGACCTTTCTCGACCCGCGCGATGCCTTTGCCGCCTGCCGCCAGGCCATGCCCGATCTGATCCTGGTGGATTACATGATGCCGGGGATGAACGGCCACGACTTCATCGCCCAGGTCCGGGCCCTGCCCGATGCCCACGATGTGCCCATCATCATGGTCACCGCCGACGACGAGCGCCAGGTGCGCCACCGCGCCCTTGATCTCGGCGCCACCGATTTTCTCACCAAGCCGGTGGACCCGACCGAGGTGAAAACCCGCCTGCGCAATCTGCTGGCGCTGCGCCGCGGCCATCTGAAGCTGCAGAACACCAACAGCTGGCTGGCGGATGAAGTGCGCAAGGCCACGCAGACGGTGTTCGACCGCGAGGAGGAACTGGTGCTGCGCCTGGCCAAGGCCGCCGAGCTGCGCGATCCGGAAACCGGCTGCCATATTCAGCGCATGGCCCACTACTCCGAGCTGATCGCCCGCCATGCCGGCCTGGGCGGCGCGCTTTGCGCCCTGCTGCTGCGCGCCGCCCCCATGCACGATCTGGGCAAGATGGGCATTCCCGACGGTATCCTGCTGAAGCCGGGGCGGCTGGACGAGCGGGAAATGCAGGTCATGCGCCAGCATCCCGAAATCGGCCACACCCTTTTGAAGAACAGCAGTTCCCACCTGATCGAGCTGGCCGCCGAAATCGCCCTGACCCATCACGAGAAATGGGATGGCGGCGGCTATCCGCGCGGCCTGGCCGGCGACTCCATTCCCGTCTGCGGCCGCATCGTCGCCATCGCCGACGTCTTCGACGCCCTGACCTCGGAGCGGCCCTATAAGCGGGCCTGGAGCCTGGAACAGGCCCGCGCCTACATCGCCGACAACGCCGGCAGCCATTTCGACCCCTTCTATGCCGGGATCTTCCTGGCGCATTGGGACGAGGTCGAGGCCATTCACGCCCGCTTCCAGGACGACCCGGATCCTATCTTGTAAAACCAACCGGCCAATGAATTGACCGGTTGTATCGCCCCTCGCCGGGCGGCGGCATCCGCCGCCTTGGCCGCTCGCTCAAGGCTCGCTGGATACCGGCCAACGAGTCATTTCAATGGTTGGCCGGTATAAGCCTCCGCTCCAGCATGGCGGTAAAGGCGGCGAAGATCCTCGGCACGAAGCGGTGCTTATAGGCGAAGAGATCGGGCGGATCGTTCAGATGCACGTTCATGGTGGCGTTGGCTTCGAACAGCAGCACGCGGCCATCCGGCAAAAGGGCGCAATCGATGCCCGCAAACTCCAGATCCAGGCGCCGGGCCACCTGGGTGATGGCCGTCATGGCCCGTTTTCCCAGCACCGCGCCGGGATCGGCCAGAAAGCGTTCCTCCTCGGCCCGCTTCCAGGCCTCGCCGCGCATCCCGGCCGAGCCGTAATGCACCAGCCACTGCGGGGAAATGGCCAGATGATAGGGATAGGGCACGCCATCGACGAAAATCAGGCGGTATTTGCGGAAAAAGCCATCGGGGCCGCGGTAATCGTGAAAGGCGGTAAGGTAATAGTCCTCACCGGAGCGCAGGGCCAGGGCGGCCAGGGCGGCGGCATCATCGCAGCGCACCAGGCCGATGCCGCCGTGCGAACCGATGGGCCGCAGCAGCCAGGGCGGCGGCATATCCTGGCGGGCGGCCAGAACGGCGGTCAGAGCGGCGGCCCCTTCCGGCCCGGCCCGCCAGCGCAGCACCGGCGGCACCACCAGATCGGGGATATCCCCCAAAAGCTCCGGCATGGCGTGGCGGCGGGTCAGGGCCACCCGCGCCGGCCGGTTCAGCAGCGGCCGGGTATTGCGGGCCAGAAAGGCGGCCAGGGTGGCGGCGGCGGGGCCGGCCAGATCGGCATCGCCGATGGCGTTGAACACCAGATCATAGGGCGGCAGGCTTTCCCCGGCATCGGGGGCATATTCCAGAAACCACACCAGCCGCGTGGTCCGGCCGCGCGGCAGCAGGGCGTCGAGCGGCACGTTGCCCAGGCCCGAGGCCGCCAGAATCAGCACGCGCGGCGCCTCCGGCCCGGCCTCCTCCACCTGCAGCCAGTGCCGGGCCAGGGCGCGGGCGCGGAACGGCGCCGCCTCGTCCAGGCGCCCCAAACGCTCCAGCACCACCGCCAGATTCTGGTTGGCCGCCACCAGATCGGCATCGGCGGCCAGGGCGCGGCGGTACCAGGCCTCGGCCTCGGCCAGGCGGTTGGCCTGCAGATAGGCGGTGCCCAGATTGTAGAAGGCCAGGGCCGAGCCATCGCGCAGGGCCATGGCGGCGCACAAGGCGCCGGTGGCCTCGGCCTGGCGCCCCTGGGCCAGAAACGCCGCGGCCTGCCGGTCGTACGCCTCGGCCGTTACCTCATCGTCCATCGCCGTTCTCCCGTGCCGTCCTTTGCTGTCATAGCATATCCCGCCGCCGCCGATGCGCGGCAAAGTGGCCATGACCGCCGCCCCGGCTTATATTAAACTGGCGGATGAAGACCCCGCACCACCCCTCCCGCCTGGAGATCCGCTTGCCGTCCCTGCACCGCCGTCTCGCCCTGCGTCTGGCCCTGGGAGCCCTGGTGATCGGCCTGCTGGCCGGCGCCGCCACCCTGACCCTGGAACTGGAACGGGTGGACGCCACCATCGTCGCCCTGGCCAGCCAGGAGGCCGCCGCCTTCACCGAACAGTCGCCCGGCGTGCAGGAGGCGGCGCAAGCCCCCCTGATCCAGCAGCGCCTTGCCGCCTTTCTGCGCAAGCGGCAAAGCCAGCATCAGGGCCATTTCCTCATGGCCGAGATCTACACGCCGTCCCGCCAGGAAATCGCCCAGGCCAACGAGGGCCTGCCCGCCGATGTGGCGCGCCAGGTGGAAACCAGCCGCCACCGCTTTCCGCCGGGGCACCGCTCCTGGTATCACAAGATCGCCGCCCATGATCGCCTTTACCTGCAGGTGCTGACGCCGCTGTTCACCGCCGACGGGCGGCCCGCCGGCACGCTGGAGGGCATTTACAGCATTCCGCCCGCCGAGCTGCAGGTGATCACCGGGCGCACCACGGCCATGGTCGCCCTGGTGGTGCTGGTGGTGATGATCACCGCCGCCACCCTTTATCCCATCATCCTCGGCCTGCACCGCGAACAGGCCGAGCTGTCGCGCGATCTGCTCAAGGCCAATCTCGATACCCTGGCGGTGCTGGGCAGCGCCATCGCCAAACGCGACAGCGATACCCACGCCCATAATTTCCGCGTCACCCTCTATGCCCTGGGCCTGGCCGAACGGGCCGGCCTGCCCCGCGCCGCCACCCGCGAGTTGATCAAGGGCTCGTGGCTGCACGATGTGGGCAAGATCGCCATTTCCGACAGTGTGCTGCTGAAACCCGGCCCGCTCACCGACGACGAGTTCACGGTGATGAAAACCCATGTGCGGCATGGCCTCGATATCGTCCACCAGTCGCAGTGGCTGGAAGGCGCCGCCGAGGTGGTGGGCGGCCATCACGAGAAATGGGACGGTTCGGGCTACCCCCAGGGCCTGAAAGGCGAAGCCATCCCCCTGAACGCCCGCATTTTCGCCCTGGCCGATGTTTTCGACGCCCTGACCTCGCGCCGCCCCTACAAGGAGCCGATGCCGCCAGGCCAGGCCCTGGAGATCATGGCCCAGGGCCGGGGCCGCCATTTCGATCCCGCCCTGTTCGATCTGTTCGTCCGCACCGTCGGCCCCGATTTCCAGGCCTTCGGCGGCCGCGAGGACGACCGCGCCCGCCTGCTGCTGATGCGGCGCGCCCAACCCTATTACATGGCCTGATACCACGGCTGTCCGGTTTAAATTCAGGCCCATTGCAGCACCATCTGCTTGGGGTCGGTCCGTGGCGGCGGATCGTTCCCGATAATACCGGCCAACCGTTGAAATGACTCGTTGGCCGGTATCCAGCGAGCATTGAGCGAGCGGCCAAGGCGGCGGATGCCGCCGCCCGGCGAGGGACAGTACAACCGGTCAATTCATTGGCCGGTTGGTATAAGGCGGTCAATACGTCTCCTGTGCATAAGATTTGCGCGGACGAGACGGGCGAACGCGAGGGGGCTTTGAACGGCCTTCTGGGCCGCTTGGGACGGGACCCTTAAGCCGTCTTGGCCGGGCTTGACCCGGCCATCCCTGTGGGGGGAGACGCCGTCTTATGATGCGCGGGTCAAGCCCGCGCATGACGACAAGAGGGGGATGCCGATCCCCTGCGGACGACGACAAAAGGGCCTCTGCGCCCAAGGAGCATGCTTCAAGACAGCGTGGAAAACGCTATTCTGGTGCCGCACGGTGTTGCTCCGTTTTCGTGTCCGGTAGAGGCGTCAACATCTGGAACACGAGTGGAATCAACACCGTGCGCTCAGTCCAGAAAATTAAACCGGACAGCCGTGGCCTGATACCGGCCAACCCTTGAAGTGACGAGTTGGCCGGTCTCCAGCGAGCCTTGAGCGTGCGGCAAAAAAGTTACAATAGTATTGCAATACAATGACATAAAATTATTTTTGATTGCCCGCCCCGCCATCCTCGCGATCAATGGCTCCTTGGAATGATCGGAGTTCGCCATGGCCATCGCCAAATATCTTTATCTGCCCGCCCTTGCCATCCTGTTATCCGCCTGCGCCACTCCATCCCCCGCCGATGCGGCGCTGAGCGCCGCCGTCGAACAACAGATCAACGAGGAGCCCGGGCTGGAAAGCGACCATCTCACGGTGCAGGCCAGGAACGGCACCATCTATCTGAACGGCCTTGTGGATACGGCCGCGGAACAGGCCCAGGCGGAAGGGATAGCCCAATCGGTTCCCGGCGTCAGGCATGTGGTCGATATGACCGGTGTTCGCGGCAACACCTTCTAGTGGTCCACCCCAGACACTTGGTTCCCAAGTGTCTGGATACGTTGGCCCACCAGCTTATACCGGCCAACCATTGAGGTGACTCGTTGGCCGGTATCCAGCGAGCAATGAGCGAGCGGCCAAGGCTGCGTCCGAAAGCCTTGGTCGGTCTTACACCGCCTTGGAGTGGCGGGCCTCGCCCACTTTCAGGTAGCGGTCGAACACGGCGCAGGCGGCGCGCACCAGCGGGCGGCCTTCCTCGGTCATGTGCAGCACCCGGCCCTGGCGGCGCAGCAGGCCATCGGCCTGCATGGGGGCCAAACGGTCGAGAGCGGCATCGAACTGGGCGGCATCGGCGCCGAAGCGGGCGCAGACCGCCTCCACATCCAGGGACAGATCGCACATCAGCCGCTCGATCAGGGCGCGGCGCAGACGGTCGTCGTCATTGATGGCCACGCCGCGCGTCACCGCCAGGCGCCCGGCGCGGATGGTATCCTTGTAGGCGTGGATCGAGCCTTCGTTGGCCACATAGCCCTGCGGCAGCGAGCCGATGCCCGAAGCCCCGAAGCCCAGAAGGATCGGCGCCTCGTCGGTGGTGTAGCCCTGGAAATTGCGGTGCAGGCGCCTTTCCGCCAGGGCCACCGCCATGGCGTCGTCGGGGCGGGCGAAATGATCCAGCCCCACCTGCACATAGCCGTGCACCGTGACCAGGCGGTGCTGGGCGTGCTCGTACTGGCGCCAGCGCTCGGCCATATCCGGCAGCGCCTCTTCCGGGATCAGGGTCTGATGCTTCTTCATCCACGGCACATGGGCATAGCCGAACAGGGCGATGCGCTTCGGGGCGAATCCCACCGCCAGATCCACCGTCTCCATCAGGCTTTCGGTGCTCTGGAAGGGCAGGCCGTAGACCAGATCCATGTTGATTTCCGGCACCCCGTACTGGCGCAGCCAGGCGATGACCCGGGCGGTGACGTCGTAGGGCTGGATGCGGTTGATGGCTTCCTGAACCTTGGGGTTGAAGTCCTGCACGCCGATACTGGCCCGTGTGACCCCGGCCCCGGCCATGGCCTGCACATAGGCCTCGTCGGCGGTGCGGGGATCGAGCTCCACGGCGATCTCGGCCCCCTCGGCGATCAGGAAGCGGCGGCGCAGCCGCTCGACGGTGGCCACGAAATCATCGGGCCGCAGGATGGTGGGGCTGCCGCCGCCGAAATGCACATGCTGCGCCCGCATGCGTTCGGGCAGGCGGTTGGCCACCATGTCGATCTCGCGCCACAGACAGTCCATGTAATCGGCCACCGGGGCATATTGCCGGGTGATCTTGGTATGGCAGCCGCAGAACCAGCACATTTCGGCGCAATAGGCCACATGCAGATAAAGCGACAGCGCCGCGTCCTTCGGCAGCTGCTCCAGCCATTGCCCATAGTGCGCGGCATCGACGGCGGCGCCGAAATGCGGGGCGGTGGGATAGGAGGTGTAGCGGGGAACCCTGAGATCGTATTTTTCGGCCAGATCGGGACGCATGGCGCTTCCTTCGCATAAAGACAGGCGGGAACCCTACTCCGGTTGCCCCCAAAGCTTCAACTGCTTCGAAAAAATGGATATTCCCGGCCTTTTCAAAGCTATTGGCAGGGCTTGTAGATGAATTCCACCACATCGGGCGCCACCGAGGCCTGACGCACGAAAGCCCCCCAGCCGCGGCTCAGGGTTTGCTGCAGCTGTTTTTGCACCCCCTGGCAATAGACGTCGCTTAAGGGATAGTCGCGGTAATGGGTCACCAGGCGTCCGGTGGACTGGCTCGGGCGGTTTTCAAAATCCTTGGAGAATTCCCGCACGAAGGCGCTCTGGCGGATCTGCGTCTGCCGGGCGAACTGCGGGCCGAAGCGCTGATCCACCTGCTGCCACAGCGCCCAGGTATGATAATGCCAGGGACTGCCGTCGCAGCCCCGGGCCCCTTCGCGCAGCCGCACCCCCTGGCGCACGATGCGTTCGGCGGCGATTTCATTGGCGGAAAAACAGCCGCGCGGCTTGGCTGCCAGCGCCGTTCCCGTCCAAACCAGCACCGGCAGCACCAGCAGCCCCACGCTCCGCCGCATTCTGGCCTCCTTCGTCGTCCACCCGATTTCCTGTGCATCCTGGCCCGGAGAGTGGCATAATTGCAAGTTGGACGAATGGACGGGGAACCGCCGTTCGGGGCGATCATCAGGACCAACAGACATCATGCGCGCTTCCCGGGCCTTTGCCGTGCTGCTGGCTTTCGCCGTCGCCCTGTCGACGGCGAGCGGCGCCATGGCGGCCGAGAAGAAGGGCGGCGGCAAAAAGAAGCATGGCGGCACGCCCGCCGATTTTCTGCATGGTCATGTGTTCCAGCCGCCGGCGCCGCTGATCCGCCGCCATCAGCAGCTGGAAACCCTCGATCCGGAAATCACCGCCGAAAAGCCCGCCACGCCCGAGCAGGAAGCCAATGCCGGAGCCGCCGGGGCCGAGGATCAGCACGCCGCCGCCGCGCCGCCCTCCTACCCCGAGATCCGCATCGACAAGATGAGCATCCCCTCCTTGTTCGAATAATACCAACCGGCCAATGAATTGACCGGTTGTACCGTCCCTCGCCGGGCGGCGGCATCCGCCGCCTTGGCCGCTCGCTCAAGGCTCGCTGGAGACCGGCCAACCCGTCACTTCAATGGTTGGCCGGTATAAGGCCCGCGCATGAAAACGGCCCCCGCCCGCAAGGGGAAACGGGGGCCGGGCAAGGATCCCGCCAGCCGATTTCCGTCAGTGAAACCGCACGATTTTCTGATGGCTGGCTTCGGTCATGGCCTCGCTCCAGCTTTTGAAGGCGCGGCACAGCTCTTCATTGGTGCTTTCGGGGGTGATTTTCCCTTCCCGCAGAAGCATGTCCTTCACGCGGTTGAACATCATCAGTTGGGAACTGATCTGCACATGGGTTTCCAGCGGACGCATAGCAACCTCCCGTGATATAAGGCCCACCAACCGGCCACCTTTGATGATCAGTGGATCATAGCATGTTTCCGGGCTAGGATGGGGCCTGATCGCTGCCCCTCTTCATGATTTCTTCATTTTTTCGTCATGCCGCACCGCCCCGAAGATCTGCTGGCCCGCCTCGACCGCCTGGGGATTGCCCACAAAACCACCCGGCACGCCGCCGCCTTCACGGTGGCCGAAGGCAACGCCGTGTGGAGCGGCATCGCCGGCGTGCACTGCAAAAACCTGTTCCTGAAGGATGCCAAGGGCCGGCTGTGGCTGGTGGTGGCGCCGGGGGAGCGCCGCATCGACCTGAAGCGGCTGCCCGCGAAAATCGGCGCGGCGCGGCTGTCGTTCGGCGCCCCCGCCCTGCTGCAGGAGGTGCTGGGGGTGAGCCCCGGCTCGGTGACCCCCTTTGCCCTGATCAACGATCCCGGCCACCACGTGACCGTGGTGCTGGACCGCTGGATGATGGAACAGCCGCTGCTGAACTACCACCCTCTGGTCAACACCGCCACCACCACCCTTTCCAGCGATGATTTCCGCCGCTTTCTTGCCGACTGCGGACACGAGGTTCATGTGGTATCTCTGGACTGATTTCTATAAAGTCTTGCCCTTCTTGCCAGGAGGCTCCCGTGACCGACCGTATTCTCATTGTTGATTTTGGCTCGCAGGTAACCCAGCTGATTGCGCGCCGGGTGCGCGAAAGCGGCGTTTACAGCGAAATCCATCCCTTCAACAAGGTGACGGCGGAAAGCCTGGCGGCCTATGCCCCCAAGGCCATCATCCTGTCGGGCGGCCCGGCCTCGGTAACGGAGGCCGGCAGCCCGCGCATTCCCCAGTCGGTGCTTGATCTCGGCGTGCCGCTGCTGGGCATCTGCTACGGCCAGCAGGCCTTGTGCGAACAGCTGGGCGGCAAGGTGGAACCGGGCGATCACCGCGAATTCGGCCGCGCCTACCTGGAGATCGCCGAAGACTGCGCCCTGTTCCACGGCGTGTGGGCCAAGGGCGGACGCGAACAGGTGTGGATGAGCCACGGCGACCGCGTGGTGGCGCTGCCGCCGGGCTTCCGCGTGGTGGGCACCTCGGACGGCGCCCCCTGCGCCGCCATCGCCAACGACGAGAAGAAAATCTACGGCGTGCAGTTCCACCCCGAGGTGGTGCACACCCCGCACGGCGCCCAGCTGCTGCGCAACTTCACCCACGCCGTGGCCGGCTGCGGCGGCGACTGGACCATGCAGGCCTTCAAAGCCCAGGCCATTGCCGCCATCCGCCAGCAGGTGGGCGCGGGCCGGGTGATCTGCGGCCTGTCGGGCGGCGTGGACAGCTCGGTGGTGGCGGCGCTGCTGCACGAGGCCATCGGCGACCAGCTGACCTGCGTTTACGTCGATCACGGCCTGATGCGCCTGGGCGAATCCGAACAGGTGGTCTCGGTGTTCCGCGACCAGTTCAAGATTCATCTGGTGCACAAGGACGCCTCGGACCTGTTCCTGGGCAAACTGGCCGGCAAGACCGACCCCGAGGAAAAGCGCAAGATCATCGGCGCCACCTTCATCGACGTGTTCGAGGAGGAGGCCAGGAAAATCGGCGGCGCCGACTTCCTGGCCCAGGGCACCCTTTACCCCGACGTGATCGAATCGGTCAGCGTGATCGGCGGCCCCTCGGTCACCATCAAAAGCCACCACAATGTGGGCGGCCTGCCGGCCCGCATGAAGATGAAGCTGGTGGAACCCTTGCGCGAGCTGTTCAAGGACGAGGTGCGGGCCCTGGGCCGCGAACTGGGCCTGCCCGACGACATGGTGGGCCGCCACCCCTTCCCCGGCCCCGGCCTGGCCATCCGCATTCCCGGCCAGGAGATCACCCGCGACAAGCTGGACATTCTGCGCAAGGCCGACGCCATCTATCTGGAGGAAATCCGCAACGCCGGCCTCTACGACGCCATCTGGCAGGCCTTCACCGTGTTGCTGCCGGTGCGCACCGTGGGCGTGATGGGCGACAGCCGCTCCTACGACTACGCCTGCGCCATCCGCGCCGTCACCTCCACCGACGGCATGACCGCCGACTTCTACCCCTTCCCGCACGACTTCCTGGGCCGCGTGGCCAGCCGCATCATCAACGAGGTGAAGGGCATCAACCGCGTGACCTACGATATCACCAGCAAGCCGCCGGGGACGATTGAGTGGGAGTGACATTCCGGTTTCTGAAGGCCCCCTGAAGGGGGCCTTCCTGTTTTAGAAATTCTTTTTTTGCGAAGCCCGACAGCCTTGCCCGCGCAGGTCGTTCTCCCTATCGTTGCCGAATTACGCGAATTACGGAATTACGGTGACAGTGCACTTTAGAATTACGGTGACAGTGCACTTTAGAATTACGAATTAAATTACGGTGACAGTGCACTTTATTCGTGTGGTTTAAAAAAAAATTAAATGCACTGTCACCGTAATTCCTCCGTAATTCCTCCTGCACCTGGTGTGATTACGAACAGGATCGACACTGCCCAGAAGGCGGCGAAGGTGCTAAGCATTATGGCTGTTCCACCGCTTGCTCAGAAACGGTGCGCTGCGGCGCAAGAGTGCCAACGGCACTCCACCCAGGCTGCGCCCAAATTGCCGGCTCTACCGATCTCAATCGATAAGCCTGTGCGCGTGTTCATCCGCCTCTTCCTCTCTGCATCTCGGGAATTACGGTGACAGTGCACTTTATTCGTGTGGTTTAAAAAAATTAAATGCACTGTCACCGTAATTCTGTCACCGTAATTCCTGTCACCGTAATTCCAATTGCAAAGACGGACGAGTCTTCTGGGACGGCTATCCGGATGTGTTCTTGCGCCTTGTCGATCTTCACTCAGGTACGCCGTCAGAGATTTCCTTCGTGCACTATGTCGGAAAATGTGACCGATGCGGGAGGTTCCACGTCCGCTGCACGACATGCGGCGACATCCTGGCGCCACCTGAGAACGACGAATCCGACTATGGTCATCAATGCAGTTGCAAGATGCCTTGGTTCTGGCTGGCCTCGATCGAAGAAGACAAGGATGGTAGGAAGTCGGCCGAACTTCATTTGGTCCGCGGACTCGGCGTCGTCGAGACGGTAGATCGTCGAGCTTTATAGGTTTGAGCGACCGCTGATCGACCGGCGGGCAAACTGGGAAAAGGACGTCGAGTTGACGAAACACCTACTCCATACCTTCACCACGCTCCGCCATCCGGTCGAGAAGCTGCTTGAGGCCGAGCATTTCCTCGCACGGATGACGACGTCAGACGGACTGGAGTTTCAGTTCGAGTTGAATGCCTTTCTATCTGCCAGCCGCAGCCTGACGTTCGTTCTCCAGAAGACCTTGTCGGGAGTAACGGGCTTTGCCGCTTGGTACGAACAACAGCAGGTCCGCATGAAAGCTGATCCTGCGATGCGCTTTTTCCTGGAGTTGCGGAACATTTCCCAGAAACAGGGACCGATTTCTTTTGTGGGCGGTTCTCTTCCGGGCGGCGGTTGGACTTACCGCTTCGTCGGTCAACCTCTCGCCGTACCGGAGGAACTCCTGGGTCGTGATATTGGGAATTGTTGCGCGGCACACCTGATTAAGCTGGCGGCCCTGCTCACCGAATGCGTCAGCGCCTTTCCTTTCCATTCCTGTCCGGCACGCGCAGATCGTGCCCCCAGGCGTGGTGTAACAGCGCTTGGCCGTCATGATCTCCGGTAGGCTTGGCCGGGTTTTCAGGCTGCCGCGATGGGCGGCAGGCTGACCAAGGGATCATCGCTCAGAGGAGCGACGG